>AMWB02013105.1_pt1 | contig 32320 bp, 18 predicted proteins | sample 200311 | NCBI WGS metagenome assembly AMWB02 (sample SAMN02737377, study PRJNA173069) | bioreactor metagenome | biome: anode biofilm in microbial fuel cells | place: USA: California | collected 2010-12-16
ACGGGGGCGTTTTTCTCCTCGGGAGCGGAGCCGCGGCTGCACGTGGAGAAGATCGCCGTGGCGGTGCGCTCGGTGGTGTACGAAGGGGGGCGGGGGGTGGTGTTCGCCCATCGGGACGGCCGGTTGGCGCGAGTCGTGCGGCGCGGGTTCCATAACAGCGGGCTGCCACTTTTATCGGTGGATGCCTCAACGCCGATGCCGACCGAGTTGCCTTCGGGGACTCTGGTGGAGTTCGGTTCGCGGCGCGAACTGGATCTGCTCACGGCGCGATTCTTCCCGCAGTTCGATTTCATTATGGCGCCCTCACACGAGCGAACCAACTGGGCGCTCGGACTGGGGCTGCCGATGTTCATTACCGCTCCGGCGATTGGCACTTTCGCGCCGCTGAATGAGGCGCTGCTCTTGCGCACCGGAGTGGCGCGCGTGATTGCGGATTACAATTCCGCGCTCGCGCTCGGCGGTCTGGTGACGGGTCGGCTGCGGCGGACGGGCGCACTGATGGCCATGGCGCAGACGGGATGGGGAAAACTGCCGATCGGCGGTTTTGGGGAGATTGCCGACTACCTGAGTCGCACCTACGGTGAGGCGGCGGCACAGCCCTAAGCCGTCGGCATCGCCCGGAATTGTGGTTTGGCGGTGGGGAGCGAGTAGCTATATTCCCGCCAGTCATGTTGCAGCGTGCCCAGACGTTCTATCGCTCGTTCGATCAGAGTCTTTGGATTCTGGTGTCCGGCTGGTTCGTGGCCTCGCTGGGATTCGCCGCCTCGATTCCGTTTCTCTCCATTTACTTTCACTCGGAAATGGGCATGTCGACCGCCGAGATCGGGCTGTTTTTCGGCGCCCAGGCGATTGTCCGCTCGGTTTTTCAGGCGGTCGGCGGGGAGATGAGCGACCGGGTGGGGCGGACCTGGCTTCTGGTCCACTCGCAGAGTATCCGCTCGCTGTCGTTTCTGTTCCTCGGGTTCGCCGTGCAATGGCACTGGGGATTCTGGGCGATCACGGCTTTCTTCACGGTCAATTCCATATTCGGCTCGATCTTCATGCCGGCGGTGAATGCCCTGGTGGTGGACATCCTGCCGGCGGACCGTCGGCTCGACGGCTACGCCGTGGCCCGTTCGGCCGCCAACCTCGGCTGGGCGGTGGGGCCGGCGATCGGCGGGTTTCTGGCCAAGGGGTCGTATCCGTCGTTGTTTTACCTGTCGGCAGTGCTGACGCTTCTTTCGGCGCTGATCTTCAAGTTCTATCTGAGGGTCCCGCCGCAGCGACCGGCCACCGACAAGTTTCATATGCGTGATCTGCTGGCGATCAAGGATGATCGCTATCTGGCGATGCACGGTATTCTCACGTTGTTCCTGTACCTGGTCGTGGCGCAGCTGATCGCACCCTTCTCGGTGTATGCCGTGGACATGGTGGGGCTCAGCGAGGCGAAGCTGGGGCTTCTGTTCACGCTGAATGGGCTCCTGGTAGCGGGGCTGCAGGTGCCGATGACCCGCATGCTGAGACGGTATCAGTTTACAACGCAACTGGCGTGGGGAGCGCTGCTGTACTTCGTAGGATATGGGATCCTGGGGATTTTTATCGGGTTCGGACCGTTTGCGTTGAGCATGGTGATTGTGACGCTTGGGGAGCTGTTCATCTCGCCCCCCGGGCTGACGCTGACGGCCCGTCTGGCGCCGGAGGGCCGGGTGGGGCGGTACATGGGAGTGCGGGGGTTTTTCGAGACGGCGGGCTGGTCGCTGGGGCCGCTGTATGGCGGGGTCATTCTGGACCGGATGGGAGGAACCCCCTGGGCGGCGTGGCTGACGATTTCATCGCTGGCGCTGGCGGCCGGGGCCGGCTACCTGCTCTATGGTCGGAGCTTGCCGAAACGCTTTAACTCCGAATCGTAACTACTTGATAATAACAAGCTTGCCGATCTGCGTCCGCTCGGACGATTCCACCACCCAATAGTAGATTCCCGAGACCACCGCTTGCGTGTTGCGGGTGATGAGATCCCAGGTGTCGTGCATGGCGGTGGGGCCTCCCTCCGGGAAATTGTGGTCGAACCGCCGAACCAAGTCTCCGTCGATCGTGTAGATCGAGATCGTGCAGACGTTCGGCAGGTTGGCGAAGTGCAGCAGGCGGGCTCGCTCCGTCGCCTGTGAACCACCCAGATTCTCGAAACCATTTTCGACGTAGCGGCCGTCGATGCGGTACGGATTCGGGTAGACATAGGCGTCGAGGCCAAGCGCCTGGACGGAATCGGCGCTGATCTCAGGGTACTCCTGGATCATATTGGTGGTGGGGTTTGTCTCCAGCGCCGCCAGACCGGAAGACGGGGAGCCGAAGTCGAAGCAGGTAACCGCCACGTAATAGGGCACGGACGGGAGGAGGTGGTCGAGCACGATTTCGTACTCGTAGTATTTCGGCAAGGGCGCGCCGTGCTCATCGGTCAGCTCCTCAGGCAGCCAATCTTCCGGATCGGAGGAAGGGCGGAGGGCGTCGGGATACACCTTGTGGATACCCTGGACCGTGTCGGAGAGGTCGGAGGAGTTGTAGTCCTGCGGCTCGAAGTAGTAGGCGGTGTCATTGGCAATGAAAGGTCGGGCCTGCGTATAGCGGGTTGGGTCGAAGGTGGGATCGCCGACGAGCACGCGGAGGGAGTCGAGCGTGTACGGGGTATCGTCCAGTTGCCAGGTCGTGCCGGTGGAGGCGGTCTGGCTCCAGGCGAAACGGCGAAAGTCGGGGAGGTCGAAGGAGCGGACGACGGAGAAGCTGGAGAGGCGATCGTCGCGCGCGATGTAGACCCGGTACCCCTCGAAATCAACCAGTTTGGTGAATACGTCGGGGGTGGTTTCCGAGTTGAAGCCGTTCCAGCGCACGACGAGGCGGCCGTTGCTCGGGATAACCTTCATGCGCGGAGCGGGCGGCGGTCCGGCGCCGCGGAAGTCGGGAACGCCGTCTCCTTCGTACCACATGGAATCCTCAGCCACCGGTTTGAAAAGGGAATCTCCGTTTCCGGAGGCGGGGTCGATTCGGGCCCAACGTTGCCCGCCGCAGGTTGGACGGGATTTGCCGAAGTAGCCGTCGCCGTCGGTGTCTACGCCGGGGTTGTCGTAGACCCAACCGGCCCAGCGCGAGTTCAGGGCCAATTGGCGGAAATTGAGCGAGGCGATATAGGTGGACGGGGTGGCCGGATCAAAGAGGTCGGCGAAGTCGGTGGGGCGCTGATGAAAATTCTCACCGCCGACCCAGGCGAACGAGATGGGCAGGCGTTGGCCGGGCTGGATATCAAACGGTCCGAACGAGAGCAGATAGCGGGTATCGTAGCCGTGGGCATAGATGGCCGCATTCCGGGGAGGCGGGAGCCAGCCGTCGAGGGAGTGATCGACGGCGGTCTGGAGCAGGTCGTAGTCGAACTCCGGATGGCGCAGGATGTAGTACTTGTTGTGATCGCCGACCGGGGTACCGAGTCGCGAGCCGAAGTCGCGGAACGGATCGTTCTCGGCTTCGCGTCGGCGCGGCCCGAAATCGGCCGAGGCATCGGAATAGTTGATGATCCACCAGTTGAAGGAGTAAGCCAGTGAATCGGCCGGTGTGCGCACGACCCGGGTGCCAACGACGCCTCGGGTGGAGCGATAATCCCAGGCCGCGCCATCAGGGTCGCCGTCGTTGTCCGCGTGGTAGGCGATATTGACGGTGTCGATGTAGCCGCACCCCTCCGGCGCCGGGTAGGTGCGGAGAAAGCCGACGATATCGTCGTTCCACCCGCTGGGACCGTTCCGGGTGACATGCCAGACATCGCCGTCGACCCAGATCCCCATGTAGACATTCTTGATCAGTTTTCGGCTGATGTTCTCGATCTGGTAGTCGAACAGAATGAAGTCGTCGGCATAGGCGTAACTCCAGGACATGGAGCGCTGACTGACTTTGATGCCGATCGGGCGATGCGGCCGGCCATCGACCTGATCGGAAGCTACCAGTCCCGGATCGGTGAACGTGTCGGTGTACTCGGCGTAGATGTCCTGCTCGGAGAGTGCGCTAGGGCTGTAGTGCTCGCTGTTCGGATCGATGGAGCGGAACGTGAAGTCGCCGCCGGGGGGAGGGTCGGGCCAGAACTCCTGGTTTTCGTAGTAATCCTCCGTGCCGGTGGAGACGAGCGTGTCCCGCCCGACCACGGCGCCGATCCAGAAGGCGCCCACCCAGAGAAACACCAGGTCGGAATTTTTGGGGTAGACGCAGGACTGGAGCAGTTCGCCGGTGTAGGGGTCGATAACCGAGCCGCCATAAGTGCCGAAGGTGCCGTTGTTGGCGACGGCAAGCTGAATGTTGCCTCGGGTGTGGCCGGCGTAGTTCACGACGGGCCGGGTTGCGGCCATGCGCTGGTCGTGGGCCCGCATGGCTTCTTCCCGGGAGGCGGGGAGGGAATCATCGACTGCCAAAACGGAACCGCCGCTCACGAGGCACCCGGTAAGGGTGCCCCAAGCGGCGGTCCAGAGTACGGCGCGGAGCAGGCGAATCATGCGGTCCGTTTCAACCTACATGATGATCACGAGCTTGCCAATTTGCGTCTTGCCGGAATCGTCTTCCACCGTCCAGTAGTAGATCCCGGAGACGATGAGCTGCGTGTTGCGGGTAATGAGATCCCATGTATCATGCGAAGCCGTCGGCAGACTGGGGTCCACATTGTGGCTGATCTCGCGAACCAGGTCGCCGTCAAGCGTGTAGATGCGGATCGTGCACTTGGCGGGGAGGTTGGCGAAATTGACGGCCCGGACGCGGTCGTCGGGACGGTCGCTCTGGCTGCGTCCCTCGTAGCCATCGGCGCGATAGCCGCCGTCGATGCGGTACGGGTTCGGGTAGACATAGACGGACAGATCCTCAGCTGCGACTTCCTGCACGGTGGGCTGGGGGTATGCCTCCTTGGGATTCGATGTGACCGAGGTCTCCAGTGCGCCGAGGCCGGCTTTCGGGGACCCGTAATCGAAGGCGGTGACGCTCACGAAGTACGGCACAGAGGGAAGCAGATTATTGATGATATACTCGTACTCGTAGAACTTGAGACGATTGTCCTCGGTGAAGTACAACTGGCGCAGGCTGTCGGGGTAATTGAGCGGGACTTCACCACGCATGCTGTAGATGATCAGAGAATCGGGCGGGCGCGGTGAGGTCTCCTGGTCGGGGTAGATCTTGCGAATTTCGGTCTGGGTGGTGTCCGAGGCATTGTAGTCCTGGGCGGCAAAATAAAAGAGCGAATCCCCCAGCCCGGGTTTGCCGTAGGGGTTGGCGTACGGGTTGTCCGGTCCGTAGTCGAGCGGATTGAAGGCCGTATCGGTCAGACCACCGAAGGCATACAAGATTCTGAGAGAATCCAGCGTGAAGGGGACATCGTACAGCTCGTAACCGGGGCCGCCTCGTTTCTTGGCGTTGTATACCCACTTGTTGAAGTCCAGGCGGTCGTATGATTCGAGGAGCACATATGATCTGGCCCGCTCATCACGCGCGAGGTAGATTCGATATCCCTCGAAGTCATGTTCCTTGGAGAACTGGTCCCTCGTGGTTTCGGTGCGGGCGCCATTGAATCGGACGCGGATGCGGCCGACGCTGCCACTGGTCGTATTGGTGACCGACGGATACAGCCAGGCGAGGGGGGCAGGAGGCGGCGAGGCGCCCAGGAAGTCCGGTCGACCGTCCCCTTCATACCAGAAAGTGTCGGCCAGGGTGTACTTCCAGATGGTATCATAGGTCGTCGTATCGGGTGTCTCAATAGTGTCAATACGATCGACCATGGAGTCCAGCGCGCAGACGCGGAACTTGCCGGAGTCGCCGTCTCCGTCCGTATCGACGCCGGGGTTGTCATAGATCCAGGAGGCCCACTGGGCGTTCAGCCCGAGGTCTTCGAAGCCGAGCCCGCTGTAGTAGGTGGATGGACTGGCGGGCATATTATTCTTGAAATTGTTCGCATCAGAATGGAACCCCTCGCCGCCGAGATAGGCGAACGAGATGGGCAGACTCTGTCCGGGATTGATGGTGAACGGACCGAAGGAGAGCAGATACCGGGTATCGTACCCCATGACGAACTGCGCGGCCAAATCCTGGCGTGGCGTCAGCCAGACAGAGTCTGTGGGCTGGATAGTGGCGGTGAAGGCCTGGTCGTAGTCGAACTCGCCGTTTCTCATGAGATAGTATTTGGGAATGTCGCCCACCGGCGTCCCGAGGTTTCCGGCGCCGAGGTCACGATATTTCAGCTTCTCCTGAGGGCCGAAGTCGAGAGCGGCGTTGCCGTTGCTGATCCACCAGTTAAACGACACCTGCAGGGATTCCTGGGGGGTGCGGACAATGCGGGTAGCGGTGACGTTGGGGACCGACGAGTCGGTGTAACTGGAACCGGTCGGGTCGCCGTCGTTATCTGCGATCCAGGCGATATTGACGGTATCGCGGAAATCACAGCCGCCGGAGAACTGGACCGGGGTCGGCAAATCGCGCACGAAGCCGCACAAGTCGTCGGAAGCACCGTTCTGCTTGCCGGCAGAGTGAACGTCGGCGTCGACGTAAATGCCCATGTAGACCTTGTTCATGACCTGGATGCCGATGTTTTCGATGGCGTAATCGAACAGGACGAAGTCCTCGGCATACGAGTAGGACCAGGCAAAGGAACGCTGGGTCACCTTGACCCCGAGCGGGCGGTGCGGAATGCTGCGATAGGCGTCCAGATCGAGCGTCACGCCGCCCCCGGCGGTGGTGAAGGTGTCGGTGTAGACCGCAATCAGGTCATGTTCCGAAATAGCCCCGTCGAACTCCGGCTTGGTGGGATCGGTGATGGAACGGTAGACCATTTTGCCGATCGGGTCCTGGTCGGGGTAGAATTCATGCATGGCGGGGGTCCAGCCGTCGGCACCCGTAGAGACCAGGGTATCACGACCGACCACGGCGCCAATCCAGAAGCAGCCGACGAAGAGGTACCGGGTATTGGATTTCTTGGGGTATTCGCAGGCCAGAATCCGCTCGCCCGAGAATACGTCGTAGGCAGCGGCATCGCCATAGATGCCGAACATGCCCTGGTTGGTGACGGCCAGAACGATCTTGCCGACCGTATGGCCGGCAATTTCGACGGCCGTCCGGCGTGCTGCCGTCATGTCGTCGTTCGGCGGTTCCTGGCCGAACTCATAGGCTGGCCGGCCCGACGCCGAGGCAACGAAGATTAGGACCAACAGACCGGTCAAGCCGGTAATCGACAGACGCCACAGTCTCATAGTTCCCCAGACCTTTCTCATCGTTTCGGAGCTTTGGATACTAGACGATACAGAGCTCCGTTTTGCTTAACGGGCCGGCCGGTTAGCGGCCGGAAGGCACCGGGTCGAGCCACAGACCAATCGGCCTGATCCGGTTCCCATATGGCCCCTAATATAGGGGAGTTACCCGCCCAAAAACAAGAGCCATCGCAGATCAATCTGCGATGGCTCATCGGGTCGGTTCTGGGCCGACGAAACTACATGATTACCACCAGTTTGCCGATCTGGACATTCCCCTTGGTGTCCTCGACGGTCCAGTAGTAGATGCCGGAAACGACCATCTGGGTATTGCGGGTAATCATGTCCCAGACGTCGTGGGTGGCATTGCATTCCTCGGGGTAGCTCTTGCACCGGTCAGAATCCGGGTCGTGGTCGATCTCGCGCACGAGATCGCCGTCCAGCGTGTAGATGCTGATCTTGCACTTGCCCGGCAGGTTGGCGAAGTGAATCAGGCGCTGACGATCGATGGAGTTGACGCGGGTACGGCGGCTGCGCCCCTCATATTCCGGATTGTAGCCACCATCGATGCGATATGGGTTGGGGTAGACGAACACCTTGAGGTTGTCCTGCGCCACCTGATCCTGAGCCGGCAACGGGAAAGCGACGGTGGGATTGACGGTCTTGGAGCTCTCCAGCGACGGGAGTCCGGAGCTGGGAGAGCCGAAGTCGAAGGCCGTCACGTTGACGTAGTAAGGCACCGACGGCAGCAGGTTGCCAATGGTGAATTCATACTGGTAGTACTTCGGATACCCCTGTTCGTCGAAGTACTTCTGGCGCAGAGAGTCGGGGTAGGTGTCCGGGATGTTGTTCGGAACCCAGCCGAGAATCGAGTCCGGAGGGACCGGGAACGAGTCCTGGTTGGGATAGACTTTGTGCAGCGGTCCGCTGAGGTCCGAATAGTTGTAATCCTGTGTTTCAAAGAAGAAAATGGAGTCCGGGAAGCCGGGCTTCACATACGGGTTGGACCGGGTGTAGTCGAGCGGATGCCAGGTCGTGTCGCCACCGCCGTACAGCTCCCGCAAGCGGGCCAGCGAATAGGGGGACTCATCGGTCTCCTGCAATTCGAAATCGGCGCTCGGGAGCCTCCGGCGATTGAATACGTACTTGTTGTAGTCCTCGCGGTCATACGACACCAGCAAGGAGTAGCTGGAAGACCGGTCGTCGCGCGAAAGGTAGATGCGGTATCCTTCGAAATCCATCTTGCGCGAGAAGATGTCGCGCGTGGTCTCCGAGCGGTAGCCATTGAAGCGGACGCGCAGACTCCCCTCGTTGTCGGCGGTGAATCCATCCACGAACTTGATCGGAGCAGGCGGCGGCGAAGCACCGCGGAAGTCCGGCTTGCCGTCACCCTCATAGTACAACGTATCGGCTACCAGGTACTGCCAGAAGGTATCGATGCGAATGGAATCGGGCGGAATCTCGACGGTGTCGATGCTGTCAATGACCGAATCGAGGACGCAGACTCGGAACTTGCCGGAGTCGCCGTCGCCGTCGGTGTCGATGCCGGGGTTGTCGTAAATCCAGGAAGCCCACTGGGCATTGATCCCGAGATTTTTGAAATTCAGATTCGAGTAATACAGCTCAGGGTCATAGCCCTCGATCAGGTTAGTGCGACCGTTGGCTGCGTTGACGTGAAAGTTCAGGCCCCCTACATAGGCAAAGGAGAGCGGGAGGGTCTGTCCCGGCAGAATGTCGAACGGACCGAACGAGAGCAGGTAGCGGGTGTCCTTGCCGTCCGAGATATCGCGGGCGATGGTCTGGTTCGGATAGGCCCACTGTGTGTCGGTGGGCTGGATCGCCGCGGTGAATACCTGATCGAAATCGAATTCCTTGTTGGTCAGATACCAGTACTTGTTGTTTTTGCCCTCGGGCGTTCCCTGGCCGCCGGTCGACAGATCGCGGAACATCTTGCGCGTCTGCGGGCCGTAGTCCAGCGCGGCCGACCCGTTGCTGATCCACCAGTTGAAGGAGACATCGAGTGTGTCGGCCGGCGTCCGCACGATGCGCATGCCGGTGACATTCGGCACCGAGGTGGGTGAATTCAGGTCCGTGCCTTCCGGATCTCCATCGTTGTCGGCGATCCAGGCGATGAACACCGTGTCGCGGAAGTTGTCACAGCCGCTCACGAATTCGGGCGGGGTCGGCAGATCGTACACAAAACCGCAGACGTCGTCCTGCGAAGCCGTCTGGCCGTCGGCGCTTTCGGGGTGCACATCAGCATCGCAATAGACACCCATGAACACCCGGCGCAGGCGATTAATACTGACGTTTTCGATGGCGTAATCGAACAGGATAAAGTCCTGGGCGTAGGAATAGGACCAGGCGAAGGAGCGCTCGGTAACCTTGATGCCGAGCGGGGTGTGCGGGCGGCCGTCGATCGGGTCGTTCTGTAGACCGGTCACGCCGCTCGTGAAGGTGTCGACGTAGACGGCGACAAAGTCCTGCTCCGAGACCGCCGAGTCGTACCCCTCCGACGTCGGGTCGATAATGGAGCGGTAGACCATCGGCTCAATCGGATTGAACTCGCGATAGTTGCCTATCCAGCCGTCGGCACCGATCGAGACCAGGGTGTCGCGGCCGACCACGGAGCCGACCCAGAAGGCCGAGGAGAAGTTGTACCGGGTATTCGAACCTTTCGGGTATTCGCACGACAACACCCGTGCACCGGTGAAGCAGTCGGTGCTCGAGCCGACGGTGAAGCCGGTACCGAAGGTCCCGTTGTTATTGACCGCCAACACGAGGCGGCCGATGTTGTGTTCGGCAACGCAGTATTCCAGGGCCTGGTTGATCTGTCCGGGCGGATTAACCAGATCGCTGTCGTTGGGCAGACGAGTGCGTGCTGAGACCGAGGCTGCCAGCATCACCAAAACGGTGACGGCCGCGGCAGACCACAAAATTTTCGTCCTGATCATTCGTCCCAATCCATCCTCACATACATGTACATTTCATATCTTCCAATTCAAACGGCGCCGCTTTTGTCTCTGCCAGAGTGGAAAGGACAGAGCGGCGCTAACCATCAGCCGCCCGGCATGTTATAGCCGAGGCGGGGGTCCACCAAAGAAAAGATACTCGACCAGCATTGTCAAATCCGAAATGTCGGTTTCGCCGCTCAAGTCGGCATCGCAATAGCCGTCACAGCCGGTGCCATTTCCCTGGCCAAACAGGCGGGAAACCAGACAGCTCAAATCCGCTATATCGACGGAGCCATCGAGGTCATTGTCGCAATTGAGCGACGGCAGAACCGTGATAGAGCCCGGCACCTTGATGACCCGTGTGGTATCGAGCCAGCCATGGAGATACGGCTCGAGCGAAATGGAATCGTATCCCTGTTCGCCGGTGGCGATCTGTTCCCACGTCAGGCACTCGTTTCCGAACCACTCCAGACAGCGGTAAAATGTTGTGTCGTATAGCGTATCGGTGACGACGCCGATGGATATCCCCTCGGGCGTCGAGAAGTCGAAGGGGGTGGTGACATCGATCACCGATTGCAGACTGCCGGTATCAGCCAGCGTGAGTATCAGCGGGACTCTCAAAGCGAGACCTCCCTGCTGCGGAGGGAATCCCCAGTAGTTATGGCCATCGAAGGGATTGGCATTGGCAATACAGCGGAGCCAGTAGCGGGAGCCGTTGCCCGAAGGATCCTGAGCCGAGACCCACTCGAAGCCGGACAGCAGGGTTCCTGAGGTGTCGAAGCCGCCGCCGGAAAAGTCAAAACGAACCAGATCGGGGCGCTGGGAAACCAGAACGAACTGAAAGCCCGCCACAGTGTCCTGATAATTGTCCAGATAGATCGACAGATACGGGTTGCTCTGGGTGACGACCAGAGCCGTATCGGGGACGGTGAAGATGATTTCCGGCGAAAGTGACGGAGCACCAAAGCCGGGGATAGGGAGCGCCATCTGTCCGATACAGAGCGCCCAAAGACCGATATGTCCTGCCATCCGCACACGAGACATCCATTCCTCCTCGTGAAAGCAAAGACGTTTCAGCAACGCACTTTGACGAAAACAAATTCCGAATTACTCTGCAGATAGCGAGGGTAAGTAGGCGGTCCTTTCCGTTTGCCGTAAGATACTGTCAGATAGGGGGTTGTCAAGCCAATTCGAAGCTTGGGGGCAAAAAAAGACCGGCCGTGGGGCCGGTCTTTTTTTGGTCTTGGCAATGACGCCCTATTCGGGTTTGTCGAAAGCGGTGGCCGGCACCGGGCCGTTCACGGTGAACGACGTCACCTGCATAACCCCAAACTTCTGACCGTTCAGGGTGCTGGTGGTGCCCATCGGGACCGTAATCCCACTGTTCGGCTTGAGGTCGGTGTACGTATCCTCGATCGTCCCTTCGCCAAACGGGGATTTACCCCAGTAGCTCTTGGTGACCATCTGGGCCGTTTTGGCATCGAATCCCATCCGGCAGATCTCCTGGGAGTCGGCATCGACGAGTGTGACGTACTCCAGCTTCACGCCGTTGGCTTCGCCCGAACCGCTGTACACCGCCTGATAGGCCGGCTTGTCGGCCGTGCGGAAGATGCTGACCATGTTGCGAGAAATCTCAACATCGTCATCCTTGATGTTCTCAGCCGTTTTCTCCTCGACCGTGCCCATGCGGCCGGTCTTCCAGCCCACACTGCCGTTGCGGATATCGATCATCGTCTGCCCCATGACCATCGCCTTCTGGCGCGATTTGTCGGGGTAGACATTGAGGACTTCCGTCGTCAGGGGGAAATCCCCCTGCGGCGTGGTAAGGGTGAGCGTTCCCTTGACCTCGATCGATTTCACCTTCTTGAAGGCGGCCAGACCACCGTGAGCGGCAACCGCCTTGTCCAGAAGCTGCTTGCCTTTCTGAAGGTTTTCCGGCGTGATGGCCAGTTCCTTCTTCTCTTCGGCCTTGGGAATGGTGATGTCGATGTTCTGGACCGGGGCCGTCTTGAGGCTGTCGACCGGCGTGCCGAGCTGAGCGGCATTGCCGACCACCAGCACCTTAAGCGCTTCCGGATGCAGGTTTTTCTTGGCGGCCGCGATAACATCGGCGGGGGTGACCTTCTCGACCGCTTCCTTCTCCTTGAAGAGGAAATCCTGCGGCTTGCCGTAGTAGTCGTAGGTCATGTAGCGGCTGAGAACATCGCCCACGTCTTCGAAGTTGAACACGAATGAATTGAGGTACCCGTTCTTGGCGACATCCATTTCCTGCGGGGTCGGCGGATCGACCTGGAGCCGCTTGATCTCCTTGATGATCTCCTGCACCGCTTTGACGGTCGACTCCGATTTGGTCGAAGCGAAGTTGAAGAAGATGCCCGGGTAGGTGAAGTTGGCGCTGTAAGTACCAAACACCGAATAGGCGAGTCCTTCGCGCGAGCGCACGGAGTTGAAGAGCCGGCTGCCGAACGAGCCGCCGAGGACGTTGTTCATCACAATGCGGGCGGCGTAATCGGGATCATCGATCAGGCCACCGATGTGACCGACGAAGACGTTCGATTGGTTGACATCGGGTTTGTCAACCAGGGCGACGGCATTCTCGAACTTGTAGTCGACCTGAGGCGGCTTGGGCAGGGGAGTGGCGCCCTTGGCCCAATCACCCAGCAGCTCCTTGATCTTGGCGAGTAGCTGGTCGCGGTCGAAATCGCCCCAGACGCCGATCTGGATGTTTTCCGGTTTGAAGATCGCCTGGTGGAAAGCCACGAGATCATCGCGGGTAATCGCGTTGATGGTGGCGTATTCCGTGTGGCGGGCGTAGACCGATTTGGGGCCGTAGATCTGCTTGGCGAACTCGCGCCGGCCGATAGTCATGGGATCATCGTTGCGGCGGCTGATCATGGAGCGACGTTCGACTTTGGCCAGATCGATCTTGTCCGGGTTGAAGGCCGGGTTGCGGAGGATATCCGCCAGGACCTCGAGGCCCAGATTGGTGTAGTCGCTGAGGACATTCACCGAAGCGCGGCCGGTGAGCAGACCGATACTGGTTTCGACGCTGCCGCCGACATTCTCCAGCATTTCATCGATCTTGTCGCCGCTCCACTTGGCGGTGCCGCCGGTCCGCATGACGGAGCCGCAGATGTCGGCCAGCCCGAGCTTTTCGTCGGGCTCGAGGTAGCCGCCGCCATTGATAGTGACGGAGGCACGGAACACCGGCAGGGATTTGTCCTCGAGGAGGTAGAGCCGGATGCCGTTGTCGAGCGTGATCTTCTCAACGTTCGGGACCACCAGCGGGTTGAGAGAGGGGTACTTGAGCTTGCTCACATCCTGAGCGGAGGATGTGGCCGCGATCAGCGCCACCAGCGCCAGGCCGGCGACGAACAGCCATATCGTTTGTTTCTTCATGGTCTTGGTCGCTCCTGCCTAACTCTGCACCGTGTTCATCATGGCGACGACACGGTTTTTCTTGGTCAAGTACTGCTTGGCCACCCGCTGGACATCTTCGCGAGTGACGGCATTGATGCGGTCCAGTTCCTTGAAGAGCTGGCGCCAGTCTCCCCAGCGCGTCTGGTAGTTGGCCAGCTGCAGGGCGAGCCCCTGGTTGCTGTCCATCTGACGAATGAAATTCGCCTTGGCGCGCGCCTTGATCTTGTCCAGTTCCTCCTGGCTGATCAGTTCGTTCTGCACCTTGTCGACGGCCGTGAAGATTTCGGTCTCGCACTCATCGTTGGTGTGGCCCGTGGTCGGCATGGCGTAGATGGCCGCCATGGTCGGGTACTTGTCACCGGGGAAGCCGCTGAAGCCACCCACCTGAAGGGCGATCTTCTTTTCCTTAACCAGCGACTTGTAGAGCTGCGAGGTCCGGCCCGTGCCAAGGTAGTCCATCAGGGCGGTCACCGCGGGATAATCCGGGTGGGTCCCGTCGGGGATATGCCAGCCGCAAATGTACGTCGGCTGCGCGGGATCCTCGATCACCGTGCGGCGTTCGCCCAGTTGCTCCGGTTCGATGGTCGCGATCCGCTCCGGCGCCGGGCGATACGGGATGCGGCCAAAATACTTCTCGGCCAGTTTGAACACTTCGGTCGGATTCACATCGCCGACCACCGCGATGACCATATTGGCCGGAACGTAGTTCTTATCGAAAAACGCCTGGGCCTCCTTGCGCGAGTAATACTGAATATCCGACATGTAGCCAACCCCGGGAATGCCGTACGGGTGGGCCTTGAAGGCGAGCGTCAGGAACTCCTCGACCAGCCGGCCGATCGGGTTCGATTCGGTCCGCATGCGGCGTTCCTCGGCGACCACGTCTCGTTCCTTGTACATCTCGCGAAGCACCGGATTGAGGAATCGTTCCGACTCCAGCGACATCCAGAGCTCCACTTTGTTGGAGGGAAGGCTGAAGAAATAGACGGTTTCATCGTTGGAGGTGAAGGCATTGAGGCCGACGCCCCCTTCTCGGTCGACGATGTTACCGAATTCGTTGGGATTGACTTCCTGATACGAAGTCTCGCGGGCCGCTTCGTACTGCTTTTCCAGTTCGGCGATACGGGCCGAATCGGCCAGCCGGCCTTTCGTCCGCTCGGCGCGCAACAGCATGAACAACGAGTCCTCGACCTTGATCAGGCCCAGTTCCTTTTTGATGTTCTTGCTGCCCAGGGTCGTGGTCCCCTTGAACGCCATGTGCTCAAACATGTGGGCCAGGCCGGTGTACCCTTTCGGGTCATCCGCGGAGCCGGCGTTCACCCAGGTCAGAAACGAAGCGACCGGCGCATCATGGCGCTCCATGACGAGAACGGTCAGTCCGTTTTTCAGTTTTTGCTGCGATACCGTGCTTTCGATCTTCGAGAAATCGAATCCCGAGACCTGGGGCACGATAAAGGCAACCAGACCAAGCAAGATCATCGCCGGTCTGCTCATCCTATGCTTCATTCTATCCTCCATGGTTTGGATGTAGCGTGAGTTAACTTGCTGAATTAAGAGGGTAATGCGTTGGCTGTCAAGGGGTAGTGGCACAATTGCGAAAGGACCCGGCAGACGGCTGCCGCGCCACGGCCACAATGTTCAATAGCGCCCGAAACCTTCATCCAACCCTCTGTACGGAAATTGCACAGCCGGGATTCAATTTTCTTGGGCCGGCGCCGGGGGAAGAAAGCGGCCGGATCGTGGTATTGAGGACAGAAGACGAAAGTGCACCACTACGGTTCAAAGGAGTATGACAATGAACAGCAGACGACAGAAGATCATGGCGGCCCTGGCGGTCATCTTCATGGTGGCTGTGGCTTCGCTGAGTGCAACGCCCAAACCGGGCAAGTTAGCGGGACACATAACCGATGCCCGGACGCAAGCCGGATTGGCGGGGGTCAGCGTGGTGGTCGGCGATAACCTGTTCCGGACTACCAGCGACAACAACGGCGCTTTCGAGATTGCCCGCATTCCCGGCGGGACGTATGTGGTGCGGTTCAGCCGTTCCGGGTATGAGTCCCGGGAGATGGCGGCGGTTACGATCTTTTCGGGCCAGATACGGGAACTGAATGTGGAACTTGTCCCGCTCGGCAAGGCGGAGGCCGGGAAGGTTGCGGCCGACGCGGAGAACGAAGCGACCAGTGCGGAGCGAATTCTGAGAAAGCTTTCCGGTGGGACGGCTGAAGGGAAGCTGGCCCCGGGCGCCGTCACCGGCACGACGCAGTCGATTGTCCGGACCGAAAAGGACAAGGACTATCGCGACCAGTCGAATCCGCAGATACCGTACGGTTCCGACTATCGGGAGCCGGAAATCAATCTGCCCCCGTTTGATATGTTCTTCCGTGATTACGGCACCAACGGGTTCACGTCGACCCGGCGCGACAACCAGTCCACCTTCGCGCTGGATGTCGACGATGCCTCCTATACGTTGATTCGAAGGTATTTGACCGAGGGGAACCTGCCGCCGCAGGATGCGGTGCGCGTGGAGGAGTTTATCAACCACTTCGATTACGGCTACAACCCGCCGAGCGAGAGCCGGTTCCGCATCTTTACCGAGTTGGGGCGGTCGCCGTTCGACGAACGCCTGACGTTTCTCAAGGTCGGGATCAAGGGACAGGAACTGGGTCGTCGGGAGCGGAGACCGCTGAACCTGACGGTCGTGCTGGATATCTCCGGCTCCATGGGATACGACAACCGGCTGGAACTGGTGAAGCGCTCGATCGGCCTGCTGCTCGATCAACTGCATGCGCGGGACCAGGTGGCGGTGGTGGCGTATGGTTCGCAGGCGTCGGTGGTGGTGAAGCCGACCTCCGCGTCCCAGCGGGACCTGATCATGAGCCGGGTCAACGCGCTGCGGGCGCATGGATCCACGTATGCCGAAGCGGGTCTGACACTTGGGTATCAGCTGGCCAACCGCCAGTATGACGACGACGAAGCGAACGTGGTGATCCTTTGCAGCGACGGCGTGGCGAACGTGGGGCGGACCAGTCCGGAGGCGATCATGAAGCAGATTTCGCGGTTCGCCAACCAGGGAATCACGCTCTCGACCTTCGGGTTCGGCATGGGGAACTACAATGACGTGCTGCTGGAACAGCTCGCCCGGAAGGGGAACGGCAAGTATGCGTATGTCAACGATGTCGACGAGGCGCGGACCCAGTTTGTCGAAGAACTGAGCGGCAACACGCAACTGCTGGCGCGGGACGTGAAGGTGCAGGTGACGTTCGATCCGGAGCAGGTGGCGGCGTATCGCCTGATCGGCTACGAGAACCGGGCGGTGGCGGATCGGAAGTTCCGCGATAACCGCCAGGACGGCGGCGAAGTCGGCTCCGGCCACGAAATCACCGCGCTCTATGAACTGCAGCTGACCAGCCGGCGCGTGCACGGCGAACTGGGGACGATTGCCGTGCGGTGGAAAGACGTGGACCGGACCGAAGTGACCGAGGTGGAAAAGGGGATCGAGGCGGATGGCGCGCAGCGGTCGTTCGCGAGCCTGCGCCCGGAATTCCGTCTGGCGGTGGTGGCCGCACGGTTCGCCGAACTGCTCAAGGGGTCGCCGTACGCGACTAACAGCGACTTCGATGATCTCGAGCGGATGGCCTGGAACCTGGCCAGGCAGCGCCCCTCGGAGCAGACCCGCGAGCTGGCGGACCTGATCAAGCGGGCCGGCGAACTCTCTTTCTACCACACCGAGTGGAACGAATAGCGGCCAAGCGCCTCAGCCGGAAACGAAGAAGCGGTCGGACGATCTCGTCCGGCCGCTTCCGTTTAATCTCATCGAGGGAAGTAGACTTACCACCAACTGATCAGTTTCGGCTTGCGCGTGTGGACCAGGTTGTCGTTGTGCGGGATGACGCGCGCCGAAATGCCGAACCGCCCGGACTCCCGGCAGGTCACTTCAGCGGTGTACACATAGACGCCGTCCTCGGGGGTACGCAACTGCGTGGGATCGCCGTCGAGTAACGCCGGCGCGGGGTTGAAATTGAGCAGTTGCTCCTGCGTGCCGAGCCGTCCGGCCACAACTTCGACCCGAATATCGTTCGGCGTGATGGCGCCCAGAAACACTTTCATGCGGATGGGAATCCGCTGCCCGACCTGGACCGTGGGGCCGAGCTCCGGCATTTCGATATCACGAATGGCGATCTTCTCCCAGCTCTTGCCGACCCGATCGAGCCAGGCGGTGGTATCGCGGTTGAGCGCAAAACTGTCCGCGGCCATCCGTTCCGACATGAGCAGGGCCGGCACATAGAACTGGTCGGCGTAGTTCATGAGCATGCGCTGGGCGGAGAATCGCTGACCGGCCATGCGGATCGAGTTCTTCATGCGGGTGACCCATTCCCCCGGCAGGCCGCGGCCGTTGCGACCATAAAAAATCGGGACGACTTCGCGCTCCAGAACGGAGTAGAGGGACTCGGCCTCGACGCGATCCTGGATATCGACGTTGTCGTATTCTTCACCGTGACCGATCTTGAAGCCGTTATCCTCGCTGTACCCCTCGTCCCACCAGCCATCGAGAATCGAAGCATTCAGCACGCCGTTGACGGCGGCTTTCATGCCGGAGGTGCCGGAGGCTTCCTCGGGACGGCGCGGGTTATTGAGCCAGACATCGGCTCCCTGCACCAGGTAGCGGGCGACGTTGATATCGTAGTCTTCGAGAAAGATGATGCGGTTGCGGAAGCGGTCCTCGTTGGCGAAGCCGAGGATTCGCTTGATGATCTCCTTGCCGGGGTTGTCGAGCGGATGCGCCTTGCCGGCCATGATGACCTGCATGGGGCACTGCTCGTTGTTGATCAGGCGGGCCAGACGGTCCGGGTCGGAGAAGAGCAGCGCGCCCCGCTTGTAGGTGGAGAAGCGGCGGGCGAACCCGATGGTCAGGATATTCGGATCGAGCACCTGCTCGGCCCGCTGCAGATCCACCTGAGCAGCGGCGCGGCGGGCGAGCTGCATTTTGAGCCGCTTGCGCGCAAAGAACACCAGGCGCTCGCGGCGCTTGTTGTGGACGCGCCACAGCTCGACATCGGGAATTTTCTCCACCCGGTCCCAGACCTCGGGTGCGCCGGGCCGTTCGGTGTAGCGGGGGCCGAAATACGACTCGTACAGATCGTTCATGTCGTGGGAAATCCACGACGACGGGTGCACGCCGTTGGTGATCGCTTTGATCGGCACTTCCTCACGCGGCAGGTCGGGCCAGATGTTGTGCCACATGTCGCGCGTCACCTTGCCGTGCAACTGCGACACGCCGTTGACGAAGGCGGAGTACTTGAGCGCCGCCACGGTCATGCAGAAGGTCTCGTTTTCATCACTCGGGTTCACGCGCCCGAAAGCCAGGAATTCCTTCCAGGTCAGGCCGAGCTCCTTGACCATCCCGCCCAGATACCGGTGCACCAGGACCGGGTCGAACCGTTCGTTGCCGGCCGGAACCGGAGTGTGGGTGGTGAAGATGGCGGTGGTCCAAACGTACTGGGAGGCCTCGGCGAACGAGAGCCCCTTCTCCTGCATGAGCTGGCGCAGCCGCTCCAGCGTGAGGAACCAGGAGTGCCCTTCGTTGATATGGTAGATGGTCGGTTCGAGCCCCATGGCGCGCAGGGCACGCACGCCGCCAATCCCGAGCACGATCTCCTGACGAATCCGCATGTCCTTATCGCCGCCGTACAGGACGGAGGTGATATCGCGGGCGCGAGTCGAATTCTCCGGGATGTTGGCATCGAGGAGATACAGCGGGGTCAGACCGACATGAACTTTCCAGATTTGCAGTTGTACCGGCATGCCGTCGAGGTCGAGCGAAACGCGGATCGGCTCGTCTTTGTCGTTTTTGACCAGTTCGACCGGCATGTGGTACCAGTCGTTCTCCTCGTACCGTTCCTGCTGCCAGCCATCGGGGGAGAGGAACTGGCGGAAATAGCCGTACCGATACAGCAGTCCCATCGCCACCATCGGGAGCCCCAGGTCGGAGGCGGATTTCAGGGTATCGCCGGAAAGAACTCCGAGGCCGCCCGAGTAGACCGGAAGCCCGGTGTCGAGACCGTATTCCAGCGAGAAATAGGCGATCCGCTGGTTCTCGAGGGAGCCGTATTTGTAGTGGAACCATTTCTTGCGTTCCATATAGTCGCGGTACCGCTCGTGGACGCGGTCCAGACTGACCAGAAACGCCTCATCCTGAGCCGCTTTGAGCAGGGTCTCCTGCGGCAGACGGGCGAGCATTTCCACCGGATTCTGGTAACAGGCCTCCCACATGTCGGGGTCGAGCCGAATGAAGAGGCGGACAATATCCCAGTTCCACGAGTACCAGAGGTTATGGGCCATCTCCTGAAGAGCAGCAATGCGCTGGGGAAGCTTAGGCAGGACGAGAAGTTGTTTTACACGCATGTTACATCCCTGTTTAACGATCCGGAGGCAGCCCGAGTCATTGCGGCGGCACCCCCTGAACAGTATCGACCGCTCGGCCTATATATTTACCGCCGAGACGGTTTGGCGGGCGGCCGACTCCATTCGGCGCCCGGCCGGGGGTTCAGGCAAACTGTCTCCTGTCCGATGATAGATAACAAAAAGTGGGAGCCCGCCGCAAATACTTGTTTTCCGGGGGCGCGGAGCGTGGTAAGATACCTATATGGCCAAACCTAAAAGACGAATCGGTGTATTGACCGGTGGCGGCGACTGTCCCGGCCTGAATGCGGTAATCCGGGCGGTGGTCCGGACGGCCGAAAATGACTATGGCGCCGAGGTGATCGGCTTTGCCGATGGTTTCGAAGGACTGATCGAAAACCGGTACCGGGCGCTCGATAACAAGGATGTATCCGGGCTGCTTTCGCAGGGGGGGACCATTCTGGGGACCTCCAATGTGTGCGATCCGTTTCGCTTCCCGGTGCTGCAGGGAGATGACTACGTCTTCCTCGATCGCTCGTCGCAGGGGCTGATCAATTTCGAAAAGCTCGGTCTGGATTCGCTGATTTGTATCGGCGGCGACGGCACCATGGCGGCCTCCGCCGGGATGGCCGAGCGGGGCCTGCGGGTCGTAGGGGTGCCCAAGACGATCGACAATGACCTGGTCGGCACCGATGTGACCTTCGGGTTCGACTCGGCGCTGATTGCGGCTACCGATGCCGTCGACCGGATTCACACGACGGCGCAGTCGCACCACCGGGTGATGTTGGTTGAGGTGATGGGTCGTTACGCCGGTTGGCTGGCGCTCGGAGCCGGCCTGGCCGGTGGCGGTGATATCGTCCTTTTGCCGGAATTCCCCTACGATGTCGACTCCATCTGCGAGCAGGTGCGCATTCGTAACGGGCAGGGAAAGAATTTCTCGATTGTCGTAGTCGGCGAAGGGGCGAAACCGATGGGCGGCCAGATGGTCGTCAGCCGCAAGGTGAAGAATTCTCCGGATGCCATACGTCTGGGGGGCGTGTCGCGCCAGATCGCCAGCCAGCTGGAGGCGATCCTCAATATCGAATGCCGGGTCACGATCCTCGGGCACTTGCTGCGGGGTGGTTCGCCGAGCGCGTTCGACCGCATCCTGGCCACGCGCCTCGGTGTCGAGGCGGTGCATCTGACCATGCGAGGCGATTACGGCCGCATGGTGGCGCTGCAGAAGAACGAACTGACCTCCGTACCGATTCAGGATGTCGCCGGCAAACTGCGCCTGGTGACGCCGGATCACCCGTGGGTCAAGACGGCGCTGTCGGTCGGCGTGTCGCTGGGCGTACCGTCGAGTATTTCTCTCGCTCAGTATCTCTCCGAGGTCGTGCAGTGACCATCCGGAGGTGCTGTCGTACGCGCCGAACAAACAGGAGCCGCATGTCATGAAGACCCGTCGCAACGCCAATGCCCGTGCCCAGAAGCTGACCACGCTCAAGGAAGCCCCGGCTTACCGGATCGCCTATCAGGATCTCGACTTTCTCCAAAGGGATGACCTGCGGCCGGTCCGGTTGCAGCTCGAGCTGCTCAAGCCCGAGATGATTTTCCGCGAACATAAAGTCAAATCGACCATTGTCGTGTTCGGCGGCACGCGGGTCGTAGAGCCGGCCGAGGCCAAGAAACGCGTGGCGGAACTGAGTCGTCTGGCCAAGGCGCGGCCGCGGAATCGCGAACTGCAGAAACGACTGGCGGCGGCCAGGTCGATTCTGGAAAAATCAAAGTTCTATGACGAAGCGCGGGAGTTCGCGCGACTGGTCTCCTCGGAGTGTCAGGACACCGATCACCACGAATACGTCATCGTCACCGGCGGCGGTCCCGGCATCATGGAGGCGGCCAACCGGGGTGCCTTCGATGCCAATGCCAAGTCGATTGGTCTGAACATCACGTTGCCGATGGAGCAGCAGCCGAATCCGTACATTTCGCGCGACCTGTGCATGCAGTTCCATTACTTCGCGATCCGCAAGATGCACTTCATGCTGAGGGCGAAGGCGCTGGTGGCGTTTCCGGGCGGGTATGGGACGCTCGACGAGTTGTTCGAGGCGCTGACTCTCGTGCAGACCCGCAAAGTGCCGGCGCTGCCGATCGTGCTGTTCGGCGAGAAGTACTGGCGCAAGGTGATCAACTTCGAGCACTTGGTGCACGAAGGGACGATCGACCAGGAAGATCTGGGGCTTTTCGTGTACGCCGACAAGGCGGAAGACGCCTGGAACTACATCAAGTTGTTCTACGAGACGGCGGCCAACAACCACAAGACCGAACTGCCGCTATTTTAGCAGGAAACCTCGTTTCATCAGGAATGCTCTGAGATGAGCCCGGAGCGCGGCCGGTGAATCATTGGCCAGGCGACGGGCGGAGTGTTCCGACCAGGAATACTCGCCGGCAAAGTCCGGATATTTCTCCGGCTGCACCTCGCGTCCTTTCAAATACCCGGTTTCGGCCATGATGCGGTCGTACTCGGCGATCGCTTCGGCCATGCCTTCGGACGAATAGGTCTCCCGGAACGAAATGGCCCGCAACGGCAGACGCGGCTTCCGCTTCGGCAGCGCGGCCGGATAGCCCAGCGACATCCCCATCACCGGATACACCAGATCAGGCAGACGGCAGATCCGGGAGACCTCCTCGGCGTGATTCCGAATCGCCCCCACCATCACCCCTCCCAGGCCGAGCGCCTGCGCCGCCATGAGGGCGCGATCCGCCACCAGCGCGGTATCGACCGTGGCGACAATGAAAATCTCGGTGTATTCTCCATAGAACGGATACCCCTTCTGACTATTGACAAGGGACAGGCGGTACAGATCGGCGCAGAAGAGGAGAAAGAGCGGACACGCCGCCACATGTTCCTGATCCCCGGTCAGTTCGGCGAAGCGGCGTTTGGTGGCGGCCTCACGGATGGAGATCACCGAATACGCCTGAAGATTGGACGATGTGGCGGCGCGCTGGGCCGTGCTCACGATGGTCTGTTCATCCTCGGGACTGATATCGCGATCCGTGAATTTCCGCACGGACACGTGGCTGTTCAGAAACTCGAGTATCTGATTCACGGAGATCTCCTATTCGCTTTGGGCCACAAAAGAAGGGGCCGGCGTGAGCCGGCCCTCAATATATGGCGCGAACGGAGCGACGACAAGGTCAGCTCCTGGTAACGGCCGGAGCGGACGGCGCAAAGTCGCGCTGCGCTTTCCGGGCCGCTGCAATCTGGCGCACCACCTCTTTGTAGTGAACCTTCGACATGTCGTCCACGCCGGCGGCGGCCGCTTTTGTGGCCGCGTTTTCCAGGATGTCTAGATCGTTGGCCGCCAGCGAACGGGCATCGGACGGATACTGTGCCGGGCTGCTGAGATAGATGTCGATTAGCTGGCCCAGGTGCACCAGCTGCAACTGCCGGCGAAACGCGTTGACGCTGGAAGCGTTGGCAGCCTCACTCCAGATCCCCTTGCGCACCTCGGTAAACATGTTGGCCATGGTGTACTTCTCCTGACCGGCCTTGAACCGGCTCTCGTTATTGAGAAGCCGCCCGATCGTCAGCGGATGGTACAACTTGGTGATCGAAGCCCGCTGGACGGCCAGCACGTTCTGGTAGAACGGGTAGTCCACCTGCGGGGTGGCATAGGCCGAGAATGAGAAGTCCTGCAGGTTTTCCTGCTGGAGTTTGTTGAGCAGGTCGGCCGGCAGATCGAACGCCTTGGCGGCGAAGAAATTGTCGTTCAAGAACTGCACCGCGCGGCGCTGCTCGGCGGCGGGCACCACTTCAAACGGATCGGAGCCGTTCGGATCGCCGATATGCGTGCGGCTGACGTACAGCCCACCCACGAACTTCGGCGCCCACTGGCCCGACTCGCTGTAGGAGCGCCAGCCGGACTGGAACACGGTGAGAATTTTCTGATACCGCGTGCCCGGTTTCTCGAACTCCTTGATCGCGTTGGTCCAGAGCTCCCGGGTCAGATCGATCTTATGCTGGGCGTAAGTCAGGACATCGTCCCCATGGTCGAACAGGTTGCAGGTCGGGTCCACCGACTTGGGAGACGTCCCGAAGGCATCTTCATCGGTGCCATAGATGATACCCGCTTCACCGGCGCGGGAGGCAATCTCCTTCAGCTTGGGAAGGTCCTCCTCGGGCGTCTTGGCGCCGAAATCGGAATACGCATACTCGATGACCCAGTCATCATATGGACCCGGAACCGAGGCGTAGAACTCGCCCTGCTTCTGACCTTTGCCGGCGATGATGGGCGGAGTGTAGTCCATGACGGTGCCGGCGGTGCTGTGCTCGCGGGTGAATTTGCGGTCATACAGCTTCTCGAGCGGAAACGCCAGCGAGGCCTTGAAATTGTGGCGGAAGCCGAGCGTATGCCCGACCTCGTGCGCCACCAGCTCGGTGATGTAGGCGTGCACGTATTCCTTGGTGAGGGAGTCCTTGTTGGCCAGATCGCCGCTGCTTTCCAGATAGGCCATGCCGAACGCCGCCTCGAGGGAGGATGCGGCGCCGTAGTCGCAGAACTGGCCGGTCCTTCTCTGACGCTCTATCATGGCCTGCTTGATCGGGTCCTCGGTCTCGGGCACGCTGCCGTCGAAGCCGACCGGCCGGATGAAATTCTCCATGTTGTTGAACATGTAGCGGACGAAGTCCGATGACACGCGGATGTCGGCGTCATAAATCTGACCCGTGAACGGATTGGCGCGGCTCGGGCCGACCGCATAGCCGCCCCCCGGCATCACCATCCAGCGAACGGTGTTGTAGCGAACATCGGCGGGGTCCCAGGTGGCTGTGTCCGGCATCTGGCGGGCGATGATGGCGCTGCGGAACCCGATCTTCTCGAACGCGGCATTCCAGAACTCGATCCCCTCGGCCACGGCGCCGCGAAATTCCTTCGGCACGGTGTTCTCGACCCAGAAGACGATCGGTTCCACCGGCTCGGAGATACGGGCATCCGGGTCTTTCTTCTTCAGATTCCAGCGATTGATATAGCGCACATAGGGGGTCTCGGTGTCGAGGTGCGAGTAATCCTGGTACAGCGTCAGGAAGTGCCCGACGCGGTCATCGGCGACGCGAGGCACGTAATCGGTTTTCGGCAGCGCCGAAAGAGAGAAGTGATAGGTGTGAAACAGCGAATACGGATTCTGCATCGTCTCGGCGCCGACCGGCTTGCCGGTCCGGTAGTGCAGGCGGACGTCGATTTCGGAGTTCTCCGGGAACGACTTCACGACATCGAAATACGAGTTGTCGCGGTCGAACGACAGGCCGGTCTGACCCATCTGGCCGAGGAAGTAGTTGATATTGCTGGCGTCCCGCACGAAGAGGGCGGCCGCATCCACCAGCACTGCTCCGGCCGAATCCGGCTTGGACTCGATTTTGGTCGCAGCATACAGGTGATCGGACAGGCCGGACAGCACCGCCTTGTGCAGAGTCGAACCGGTGTCGGCCCGCAGGCGGACGTTTTTCTCCATCATCATGATCTTCTTGCCGACCCGGGTGAAGTAGAAGGGAAAGGTCTCATCCATGGCGCCGTTGTCGAAGAACGCCCCCTCGGCGCGGGACAACGTGGTGCCGCACAGGAACACCGTATCGAACTGGTTCGGCTTGATCGACATGAAGAGACTGTTGGTCAGGGTATCCCGGTAGAAGGTAAACAGGCCGGGGATGACCACTCGCCCTTTGACCACTTCGGCGAACGGCTTGTCGCTGTCGCTGCCGCCGCCCGCTTTCTTGGGCGCAGACGGGGCGTTGAAGCCGGTGAGGGTGTAATTACGTTTGCCGGCGAAAGCCGGATCGGCGATTACCAGGGCGGTTAGGAGGGTGAGGAACAAAAGGTGTCTACCAGCGCGCATGCAGCGTCTCCTTATGCAGACGTTATTAATGGGTCACGTGACTATTAGGTATTGAAACGGCTGAGGGGTGCGAAGGTTTCGCAAGAAGTCACGTTTCGGGCGGCTTCGAAGGAGCGGCACACCCGACCAGCGGCACGAACCGGACGGGGTACAGGGTCCGGCGATGCAAACGGCCAGCGTGCATTTCCAGAAGCACCAGATCCTGGTGCGACGGGTCGGAGCCCTGAAGTGGCAAGAGGAGGCGGCCGCTGTCACCCAGCTGGTGCACCAGCGGCTCGGGAATGCAGGGCGCGGCCGCGGTGACGATGATGGCATCGAAGGGGGCTTGCTCCGGCCAGCCGAGGCAACCATTGCCGCAGGCGGTGGTCACGTTGGCGTACCCCAGTTGCTTCAAGAGCCGCCAGGAGCGCGAGAACAAGTCATAAATGCACTCGATGGAATAGACATGTCCGGCCAGTTCCGCCAGAACGGCGGTTTGGTAGCCGCAGCCGGTGCCGATCTCCAGCACTTTGGTGGCTTTGGTCAGCCGAAGCGCTTCGGTCATCGAAGCGACCACGTAGGGCTGGCTGATGGTCTGACCGTGGCCGATCGCCAGTGGGCCATCGGCATAGGCGTCAGCCAGACACTCATCGGGAACAAACAGATGCCGCCGGACTCGGCGCATGGCGGCGAGAACCGCCGGATCCGATACATCGCGCGCCTCGATCTGGTGAATCACCATCGCCTCGCGCTGCTGCGCGAATCGCTCTTCCGTATGTCGCGCCCAAGGGAACTCCATAGCGGCAATATAGAGGCCGACGGCGGCCGGCAGTCAAGAAAAAGGGACCGGTATCGACCGGTCCCTTGGTTGTTCGAAAGCCGACTTGCCTACGGGCAGCAGAGCGTGCTACCGCTCGAGAAGAGGTACTCGACCAGGATGGTCAGGTCGGAGATGTCGACCGTCAGGTTGCAGTCGAACGATGACGCCGCCATCGGGTCCGGCGCACTCCCGCCGAAGAACAGAAAGTCGACCAGATAGGACAGGTCGGAAATGTCCGGGCCGGCCAGGTTGTGGTCGACATCACCGCAGATGAAGTTCAGGTACGTGAACTGCTGCGGGGCGGAGTAGTTCGAATACATCCCGGCCGAATCGAGCGTCTTCACCCGCCAGTAGTACGTGGTCCCCTCGACCAGCGCGGCGCCGGAAAGGACCAGGCTATCGGCGTACACGAGATCGGCAAACGTGCCGTAGTCGAAAAACGTCGGCACGTTGGAGACATGCAGGAAATAGAACTCCGCCGAGCGCTCGTACGGCGGTGGCGTCCCGGTGCTCCAGCGGAACACGACATTCCCGCCAACGGTCGAGCTGTTGGCCGGGCTGATCATGGTCGGGATGAGCGGCAGTTCGGTGTCGTGCAGGAAGTTCACCGTCGCCGTGAACGGCGTGGCGTTCCCCGCCAGATCGGCCCGCCGCGCGCGCCAGTAGAGGCGTCCCTGCGGCAGCAGTTCGCCGGAGCTGATCGTGAGGGCATCCTGCGTCAGCGTGGCATCCACCGTCCCGAAGAACGAGTCCCGGCTCACCTGAATCTCGTTGTACTCGGGGGAACGGGTGTCGTACGGAGGCGGGGGAGTGCCGGACAGAACGAAGGTCGTACTGTGGGTGCTGTCGATACCACCGATCGGGCTCACGGTTCCGACCGGATTCGGCGCGGTGTTGTCGATCCCCAGTCGGCGCGGCGAGCGCTGCAGGGACGACGAATCGGTCCCCACATACAGGCGCACCGCCCAGTAGTAGATGCCGTCCCCGAGCGGCTCACCCGGGGGAATCGTAAACGCGGTATCGGTCAGGCCGCCGTAGACGCGCGTCGGCGCGGCAATCAGGCTGTCCTGAGCGATATAGAGCCGGAACTGCTCGCCCGGACCGCGGGTCCACTCGAACAGCGGTGTCCGACTTTGCTGGTACGCGGTCGAGTCGGGGAACAACAGGGTCGGCGGCTGGTATGGATTGTAGACAACCAGCGTGAACCCTGACGACGCGGTCGCGCCGCCACTGCTGGTGGCGCCAACCGTCACCAGATTCGTCGACAGATGAACTGCCTCGGCCGGGATGGTCGCCGTGAAAGATGCCGCCGCACTGTCGCCGGCGGCGAGGGTGATCACCCGACTGGTCGGTACGAAATTCCAGGCCTGCTGATCAGTCGGACTCACCGTGATCGTGTTGGTGGCGTTGCCGGTATTGCGTATCATCACGTCGAACGGATACGACTCCGGCGAGCCCACCGTGTCCTGAGGCGGCGGCGTCATGCTGACGGCGTGCACGGCCGCCACCGTCACCTTGATCACACTGGTGGCCACGACCGTCGTATCGGTACGGCTCACCGCACGGCAGGTGACGAGGGAGCTGTCGCCGGCCAGCAACCCCGACGGCAGCTGCAGGCTGACGGAGAGGTAGGCGGAATCATACTGGGCCAGCAGGACAGTCGTGTCGCGCGGGACGGTCAGCCAGGAGCGATTGTCGGAAATGGTCGTCCGCACGGAGTCCGTGGCGGCGCCGACATTGGAAACCCAGAACGGCAGGTCGACCAGCGAACCGGCTACTTCCACCTGATTGCCGGGGCCGTAGACCGCCACGGCCTGCAGGCTTCCCGGCGTGTTGATGCTGTCCGGGCTGAAGACGATGGAATAATTCTGCGGGCCGTTCGGGATATTGTACCCGTTGACCTTCGCCTTCCAGAGTCCGGGTTGCGGGTTGTCGATCTCAACGGTCTCGACATTGTTCAGGCGATCGGCTCCCTTGGTGGCCGGCACCGACGGCGTGGCGGCATTGAGAATCCAGGGATATTGCTCGACTTCAGAGGGATCGATCAGGGTCAGATCGAGATCATTGATCAGGGTCTTGCCGGCGATTCCGGTGCCGCCCGGATCGTCCCACACCACCGTCACCTTAAGTTTGGCGGCGCCGCTCGGGACGGTCAGGTCATAGAGCTGCGTCTGCCCCGTGGCGATCTGGTTCTCCTGATACGAGGGAGCACCGATTCCGATCTTGGTGCAGGCCGCCACGGCGTCGATTTTGCCATGCCCATTGGCGAAATCCGGACCGGCATTCCCCAGATCGATGGCGGTGTTGATCAGCACGCCCTTGATGGTCGAAGGGAGCGGCTCCGAGGGCGCGAAGTTCTGATTCCACTTCTGCCGAATGAGCGCCACCACGCCGGCGGTGGCCGGGGTCGCCATCGAGGTCCCGCACATGACGGTGTAGCCGCCGCCGTTGCGCGTGCTGGTCAGGCCGCCATCGTCGTTGGACTGGCAGCCGGGGCCGACCACATCCGGTTTGAGGCGGCCGTCATCGGTCGGGCCCCATGATGAGAAACTGGTCATGCTGCTGTTGTTGGAGTTGATGGCCCCAACGCTGATGACGTTCTTGGAGCAGGCCAGCGGATCCATAGTGCCCCAGGTCCAATTGAGCGAGCCGCAATACTTGGAGGAAGTACCACGTTGATTGCCGGCCGCCCAGCAGATGACGATCGGTTTGCCGGCCGAGCCGCGCACGATGTTATCCAGGGTGGCGTCCTGGCTGTAGTAGTTCCCCAACGTCGCCTCACAGGCGGATTGGGTGGCCGGATCCCCCACCCCGTACCCCCACGAATTAGTGCTGATCATGGCATTGCGCGTGTTGATGGCGGTGGAGTACTGGCTGAAGCAGGAGGAGGAACTCCCCCACCAGAGTTGCGTGAGCAGAGTGGCCTCCGGCGCCATGCCGCGATAGGTACCGCTCGACGATGCCCCGGAGCCGATGACCGTGCCGGCCACATGGGTCGCATGGGTGGCCACGGTCGCAGCGTCCATCGAAATCACCCGCCGTCCGAAATCGGCGTGTTCCGGATCGGCTCGGCCGCCGTCCCATTCGGCCACTACCACCCCGTTACCGGTAAGACTGAGCGGCAGCACCTGGGCCGCCTCGGCGTTGGTATTCACGCGTGCAGAATTGTTGTACTCGATAGGTTCCGGCGGAGCCGGTTCGATCCAGACAACCGCATCCAGCTCCGAGAGGCGATAGAAGGCCGGTTCCGGAATCACCAGTTCGATCGCGTTGGTGGTCGGCTCAAGGCCGACAATCTCGGCGCCCAACTCGGTGGCGAACCAGTCGGACCAGCGGTCGATATTCTCGTCGCGATGCATGACCACCGTGTACAGCACGGAGTCCCCGCCGCGGCGGGCCCAGGGGCGGATACCCACTTCGGTGATATACGGCGAAATCTTGTAATCAGGCTTAATCTCACCCAACCAGCGCACCTGCAAGGAGGACAGGCGGGTCACATCGTACGATTTAGTAACCCGGGCGGTGTACGCGAAATTGGGAACATACTCCAGCACCTGAATCCCGGCCGAGGCCAACTGCGCCTTGTCCGCATCCGTGATGGGACCGTCGAATTGTACCAGGATATGGCGGTCGACCAGTCCGGCTGCTTGTGGCAGGGCGGTCTTGGCGGAGGTCGTAGCCAGATCCCCGGTTCGAAGTTTGATGGCATAATCGAGATCGGCCAGCACCGAGCCGGCGATCAGAATCGATGCAATGAGGAAACCGAAGAGCGGAGGTCGCGACACAGAAGACATACTCTTTCCTTTATGTTCAGAGCGTTATGAACTCATCATCGGCAGTAACTGCATAGCGCAGGATGTCTTTGGCAAGGTACGCATTTCGGCTTGTTTGTCAACCAGTATCTTGTTGGCCTGTCTATAATTAGGTCGAAAAGCACGCGAGGGCTTGAAACGCGATGGAAAATGTGTGATTATATGGCGCGAAGGAGTACGGACATGCCCAGGCGGTACTGGTTGTTCAAGACAGAACCGAGCGAGTTTTCCATCGATGATCTGGCCGCCAGTCCCGACCAGACCACGCTGTGGTCAGGGGTCCGTAATTATCAGGCACGCAACCTTCTTCGAGATGAAGTCAAAGTCGGAGATGAAGTCCTGTTCTATCACAGCTCGATGGAGATACCGGGGATTGCCGGACTGGCGACCGTGGTGGGGGCGGCCGAACCAGACCTCTCGGCGCTCGACCGGTCCAGTCCATACTATGATCGTAGAGCGACAGGCGAGAATCCGATCTGGGTGGCGGTAAGGGTTCGCTTCGCAGAGAAGCTGTCCAGACTGTTACCCCTGACCGTCCTCAAGCAGACCAGAGGATTGGAGGAGATGATGGTCTGCCAGAAGGGGAGTCGGCTCTCGATTCAACCGGTGACCCGAGCCGAGTGGCGGGTAATTCAAAGACTTATCAACAAATGACACCCGATGCCGGGGGGAATGGGCTCACTTCAGCAGAAGCATCTTGCGGACTGAGGTCTGATCCTCGAACGTTATACGGTACCAATAGACGCCGCTCGCGACCGGCACTCCGTTGCTGCCAGTTCCATCCCACTCGCAGGTATACGCTCCGGCCGTCTGGCGCGCGTCAACCAGTGTCACCACCTGCTGGCCGAGCAGATTGAGAATGGTCAGCACAACATCACCGGTCCGGGGGAGATGGTACGAGATCTGGGTGTTGGCATTGAACGGATTGGGATAGTTGGGGAGGAGCGCAAATCGCTCGGGCTGTTCGCCGACCGGCCCGGTCACATCAAGCACCTGACTCACCACCACGTTGACCGAAAACTCGGAGCTGTTGCCGTCGACATCGGTCCCCTGCACCGTGATCGTGTCGGTGTTCTGCAGGACAGGTGCAGTGATTTCAAAGGTCCCAAGGGCGGTTGCTGTCGCGGCTGCCAGCCAGGTCCTGCCTTCGCCTCTTCCGGAGGGATCGGGCGCGGCCAGATACAAGTCAACAATCCCCAGGGCAGGGGCACCGGCCCCGGATACGCGGTTGCTGTCGACTACGGTGATGACCGGAGACACGATGCCATACTGTGCGCTCCGTCTGATCGCGACGCCGAGACTGTCGTTGGCATTGGTGGAGTTTCTCCGGATCAGGTTGTTCGCGCTGGCGGCATCGGCCAGATAGACGCCGTGTCCGCGATTGAAGGCGATGCTGTTTCCGGCGCCGGTAGCATCGCCGCCAATCGAATTGCCGCTGGCTCCTTCCACCACCGCCACACCATTGCCGGAATTGGGCAACGATGCGCCGGTAGCGGAGAGCCCGATCCGGTTGCCGAGGACGCGATTGCCGGTCGTGCCGGAACCGAACAGATGCACACCGGCGCCGATCGAAGGGATGATCGTACTCGACCCATTGCCGGAAATGAGATTTCGCTCCGATTCACTCAGTCCGCCGACCGTGTTGTTCGAGGCTCCCATCCCGATAATCACGCCGGCCGAACCGTTGCGTAATGCGCGGGTGCCGGTGCTGTCGGTGCCGATCTTGTTCCCGGCGCTGACATTCCCGGTCGTGCCGGTGTCGTAGACCATCACGCCGCCGCTGAACGGGAATAGATCCCCGCGGTTGCCGGAGATGACGTTGCCGTCGGTCGGGCCGGG
>AMWB02096521.1_pt1 | contig 32297 bp, 33 predicted proteins | sample 200311 | NCBI WGS metagenome assembly AMWB02 (sample SAMN02737377, study PRJNA173069) | bioreactor metagenome | biome: anode biofilm in microbial fuel cells | place: USA: California | collected 2010-12-16
AGCAGAACCAGTCCTGCTATCAGCACCCACTGAATCCAGTTGGAGGCGAAACTGACAACCGGGGCAAGCTTCGATCTCATTCCCAGCCAGGCATATGACTGGGCATGCTGCAGTGCGTGTCCCGTCTCATGGGCAGCAACGGCGGCCGCTGCAACGCTGGCGCCGGAATAGACCTCGCGGCTGAGGTTGATCGTCTTTTTCAGCGGGTTATAGTGGTCGGTCAGCTCTCCTGCAACGCTGTGCACGGTAACGTCCGTTACTCCGCTGTCGCGAAGCATCTTCTCGGCCACGTCGCGACCGGTCATGCCCGATGCGATGGGCACTTTTGAATAGGTCCTGAATTTTGATTTGAGCCTGGCGCTGACCACCCAGCTCAGTACCATGAATACTATGAATATTATCCAGTATGCACCGTTATGTAAGAACATTGTTTCCATTTATCCGGAGTAATTTATGTTTCCTGTTACTTTAACAAAACACCTGCCATTATCCATAAGTTCTTAAAAGAGGTCATTTTGTCATGATGATTCAGCTTATCTTTGGGGAGTATGTTAAAGAGCGCCGCAAAGATATTATCTTTTTTGCTTCTCATACCCGTCTGGTTTTACAGGTGGTTTATCTCACCGTGGACACCGCCGTCATGCAGGCATGTGCCAACCTGTTCACAGTATGCAATTGATGCCTTCAGGTTGCACGGTCCGCTGGCCGGGCTGGTCATGTCAACGGACAGGATACTCCGGTGCAGGCCCGGCGGCACCCACGGCTATGATCCCGTACCGAGGTTCATCTTCAGGAGATACCGCCCGGCAGGCAGATCGTTACGACGTAGTCAGCGCTGCAACAGACTTAAGGAAAGAGACTAAAAGGCCAGTTTTTCCCTGAGCATCTTGTATCCCGCACGGCTCACCGGGATCTTCTCGCCTGATTTGAGTACGGCAACATAGTTATCCTTGCTGTAGGGCTCAAGGCGGTTGATGTGTTCAACGTTCACTATGTAAGACCTGTGCACCCTCATGAAGAGAGTCGGCGGAAGATGGTCCTCATAGTACTTCATTGTCTTGGGTTTCAGAGCCTTGCCTTCATTGTAGTAGATCATCACGTAGTCATCCTCCGCTGCGAAGTAAGATACATTGTTAAGGGGAATGATCTTTATGCCCGCCCCCTTCCTGAAGACAATACGGGTAAGGTATCCTTCTGCCTCTGAGGCTGCTGCAACCAGTTTCTCAACATTGTCATGAGCGGGAGTCTCTTTTTCGAGACGGCTCACGGCTTTGGCGAGGGCGTCGTCAAAACGCTCCTTTGAGAAGGGCTTCAGGAGATAATCAACGGCGTTCATCTCAAATGCCCTGATTGCATACTGATCAAATGCCGTTGTGAAGATCACCTCCGGCTTTTCGTCAATTACTTCCAGCAGCTCGAAACCGGTCAGTTTTGGCATTTGTATGTCGAGGAATATCAGGTCCGGGTGTTTTTCCTTTATCTCCCGGGCACCGCAGAACCCGTCGCCGCACTCTCCGATAACCACTATTTCGGGATGATCTGACAGCATGAACCTTATCAGTTCCCTGGCCGGTGCTTCATCTTCGATTATCAGTGTTCTGATTTTATCCATGACTTTAAACTTCGTTGATTCATGATTTGCGGAACGGGAATCTCACCACAACGGTGAAGCTGTCATCCCCCCGGTTTACGGTAAGATCGGCCTCGTTGCCGAAGAAGAGCTCCAGTCTGCTGCTTACGTTCTTCAGGCCTATTCCTGCTCCTTTTTTTGTTACGACGGAGTCGGTATCAACGTTATTGGTGACTGTAATAACGACCGTCTCGTTCTCCTTCCTGGCAGAAGTCTTTATTATCACCTCTTCGGTTGATTCGTACACCCCGTGCTTTACGGCATTCTCATACAGAGGCTGCAGCAGCATTCCCGGCATCAGGGCCTGGAGGCATTCAGGGCTAATCTCTTCCTGTATCATCAGTCTTTCACCAAAGCGTACCTTTTCAATCTGCAGGTACAGTCTCAGGCTCTCCATCTCATTACCGAGAGTTACCGGCTGTTCGTTCCGGGAGGAGAGGGAATATCGCATAAAGTCGGAAAGTTTTACTATCATATCCCTTGCCTTCAGCGGGTTGGTGACAGTAAGCGAGCTCACGGAGTTAAGGCTGTTGAAGAGGAAGTGTGGATTGATCTGAGACCTTAGCATCTTCAGTTCGCCTTCGCGAACCTGTGACTCGAGCTGCGACTGCCTGGCCGCCTTTTCCGCAAGCCTCGTTGCACTGAGGAAGAGGTAATAGACCAGGATTATCATGAAGAATATCAGCGTGCCGGCTGTGGCCCTGAAGGCCAGGACTGAATGCCAGAAGATGTCGTAATCGATCTTCTCGGCAACCATTGCCCTTATCAGCACCCTTGAGCCAAGCAGCCATACAATCAGTGTGAAGGAGCCGGTCAGCAGAACATTGAATATTGAAGTGTAGATCTGGTTGTCATCCCTGAGAAGGAATCTTACAGGAAACCAGATGGCCAGACCCAGAAGCCCGAAAATAATCATTGAAATCACTCCGTCGGCGAGTGCAACCTCGATCCGGCTTCCGTACCCGAAATGAATTAGAAGTGACTGACCTGCTGCCAAACCCAGCCAGGTCAGCCACCACATAAGCAGCCTCGTTCTGTTTTCCAGTAACGGATGCTTCATAGTTTATTTATAACTTTTAATCTCTCCCCCTCCAAAGATAACGGTACCTCTTATTACAAGTGATCTTGTGTTGTCCCTGATCACGTCTCCCCTAAGTTTCCTGCTGTCTGAAAAGCCTCCGAGTATCGGAGTGATTTCAAGAATTACGTTCCAGTTGTCAGGCACAATGATCGTAGTTCCTCCAAAGATACATGTAATTTCAATCACATTATCACCGGGAGCGAGTGAAGACCTGGTAAGGTCTACCTCTCCTCCGCCGAAGATCGACGTGATCTTTCCTCCCTGGAAATTATCGGTGACGACCTGTCTCTCGGCACCGCTGAAAATATTGACATTGTCAATGTAATCAGCCCTGTTGACCCCGGAATAATCAAGCTTCTTTACAATCCTTTTGGAATTCATAAGGAGTACCACACCCACAACTATGAAGAGAGCGGGCCAGAAGAAGTTGAATGACCTGAAGAAATCGGTGAAGAGTTCCGGTATCAGGAAGAATCCTCCAACGGAGATCAGCACAATGCCCGGAGTCTTGTTGTCGGAACCTACCAGGGTGATTACGCCGATAGCTATCAGCAGCATTTGCCAGCTGAAGATTATATCGTCAATGAAGTAGTCGAGCGGTTCAGGCAGCACGGATGATTTCTTGATGATAAGGATCAGTCCGGCGACGATCAGAAGGATTCCGATCAGAAACCTGCTCGAGGTTTCCGGGTTCCTTCCCGGTTTTTTCAGTTCGTTTTCCATTGTTTTATTATTAGAGGTTCAGTTAATTGAATTTTTTGGTAATTGGTTTAAGCATGAATGCCACGCCGGCCAGTACCAGCACCACCGGCCAGTATATTTTTTCATAGGTTTCCGAGAGTTGTACGGTCATCTCGGGCATCAGGAACCAGAATCCAATCGCAAAGAGTATTACGGCGGATACCAGTTCGAGATTGATCAGGGACCAGATTCCGAAGAAGATTAGCAGCATCTGCCAGGTAAAGTATTCGGGGATATCGCCGATCCTGAGCAAGTCGAGCTTGGCTACCAGCATCATGAGTCCCAGTGCAATAAGGAACTTTGCTATACCTGCAAACGGATTTCCGTGTTTCTCTTTCATAGCGTGAGCTTTGATTTACGGGTCAAAATTAAAATGCCTGAGAATGCGTTTATAATCATTTCCGGCAGGGAGCGGATATACATCGGTGAACAGCGAACGGAACAGGCAATGTTACTTTTTTGTTCATAATTTTTTTTATTGGAAGAGGATTTATAATTTTGCAGACCGAAAAAAAGGGAGATGCCCGGATTGTATTCCATACCGTTGGCCGGACTTAAGGAAGCCAGATATACCTATGAATTCAGTATAGGGGACGACTTCTTTAAAGCTTTTGAGGGATCGGAGATTAGGAAGGGAGAGTTAAGTGCGGTTGTGGCACTGCAGAAGTGTTCCACCCATCTTGAGCTTGAAATCGTGATCAAAGGCCGTGCCGTGGTAATGTGTGACAGGTGCCTTGAAACCTTTTACATGCCATTGTCGTCAGCCAACAGGCTTTTCGTAAGGCAGGGAAGGGAGTGGGAGGAAGCTGATCCGGACATGATAACGATGCCGCTGGATGAACATGAAATAGATCTGAGTCAGTTTTTCTATGAATATATCCATTTGGCGTTACCTTTGAAGCGTATTCATCCTGATGACAGGGAGGGCAACAGTACCTGCAATCCCGACATGATCAGGAAGTTGAATGATCACCTGTTTCACGGGGAGGCTGAGCCCGATCCGCGGTGGGATGGTCTTAATAAACTGACTGGAAACAATTAAATCAATTCATTACTGCGATGCCAAATCCAAAACACAGACACTCCAGCACCAGGAGAGACAAGAGGAGGACACACTACAAAGCTGTAGCTCCGACAGTAGCGGCTTGTTCCAACTGCGGATCAGCCCATCTCTATCACCGGGTATGCCCGGAGTGCGGTTACTACAGAGGCAAGCTTGCTGTCGAGAAAAAGACAACAGCCTGACAGGCTCACCGTTCAAAAAAAGTGAACGATGAAAATAGGTCTTGATGCAATGGGAGGCGATTACGCCCCCGATGCTGTCGTTGAGGGGGCCGTGGATGCCCTCGGACAGTTGCCGTCAGGAGACAGTATTGTGCTTATCGGCGATAATGGTCGTATAAGGGGAAAGCTCGCATCTATGGGTGTTGAGGCCTCTTCCTTTGACATAATGCCATCCACCCAGGTGATCGAGATGTCTGATCATCCGGCAAAGGCATTCTCCCAGAAGAGGGATTCATCCATTGCAATTGGCTTCGGGATGCTCAAGGGAGGCCTCATAGACGGCTTTGCAAGTGCAGGAAACACCGGTGCAATGATGGTAGGTGCAAGTTATACGGTGAATGTCATTCCCGGAGTCTTCAGGCCTGCACTGGCAGCCTTCATCCCTAACCTTAACGGCAGATCATCAATCATCCTTGATGTCGGGATCAATCCTGACAGCAAACCTGACGTGCTCCTTCAGTACGGCATGCTCGGATCAGTCTATGCAAAGCATGTGCTCGGCATAGATAACCCGACTGTCGGTCTGCTTAATATCGGGGCAGAAGCGTCCAAGGGTTCCTCAGCGGTTAAGGCTGCTTATGAGCTCCTGAGTGAAAGCAATGACGTCATCTTCAGGGGTAACATCGAAGGCCATCATCTCTTCACTGACGAGATGACTGATGTGATAGTTTGTGACGGCTTCGCGGGGAACATCGTTCTGAAGATGGCTGAAAAGTTTTATGTTGTGGCAAGATCAAGAGGCATAAATGACAGCTTCTTTGACAGGCTCAACTTTGAAGTGGTGGGGGGTACGCCTGTTTTGGGGATAAATGAAAACGTAGTGGTCGGACACGGCATATCAAACCGTACGGCCATTATGAACATGATTCTCCAGACACGGGATGTGGTGCAAGCCGACCTTGCCGGAAAGATCAAGGAAGCATTCGGAGCATGACGAAAATAAGAGCAGCAATAACGGGCATAAACGCCTGGACACCGGAATACCGTCTCACCAACCAGGAACTATCCGAGATGGTTGAGACCAGTGACGAATGGATCATGCAGCGCGTGGGGATAAAGGAAAGAAGGATCCTCAAGGGCGAAGGGCTGGGCACATCCGATCTGGGAGCACCTGCCGTCAGCGGCCTGCTTGAAAAAACCGGCACACTGCCTGAAGAAGTTGACCTTCTCATCTGTGCCACAGTCACACCTGACATGATGTTCCCGGCCACGGCAAACATCATCTCCGATAAAGTGGGAATAAAAAACGCCTTCAGCTTTGACATGAATGCAGCCTGCTCCGGATTTCTCTTTGCACTCCAGACCGGTGCGGCTTACGTCGAAACCGGCAGGTATAAAAAGGTAATAGTGGTGGGTGCTGACAAGATGTCAGCCATAACCGACTATACAGACCGAACCACCTGTACACTCTTTGGCGATGCCGCGGGAGCAGTTCTCCTTGAACCGACACACGAGGAGCACGGCATCATGGATTATATTTTCAAGACTGACGGATCGGGGAAGAAATACCTTCACATGAAGGCCGGTGGATCAGTGCGCCCGGCATCACATGATACCGTTGGAGGACGTGAACACTTCATATACCAGGAGGGACAGTCAGTCTTCAAGTTCGCCGTCTCCAACATGGCAGACGTCGCTGTCGAGGTAATGGTAAAGAATCATCTCACCCCTGATGACGTAGCCTGGCTGGTGCCTCACCAGGCAAATTTGCGGATAATCGATGCCACTGGAAGGAGAATGGGACTCCCCCCCGAAAAGGTGATGATCAACATTCAGAATTACGGCAACACAACCGCCGCAACCATACCTCTGGTCCTGTGGGAGTTCGAAAAGAAACTCAGGAAGGGAGACAATCTCATCCTCGCTGCATTCGGAGGAGGGTTCACCTGGGGAAGCATATGGCTCAAATGGGCATATGACCCGGTGACGGCATAAAAGAAAACAGAGGGAGCGGAACAACCGCTCTCTTTTTTTCCGTTACCGGCACAATAAGTTTTTATATTTGCGTGTTAGAACTATTCAGGGAAACGGGATAAAGCATAATTACAATGGCAAAAATCATTGAGACAGACAACGGCACAGCGGTAAACCTGATCAGTCAGGGCACCGAAATCACAGGTGATATCAAATCAACCGGCGATATCCGTATTGACGGCATTCTGAACGGAAACATGAATAGCAAGGGGAAGGTAGTTATCGGCCCCACCGGCAGGGTAAAGGGAGAAGTGGATTGCAAGAACTCAGAGGTTTCCGGACTTGTTGACGGCAAGATAACGGTGTCTCAGCTCCTCAACCTGAAATCCTCATCAAAGATCAACGGAACAATCACTACAAATAAGCTCTCCATCGAACCGGGAGCAGTCTTTACAGGCAACTGCGTCATGAAGGAGGGTGAGAACGGTGGAACAGCAGCAGCCAGACCCAAAGAAGAAGGAAAGTAAAGGCGGCAGCGGCCTCGAAGCCTATTCCAGGTACAGCACAATCGCCATCCAGATGGTGGTAATAATCATCATAACTTCACTCGGCGGCGTTAAGCTTGACAAATGGGTGGGCACAGAACTGGTATTCACCGTAATATTCTCTCTGTTGGGTGTGGCAGCTGCAATGTGGCTCGTCATAAAGGAGGCCATCAGAAACAAGTAATATGTTCCATCCGCGGGCAATCAGATACTACCTCTGCCTCCTGGCGCTCTCCCTGGTTCTTGTCGTCCTGATAATTGCCCTGGGCATAATCTGCCCCGGCCTGTTAAACACGATCCCGGCCGTTTTGCTTACAACCGGATTCGCCCTGGCAGCCTTCATCTCGCTTTTAATTTTTTTTAACGGGTTCTTCTCAGACAACAAAAAAAGTGTTTTTATGACACTAATTGCGCTGGGAGTGAAGATGCTCCTCTCTTTTGTGCTTGCACTGCTATTCCTGCTGGTCTTCAAAAACGACTCAACCGGTTCATTAATATTGTTTTTTATCCTATATTTGGCATTCACTTTTTATGTAATTCTTACATTTACAGGTATCCTGAAAAAGAAGTCAGATTAAAGAAATTCATCTTGAAAAACAGGTATTTATATTTTCTGATTCTGGTATTTGCTTTACTTGCGGCATCGATGCCGGACGTCTCTGCTGTCATCAGTGAAGATGAGGTGAAATCAGAAAAAACGGAGAAGGAATTTGATGCCGCACCTTTCATTATGGAGCATGTGGCCGACTCGCACGAGTGGCACATCCTGACGAAGAAGGACGGCACCGATGTTGCCGTTTATCTGCCGGTGATCATTTATGACAGGGAGTCCGGCTTTCATCTCTTTTCTTCCCGGAAGATAGCACACGGACACAGTTACAAGAATTTTACCGTTGCGCATGAAGGTAAGTATGCGGGAAAGATCGTGAAGGTTGATGAACACGGTCAGCACGACGGCTCGAAGCCTCCGCTTGATTTTTCAATTACGAAAGCCATTTTCGGGATGATTGTGGCCTCCGTCATTCTTCTCTGGTTAATGCTTGCTCTTGCCAGGTCATACAGGAAGACAGGCATCAGTGCACCGAAGGGGCTCCAGGGGGTGCTTGAGCCCGTCATCCTCTTTATCAGGGATGATGTTGCCATTCCCAACATCGGGGAGCACAAGTACGGGAAGTTCATGCCATACCTGCTGACGGTTTTCTTCTTTATACTGATCAACAACCTGTTGGGTCTGGTTCCCATATTTCCATTCGGAGCCAATGTCACAGGCAACGTCAATGTGACTTTCGTGCTGGCTCTTTTAACCTTTCTGATCACCCAGTTCAGCGCCAACAAAAATCACTGGAGGCATGTGTTTGCCGCACCCGGTGTGCCTTTCTGGCTGCTGCCCATAATGATACCCATTGAGATCATCGGGCTGTTTTCAAAACCCTTCGCGCTCATGATCCGTCTCTTTGCGAATATCACGGCTGGTCATATCATCGTGCTTAGTCTTGTGACGCTGATATTTATTTTCAAGTCGGTGCTTGTGGCCCCGGTTTCCATCTTCTTCGTGCTCTTCATGGACTGCATCGAGCTGCTGGTAGCCTTCCTGCAGGCATACGTATTCACGTTGCTGTCAGCCCTCTTTATCGGGATGGCCACAGCAGAACCGGAACATCATTAACAGTCAATATATCAATTTGTTATTTTAAACTTAATATTATGGAAGAAGCACAAGCAGTAATGTCATTAGCAGCAGTAGGCGCAGGGCTTGCAGTTATCGGTGCGGGAATCGGTATCGGCCGCATCGGCGGTTCGGCCATGGACGCCATAGCACGTCAGCCTGAAGCTTACTCGAAGATTCAGCTTGCCATGATCATTTCCGCAGCGCTTATCGAAGGGGCAGCCCTCTTCGCTATCGTTGTTGCAATGATCCAGGGCTAAAATGAAAAAGCCTGCAACGGTTGGTTGCAGGCTTTACCAATGAATTTCTAAAAACAGCATATTATGTTACTACAAAGCAGTCTTGCCAGTCCCGCAATTGGAACCGTATTTTGGACAACACTGATTTTTTTCATCCTGCTCTTCCTGCTCTGGAAGTTTGCATGGGGTCCTATTATGAATGCTGTCAAGGCGCGTGAGGACATGATTCACAACGCCCTTGACTCTGCCGAGAAGGCCAGGGAGGAGATGAAGGTGTTGCAGGCTGACAACGAGATCATACTCCGCAAAGCCCGCGAGGAGCGTGATAAGATCCTTCGTGATGCCCGTGCAGCCTATGACAGGATGATGGCTGACGCCAAGGAGAAAAGCCAGTCTGAGTCCGATGCACTCGTTCGCCGGGCAAAAGAGCTTATCGAACGCGAGAAGGTGTCAGCTATTGCAGAGGTGAAGCGCGAGGTGGCCAGGCTGGCCATTGAGGTGGCTTCAAAGGTCGTCGGGGAGACGCTGAAAAGCGATGCCGAGCAGCAGAAGCTGATAGAGAGATACATTAACGAGATCGAAGCTAACAGGAACTGACCTCATGAATTCAGCCAGGATAGCTGTCAGATATGCAAAGGCGCTCTTCGACCTTGCCCTTGAGGGCAATGTTGTGGAGGGTGTTTACAGGGACATGAAGAACATCAGTCTCCTGTGCGCAATGGATGAGGTGAAGGTGGTAATCAGCAACCCTGTTATACCCGTTCAGAAGAGAAGGGATATTATTGTTGCACTTGCGGGCGATGAGGCAGAGAAGCTGTCCGTTAACTTCATTGACCTGATGTTCGGCAACGGACGTGGTGATTACCTCGCTGCAGCGGCCAGGAACTTTACAGACCTCACGCGAAGGTACAGGGGTATACGCCAGGTAACGCTGACCACGGCAGTGCCTGTCAGCGGGGAGTTGAAGAAGAAGATGGCAGCCCTTATTGCAGGCCGGGAAGCAGGAACAATCGAATTCAAGGAACAGACAGACAAGTCGGTCATCGGTGGCTTCATCCTCAGGGTTGACGATTCCTATATTGATGCCAGCGTGAGGAACAGGCTCAACAAATTCAGAAAAGAGTTTTCACTGGCAGGTTATGCCGAAAAGTAGTTTATAAGATTCAGAAATATGACGAATATCAAACCTTCAGAGGTATCACAGATTTTAAGACAGCAGCTTGAAGGAGTAAAGACAGCTATTGACATTGAGGAGGTAGGAACGGTACTTCAGGTCGGTGACGGCATTGCACGCATCTACGGTCTTGGAAATGTCGGGTCAAACGAACTCATCGAGTTCGTTGAATCTGGCATCAAGGGGATTGTTCTCAACCTTGAGGAGGACAACGTTGGTGCAGTTATCCTGGGCGCTTCGGAAAAGATCAGGGAAGGTGACATAGCCCGACGCACAGGAAGAATATCCTCCATCATGGTTGGTGAGGGGCTGCTGGGAAGGGTCATCACAACCACAGGCGAGCCTATTGACGGTCGTGGTCCGGTCATGGGTGAGCTATATGAGATGCCGTTTGAGAGAAAGGCACCGGGGGTGATCTTCCGTCAGCCGGTAAAGCAGCCCGTGCAGACCGGCCTGAAAGCCATAGATGCAATGATACCGATAGGCCGCGGCCAGCGTGAGCTCATTATCGGTGACCGCCAGACAGGCAAGACCGCAATCGCAGTCGATACCATACTGAACCAGAAGAGCGAATTTGACAGGGGCAGGCCGGTTTACTGCATCTATGTGGCCATTGGACAGAAAGGCTCGAACGTTGCAAACATTGCAAAGACACTTGAGAGTTACGGCGCAATGGATTATACGGTAATAGTAAGCGCTACTGCCGCCGATTCTGCTGCCGCACAGTTTTATGCTCCCTTTGCAGGCGCTGCAATAGGTGAATTTTTCCGTGACACCGGCCGTGATGCGCTTATCATCTATGATGACCTGTCAAAGCAGGCAGTATCATACCGTGAGGTCTCCCTGCTGCTCCGTCGTCCGCCCGGCCGTGAGGCATACCCGGGTGACGTTTTTTACCTGCACTCACGTCTCCTCGAAAGAGCTGCCAAGATCATCGAATCGGACGAGGTTGCGCAGCGCATGAATGATATCCCCGATTCAATAAGGCACCTTGTCAAAGGCGGCGGTTCTCTTACTGCCCTGCCAATCATCGAGACACAGGCTGGTGACGTATCGGCATACATACCCACCAACGTCATTTCAATCACTGACGGCCAGATTTTTCTTGAATCAAGCCTCTTCAACGCAGGTATCAGGCCTGCAATCAACGTGGGTATCTCTGTATCCAGGGTTGGTGGTAACGCTCAGATCAAATCGATGAAAAAGGTGGCCGGAACGCTGAAGGTTGACCAGGCACAGTACCGTGAACTGGAGGCCTTCTCGAAGTTCGGATCAGATCTGGATCCTGCTACACTTGCGGTGCTTGACAAGGGCTCAAAAAACGTTGAGATACTCAAGCAGAACCTCTTCTCACCGATGAAGGTTGAGGAACAGGTTGCAATAATCTACTGCGGCACAAGGGGATTGCTGAAGAATGTACCGGTGCACAAGGTCAGGCTGTTTGAAAATGATTTTCTTGCATTCATGCGTGACCATCATGCTGATGTGCTTGAAACCATAAAGCAGGGTGTTATAAATGACGAAGTGACGGGTGTGCTTGAAAGGGCGGCTGCTGATGTTGCAGGCCGGTACTCGTCGCGCTAGCATTTAAGTATAAGAAGCGAAAATGGCAAACCTAAAGGCTATAAGGGTCAGGCTCAGCTCGGTCAAATCTACCCGCCAGATTACCTCGGCGATGAAGATGGTGGCTGCCGCCAAGCTCCGCAAGGCGCAGGACGCCATCGTTCAGCTAAGGCCTTATGCCGATAAGCTTAACGAGATACAGTCAGGCCTTATCGAGGCACTCCGTGACACCGAGGTCGAAAATGTCTTTGCTGCCAGAACGAAAGGCAACGGGAAGGTGCTGCTGGTGGTCATAACCTCCAATAAAGGGCTTTGCGGGGCATTTAACGCCAACGTGATCAGGGAGACAAAACGCATCATGTCAGAGAAATACCATGAGCAGTTTCGCAAGGGCGACCTGGCTGTGATGACCGTAGGAAAGAAGGCACATGATGCACTGAGAAAGCTTAAGTGCAACCTGGTGGAAGATCACAGTGATCTATATCACGGCCTCACCTTTGACAGGGTGTCGGCACTGGCTGACAAGCTGATGCAGCTCTATATCTCGAAGGAATATGATACTGTAGAGATTATCTATAACCAGTTCAAAAATGCTGCGGTTCAGAAACTTACGAGTGAGATTTATCTTCCTGTAAATATGGCAGGGACCGGCAGTGAGAAGGCAGCACCTGCAGATTACATCTATGAACCTGACCAGGTAAGCATTGTTTCGGAACTGCTTCCGATGACACTGCGCATTCAGATTTACAGGGCACTGCTTGACTCCTTTGCCGCTGAGCACGGGGCTCGTATGACAGCTATGCACCAGGCAACTGACAATGCCACGGATCTTATCAGGGATCTTACCCTGCAGTACAACAAGGCGCGCCAGGCTTCCATCACCAACCAGCTGCTGGAGGTGGTCAGCGGAGCAGAAGCGTTAAACGGATAACGAATTAACGAAGATGTTCACCAGCGATTACCTGAGAGAGCTTACAGACAAGGCTATTGCAAGCCTGGGCGGCACACCGGAAGCGGAGAAGCTCTTTGCACCCGTGAGATACATAATGTCTATCGGGGGAAAAAGGCTCAGGCCGGTAATGTGTCTCCTGGCATGCAACATCTTCAAGGATAAGATTGACGAGGCAGTGATGCCGGCGGTAGGCATAGAGGTGTTTCATAACTTCACTCTTATTCACGACGATATCATTGACAAGGCCGAGATGAGGCGCGGCTCTCCCACAGTACACTCCAAATGGGGTAATGACCAGGCGATCCTCTCGGGAGATGTAATGGCTTTCGTGGCTGTGGAATGCATAGGTCAGGCTCCTGAAAAGGCACTTCCAAAGGCTCTTAAGCTCTTCAATCGCACAGCGATAGAGGTTTGTACAGGTCAGCAGCTCGATCTCGACTTCGGGAAAAAAGGGGTGGTTTCCGAGACCGAGTACCTTCGGATGATAGAGTTGAAGACAGCCGTGCTGGTGGCAGCCTCACTGAAGATGGGAGCCATTATTGGAGAAGCTTCGGATAAGGACCAGGATCTGCTCTATGAGTTTGGACGCTGCCTCGGGATAGCATTCCAGATTCAGGACGATGTCCTTGATACTTACGGCGATACAAAAATGTTCGGCAAAAAGACCGGGAGTGATATAGTGGCGAACAAGAAAACCTACCTCCTGGTAAAAGCGCTTGAACTGGCAGGGGGAAATAAGCTGAGCCGTCTCAGGAAGCTCCTGGGTGACGGTAACAATGACCCGGCTGAAAAGGTGAGGGCTGTGAAGGAGATTTATGACGAGCTGTATATAAGGCTGCAGGCTGAGAATCTGGCGTATGACTATTTTAACAGAGCCTTCCAGGCGCTTGACCAGGTGTCTGTGAATGGTGAACGGAAGAATGAGCTAAAGCAGCTTGCAGTGAATTTGATCGGAAGGGTGAAATAAACGCCAGCCCCGTGGAAACGGGCGGCAGACATGATATTTGAATATTACCAGGAATTATTGAACAGATTTTAAGTCAGAGAGATGGCAAAGAAAACAGGAGTGATAAGTCAGGTCATCGGACCTGTGGTGGACGTTACCTTTGATACGGCCGGTACCGATATGCCAAACATTCTTGACGCGCTTGAGATAACGCGTCAGGACGGATCGGTGCTTGTGGTTGAGTGTCAGCAGCATATTGGTGAGAAGACCGTAAGGGCAATCGCAATGGATTCCACAGACGGTCTGCAGCGCGGCATGGAGGTGGTTGCGACCGGCCTGCCGATTGTTATGCCCGTGGGTGACCAGATCAGGGGACGACTGATGAATGTGACCGGGATGCCAATCGACGGTATCGGGCCCCTCGACAAGACAGGAGGTTACCCTATTCACCGCAAACCGCCGAAGTATGAGGATCTCTCAACCGAGAAAGAGGTGCTGTATACGGGGATCAAGGTGATTGACCTCATAGAGCCATACTCAAAGGGCGGAAAGATCGGCCTCTTTGGCGGAGCAGGAGTGGGCAAGACCGTTGTCATCCTCGAGCTTATAAACAACATTGCAAAAGCATATTCCGGACTTTCAGTATTCGCAGGTGTCGGAGAGCGTACCAGGGAAGGCAATGACCTCCTGCGTGAGATGCTTGAAGCCAATGTGATCTCCTACGGCAAGGCATTCATGGAGGATATGGAAAAAGGGGGATGGAACCTTGATCTTGTTGACCATGACAGCCTCCGGGATTCCAAACTGGCACTGGTGTTCGGTCAGATGAATGAGCCTCCCGGCGCACGTGCACGCGTGGCTCTCTCAGGACTCTCCGTTGCTGAATATTTCCGCGATGGTGAAGGTGAAGGAACGGGAAGGGATATCCTTTTCTTTATGGATAACGTCTTCCGTTTCACCCAGGCCGGTTCAGAGGTATCAGCTCTTCTCGGGCGAATGCCGTCAGCCGTGGGTTATCAGCCCACACTTGCCTCTGAGATGGGTGTGATGCAGGAGAGGATCACCTCCACGCGTCACGGGTCAATCACATCAGTGCAGGCCGTCTACGTTCCTGCCGATGACCTTACCGACCCGGCGCCCGCAACCACCTTTGCTCACCTTGACGCCACCACGGTGCTGAGCCGCAAGATATCGGAGCTGGGGATCTACCCGGCCGTTGACCCGCTCGACTCCACCTCGAGGATTCTTTCACCCGAGATCGTGGGCGAGGAACACTATCGCTGTGCGCAGAGAGTCAAGGAGTTACTGCAGAGATACAATGAATTGCAGGATATCATTGCCATCCTGGGTATGGATGAACTTTCGGAGGAGGACAAGCTTGTTGTTCACCGCGCGCGCAGGGTGCAGAGGTTCCTCTCACAGCCCTTCCACGTGGCAGAGCAGTTCACCAACATCCCAGGGAAGCTGGTGTCTATAGAAGACACTATCAGGGGCTTCAACATGATTATTGACGGCGCCGTTGACCAGTATCCTGAAGCAGCCTTCATGCTCGTAGGTACAATTGAGGATGCCATCGCCAAGGGTGAGAAGCTGATTGCAGAGAGCAGGTAAAGTCAAAAGAGACCCGACGTGAAAATAGAGATTATCACACCTGACAAAAGCATCTATTCGGGAGAAATCCGCTCAGTACGCGTGCCCGGAAGAAAAGGCTCCTTCCAGGTATTTAAGGACCATGCACCCATCATCTCCACACTCGATGCAGGCCCGGTTGTCATCGCTGACGAACAGGGCGCCGAGGTACACTTTGATATCACCGGCGGCGTGATCGAGGTGAAGAAGAACAGGATCATACTGCTGGCCGATTCCGTTACCCGGAGCTGAGTGTGATGGACAGTGACGAATTCCGGAGACAGGGGCATGCCATCGTGGAGTGGATTGCCCGTTACTTTGAAAACGTTGAAAAATATCCGGTTAAATCACGTGTCAGGCCGGGTGATATAAAAAATGCACTGCCGGAACTGCCCCCAACGGGCAGCGAATCCTTTGACCTTTTCCTGAAGGACTTTGATGAGGTGATCATGCCTGGCATAACTCACTGGCAGAGCCCGAATTTCTTTGCCTATTTCCCCGCAAACAGCAGTCCCCCTTCCGTTCTTGCAGAGATGCTTACCTCAGCCCTGGGTGCACAGTGCATGCTGTGGGAGACCTCACCGGCAGCCGCAGAGCTCGAGGAGAGAATGATGGAATGGCTGCGTGTGATGACCGGGCTGCCGGAAGGGTTTGAAGGGGTGATACAGGACAGCGCCTCGTCAGCCACCCTTGCTGCGCTGATAACCGCCCGCGAAAAAGTTACAGGTTTCCAATCCAACAGGGAAGGCCTTCGTGATGCGGGAAGGCTCAGGATATATGTCTCAACCCAGACACACTCCTCGGTTGAAAAGGGGGCTGGCGTGGCCGGATTCGGACGCGATAACCTGGTCAGGGTAGATGTCCGCGATGACTTTTCAATGGATCCTGAAGCCCTCGAGGGGGCTATAGAGAAGGATCTGGCTGCAGGTTATATTCCCTGCTGCACAGTAGCCACAATCGGGACCACAGGCACTACAGCCATTGATCCTCTGAGAGAGGTGGGAGAGATATGCCACCGGCACGGCATCTGGCTCCATGTCGACGCTGCACTGGGCGGTACAGCTCTGCTGCTTCCGGAGATGCGCCGGATAGCTGACGGCATCGAATATGCCGACTCGTTTGTGTTTAACCCGCACAAGTGGATGTTCACCAACTTTGACTGCTCTGCATACTTTGTCCGCGATGCGGCATCTCTGATACGCACCTTTGAAATTCTGCCGGAGTATCTGAAGACACGCACAAGGGGTCAGGTGAATGATTACCGCGACTGGGGCATACCGCTCGGCCGGCGTTTCAGGGCACTGAAACTGTGGGCTGTTATCCGCTCCTATGGCGTTGATGGTCTGCAGAATGTGATACGAGGACATCTCAGGCTGGCACAGATGCTGGCCGGTCTGATTGAGGCTGATAAGGATTTTGAACTGATGGCCCCTGTGCCGCTCAACACAGTCTGTTTCCGATACAGGCCTGATGGCATGAGTGATTCAGAAGCTGACAGGATCAATGAGCAGATCAATCATGCCCTCAATGATTCCGGCAAGATATACCTGACCCATACAAAAGTGAACGGCAGGTATGTTTTGCGGATGGTAACGGCCCAGACAAACGTAACGGAGTATCATGTCACTGAAGCCTGGAACCTGATCAGGGAGTACGCCTCAACGCTTTCGTCCAAGGACCGTACCGTAGATATTGACTGAGAAGGCTCCTGTCACAAAGTATCTCTGTTCACCGGGGATATATCCCCCTCTGACGCCTGCGCTCATCTCGAACGGGAAGCGCATAAGATAAAAATCAGCCATCAGTTCCGACCCGTATGAACTGTATTCTGCCGTTCCGGCATTGAAACTGCGGCTGGAGTAATCATTGATCTTCTCGCCTCTGGCATAGTCCCAGAACAGTGTTCCCCTTATTCTCTTGAGATACAGAAGGCTTCCTGCGGCAAGATCTGGGTAAAGCAGAGGTAATGTGTAGTCTGCCGAGAAGGAGAAGAGTTTTTCTGCTATGAGATCATCACTGAGGCCCCTCGGCCACGGGATCGAGTTTCGATATACCAGTTTCCTTGCAGGAGCCTGGCTCTCCCATCCTGCCCGTGCTGCCAGGCTGTGATTTGCCAGCAGACCCGGGAAGAAGAGGATGGCCCTTGCATAGCTCCTGCTGTTGTACAGCTCAGAGTCCCACGGGGTGCCCGTCAGCCTGAGATCAATTACCTGTCCCCAGCGCGGATTGATGTCACGGTAAGCTGTCCGGAAGGTGTTTGAGAAATAGAACCTCCCGGTGACCGTTACTATGTCCCTGTCAAACCTGTTTTCATCGGTGATGAATGTATACTTGTTGCGGTAACTGAGGTATACGGCCGGCATGATCATCTGTCTGAACTTGCCGTAAGCGAACCACAACGGGTCATAGATGTTGAGGTTGAGCTGCAGGTCACGGCCCAGGTCGGAGGGAGCAGAGCTTTGGGATGTATCCCTGGTGACCAGCTGTTCTCCTCCCCAGGTGAGCTCCGCATTTATTACCGGGTGCCATCCCTTCCAGGTTATGCCGGTATGAATAAAATGGTCTCCGTAGCTGTATTCATAGCCTGCGGTGGTCACCAGTGTGCTGAGGTGGTTTTGCGACATCAGTGTCAACCCGGGCCTGACAGCTGTCGGGTCGCTCCTTAACTCGTCAGTGTCTGCGTAGAACGGAAACCAGCTGTGGATATTGAAAAGGTGTGTCAGCTTGCTGTACCTTACCGGTTCCGGGATCACAGGCAATGGATTCTGCACATCATCCGGAACCGGGTTCATCGGAGCAACCGCCGGGATGATTTCGTGACCCTCGATTCCGGCCTTTCCTGCCGTGGCTGATGTTTTTTCTGATGCTATGACATACCCGCCGGCAGTATAGTCTGAAAAAAGCAGCTCGCTTCTCCTCACTGAAAAGCCGGAAATACCATACCGGGAACCGGTTATCCTCTCTGCCGGCCCGTCGCCTGCTATACGGTAGATATTGTCAGAGCCGTCGCCCTGTGCAAGATAGAAGAGGGTGTCATTGTGTATTTTTGCCTGCACTATGTCGGTGATGCTCTCCTCCATGTGTACCGTCCACCTCTTGCCGGTCGGGCTGTAAGTCCTTATACCTTCTCCGTTATCATTCAGGGTGACCATCGTTACCGCGCTGCCGTCAGATGACCAGGCCGGTCGCTGCAGAATGAGGCTGTCGGGGGGCACGATGTTCATCAGGACTTCACCGGTGCGTGCATCAAGAAAGACCAGTGAACAGAGCATCCCGGTTGTGGTTGATACTGCTGCCACCGTTCTGCCGTCAGGCGAGAGGTCAGGCGCTGTATACCTGGACCGGAATGTAAGTTGCCTGATGCCTCCCCCCGAGAGGTCCAGCATCTTGATAACAGAATAGTCACGGTTATCCCATCTGATATCGGGGTGTTGTTCCGACCATACTACCGAGCTGTCTGAATATGAAAAAATGTATGGATAGACGTATCCGGTGGTGGTGAGATTCGTCTCTTTGCCTGTTTCCGGGTCAGTGATTACGAACCGTGAGGGATCTGACATCGAAGTCCTGAGTGAGATGATCCTGCCGTCAGACAGGCGGTATGGGGCGAAGTGGCTTACATAATCCCGTTTACGGCCGGTACTCAGAGGAGTGTAATCCATGGTTCCTTCAGGAAGGTTATTGTTCCACACTCTTTCCAGTGTGGCAAATGTGGAATCATAAAGCCGTTTTTTCGTTAATCCGTTTGCACTTCGAAGCCCGGCGTTGACAGGGTTCAGGTGCCATCCCGGAGATATCTTTGATGTCATTGTGCTCCATGCGTCAGGATCTGTTGTCCGCAGGTGATTTATCATCAGGTATCCGAAAACATAGTGATCAGGTGTAAAGTTCCTGTAAGATCCGGAGAGCATTTTATCATAGCTGTACAATCCCTTCGGTTCCTCTGCAAGGGCTCTGGCTCCCCGGATAAAGACATTGCTCCGACCCCTTCCAGACAATCCGGAGGCCGTTTCCGCCCAGACGGCATCACCCTCGAAAGCCCATGTAGGAACCTCCACAGCTGCAAGGCCCACTGCCTGTTCACCGATGATCCATGTCAGCGCCCTGCCCAGTCCTTTTCCATTGAGCGATCCCAGCTGAAGGACATGTGCCGTCTCGTGCACTGTCAGCTGCCTGGCGGGGTGCATCGGCAGATTATCCTGTCCCGGCAGGGGAAAGAGTTCCATCCTTCTGGGCGCCCAGCTGACATAACCGTTCGACTGCATCGAGTGGTTGTGTATGATCACCGGAATTTTTGTCCTTACAGCAGGGTAGAGCACGGAGAGCTTCCCGTATGACTTCTCCAGCAGCCTTGCATAGCGGGTGGCCTCTGAGCCGAAGTCAGTGGGAAAAATGATGCGGAAGTGGGTGGTCTTTATCTGCAGCCACTTCAGGGAGGCGGGGTCCTGCCCGGTGTCATAATACTGCGCACCTGCCCTGGCCAGCGTAAGCAGGCTCATAATGAACAGAATAATTACCTTTTTCATTCCAGGCAGTTTGCCCAAAAATACCAAAATTGGCCGATATCTTCGGGCACACGCAAAAATCTTATTATTTTCGTGCGGAATTATTCAGGAACGATAACAATCATATTATGATAAAGAAATTCAGGCTCTGGGAAAACATAATCGGCTGGGCGGTATTTGTCGTTGCAGCAATAACCTATCTGCTGACCATTGAGCCAACGATGAGCCTCTGGGACTGCAGTGAGTTCATTGCCTCGGCATGGAAGCTTGAAGTCGGCCACCCGCCCGGGGCTCCCTTCTTCATGCTCCTCGGAAGGTTTTTCTCCCTTTTTGCCGGTGGCGACGTGTCGAAAGTGGCCATGATGATCAACGCCATGTCAGGTCTGTTCAGCGCACTGACGATACTGTTCCTCTTCTGGACTGTTACACACCTTGCCCGCAGGATCTTCCTCAAGCAGGAGTCTGACTATACAGCCGGGAGTATTATTGCCGTTCTTGGCGCAGGCGTGACCGGAGCGCTGGCGTATGCCTTCTCTGATACATTCTGGTTTTCGGCAGTGGAGGGTGAGGTTTATGCAACCTCATCGCTCTTCACAGCGGTGGTCTTCTGGGCCATGCTGAGATGGGAGGATGCATCGGAAGAGCCACATGCCAACAGGTGGATCATACTGATTGCCTTTATGATAGGACTCTCAATTGGAGTGCACCTCCTCAACCTGCTTGCAATTCCGGCAATTGTTTTCATCTGGTACTTCCGCAAGTATGAATTCTCGTGGAAGGGTTTTGCCGCTTCAATTGGCGTCTCGGTACTGCTGCTCGTGCTTGTCATGTACGGCATTATCCCGGGCTTGGTGAGGGTGACATCGGCCTTTGAACTCTTCTTTGTCAACAGCCTGGGCATGCCATTCAACAGCGGGATGTACATCCATATGCTGCTCTTCATTGCAGCTCTCCTGCTTTCAGTCTGGTACACCTTCACTCATACCGACGGCAGGAGGGGATTCATCCTGGCAGCAGTGACAATGCTGCTTTCAGGGCTGTGGTTGCTGACTGACAAACTGCTTCTGAACATTGTTTTCCTGTCTGCAGTCATCTACGGTGTCTGGTTTCTTTCAAACCGCACAAGGGTGGTACTCAACACGATTATGACGGCACTGACGGTTATAATCATAGGCTATTCGAGCTTTGCGGTCATCGTTATAAGGTCAACAGCCAATCCTCCGATGAACGAGAACAACCCTTCAAATCCCTTCGCCCTGCTTTATTACCTGAACCGCGAGCAGTACGGCCAGCGCCCCCTGTTCTACGGCCCTTACTACAATGCACCGGTGACTGATTATGTGAAGGGCAAGCCTGTATATAATCCTTCAGGCGGGAAATATATAATTACAAACCGCGAGACCACACGGGAATACGATAAGCGGTTCATGACCCTGTTTCCAAGGATGTGGAGTGATTCCCCGGATCATGTCAGGGAGTATGAACGGTATGTCGGTACCGGTGGCAAGCCTGTACGTGTGAAGGACCCCCAGACGGGTGAGCTAACTACTGTCAGGGTACCCACTTTCGGTCAGAACCTCAGGTTTATGTTCAGTCATCAGCTCGGCTTCATGTATTTCCGTTACTTCATGTGGAACTTCAGCGGAAGGCAGAATGACATCCAGAGCTCGGGAGGCCCCATCAACGGCAACTGGATCACCGGTATTGAGGCCCTCGACGCCCCCAGGACAGGCTCTGTGAAGGGGATGCCTGATGACATGAAGAATGCGCCTTCGCGAAACAGGTATTTTCTCCTCCCGCTGCTGCTCGGACTTGTCGGGTTCCTGTGGCACTTCAACCGCGATGTCCGCAACTGGTGGATAGTGTTGCTGCTGTTTGTGATGACAGGCATCGCCATCGTCATATACCTCAACCAGTACCCGAACCAGCCCAGGGAGCGGGACTATGCATACGCGGCTTCGTTCTACGCCTTCACGATATGGATAGGTCTTGGCGTGCTTGCGCTGTTTGAGCTGCTGCGAAAAGCGGTACCGGCCACCCCCGCAGCACTCATCGCCTCTGCGCTCACCCTTGCTGCCGTACCGGCATTGATGGCTTCCGAAAACTGGGATGACCATGACCGTTCCGGCAGGTATCTTGGCAGGGATGTGGCCTTCAATTACCTCAACTCCTGCGCCCCCAACGCAATAATATTCACGGGCGGCGATAATGACACATTCCCGCTCTGGTATGCTCAGGAGGTGGAGAATGTCCGCACTGACGTGAGGATCTGCAACCTGATGCTTCTCAACACCGACTGGTACATAGACCAGATGAAATACAAGGCCTATACCTCCGAGCCCCTGCCCATCACTCTTCCGAAGGAACTTTACTATGACGGTGTCAACAACCAGGTAGCTGTCTTTGAGAGGGTTAAAGAGCCCGCAACGGCGAAGGAGGTAATGAAGTTCATCACCAGCGGCAGCGAAAAATCAAAGCTCTCACTTTACGGGGAGGATTTCTGGTATATACCCACCCGGACGATACGCATACCGGTAGATGCCGCGAAGGTGATTGCCAACGGTACCGTCAGGCCGGAGGATGCAGATAAGATCGTGCCATATATCGACATAAACCTCAAGGGTTCCTGGATCATGAAGAACCAGCTTCTTGTAATAGATATCCTTGCTCACAACGACTGGGACCGTCCGATATATTTCGTGGCCGGTCAGCATGAGGATGCCCTGGGGCTGGAGGAGTATTTCCGGCTTGAAGGGCTGGCCTACAGGCTTGTGCCTGTAAAGGGAGAGAACAAGAGCTGGTTTGAGTACGGGACTATCGACACGGACATTCTGTATGACAACATGATGAACAAGTTCACATGGACCGGCTCAGCCGACCCGGATGTTTATATCGATTATTATCATAACCGGACCCTGACTGTTGTACGGGCACGGCTCAACTATTCGAAACTGGCAAAACAGCTTGCTGCCGAAGGCGATACCGTCAGGGCAAAAGAGGTTATCAACAGGTGCATCGAGCTCTTCCCTGTCTCAAAGATGGGGTATGATTTTTACTTTTCGGATATCATCTCAGCCTGCTTTGCTGCCGGAGACCGTGAGAAGGCGAAGGAACTTGCCTCAGGGTTTGCCGGGTACTATTATGACCGTTCCGGGTATATCCTTGACCAGAGGCCTTCGGTGGCTCTCTACGCTGAGGCTGAGATTGCCAATGGTCTCCAGATGATGATGCAGGCCATGCGAGTCTGTTTTGACAATGGCGAAATCACCCTTGCAGAAGAGATCAACGTGAAATACAACGAACTCTATTCCAGGTATGTGCAGATGAGTCAGCAGAAATAGTCCACCATCTTCAGTCTTTCGGCTTTGGACTTTTGACCTTCGACTTTTATCAGTCGTACGCCTGATACGCCGGCCTGGGAGCCAGGTATTTTTCAATGATCATCTGGATCTTGTCCGGGAAGACAGGCTTGAGATTGTACTCGGTACAGCCTGCAATGTATGCTTCATTCTTTGTCTGCTCGGAGTAATATGCCGTGATAAGTATCACCGGTGCCGAACGGTTCACCTGGCGAAAAGCCCTTGTGCATTCAATGCCGTTTACCAGGGGTACAAGAAAATCCATGAATACAAGATCAAAATGAGCCCTGCCGACAGTTATGGCATCGACAAACTCTTTGCCGTTACGGTAGACGTATACCTCTGCGCCGGTCTCCCTGAGAAGAGTCTCATAGTACTTCAGTGAAGCAGCATCATCCTCAACGATGGCGATTCGTTTGCCTGTTATGTTAAGCATTTCTATAAAGTGAACCCGGGGTTAATAATCCGAACTCAGCGTAAAGATATCCGGCAAGGATATGGCAAGATTAAACAATTCCACCGTAAATTTCAACTTTGGCAACTACTTATTAACAACAACTTTTTAACAAGATATGAGATGTCTTACAATGCTCAGATAATGAGCATGAGAGAGATATCAGCGACATTCCCAGTAGGTTGTCACCCCGCCGACAGTCGAGGGGGGGATAGCCTTTATTGCCAGGAGTTCTTCGTCGCAGTACTCGCCTTCAGTGCCCCAGGCTATGGGGTTACCGTTATCATAGGATACTGTCCGGCAGATCTGGCAACCGTCACCGAGTATCTCGCATGAACTGAATGTACACGTAATAAGGAGAAAGGCTGAGGCATATAAAATCTTCTTCATAACTGGCTTTTCTGTGATAACGGCAAAGGTAATCAATTAGTATTGGTGCTGCAGTGCAGCATTTTTTATAAATTGGAGTCATTATTTTGAAACAGGCAAACCTAAAAAAAATTTTATAATATGGAAGAGAATGCCACATCACCCACAGCGGTGACAGTTGAAGAGAACAGGATGAAGAAGCATGTCAACATAGTAGCCATCCTGCAGATAGTATTTGGTGCATTACTGTTGATAGCGGCAATGGCTATTGCCTTTGCATTCGGTTTTGTCGATCAGTTTGTGGATGATCCCACGGTAGTAAAGGTCCTTGGCATCATCGGGACCCCGCTCGTGGTTATGTTTCTGCTCTTCGGAGGGGCGATGATCGCCGGCGGAACAGGCCTCTTCTACTGCAAGCCCTGGGCCAGGATTCTGACACTGGTGATGGGAGCCATTGGCCTTCTCAACGTCCCCATCGGAACACTGAAAGGTGTTTATATCATCTGGGTCCTGGTACAGTCTGAGACGATTTCCCTTTTTGAAAAGGGATGTCCGGGGAAGGTCTGAAGGTCTCAAGGTCCGAAGGTCTGATCGGCCGGTTGGGTGATGAAAGTCTGTAACAGGCAGACAAAATGATTATTTTTGTCGTCTAACCATCAAGGTCATGGCAGACGACAAAAAGATCATTTTTTCAATGTACAGGGTAAACAAGAGTTACCCTCCCCACAAACAGGTTATAAAGGATATTTCTCTCTCTTTCTTTCTCGGGGCCAAGATCGGCATCATCGGTCTGAACGGCTCAGGCAAGTCAACGCTTCTGAAGATAATTGCTGGTCTAGAGAAGGAGTATCAGGGGGAGGTTGTCTTCTCTCCCGGTTATACCGTAGGACATCTGCCGCAGGATCCCCTTCTCGATGACAGCCGCACTGTCCGTGAGATCGTAGAGGAAGGTGCAGCTGAAGTGGTATCGGTTATGAAGGAGTTCGAGGAGATAAACCTTCGCTTCGCGGAACCTGAGGTGTATGAGAATCCCGATGCAATGGAAAAACTGATGGCGAGGCAGGCGGTGTTGCAGGAGAAGATCGATGCTCTTGACGGGTGGAATCTCGAACATAAGCTTGACCGTGCCATGGATGCCCTCAACTGCCCTGACCCGTCCACCCCGGTTAATATCCTTTCGGGAGGTGAACGCCGCCGCGTGGCACTCTGCCGGCTGTTGTTGCTGGAACCTGACGTGTTGCTGCTGGATGAACCTACCAATCACCTCGATGCGGAGAGCGTACAATGGCTCGAAACTCACCTGCGTCAGTACAAGGGAACTGTCATCTGCATCACCCACGACAGATATTTCCTGGACAATGTTGCCGGATGGATACTGGAGCTTGACCGCGGTGAAGGAATACCATGGAAAGGCAATTATTCATCCTGGCTCGAGCAGAAGGCCAAAAGGCTTGAGATGGAGGAAAAGGGCAGCGCAAGGCGACGTAAAACCCTCGAGCGGGAGCTCGAATGGGTGCGCATGTCACCAAAGGCCAGGCATGCCAAGTCAAAGGCACGCCTCAGCGCCTATGAAAACCTCCTCAATCAGGACGTAAAGCAGAAGGAAGAGAAGCTCGAGATATTCATTCCCAACGGACCGAGACTGGGTGATAAGGTGATAAATGCCCGTGGTGTCACCAAGGCTTTTGGTGAGAAAATCCTGTTTGAAGACCTCGATTTCAGTCTGCCACCCAACGGTATAGTAGGTGTGATTGGCCCCAACGGTGCAGGCAAGACCACACTCTTTCGCATGATCATGGGACAGGAGAAGACAGACAAGGGGACCTTTGAGGTTGGCGAAACCGTGACTCTCGGTTATGTTGATCAGGCTCATGCTTCAATTGATCCGAAAAAGAGTGTCTATGAGGTTATCTCGGGAGGAGTGGATGAGATCCTGGTCGGTAACAGACCCGTCAATTCCAGGGCTTATGCTGCACGGTTCAATTTTACAGGTGCCGACCAGGAGAAAAAGTGCGGCGTTCTGTCAGGCGGGGAGCGCAACAGGCTCCACCTTGCCATGACACTGAAGAGCGGAGCCAATGTACTGTTGCTTGACGAGCCGACAAATGACATCGACGTCAACACCCTCCGCGCTCTGGAGGAGGGTCTTGACAATTTTGCGGGCTGTGCTGTGATAATCTCACATGACCGATGGTTCCTCGACCGCGTTGCAACACATATCCTTGCCTTCGAGGGAGACTCGAAGGTAGTGTGGTTCGAGGGAGGTTTCTCAGAGTATGATGAGAACTACCGTAAGCGCTTCGGGAATGCAGGACCTGTAAGGTTCAGATACAAGAAACTCTCCTGAGCGTACTGCCGGATTCAGGGTATCATAAAAATCATCTTAGCCCGACTGTTAGTATAAAAACAGTAATTTTGCTTTTCAATAGCGAGTTGGTTTCTTTATTCACACAACCGCTGTTGATATGAACCAGAATATACAGTAAATCAATACTATAGAATGGCAACACGCAGGCAATTCATCAGGATCTCAGCGATGGGAGCAGGGGCTGTCATGGCCGGTGCCGCCGGACTGAAGCTATTCGGCTCCGGTCTGACTGACGGTCAGAAAGCCACCCTGGCTGCCCTGACCGGCCGGACGCCGACATACTGTGAGGTATGTTTCTGGAAGTGCGCCGGATGGGTATACAAGGACGACAAAGGATCAATTCAGAAGATCATCGGAAACAATGAAGACCTGAACTGCAACGGCCGTCTGTGTCCTCGCGGCACCGGCGGGGTGGGCATGTATCACGACGAGGACCGTCTGCGCAAACCCCTGATACGGACTGAGGAGCGTGGCAAACAGAGCTTCCGTGAAGCCACATGGGAAGAGGCCTTTGACTACATTGCCGAAAAGATAAAAGTTATTTCTGCCGAACACGGTCCTGAATGCATCGCCTTGTTTACCCACGGATCAGGAGGAAAATATTTCTCAACCCTTTTGCGCGCCCTGGGGTCACCCCATATTGCCGCACCCTCATATGCACAGTGCCGCGGACCGCGCGAAGTGGCCTTCCAGGCAACCTTCGGGGAGGCACTGGAGAGCCCTGAGCCTCTTGATATCCGTGATACCAGGTGCCTTGTCCTGATAGGAAGCCACCTTGGCGAGAATATGCATAACGGACAGGTTCAGGAGATGTCTGACGCCATTGACAAGGGAGCAACCATCATTACTGTTGACCCTCGCTTCTCAACTGCAGCAGGAAAATCGAAATACTGGCTGCCGATAAAACCGGCAACCGACCTCGCCCTGCTGCTGGCATGGATTAACGTCATCATCACAGAGGAACTTTATGATAAGCCCTACGTTGAGAAATATACCTATGGCTTTGAATACCTGAAGGAACATGTGAAAAACATGACCCCTGAATGGGCTTACGGCATAACTACAATTGATCCTACGGTCATCCGGGAGACTGCCCGTGAGATGGCCGACGCCTCTCCGGCAGTGATCGTTCATCCGGGGCGCCATGTCACATGGTACGGTGATGACACCCAGAGGCTGAGGGCGGTAGCAATACTCAATGCCCTTCTTGGCTCATGGGGTCGCAGGGGCGGGTTCTTCCGCACCGAGACCTTCGAGCTGCCCGAGCCGCCTCATCCTGCCTACCCGACCCCCAAAAGAACATGGAGAACAGAATTTCCGGATCTCTACAAACTTGCTGACTCGGTACTGGCCAACGGCGTATGTGACGCCACGGTTCCGGACCCGAGCCGCAGCTGCAAGTTCCAGGCATGGATAGTCAATGGTACCAACCTTATGGAGACCCTCCCCAACCAGGCGAACACGCTTAAGGCCATTCAGGAGTTACAGCTCCTCGTAGTGGTTGATACAATGCCTATGGAGATCACAGGCTGGGCTGACGTGGTTCTGCCCGAGTGCACCTACCTCGAGAGATATGATGACCTCAGGATCGGGCCGCACCGCAAACCGCAGATTGCCCTCAGGGCTCCGGCCGCCGAACCGCTGCATGATACCAAACCGGCATTCTATATGGCCCGGGAGCTGGCAAAGAGACTGGGAGTGATTGAATATTTCCCCTTCGGGACAATGGAGGAGCAGCTTGACTGGCAGCTGAAACAGGTGGGAAGCAGCCTCGAGGAGATGAAGAGGATCGGGGTTAAAACCTTTGACCGTACTGCTGATAACCTCTTCTTCTATCCTGATGAAGACGTGGAGTTCTATACTGCCACAGGAAAGATTGAACTCTACTCAACAGCGCTGGAAGGTGCCGGATTTGACCCGCTGCCAAAGTATACGCCTCATGAGGAACCTCCCGCCGGTTTCTACCGCCTCAATTACGGAAGGGCCCCCATGCATACTTTCAGCCGTACGGCCAATAACCCGAATCTCACTGACCTGATGGATGAAAACAGTGTCTGGGTAAACCCGCGTGTGGCAAAAGAGTGGGGACTAAGCACAGGGCAATATGTTCACCTGGTAAACCAGGATGGCAAAAAGTCTGAGTTTCCGATCAGGGTCAGGGTGACGGAGCGAATCAGGTGGGACTCGGTCTACATGGTTCACGGATTCGGACACCAGGAAAAGAAACTGCGACGATCTTACGGCAAGGGGGCCAGTGACACCAACCTCATAACAAAGGTGCTTGTCGATCCCATCATGGGTGGCACGGGCATGCGCGGCAACTTCGTGACCTTTATAACTGACCTGGCCGGAGAGGAGGTGGTATCATGAGATACGCTATGGCTGTTGATACAAAGAAATGTGTGGGATGCAGTGACTGTGTCGTGGCATGCCAGACTGAGAACAATGTGCCGATAGGCTACTGCCGTGACTGGGTGGTTGAAGTGATGGACGGCACCTACCCGCAGCTTGAGATAGAGCTGAGGTCGGAGCGCTGCAATCACTGCAATAACGCCCCTTGTGTCAGATGCTGTCCCACGGGGGCAAGTCATATCGTTGACGGGGGAATAGTGCTTGTCACGCCTAATAAATGCATTGGCTGCGGGGCATGCATAGCCTCATGCCCCTATGATGCCAGATACCCCCATCCCAAAGGATACGTTGATAAATGCACCTTCTGCATTCATCGTGTAAAGCAGGGAATGAAACCCGCGTGCGTGGCTGTCTGCCCGACGAAGTGCATGTATTTCGGTGACCTTGATGACCCGAACAGTGACGTAAGTGTAATCCTTAAAAAACGCAAGTCAAAGACACTCATCCCCGAAGCAGGAACACAACCACAGTTATATTTTCTAATCTGAGCAGAAAATGAACGAAGAGCTTATTATCAGCGGAAGAGAGAACCTGATGGTTGACCCGCAACTGCATATATGGCACTGGCCCATACCGCTCTACCTCTTTCTCGGAGGATTGGCGGCTGGCGTGCTTTTCTTTGCCGCCCTGTATTATCTGCTGGGGAAGGAAGACCAGTACCGTACTGCTGTGCGCAGGGTCCCCTTCATTGCCCCCATAGCGCTTGTACTGGGCCTTGCAGCCCTCTTTTATGACCTTAACCACAAAGCCTTTTTCTGGCAGCTTTATACCACTATCAGGCTTGAATCGCCCATGTCATGGGGCGCCTGGACACTGCTGGTGATAACAACGGCCTCTTTTATCTGGTGTGCCCTCCATATCAGGGAGTTTTTCCCCAACTGGGACTGGAAATACAACTGGCTGAAGGAGCTTGAGTTATTCTTCAACAAATACAAGAAGCAGCTGGCCTGGGTGATCCTTATTTTTGCCATCATCACCGGTGTTTATACCGGCATCCTGCTCTCTGCATTCAATGCAAGGCCGCTGTGGAACACATCGGTGCTGGGACCTCTCTTCCTTGCCTCCGGACTTTCAGCCGGAGCCGCATCGATAGTGCTGGCATCCAAAAACAGGGAGGAACGGCTTCTATTTACAAAAATCGACCTTATAATTCTCGGCACGGAACTCTTCCTGATTGTGCATATGTTCATGGGTTTCCTCGCAAGTACACAGGTACAGCAGGAGGCCGCTGAACTGTTTCTGGGTGGAGAATATACGATGGTCTTCTGGATCTTCGTTGTTGTTCTGGGCATCATAATTCCGGCGGTGCTTGACCTGATGGAACTCCGCGGAAAACATATCCCCGCGTTGATTCCGGGAGTGCTGGTACTTATGGGCAGTTTTGCCTTCCGTTTTGTATTCGTCTTTGCCGGCCAGGTGAGCCGCTGGTTATACTGAAAACAACAAAATTCAAAATAATATGAGCAACAATACATCAACAGAAAGGAGCAGGAAGTACCTCAATCCCTACCTGGGCGGCGTGCTTCTGGGCCTTGTGCTGCTTGCAGCCAATTTTGTATCCGGCAGGGGTCTGGGGGCCAGCGGCGCCGTCAAGAGCGTTGTGGCAACAACCATCGAGGTGGTTGATAAGGACGCAACGGAAACAATGCCGTTTATGAAGGAGTATGCCGGGTCACACAGCGGCAGCCCGATGAAGTCATGGCTGGTGTTTGAAATGCTTGGTGTCCTGGTGGGCGGGTTCCTGTCAGGTGCCGTGGCAGGCAGGCTGAAGCTTAAGGTTGAGCATTCTCCGAAGATAACCTCCAGGCGCAGGCTGATATTTGCACTTGCCGGAGGAATACTGTTCGGCCTGGGGTCACAGATCGGCCGGGGCTGCACAAGCGGCTCGGCACTGAGCGGAATGGCCGTGCTTTCTCTCGGTGGCTTCATAACCATGATGGCGATCTTTGGCACTGCCTTCGCACTGGCATATTTTTTCAGAAGAAACTGGATTTAACGAAAGGAGATAAAAATGGGACCGTTAGCACCATACGAAATCATATCGGAGAACACCAATTTTCTCCTTGCATTCTTCATCGGCATCGCCTTTGGCTGGGTACTCGAGAGCTCCGGCTTCTCGTCAAGTCGCAAGCTTGCCGGAATCTTCTACGGTTATGATGCCGTAGTTCTTAAGGTCTTCTTTACAGGAGCCATCACATGTATGCTCGGCCTGCTTTTCATGAGTCTCTTCGGCTGGGTGGATCTTGACCTGATCTATGTAAACCCGACATATCTCACTTCAGCCATCGTTGGCGGGGTGATTATGGGTGCAGGATTCATAATGGGCGGTTTCTGTCCGGGAACCAGCTTCTGCGGTGCGGCCATCGGTAAGATTGATGCCATGGTATTCGTCGTGGGACTGTTCATTGGAGTCTACGGCTTTGCCTTCACATACGGCTTTTGGGAGAAGATGTATTTCGCAAAATATCTCGGTGAACCAAAAATCAGCGAAACTCTTGGCATATCAGACGGACTGTTCGGACTGTTCATGGTAGTTGCCGCGATAGGCATGTTTGCAGTTGCCGAGTGGGCTGAAAAGAAATTCCCGAGGGAGGAATACTAGTCCGGGAGCCAGAAGTGTCGGTTCTGATGGACCAGGGTCCTGGTACCGGATTACGGAATAATGCATGAACAATTTGTTACATAAAAAGTTAAACAATAAACAACGAAAATAACATAAAATGAAACCGCTTAAATTACTTGCACTTTTTGTGATCCCGCTGGGGATAATAATTGCTGCCGTCCCGCCTGACCGGGTTAAGCACTTCAGGCTTTCGGCCGACGAGTTGCTTCAGGAAGCCGGCGCAGGTGTGCAGTTTGTCTCCCCCGATGTGGTGGCTGACATGCTGGTTCAGAAGGACCCGTCACTGCGGCTGATAGATGTCCGTACGCCGGAGGAGTTTGATTCCTACAGCATGCCGGGGGCAATAAACATTCCGCTGAGCAGCCTGCTGTCGGATGAGTATACCGACATTCTCAACCAGGAGGCCTATATGAACGTCTTTTACTCCAACGGTTCAGTATATGCCAACCAGGCGTGGATGATAACGAGGCAGCTTGGGTATGAGAATAACTTCGTGCTGGAGGGTGGACTGAACTACTGGTTCGGAAATATTCTCTCCCCGGAAGCTCCTTCGGTGACCAGTCCCAATGAAGAGTTCGCGAAGTATGATTTCCGCAAGAGCGCTGCGGCGGCACTTGGCGGAGGAGGTGTTGTTGCCACTGAAGGGAGTGCCACTACTGTGAAGGCTGTCAAGCCACAGGTAACGGCAAAAGCCAAGAAGAAGCCTGCAGGAGGCTGTTGATTTTTTGCGATAACCGAAAAATGATTTACATTTGCGGCTGCAAACGCGCGGCCCTATAGTTCAATGGATAGAACGCGGGTTTCCTAAACCTGAAATCCAGGTTCGATTCCTGGTGGGGCTAC
>AMWB02053083.1_pt1 | contig 32253 bp, 25 predicted proteins | sample 200311 | NCBI WGS metagenome assembly AMWB02 (sample SAMN02737377, study PRJNA173069) | bioreactor metagenome | biome: anode biofilm in microbial fuel cells | place: USA: California | collected 2010-12-16
GCCGGGACGCCCGCTTCATTCGAAGCGGGTCGCCTGCAGCTGTCTTTCCACCCCCGACAGAACATGCTTCTGCACCCGCCGGATATGTCGGGAGAGGGTTCTTCTGGCCTCTTTCAGGTTACGGGCCAGAATGCTGTCGAGCAATGCCTTGTGGTCGGCGGCGGCCGAGGCCATGGCGGTTGAAAACAGGAAATTGCCGCCGTATTTGAGATAGAGCAGGTCAAAGAGATTCTGCAGGACATTCTGCTGGACGATCGATTCCGACAGCGACGCCAGAATCAGGTGGAACTGCATGTCTTTTAAAAGGCGGTCGTAGAGGTAGACCTCGCGGGAGGCTTTGGCGTGGGCGTTGAAGGCCGCCTGCAGGCGCTGTGTTTTCCGGAGGTCGAGACCTTCGATGGTTCTGGGCAGCAGCGACAGCTCGATCAGTTCGCGCAGCTCGTATATCTCGCGGACCTCCTGCAGGCTGATCGGCGCCGTGTAGTAGCCGCGATTGGGTTCATGGCGGACGAGCTGCTGAAATTCAAGCCACTTCAGCGCCTGGATGACCGGCGTCTGGCTCATGTTCAGGCGTTCGGCCAGATCGCGGTAGGCGATTTTCTGGCCGGCGACGATCTCGTTGTGGAAGAGCATCTTGCGGATGCCCTCGTAGGCTTTCTGGGCATGGCCCTTCGGATCGTCGGCCGGTTTTTTTTCTATATGCGTTTGCGTCACGTCACCGTTTTCCCGTCGGTTGATGGTCAAATATTTGATCATATTTTTGATCAGCTTATCTGGTTGATTAGTGTATCCGGCCGATTTTGTCAATTCATGAAAGAGATATAATGGCGTTCATCCGTCTCGAATCTAAAAAAATATATCAAAGGAGATAATATGACCGCAATCAATGTTTGTATCGCGGGCGCCACCGGATGGGTCGGCGCGGATCTTTCAAGAGCCGTTCATGCGGCCGAGGATATGGCGCTCACCGGTGCGGTGGCGCGGGCGGCCGCCGGCAAACCCCTAGGCGATGTTCTGGATGTTCCCGGCCTGGATGTCGCGGTGTGCAGGACCGCCGCCGAGGCATTGAAACGCCCGTGCGACGTATTCGTGGAGTTCAGCATGCCGGATGCGGCCAAAGAGAATATCATGCAGGCCCTTGCCGCGGGCGCGCACGTCGTGGTGGGCACCTCCGGGCTTACCGACGCGGATTACGACGGGATCGCGCGCGCGGCCGAAAAGGCGGGTCGGGGGGTGCTGGCGGCGGGAAACTTCGCCCTGACGGCGGTTCTGTTGCAGAAGTTTGCCACGATTGCGGCGCGGTATATTCCCCATTGGGAGATCATCGATTATGCCGGCGCCGCGAAGATCGACGCCCCGAGCGGCACGGCGCGGGAGCTGGCCTTCCGTTTAGGCGAGGTGCGCCGGCCCGAGCTTGCGGTTCCCGTGGATCAGACCGTGGGGCCGCGGGAGAGCCGGGGCGCCGAACTGCGCGGCTCCCAGGTGCATTCGATCCGGCTGCCCGGCTATGTGGCGTCGGTCGAGGTTATCTTCGGACTTCCGGACGTACAGCTTTCCATGCGGCATGACGCGGGCACCGGCGCCCGGCCTTACGTGGAGGGAACGCTACTGGCGATCCGGAAGGTTTCAGGATTGAAAGGGCTGCACCGGGGGCTCGACGCCGTCATGGACATTTAGGGCGTCGCCTGGCGGCGTTGGCGCGGATCACCTCGATCAGCTCATCGAAGGAGCCGGCCTTGGATAAAAAGGCGCATGCGCCCGCGCTGAACATTCTTTGCCGGGTGGAGGCATCGCGGCTCATGCTGATCCCGATGATCCGAACACCCGGCTGAATCCGGCAGATCTCCGTGGAGGCCCCGATGCCGTCCATTTCGGGCATGGAAACATCCATGAGAATGACATCCGGCGTGAGTTCCGCCGCGAGGCGGATTGCCTCGAGGCCGTTGGCGGCTTCTCCCACGACCAAAAGATCCTTGTGGCGCTGCAGCAGTTCCACCAGGCCTGCGCGCATCAGGTCGTGGTCGTCGACAACCATGATCCGGATGCATTCGGTGTCGGCGCATACCGCCTCATGCTTTCTGCTGTCGGAAGCGCCGATGCGGGTCGGGTTGTCGGCGGAGGGCGGCGGCTCGGGAACCTTTCCGGAGTCGATGAAATCCTTCGGCACCTTCAGGCACGTATGGAAACCATCGCCTTTGGCGCTCGCAAAATCAACGTGCCCGCCCAGAAACGTCATCCTGTCCGCGATATTGAAAAGGCCGAAGCCGGCTTCTGTTCCCTTTCTCGCGCGCACTTCTGCCAGATCGCATCCCTTGCCGCGGTCTGTCACGTTGACGATGATCCAGCCGTCTTCACATCGTATATCGAGCGCCGCGGTGTTGACGCCGGCGTGCTTGGCGATGTTGGTCAGGAGCTCTTTTATCGATCTGTACAGCATGGATGCCAGGACGATCGAAGAAGGCCGGCTGTCGGGCGTGGCGCTGAATTCGATCTTAAGACCGTATCTTTGGCGGAAATCGTCGACGGCCCGTTCGAGGGCCGGCAGCAGGCCGTCCCGGTAGAGTTCGGCAGGCGTCAGATCGTAGCAGAGATTCCGGCATTTATGGATGCTTTCCCTGACGAGCGCTTCGATCTCCTTGATTTCCTGACGGATCGGTATATCGGGGCTCATTACCGGCGCGGCGGCCGCGATCTCGGTTCTCACCCGGATATAGGCCAGATGCTGCTGAAGATCATCGTGCAGGGCGGCGGCGAGACGGCGACGCTCCCGATCCTCGGCCACCGAGAGCTCGATGGTCAACTCCCGCAGCTGCTCGGCGCGTTTCTCGGACAGGGCCGTCCGTTCGGAGACCATCTTTTCCAGGTTCGCGTTCAGCTGTTTCAGGCGTTCCTTGTCGCGTTTCTGTTCGGTGATATCCCCGTAGGCAATGACGATCCCACGGCCGTCCAGCGGCAGGGGCGCGGCGGTCACGTTCAGCCAGACGATGTCGCCGTCCGGCCTGACGAATCCCTGCTCCTGGTTTCTGATCAGGCGGCGTTCCCTGAGGGCTCTCACGCTGGCGTATTCCTCCTGCGGCATGACGGTCCCGTCCGGCCGGATGATCTTCCAGAAGGCGCCGCCGATCGACTGTCCTTCATGATTCTGTCTGGAAATCCCCAGCAGCGCTTCCGCCCGGGCATTGCTTTCAATAATGACGCCGCCGGCATCGGCCACCGTAATGGCCAGCGGGAACGCGCTGAAAAGCACCTTGTATTTTTCGAGGCTTTCCTTCAGCTTTTTTTCATTCTCCTTCAACGTGCGTTCACGCTGATACAGCTTCTCGGAAAGTCTGTTTACCGAATCGGCGATGAGACCCAGTTCCAGACCTCTTTTCACCGATATATGGGTTTGATAATGGCCGTCTGAAATGGATTTGATGCCTTTCAGCAGCGCATTCAGCGGATCGGAAAGATAGATCTTCAGGATAAGGGAGATCAGCAGGATCGATGCAAGGATGACGGGCAGCAGGATCGCAAAGGTCATTTTCAGGATGCCGCCCGAGATGTTTCTTGGATCGAGCGGCGTGAAGGTAATCTCGATCCGGCCGACGGTCTTGTTTCGGTAGCGGATCTCTTTTTTCAAGACGATGTCGTCCGGATGGGTCACGCTGTTTCTGGCGTAAAGCGTCAAGCCGTCTTCGTCCATGATGCGTATCGCTTTGACCGTCGACAGGTTGATGGCGTTCAAGGAGATGCTTGCGATGGCTGCGGTATCATGCGCCGAGAGGCTGATCCCCAGTTCGTGGGTGATGAAATCCGCCTCGACGTTGACGTGTTTCAGATACTCCTTCTGTTTTCGTTCAAGCGAAGCATAGGAATAGAGCATCCCCATCGACAATCCGGCGATGATGATGATCGTTGCGAGCCAGACGGCGATGGTGCGGCTGATTGGCTTCAAATGTCGTTCTCCCTCGGGCGCGAGGCGGCGGGCTGAAACGATCAGCGAAATATTACAGGCACCCGTGACACCCTTGCCAGGCCGGGAACGTTCCGTTCGTAGCGTTCAAGGGCATGTGAGATGTCGGTGTGTTTTCCGTCCGTTGAAAGCCTGTCAAGTTCAGGCAGAAGCCGGGCATTCTCTTTCCGGATATGGGCTCTTAGAAGATCGATGCATTTTCCGGCGGTCTCAATGAATCCGGTCGTCGGGAAAACACCGGTTTTTTTCATATGCCGGAACTCGGATTTTAAATCCTCGAGAAGGGCATGGCCGGAGTGGTGATCGCGGCAAAGATCTGCCGTCAGGTTTGTTATTCCGGCAATGTTCAAGGCTTCAAGTGCCGGAAACAGGATCTCTTCTTCCTTGCCGTGGTGGGATCGATCGACGTATATCTCCAGAAAGTCGAGGATGTTTTCCAACACCTGCATCCATCCGACAGGTTTGTTATTCCGGCCGACTTGCGGATCGATGGTGGGATTTGCTTCCGGGTCGATCGCCGGATCTTTTCCGTCCGGCAACATGTTCCGGAAGCGTGCAAGCACCTTCATGATCGTGCCGTGCTCTTCTCTCAGATGCTCCCTCGGCGTCATTCTTCGATGATGATCGCTTCGGGCGCGCATTCCCTGGCGGCTTTCCGGACCAGTTCCTGCAGGTTCTCGGGCACCTCATCGACAATAACGCGCGATATCAATTGATCCTCGTCGTACTGAAACACTTCCGGGCAGACTTTGTTGCAGTTCTTGTCGCCCATGCACAGATCGTAATCAATGCGAACCTTCATGTCGGCCTCCTTTGCGGGTTTGGTTGATAGGACGTGAACATGCTATCAGAATCGTTTGTCGGCAACAAGGTTTTTATACTACGGCGATCGTGAAAAACCGCATTATTCTGAATGGATCCCGATTCGCGGCGAAATCGGCGACAGAAGAATTTCGGAGCAGACTGTTTCAGCGCGCCCGCTGCTCTTCCAGAATATCCAGAATCTTCTGCATTTTCTTGCGGGCGCGGTCGGCCAGGGCGCCGGCGGCCGCCATCGTCTCGTCTTTGAAGGTTTCGTCGGTGATGCCCTCGAGGTTGATGACGACGTTCTGGAAGGCGCCCCAGATGCCGGTTTCAAGGGCGCGGGCGCCGACCTGAACGTCGGACCTGGATGCCGGGTTGCCGTATCTTGCCGTCTCTGCCAGCGCGTCCCACGCGCCGTCGCCTGCGGTCATCGTCTGGAGCGGGATCTGGACGGCGGTTTTGAGGCCCCGTTGCATCGCATCGGTGCGGGCGGCCTTTTCCTCCGGGGTTTCAGACGGCATGCGGACCGCATCCATATAATCGTTGAAAGCGCCGGCGTCGGCGTCGATCATGGTGATCAGCTCGCGGGTCGCGGCGTGCAGGGCGGGGATGACCGCACGCATCCGGGCGTCGACGTGCTCGAACTTCCGCACCCCGTAGGTGAGCTTGGCCACCATCGATCCCAAACCCGCCCCAAGGGCCGCCAGCACCGCCGAGACCGAGCCCCCGCCGGGAGCCGACGATCGCGCGGCCACCTCTTCGATGAACCCCCTCAGGGTCAGGTCGGCCAGGGGCTCGTCGGGCGGTTCGGCCACGATGTATTCGATGATCTTCTTGCCGGGATCGAAGGGGGCCACGCTGTTGAGCCCCAAACGTTCGACGGCGAGCCGGACCTTCTGATCCTCCTCGTAGATGAAGAGATTCTCCTTTTCGATATAGTAGTCGGCCGCCGTCAGGATCGATTCGAGGGGCACGATGCCCACGATCTCGGAGCCGGCGACGCCCACCTTCAGTTCCGCGGCGTCCTTCTTGACCTCCTCGAAGAGCCGGTGGATGGGCGTCACCCGGTAATTGTTCAGGTTCACCGTCACCTGGGCTACGTTGTACTCGTCGACGAACCATCCCATGCCCTTGACATCCTTGAGGCGTCCGGGTCGGCCTTCGCCGCGGCCGGCCTCCCGAAGGTTGAGGGCGATGCGATGCGCCTGGTTGGCCGTGCCCAGGATATTGACGTTGTACGCGATGAGGAACATGCGCGCCCCGGCGGCGGTCGCGCCCCATTCCGGGACAAAGGCGGCCGGGCCGAAATCGGGCTTCCACCGGGGATCCTTGAGGCGTTCGGCAAGTCCCTCGTATTCCCCCCGGCGCACATCGGGAAGCTTGCGGCGGTAGTCATGCGCGGCGGCTTCCTCATAGAGGAAAAAGGGCACGCGAAGTTCGTCTGCGGCCCGGCGGGCGAATTCGCGGGCGATATCGGCGCACTCGTCCATCGTGACCCCCCGGACCGGGATGAACGGGCAGACGTCCATGGCCCCGAAGCGGGGATGCTCGCCCTTGTGCCGCCGCATGTCGATGCGATTCCGGGCGGTATGCGCGGCGGCCAGGGCGCCCTCGACGACGGCGTCAGGATCGCCGACAAAGGTGTAGACGGTGCGGTTGGTGGACGCTCCCGGATCCACATCGAGCAGGGAGCAGCCCGGGGTCCGCCGGATCGCCTCGGCAATGGCTTCGATGGTCTCCTGGTTCCGGCCCTCGGAAAAGTTGGGCACGCATTCGACGATTTTTTTCATGGCTGATGTCCTCGGTATGGGGTTGATGCCGCACGGATGCGTTTTCTTCCGCCCTCACCATCCGTTACAGTCATACAGGTTCGATGCGGTCGGCGGGGCATGTCTTTGCTATATAAAGGTCATTGCAAAATTACAACAGGGGGTTTGAGATCTTTGATTTTTTTATCACCGCCGCCGGCCTGGCTCCGCTGACTACCTATTTTTTCAGCCATATCTAAATTAATTACACAAATAAACAAATTTATTTTTATAACAAACAATTTTTTTGTTGACATTGAACTTTTTGTATTCTAAATGCTGAATCAGCATTCGGAAGAACGTCACTGAAGCGTTTAACTCGCAAGGCCAATCGAAAATAATTCCGGAAAAACGAACAACGAGGTGTCCCCATGTTAACAGAAATCCCCGAATACCAATTTAAATCCTTTGTTCAGGAGCCCCGAAAAGGCGCTGTTCCACAGAATTTCTCGGAAGAGGCCGCCGACAGGGTGCACCGCTTCCACCAGCAGCTTCCCAATTACAATCCCACGCCTCTTGCAAACCTCAGGAACCTGGCGTCGGTTTGGGGCGTCGGCGGCATTTTCGTCAAGGATGAATCCCCGCGGTTTGATCTCCAGGCCTTCAAGGTCCTGGGCGGAAGCTATGCGGTGGCCCGGCTGATCTGCAAAAAACTGGGCATCAGTCTCGATGAAACCGACTATGCGTATCTGGTCGGCGACGAGGCGAGACGGCGCATCGGCCGCATGACCCTGACTTCCGCCACGGACGGCAACCACGGCCGCGGCATCGCCTGGGCCGCCCAGCAGCTGGGCCAGGACGCCGTGATCTACATGCCGAAGGGGGCCGCCGCCTCGCGCGTGGAAAACATCCGCGCCCACGGCGCCAGGGTCGAGGTGACGGACCTGAACTACGATGACGCCGTCCGCCTGGCCTGCCGCATGGCGGACGAAAACGGATGGCATGTGATCCAGGATACCGCCTGGGAAGGATACGAAGAGATCCCGCTCTGGATCATGCAGGGGTACATGACGATGTGCAAGGAGGCGGTCGACCAGATGGCGGCTGCCGATGCGGTTCCCACCCATGTCTTTGTCCAGGCCGGTGTCGGGGCCCTGGCCGGCGCGGTGGTCGGATACCTCGTCAACCGGTTTCGGGAATGTCCGCCCCGCTTCATCATCATGGAGCCCAACAACGCGGCCTGCATTTTTGCCTCGGCTACGGCCGGAGACGGAAAACCGCACGCCGTGACCGGCGATCTCGATACGATCATGGCGGGTCTTGCCTGCGGCGAGCCCAACCCGATCGGCTGGGAAATCCTGAGGGATTTTCCCACGGGATATGTCCGCTGCGACAATTACGTGGCGGCCAACGGCATCCGGATCCTCGCCAACCCGCTTGGCAATGATCCCGCCGTCGAGGCGGGCGAGTCCGGCTCCGTCGGCATCGGTCTTCTGGAGCTGCTGGCCGGTCACTCCGCCTTTAAAGACGTGCGGCGGACGCTGAAGATCGACGCCGATGCGAAGCTGCTCTTTTTCAACACCGAGGGCGCCACGGATCCGGTGAACTACCGCGAAATTCTCTGGTACGGAAAATACCCGGCCGTATCGATGCCCAGATAGGATTCCGGCTTGCGGCATACCGTCTCAAGCGGGTCATATTCAACCCATTTCTAATACAGGAGGAAAACACACATGGCTACCGTCGATTATTCGAAGATCAATGCACTGGCAGAAAAATACAAGCCCGAGATGTCCGCCTTTTTACGGGACATGATCCGAATTCCCAGCGAGTCCTGCGACGAACGGCGCGTCGTTGCGCGGATCAAGGAGGAAATGGAAAAGGTCGGTTTCGACAAGGTCGAGATCGATCCGATGGGCAATGTCCACGGAACCATCGGCCGCGGCAAGCACGTCATCGCCATGGACGCCCATATCGACACCGTCGGCATCGGCAACCGTCAGAACTGGGACTACGATCCCTACGAGGGGCACGAAGACGACGAGATCATCATCGGCCGCGGCGCGAGCGATCAGGAGGGGGGGATGGCCTCGATGGTCTACGCGGGCAAGATCATCAAGGATCTGGGGCTCGAAGACGATTACACCCTCGTCATGGTCGGAACGGTCCAGGAGGAGGACTGCGACGGTCTGTGCTGGCAGTATATATTGAAGGAGTCGGGCCTCAAGCCCGAATTCGTCGTCTCCTCCGAGCCGACCGACGGCGGCATTTACCGCGGCCAGCGCGGCCGGATGGAAATCAAGGTCGAGGTCAAGGGCGTGAGCGCCCACGGCAGCGCTCCCGAGCGGGGGGTCAACGCCATCTATAAGATGGGGCGGATTCTGGGCGAGCTCGAGGAGCTGCACGGACGGCTGAAAAGTGATGAATTTCTGGGTAAGGGATCGCTGACGGTCTCCGAAATCTTCTACACCTCGCCCTCCCGGTGCGCCGTTGCCGACGGATGCACGATCTCCATCGACCGCCGCCTCACCGCGGGAGAAGACAAAGAGCTGGCCCTGACTCAGATCCGGGAGCTTCCCGCCGTGAAAGACGCGGAGGCCGAGGTATCGATGTATACCTATGACAAGCCCTCCTACACCGGCCTCGTCTATCCCACGGACTGCTACTTCCCGTCCTGGGTCCTGCCGGAAGATCATGAAGTGACCCGGGCGGCCGCGGAAAACTACCGGCGCCTCTTTGGTGAAACCCCCCGCGTCGACAAATGGACGTTTTCCACGAACGGGGTTTCGATCATGGGAATGATGGGCGTTCCGTGCGTGGGGTTCGGGCCCGGCAAGGAGAACCAGGCCCACGCGCCGAACGAGAAGACATGGAAGGCCGACCTGGTGCGCTGCGCGGCGTTCTACGCCGCCCTGCCGCTGACGTATCTCGAAAAGAAGGAGTGATGATCATGAAGGCGAAAATGGCTTTGGTCGCCATCGGCGGCAACTCACTGATCAAAAGCAAGGCGCTGCAGAAGGTCGAAGACCAGCATGAAGCGATCCGGGAGACGGTCAAGCATGTGGTCGATCTCATCGAACAGGGCTGGCAGGTCCTCATCTCCCACGGCAACGGCCCCCAGGTGGGCTTCATCATGCGGCGGTCCGAAGTCGCCCGCCGCGAAACCGGCCTTCACCTGGTGCCGCTGGTCAACGTCGTCGCCGATACCCAGGGGTCGATCGGCTACCAGATCCAGCAGGCCATGAACAACGAGCTGACCGCTCGCGGACTCGCGGGCCAGTGCGTCACGGTCGTGACCCAGACGGTGGTCGACAAGGATGACCCGGCGTTCGGCGCTCCTTCGAAACCCGTGGGAGAGTTTTTCGACGAATCGCAGCTGGCGTCGATCCGCAAGGAGTACCCGGACTGGTCCCTGGTGCAGGATGCCGGAAGAGGGTTCCGGCGCGTGGTGCCGTCGCCTGCGCCTCTTGAGATCGTCGAACGGCCGGTCATCGAATCGCTGCTCGCCGCGGGGTATCACGTGGTGGCCGCGGGCGGCGGCGGCATACCGGTGGTGAAAGCGGGCGAGACGATGGAAGGCGTCGATGCGGTCATCGACAAGGATCTGGCCTCGAGCCTGCTGGCCGGCCAGCTGAAGGCGGACCTCCTGATCATATCGACGGCCGTCAAAGCGGTGGCGCTCAATTACGGCAAACCCGACCAGAAGGTCATCGGCACCATGACCGTAAGCGAGGCCCAAACCTACATCGACCAGAAACATTTCGCCCCGGGAAGCATGCTGCCGAAGATCCAGGCGGCGTTGAAATTCCTCGCGGCGGGCGGAAAGGAAGTGATCATCACGGCGCCCGAATTCATCAAGGAAGCCGTGTTGAGCGGCGGCGGCACCCATATCGTTCCGTAACGACATTCATCCGACGTGAATTAACAATTACTCAAATCAAGGAGAACTTCAAAATGGATATCTCAAAAATCAAGAATCTTATCGGACAGCTGAGCACGCTCGACTACCACGACATGTACCTGAACGATTTTCTGCTGACCTGGGAAAAGAACGACCAGGAGATCCAGGCGACATTTCTCGTCGCCGATATCCTCCGGGGACTTCGGCAGAGAAACATCACAAGCCGCATGTTCGACAGCGGCCTGGGCATCTCGCTCTTCCGCGACCAGTCGACCCGAACGCGGTTCAGCTTCGCCAGCGCCTGCAACCTGCTGGGGCTCGAGGTTCAGGATCTGGACGAGGGAAAATCCCAGGTGGCCCACGGCGAAACCGTCCGCGAAACCGCCAACATGGTCTCGTTCATGGCCGACGTCATCGGCATCCGCGACGACATGTACATCGGCAAGGGGAACGCCTACATGCGCGAGGTGTCCCAGGCCGTGCACGAGGGGTATCTCGAAGGCGTGCTTGAACAGCGCCCCACCCTGGTGAACCTGCAGTGCGACATCGATCATCCGACCCAGTCGATGGCCGATATGCTCCATCTCATTCATTATTTCGGCGGCGTGGAGAATCTCAAGGGCAAGAAACTCGCCATGACGTGGGCCTACAGCCCATCGTACGGAAAGCCGCTTTCCGTGCCGCAGGGCATTATCGGTCTCATGACCCGGTTCGGCATGGACGTGGTGCTGGCCCATCCCGAGGGCTACGAGGTGATGCCCGAGGTCGAGAAGGTGGCGGCGGCCAACGCGGCCAAGGGCGGCGGAAAATTCTCCAAAACCAACGCCATGAGCGAGGCGTTCGACGGCGCGCATGTTGTCTATCCCAAAAGCTGGGCGCCTTTTTCCGCCATGGAAAAGCGGACGAATCTTTACGGCGACGGCGACTTCGAGGGTATCAAGGCGCTTGAAAAAGAGCTGCTCGGCCAAAACGCCGAACACAAAGACTGGCAGTGCACCGAATCCTTAATGAAGGATACCCATCAGGGCAGCGCCCTTTACATGCACTGCCTGCCCGCCGACATCACCGGCGTGAGCTGCAAGCAGGGCGAGGTAGAGGCAAGCGTGTTCGACCGCTACCGCAAGCCGATGTATATGGAAGCCAGCTACAAACCGTACATCATTGCCGCCATGATCCTGCTCGCCAAGGCGAAATGCCCGGCGGACACCCTTGACGCCATGCTGTCATGCGGCGCCGCCAGAATTCGATAAGTGCCAATAAACTTTATGTTGAATAAAAAGGAGACAACGATGCTGCATCAGATCATCCAGACAGACAAGGCCCCCGCGGCCATCGGCCCCTACAGCCAGGCGATCAAAAACGGCAATCTTCTGGCCACGTCCGGCCAGATCCCGATCGACCCGGCCTCGGGCGATGTTGTGGAAGGGGACATCCGCGTCCAGACGGCGCGTGTCCTCGACAATCTCACGGAAGTCCTGAAGGCGGGTGGGGCGACCCTGAACCATGTGATCAAGACGACCTGTTTTCTGGCGGATATGAACGACTTCGCGGCATTCAACGAGGTCTATCAATCCTATTTCAAAGATCACGCGCCGGCGCGCTCCTGCGTGGCCGTCAAAGCGCTGCCGAAGAATGTCGGCGTGGAAGTCGAAGCCCTGGCCGTGGTGTAGCGCCCCCTGCGCAGGGGCCCCCGGCAAACAGAAAGGATGAAACCATGTTATATTTGAAAGATGCGACGTTTATCGACTGGCAGGACTTTACGGTCAGCCGGACGGACCTGGCCGTGGAGCCGGGGCCGCGAGGCGGTGTTCACCTCTCTGCTGAAATTCCCGGAAAAGATGTCCTGAGCCCCGAGGACCGCATTCTCAAATGCAGCGGCAGGTATGTGACAAAATCCTTCGGTTGCGGGCATCACCACATCTATTCCACCCTCGCCCGGGGCATGCCCGCGCCGGCAAGGATCCCCGAAAACTTTCCGCAGATTCTCGAGTACATCTGGTGGAACCTCGACAAACGGCTCGATCTCGAGATGATCGAGGCGAGCGCCCTGGCGTCGGCCATCTATTGTGCCAAAAACGGCGTGACGTTCGTCATCGACCACCATGCGTCGCCGTTTGCCGTCAAGGATTCCCTGGAGGTCATCGCCCGCGCCTTCGACCGGGTGGGGATCTCCCACATGCTCTGCTACGAGATATCGGACCGGGACGGCGAAGGTCCCCGCGACGCGGGCCTGGCCGAGACGGACGCCTATCTCGCCTCCGGACGTCCGGGACATGTGGGGTTGCACGCGTCGTTCACGGTGGGCGATGCACTGCTGAAAGACGCCATCGCTCTGGCCAAAAAGCATGAAACCGGCCTCCATATGCACGTGGCCGAAGACCTTGCCGACCAGGAGCACGCGCTTGCCGCCTACGGCAAACGGGTGGTGGAGCGCCTGAACGACGCCGGCGCCCTCGATCTGCAAAAATCGATCTTCTCCCACTGCATCCATCTGTCGCCTGCGGAGAAGACGCTGCTGGGGCGCTCGGGCGCATGGGTGGCCCAGAACGTGGAAAGCAACCAGAACAACAATGTGGGCGTGACGGGCTATGCCGATTTCGCCAACCCCGTGATGCTCGGCACCGACGGCATGCACAGCGATATGCTCCGAAGCGCCAAGGCGGCCTTTCTGACCGGTCAGGCGACCGAAGGCATCGGCTTTGACGCGATCTACCGCCGCTTCCGGAACGTGCACCGCTACGTTCAGTCCGTCGGCGTCGAAGGCGATGCGGACAACAACCTCGTCATTCTCGACTACGACCCGCCGACCGACCTGACCCGGGATAATTTCCTGGGGCATTTCGTCTTCGGCATCGATGCCCGGCATGTGGAAAGCGTCGTCTGCCGGGGGCGGCTGCTGGTCGATCACCGCCGGATGGCCACCGTGGACGAAAAAGAGGTTCTGGCAAATGCCCGGGCCATGGGCCGCAAGCTCTGGGAAAAGATGTCGGCCTGAAACACCCGAAACGCTGAAGGAATGCGTATGAACGACATCCTGATCAAAAACGGCCTTCTGGTCACCGCCGAAGAGACCGTGCAGGCGGATCTGCTGATCGCAGACGGCGTGATCGCCCGCCTCGGCGAGGTGCTGGAACGGCCCGGCGCCGAGGTGATCGACGCCGCCGGGCGGTACGTCATGCCGGGCGGGGTCGACGCCCACACCCATCTGAATCTGAGTGTGGGCGACAGCCGTGTGAGCGACGGGTTTTACGAGGGAACGGCCGCGGCGGCCTTCGGCGGCACCACCTGCGTGGTCGAGCATCCGTCCTTCGGCCCCGACGGCTGCTCTTTGTTGCATCAGGTCGATGCATACCGCCGGGCGGCGGCCGGCGCCGCGGTGGTCGATTACGGCATCCACGGCGTGTTTCAGCATCTTTCGCCGGGGATTTTCGACGAGATGCAGGCCCTGGCGGATGCCGGGGTGACGAGCGCCAAGATCTACATGACCTATGCCGGCCGTCTGGATGACGCCCAGATCCTAAGCGTTCTTGCGCGCACGAAAACCGCGGGCGTCCTGGCCGCCGTCCACGCCGAAAACGATGCCGTCATCGATTTTCTCTCCCGAAGGTTCAAAGCCGAAGGAAAGACGGAACCTCGGTATCATCCGCTCAGTCGCCCGGACTATTGCGAGGCCGAGGCCGTTTACCGCGTCGTCAGCCTAGCCCGGGCCGCCGGAAACGCGCCGGTTTATGTCGTCCATCTCTCCACGGCGGCAGGGCTTGCGGTCATTGAAGCCGCGCGCGACAAAGGGCTCCCCGTGTACGCCGAGGTCTGCCCCCAGCATCTGCTGCTGGACGACTCGTGCTACCAGGCGCCGGACCACCAGGGTCTTCAGTACATCATGGCCCCGCCGGCGCGCAAGGCTTCGGATGCGGCGGCGCTCTGGCGGGGACTTGCCCGGGGAAGCATCGATGTGGTCGCCACCGACCATTGTTCGTTCAGCTTCGCCGACAAGCTGGCCCGGGGCAAAGACGATTTCACCCGCTGCCCCGGCGGTATTCCCGGCGTTGAAACCCGGCTGCCGCTCCTGTTTTCGGAGGGCGTGCTGAAAAACCGCATTTCCCTCAACCGCTTCGTGGAGGTCGTTTCCACGGCGCCGGCCCGGCTGATGGGCCTTTTTCCCAAAAAAGGCCGCTTGGCGCCGGGGGCGGACGCGGACGTCGTGATCTTCGATCCGCGCACGGAAAAAACCATCCGTCCCGACATTCTTCGCCAGAATGCCGATTATTCGCCGTATGCGGGAATGCGCGTCCGCGGATGGCCGGTGCTCACCATCGTCCGGGGCCGTGTCGTAGTCCGGGAGGGGCGGCTTTTGGCGGAACCCGGATGGGGGCGGTATATCCCCCGGGTTCAGGCGCTTTAGATACAGTAATCATGAAGGAGGTCTATAATGACAAGCGATAAATTACATGGATGCGATATCGAGACATTGGTGAAATGGATCCTTGCGGATGAACGGCAGGGAAGGATTTTCGGCATCCAGAAGGATCTGTTTTACGTCCCTGACACCACCGATCCTTTCCGGATGCGCCGGTACGGGCAGCTGCTGGAGACTCCCCTGGGGGTGGCCGCCGGCCCGCACACCCAGCTTTCCCAGAACCTGATCGCCGCCTGGCTGACCGGCGCGCGCTACCTGGAATTGAAGACGATTCAGGTCCTGGACGAGTTGGAAGTATCCAAACCGTGCATCGACATGGCCGACGAAGGATACAACTGCGAATGGTCGCAGGAGCTGAAGCTGGATCAGTCCTTTGACGAATACCTCAACACCTGGATTGTTCTTCATCTCCTGAAAGACAAATTCGGGTGGGGATCACCCGACGAACCGGGCTTTATCTTCAACATGAGCGTCGGCTACAACCTGGAGGGCATCCTGAGCCCCACGGTTCAAAGGTTTCTCGACCGGATGGCGGACTGCTCGGCTGAAAAATCCCAGAAAATCGATCGGCTGAAGAATGTCTATCCCAGGATTGGGGAGCTCTCCATTCCCGACCGGATGTCGGATAACGTCACGGTCTCCACCATGCACGGATGCCCGCCCGACGAGGTCGAAAAGATCGGACGCTATTTCGTCGAGGAGCGCAGACTTCATACCACGATCAAGCTCAATCCCACGCTGCTGGGCGCGGAGGGGGTCCGGCACATCCTCAACGAAAAACTGGGCTTTGCGACCGTCGTTCCCGATCTGGCCTTCGATCACGATCTCAAGTATCCCGCCGGCGTGGCCTTGATCCGGTCGCTGCTGGAAAGTGCCGCTAAGGTCGGCGTCGCGTTCAATATCAAGCTGACCAACACCCTCGAGACCCAGAATCAGGATCAGAACCTGCCGAAAAACGAGCAGATGGTCTACATGAGCGGCCGCTCCCTCCATCCGATCAGCATCAACCTCGCCGCGCGTCTGCAGGACGAGTTCAAGGGTAATCTCGACATCTCGTTCTCCGCGGGGACCAACTGCGAGAATGTGGCCGACGTTCTGGCCTGCAACGTAAAGCCCATCACCGTCTGCTCCGATCTTCTCAAGCCCGGCGGATACGGCAGGCTCTCCCAGTATGTCGAACGGTTGAAAGTGGCGTTCAGCGCCGCCGGTGCGAAGAATATCGAAGCGTTTGTCGTTGCGCAAAGCGGCGAAAAACAGGATCCTGCGCAGGCCGGATGGGCGAATCTGAAAAAATATGCCGCGGCCGTCGTGGAGGACCCGGCCTACCGGAAGGAGCGGTTTCCGTTTACCACCATCAAGACCCAGCGGGATCTGGGCCCCTTCGACTGCATCGGCGCTCCCTGCATGGCCACGTGTCCGGCCACGCAGAACATCCCCGGCTATATGTACCATACCGCCGCGGGAGACTACGCCAAGGCGCTCCAGGTGATCCTTGAAACCAACCCTTTTCCCAATATCCAGGGCATGGTGTGTGATCACATGTGCGAGACCAAATGCACGCGCATGAATTACGACAGCCCGCTGTTGATCAGGGAGATCAAACGGTTTGCCGCCCAGATGGGCGGGGATGCGCCGAGGCTCGAGCCGGCTGCCTCAAACGGCCTCAAGGCGGGCATCATCGGCGCCGGCCCTTCCGGGCTCTCGTGCGCGCATTTTCTGGCCCTCCGGGGATTTCACGTGGAAATCTTCGAGAAAAAGGCGATGGCCGGGGGCTGGGCGTCGGATGCCATCCCCAGCTTCCGTCTGGACGACGCGAGCATTCAAAAGGATATCGATGCCATTCTGGCCCTTGGCGTCACCATCCATTACAACGCCTCGATCGACCGCGCCATGTTCGAAAAGATGAGAAAAGAGTTCGATTTTCTCTACATCGCGGTCGGCGCCCAGGAAGGCGTCGCGCTTGGAGTTCCCGGAGAGGAGGCCCGTGGCGTCATGGACCAGCTGGTCTTTCTGAGCGCGGTGCGCCGGGGTGAAACACCCGATCTGGGAAAACGGGTGGCCGTGATCGGCGGCGGCAACTCCGCCATGGACGCGGCGCGCACCGCCAAACGGCTGGTCGGCGCCGACGGCGAGGTGAGCGTGATCTACCGGCGGACCCGCCAGGAAATGCCTGCCGCCCCCGAGGAGGTTCAGGCGATGATCGAAGAGGGCGTCAAGCTTGTCGAACTGACGGCGCCCGAGTGCATGCTGGTCGAAGACGGCCGCGTCCGGTCGAATGTCTGCTTCCAGATGAAGCTGGGCGAAAAGGACGCGAGCGGCCGGCCCCGGCCGATCAAGATCGACGGCTCCGAATTCGAGCTGAACGTCGACAGCGTCATCTCGGCCATCGGCCAGCGGGTGAACGTCGATTTCTTTCCGGAAAAGAAGCTGGAGATCAATCCGGCCACCCACGAGACCCAGATCGAGAATGTCTTCGCCGGCGGGGACGCGGTGCGCGGGCCCTCGACGCTGATCAAGGCCATCGCGGATGGAAAGGATGTGGCCGACGCCATCTGCCGGCGGGCAATGCGTGACGACCGGATTTCTGTCGCATCCGTTACCGAGAAGCATCCCGATATTGCCGAACTGCGCCGGAAAAAGGCCCGGCGGCAGCCGGGCGTGCCGATCCCTGAAATCGCTTTGGAAAATCGGTTCGGGTTCGACATGGTGATCCGGACCCTCGACGAGGCCGCGGCACGGACGGAAGCCTCCCGCTGCCTGCAGTGCGACGAGATCTGCAGCGTCTGTGTCGCTGTCTGTCCGAACCGCGCCAATGTGGAATTCCAGATGGCGCCGGTCTCTTTCAAGGTCCAGCAGGCGTCGCGGAAAAACGGCGGCGTCGAGATCGTGGACCTTGAAACCGATCGGATCGACCAGCCATACCAGATCCTCAACATCGGTGATTACTGCAACGAATGCGGCAACTGCGTCACCTTCTGTCCCACGAGCGGCGCGCCGTATCAGGACAAGCCCAAGTTTCATCTGACCAAGGAGAGTTTCGACGCGGCCCGCATCGGTTACCGCTTTGTCTCGGGTGATCGTCTCGTGTTCAAGGACGACCACGGGCAGGCGGTGCTCACCGCCGCGGCTGACGGATTCACGTTTGAAAACGAGAATATCAGGGCGGAGCTGAGCCCGGATTTTTCGGCAAGCAAGGTTGAATTCAAAAAAGATGCGCCGCCGTCCGTCAATCTGCGGCAAGCGGCTCACATGACGATTTTGTACCAGGCCGTCAAGAGCGTGGCACCGTTTGGCGCCGTTCCTTCGGCCTGATGTCCGCCGACCAGTGGACACCCCGGGATCGCCGTGGCCGGCCGGGCTGTTGCCATGGCGATCCTGGATACCGGTTTTTATTTCTTTACCCCACTAAACATCACACATACCAGCAGATCAAAAACATTTTGCGATGAGGAGAATCACCTTGAAATCGATCCGTCTGTTGAAATTTTTCGTTGCCGTCGGTTTATGCCTGTCCAGCTTTCCCCTTGCGGCCCAGGCCGCTGTTTTCAGCTCGACGAAAGCGGAGTTCTTATATGGTTGGAACTACGAGCGCGCCGATGAAAAACAATTCATTCTGACGCTGGCCAATACCACCACGTTCAAATACGGAGACAGCTACTTTTTTCTCGATGTGGGCCGCTCCGATAACCGAGACGACACCGACGGCATCCACCTCGAGTGGGATCCGCGATTGAGTCTGTTCAATACGTTCGGAAACGGCCCCCGGGATGCCTTCATCCAGAACTTCTATATCATCGGACAGACCGACATTGATGGTAACCGCTACAACAACAAGGTCACCCTCATGGGGGGCCTGAGCGTCGACCTTAAAATTCCGGGTTTTCTGTTCTTCAAGACCCACGTCCAGTACCGCGACGATCCCACTTTCGACGGTCAGTCCGTCCAGTTCAATCTCGTCTGGAACGCACCTTTCAAAATCAAGGGGCAGAAGTTCGGCTTCGAGGGGTTTTTGGATTACACGACGGATGAAGGCGATTCCGAGCACAACCTGCTCACCCAGCCGCAGCTTCTATGGTATGCCACGGATCACCTCGCCTTCGGCGTTGAATATCAATACTGGTATAACCGGCTGGGCATTGACGGCCTGACGGAAAGCACCCCCCAGATCATGATGCGATGGACATTTTAAGATCATTGGAAATCATCTTGGCGTAATGGAACACTCACAGCGCCCAAGGCCGGATGTCGCTTTCGATCGAAGACATCCGGCGACAAAACATGAAAGGAAAAATCGATGGAAGCAGTCATTGAAAAGGTGGAAGCGGATGCCGCCAAAGTACATCCGGTCGAAGAGAAGATCCCGCTCAGGCGCCTTGTCCCGCTGGGCTTGCAACACGTGCTCGTCATGTATGCGGGGGCGGTGGCGGTGCCGCTGATCCTGGGCAGTGCGTTCAAGTTGCCGAAGGAGCAGATCGCGCTGTTGATCGAGGCCGATCTGGTCTGCTGTGGAATCGCCACCCTGATCCAATCGCTTGGCATCGGCAGCGCGATCGGCATCCGCCTGCCGGTCATGATGGGCGTATCGTTCGCAGCGGTGACGCCGATGATCGCCATCGGTACCGACCTGGGCATCGATGCGGTCTTTGGCTCGATCATCGCAGCCGGGGTGATCGCCTTTCTGGCCGCCCCGCTGGTCAGCCGTCTGGTGCGCTTCTTTCCTCCGGTGGTCACCGGCAGCATCATCGCCGTGATCGGCATTTCGCTGATGCGTGTGGCTGTCAACTGGGCCGCGGGGGGACCGGAAATGTTCAACACCCCGGCCGGTCCCATTCCCAACCCGGCCCACGGGAACCTGCTCAACGTTACCATCGCGTTCATCGTTCTGGTGGTGGTTCTTGTGATCGCAAAATACGGCCGGGGCTTCATCGGCAATATCGCGGTCCTGATCGGTCTGATCATCGGCTTTCTGATCTCGCTTGCGCTGGGAAAAGTCGATTTCGCCGGCACCGCGGAACGGCCCTGGATCGACATCGTATATCCGTTCCAGTTCGGCATGCCGGAGTTCAAACCGGTTCCGATCATCACGATGACCCTGGTCATGTTCGTCATCATGATCGAATCGGTCGGCATGTTTCTCGCTTTGGGCGAGCTTTGCTGCCGTCCGGCGACCCGGGACGACATCACCCGGGGACTTCGGGTCGACGGTCTCGGCACGATCATCGGCGGCATCTTCAACACCTTCGCCTACACATCGTTTTCCCAGAACGTCGGCCTGGTCGGCGTAACCGGGGTGCGCAGTCGCTGGGTGACGGTGATGGCGGGCATCATCATCCTGTTTTTTGGCCTTCTGCCCAAGGTCGCCCACGTGGTCGCTTCGATTCCGCAGTTCGTCTTAGGCGGCGCCGGCATCGTCATGTTCGGCATGGTCGCCGCGACCGGCATTCGCATCCTGTCCCGGGTGGACTTCGAAAACCGCCACAACAGCTTCATCATCGCCGTCAGCATCGGTGTCGGCATGATCCCGCTGATCGCGGACCGATTCTTCCAGTATTTTCCCAAGGCGCTGGGTCCTCTGCTCCACAGCGGCATCCTGCTGGCGGCCATCGCGGCCCTGCTGCTCAACTTTTTCCTGAACGGCGTACAGACCGTCGAGGATGCGGAACGGGAGGCGGCGGCATCGTGCCACGGTGTTGAATGATCGGGTGTTCTCGTTCCGGCATAGGCTTGGTCCAGCGGCCATGCATTCACCCTGATTCAGGAAATGATTAAAAAGCCAACCTTGTATAAGGGTAGGACCTGATCGTTGACAATGTTGATGAAGTGGGTGAAAAGAAGCAAGGGACGCAATTTTTTGAAGGCTGGAACGACCGATATGAAGATGGACAGATCGAATATCAGATGCATGCGCCTGAAAGAAGACGTTGATGACGGCTTTGTCGATGCCGATCGGGGATCGTTATTTTCCATGGTTTGGGATATCACAATCGATGCATGGTCATTTGCGGGGGAAACCGATGCTGAACAAAGATTACAAAGAGATGCTGGAAAGCTTGTTAAGCGAGAAAGTTAAGTTCATCATTGTCGGCGCGTATGCATTGGCCGTTCATGGATATCCCAGAGCGACAGGCGATATCGATATCTGGATAAAACCTGAAAAAGAAATCGATTTCTAAGTGATATTTTCGAATATATCCTTCATTTTCTTGCCGAGTCTCTGAAGCCGGTAGGGTTTTTGAATGAACCCCGCCGGCCGGTCCCCTTTGAACTGCATCATCACGGCCTCTTCGGTGTAGCCGCTCGAAAGAATAACGCAGATGTTCGGATTGAGCCGGCGGAGCTGACGGAAAACATCCCTGCCGCTCATTTCGGGCATGCTGAGATCGAGCAGCACGCCATGGATATATTTTTGATGTTCTCTGTAAAGGCGCACGGCTTCCTCTCCACCTCCGGCGGAAAGAACCCGATAACCGAGCCGTTCCAGCATGGCTCCGGCCAGCTTGAGGATCTTTGCCTCGTCGTCGACCAGAAGGATGGTTCTGCCTTCGCCGGCGGGAGCGGCGTTGCGGTCGGGGTTGAATCGGCTGCCGCTTGCCGGCGCATCCTCTGAAACAGCCGGAAAAAGGATGCGGATGGTGGTTCCTTTTTCCACCGTCGTTTCAAGCAGAATGGCGCCGCCCAGCCCGCGAACGATTCCCAGAACCATTGACATCCCCAGCCCGCGGCCCTGGAATTTGGTGGTGAAAAAAGGATCGAACACGCGTCTTGCGGCGCTTTCATCCATGCCGCCGGCCGTATCCGACACCTCCACGAATACATACAACCCTTCCGGCGGCAAATTCTCATAACCGGTGACATCCTTCACGTTCTGCGCCAGGCAGTCGGCATCACAGTACAGACTGCCCGTGGAAACGGTGATCCTTCCTCCCTTATCGGAAGCGTAAGCCTCTGCCGCATTGGTCACGAGATTGACGATGATCTGATGGATTTGCGCCGCGTCGGCCTTTACGGCCGGCAGATTCCGGCCGAGGCGCATTTCCAGTTGAATGACGGCGGGCAGGGTTGCCGCAAGGGACCTGGAGGTTGATTCCACTATCGTGTTGAGATCGACGGCGGTGATGACGAATTGTGCCTTGCCGGTATAGGCTAAAATTTTTCGCGTCAGATCCGCGGCCTTGAACACGGACTTTTCCATCTCATGAAGATAATTCCTCAAAGAGGATGGTTCCTGAGCTTCCGCCAGTGCCAGTTCGATATTGCCCAGAATCACCATGAGAATATTGTTGAAATCATGGGCGATACCGCCCGCCATGGCTCCCAGGCTCTCTATTTTCTGCACGTGTTGCGACCGTCTTTCGAGCGCCAGCCGTTCTTTTTCGGTTTCCTTCTGTCGGGTCAGATCGTAGATGATCGCAAGGACGTGCTGCTGATTGCCGCCGAAGGTGAGGGCGTTGGCAGAGATCGCCACGATACGCTTTTCACCATTTTTCGCGGTAACCTCACACTCTTCGCCTCGGAGGCATCCGCCGGCCTGGAGGCGTTCGATGACGGCTTTCGCCTTGTCGAGGATGCCGGCGTCGCCATCGGAAACGTTCCGGCCGCTTCGGCGGCGTCTCACACGATTGATGTCGTCGATGTTGTAGCCGGTGATTTCCACCATCCTCCCGTTCCAGATATCGAACCGGATGAAGGGGGGCCGGTCGATTTCATGAAAGACGCAAAGACCTTCCGCGACATGTTCGATGACGGACTCGCGGAAAGCGTTGGCTTCCAGGAGGGATTTTTCGGCCCATTCCTTTTCCTTGAGAAGCCGCTGATTTTCGAACCAGACCTCGGCTGCCGGCGTCAAATTCCGGCCGATGGCCAAAACGGAAATCAGTTCGTTGCCGTGGCAGTTACCGCCGCTGTCGGCAAGGCCCTGTTCCCCGAAACTGAGAAAACCGGCGATGCATGCCTCCCCGGCGATGTCGCGGATACCGTCGACTTCCTCCTCGCTTCTTTCCTTCAGAATCCGGTTTCTGAGGGCACAGGAAAAGACGAGGGCAAATGCCGGATGGTTGATGCCGCCCCGGAACAGCGCCTTTTGAAACGCCTGCTTTCCCGCTTCGACCATGGTGTCGGGATTGGCGTCCATCAGCACGAGCTGGACGCCTTCCGCCACGGGCTGCATGAAGCGGACCCCGCCGTTTTCCGTCGTGAAACCGGCGACATTGATCGCGAACTCGTCATAAGGATCGCTGAACCCGACAGGCTTTCCGGTTTCCAGCGTGAGATGGATCCCCTCCATTTCCGAGACAGACATGCCGATGAGCTCACCGTAAGCCTCATCGGCCGGTCGATGATTGATTTCGTGGACGATATGATCGTCGGCGCGCGTGACGATCAGCTTCTTTTCCGACGGCTGAAAACCGTGGGCAAGCCCCATGCCGTTCTGGAGCTGGGTCTCGAATATCGTCACGATCACGGCATCGTCGTAGACGCTGGCGTTGCGGAAGACATAATTTTTTTCAAGCCGCCAGTCGTCGGCGCTGCTGCCGCCGCAGAAAGGGATGATCCTTCGGCAGCGCTGCCGCAGCGCCAGGAGGATTTCCCTGCTTCTGGAATCCGCGGTCCGGGTGTTCCCCGGTGAGAAGAGCATTCCGAAAATCGATTTTCCCTCACGGCGGAGCGCCTTGTGGAAGGTATCGTCGGCAGGATCGTCACGGAAAAAAAAGGGACGGAGATCAGACGACCCCGCGGCTTCGTCTACCGCCGCCTCCCAGTCGTTGGCGACGTGCCGCCCGACGGCGGAATGGACGCGAAGGTAAGGGGATGCCAGCGCCGCAACGACCACGCTTTGCTTCAAAACGCCGTTGCAGATTTCTCCGGCCGTCGATGTGCCGACAAGCGGCACACGGCCCGCCGCCGAACGGATCCCTTCGAGCAAGGCATCGGGATCGAAACGTACGGAAGCGAATACCATCAGCACGGAAACCGGATGGCGCCGGATTGACCTCAGGGCTTGATGCACGGCGTCAAGACCGGCCTCGCGGGCGTCATTCCTTTTGCTGAACCCGCAGCCGGTTTCTATCAGGCTCTCTTCATTGTCGAACATGATGCCGCCCCGAAGCCCAGGCTTTCAAATGAGATTTTAACAAGGGAATATGTAAAGTACGTCAGAATGCACTTTTAATGATGAGAATATAATTATCATCTATGGGATTGGCGATTCTATGCTATATTACCCAAAATGCTTTTTATGAAATGAACGCATGACCGCGCGTTTGAAAGGGCTGAACGAAGCCGAGATGACAAAGCCACTAGAGGAAAGGAATGAAGCGATGACGGATGCAACAGAAAAAATGGGAAGTTACAAGAAGATTTCGAAAAAGTACCCCGAGGTGCTGGCCGCGCTGAAATCCCTGGGCGAAACCCTCCACGCCATCGGGCCCATCGACGACAAAACATCACAGCTCATTCAGCTGGCCGCGGCGGCGGCCATCCAGTCGGAAGGCTCCGTTCACTCCCATACCCGGCGCGCCCTGGAAGCGGGCGCCGCCCGGGAAGAGGTCGAACATGCCATCCTGCTTCTGATTTCGGTGATGGGATTTCCCAAAACCGCCGCCGCCATGTCGTGGGCCGCCGATATTCTCGATCGGAACCCGGGTGAATAAGCCGGTGTCAACTGCCTGAGAGATTCCTGTCGGCGAGTTGATAGATCACCTTGAGGAGCTCGGCCGATGAAGCGGTTTTGCTGATAAAGGCTTCCGCGCCGGCCTCCTGCATCATCCGGACGATCTGCTCGTCATCGTGCATCGACAGACCGATCACCCGTATCTCGGGCAATTCGGCCTTGATCCGGCGGGTCGCTTCTATGCCGTCCATCTCGGGCATCGAGACGTCCATCACCACCACCTCGGGCCGGAAATGCCGGGCCAGCTCGAGGGCCTGCCGCCCGTTGGCCGCTTCGCCGACCACATGAATGCCGGGCTGCCCGGTGACGAGCCGGATCAATCCCTGGCGCATCACCTGGTGGTCATCGGCAAACAGCACGCGGGTGCCCGCCATATCGCTTGTTTCCAGCCGCTCGCCCCCGGAGGAATCATGCCGGTCGGCTGTCGTTTCGACCGATGCCGCCGTGCCGGTTTTGTGCAGATGGAAGGGGACGATCAGCGTAAAACGGCTGCCTTTTTCCGGGGCGCTTTCAAAGCTCAGGTCGCCGCCGATCGACCGTGCGCGCTCCTTCAGGCTCGGCAAACCAAACCCTCCCGGTTCGGTCGGGTTTTTCACGATATCCTGGTTGGACCCCCGGCCGTCGTCACTGACGGTGATCGCAAGCCTGCCGGCGGAAGCGCCGATGCCGACGATGATCGGATCGTCCGAAGCAATCGCGTCTCCCGTCGCGGCATTCTTTTCATCCTGCGATTCTGCGGCATCTATAGACAAATCTTCCGGCTGCTGGTTTCGATCACTCATGGTGCGGCTTTCACCTTCAAGTTTTTCGCAGTGTTCCTCGTCGATACCATAGAGCTGACAGGGCGACGGCAGTGACGGTATTATATTTCTTCTGCATTGTATATACAGTCAATCCTGTATTGCAATGACGTGCAAAGCCATCCTAATAACGCCATATATCTCTTTTAAACGGAATTCTAAAAGACTGGATCAGGAAGCGCATGATGATGGAAAATCAGATGACACCGGAAACCGACGCCTCACCGGAAGGTGAGCCGGAAACATCGAAGCGTCGAACGGTAGCCGTGTTTGGAGCGGGAATCGCGGGCCTTGCCGCAGCGCATGAGCTTATCAGGCGGGGTTTCCGCGTCCAGGTTTATGAGGCGAACGCCGAGGTCGGCGGATTCTTCCGAAGCGCCCGCCTGCCGGAAAATAACCGGACTCCTTCGGAATATTCGTGGCACGGGATGGGACCCTGGTATCACAACGTATTTGACCTCATGCGACAAATCCCGTTTGACAAGGATGGGGAAGAGAGCATCTATGACCGTGCACTCTCGCGCCCCATCGATTTCGGTATATTTCCCAATAAGGGAAAGGCGCAGTTTTACGACCGGCGGCTTTTCAGCATTCCCGACATGTTCGAGATGACCCGGGGGGACCTGGTGAAGTGGTCGTGGCTGATGCTGAAGACCTGGACCGCGCATCGGCGGACCGAACGTCATTATGCAACCTTGAACGCGGCCGCCGCCTGGAAAAGGATATTACGCGCGCGCAGTTATACGACCTGGCGATCCTGTTTCGGACCATGGATCGGTTCGGACTGGACCCGCGTCTCGCTCCACACCGCCGGGCAGTTTTTTCGCAAGCAACTGATCACCCGGCCGGCACACCCGCACCGCGCCGATGCCGATGGCCCTGCCTGGATGCACGGTGCCGGGGACGGGTGGCTTCTGTTGCGGGGGCCCAGCAGCGAGTTCTGGTTCGACCGGTGGGTCCGGTACCTGACCGACAACGGAATGACGTTGTCTTGTAACGCTCCGCTCGCAAAACTTCATTATGACGGCTCCGTCATTGTCGCCGCCGAGCTGGACGGCGGCATTTCCGTGCAGGCGGACCATTACGTGGTCGCCACGGATCCGTTTGCCGCGGCTGAAATCTTCGGCCGCTCCCCTGATCTCGAACAGGCGGCCGGGCTGCGGCTGTTCCGGCCGCTGATCCAAGACGGGCCCCACACCCAGGTCTCGTTTCGGATCGCCTTTGCGGAACCCGTCCGATTTCCACGCGCGCGGACCGCCGTTGTGCTCGCGGACTCCGAATTCAATCTGACCCTGTTTGCACAGGAGCAGGTCTGGCCGCCGGAGGTCGATCTGGGGGAAAACGTAAAATCACTGTGGACGGGAACATCGTGTGTGAGCACGGTTCCCGGTCGCACGCATCATCTTCCGGTGATGTTTTGCAGCAAGGAACAGTTTCTGGAAGAAGTCTATGAACAGATCATGCGCTGCGGGTCGCTCGACGCCCTCATCCGGGAAGCCAACGGCGGCAGAAGCCTGCGGTCGTTTCCCGTTCTGAAAATGGAAGTGTGGCACGAGTGGCGGTTTGGTCCGGAAGGTATCGCGTCGCCGTACCCGAAATGGGTGACCACCACCCACACCCAGCGCTTTCAGCCCGACCAGATCACGCCGATCCAAAATCTCTTCCTGGCCGGCGCCCACACCCGGACGGCCGCCGACGTCTGGAGCATCGAAGGTGCGGTGGAAAGCGGAAGGCGGGCCGCGCGGGGAATCGATCCGAGCGTTCAGGTCATCGCGCAGTATCAGCCGCGATGGTTAACGCTGACAGGACTTGTAGACGACATCTGTTACCGGATCGGTGCGCCCCACGTCATGGACCTGTTATTGGGCGCGGTTGTCATCGGCATCGTCGCAACGGCTCTGGCGGCGGTCTGGTGACTGGCTTGACCGGAGAAATGAAGCGCCCCTGCCAGGCCGGACAATGAACCGGCTTCGATAACGAACGTCTTTCAACAGCCTGCAGATATCCTCTCCCATCTCATCGAACAGCCCCCGGTCGAATCCGCAGAGGGCGTTTTGGATGAACGCCGCCTCGGCGGGGCGGGCGGTTCTGAGTTTTTCCCGGAATGCCTCGGCGGATGCGATCTGCCATGAAAAGAAAAATCCCATCGTATCGACGATCTTCTCCATCCGCTTCCGGACGGCGCCGATATAAAAATCCGACATCAATCCCGAATGCTTCAACAGCGTATCTAACTCCATCAATATGGGTTTTTTCCGAATCTCGACAATGGTGTTTTTCATGAACCACTGAATGGGAGAGATGCCGGCGGGGACGGCATCGCTGAACTGGGTCGACAATGTCTTGTGCCGCTCTTTTGCGACAGGGTGCGCCGTATCCCGAACATATACCGCCACCCGGGCCGGATTTGCCAGCAGATCGCCTGCCGCCGCGTATTCACAGCTGTCTGCGTAGTTTCCGGCGCAGAGCAAGGCCAGTTCGTTGATCCGGGCCAGGGTCAATGCGCCGATGGCATTGGATGTGCCGGGCAGCGCCTTGAACTGATCCAGCAATCGTTCAAGATAGCTTTCATTGAGGACCTCCGGGGACGCTTCCCGCTGGATGTGCCTGTTGAAAACCAGCAGTGGCTGTGAATTCTCTCGATGCCCGATGGATAATGCTTTTGCATTCTCAGGAATTGTCGGCGTGTAGGCAGTGGTATGTCGTGGCGGCATCGATCCTCGATCTGAGCATGGTTAAGGTTATTTTAAGTTATTATATGATTCTATTATAAAAATAAATAAAAATTTTGTTCTTTAAATAACCATAAAAGTGTCATAAAGACACATCGGGTTATTCAACGGGGTCATGATGATACAACGAGAGAGGGTTTGGTCGATATCCGGCTGCGGTATATTCGGGGACGATATAATAATAACTAAACAATATCAAATATATAAATTTATTCTACTTATTTAATCCGGATGATGTTTGTATTGGTCGGCTATTTGCATAATCATGCAAAATATAACCTGAAACGACTTAAGATCTCTCTGGATACCACACCGGTACTGATCTGGCCGGGCTGTGGCATCCGCCGGCGGCAAGAAAAAATAAAAGGAAGTCCGAATGAAGATGGTCGCGGTCCGGCAGGCGTTGGGCATGGTGCTGTGTCATGACATGACGCGCATCGTTCCCGGGGAATTCAAGGGGAGGGCCTTTCGCAAAGGACATATTGTCCAGGAAGAGGATATTCCCGAGCTCCTGAAGATCGGCAAGGAACATATCTACGTTTTCGATCTGCAGGAGGGATTCGTCCACGAAGACGACGCGGCGCTCCAGATCGCGGCGGCGGCGTCAGGGCCGGGCATCGTTCTCAAGGGACCGTCCGAGGGCCGGGTCGATCTCGTCGCCGACCGCGCGGGCCTTCTCAGGATCGACGCGTCCGCCGTGAACGACATCAACGGCATCGACGAGGTCGTCATGGCGACCCTTCACGGCAACCAGGCGGTTGCAAAGGGACAGGCCGTTGCCGGCACCCGGATCATTCCGCTGGTGACGCGCGCGGAGACGCTCCAAGCGGTGAAAACCGTCTGCCGGGTCAATCATCCCGTGGTATCGATCAAGCCGTTTCATCCGATGACGGTGGGCATTGTCACCACCGGAAGTGAAATCTATCACGGCCGGATCGAAGACAGATTCGGTCCGGTGCTCCGCAGGAAATTCGACGAACTCGGCTGTACGGTCCTGCGGCAGATCTTCGTGTCGGACGACATCGACATGACCGTGGCCGCGATCGGTGAAATAATCGCGTCCGGCGCCGATCTCGTGGCGGTGACCGGCGGCATGTCGGTCGATCCCGACGATCAGACGCCCGCGGGCATTCGGGCGGCGGGAGGGCGGGTCGTGACGTATGGTGCGCCGACCTTTCCCGGAGCGATGTTCATGCTGGCGTATATCGGCGATGTCCCCGTGGTGGGGCTGCCGGGCTGCGTCATGTATTTCAGGGCCAGCATTTTCGATCTGGTCGTACCGCGCCTCGTGACCGGGGAGCATCTGACAAAACAGGATATCACGGTCCTGGGACACGGCGGATACTGCGCCGGCTGTTCCGAATGCCGATACCCGGTGTGCGGGTTCGGCAAGGGCCGCTGACCATGGACCATGAATCTTTATAACTGAAAGGAGAGATGTAGATGATAAAATGTACGGTCAATCTCAACGGTGTGCCGAAAACCATGATCGCCGATCCCGACGCCACCCTGGCGGACGTCATCCGGGAGCAGTTTCTGCTGACCGGCACCAAGATCGGATGCGGCCAGGGCCAGTGCGGTGCATGCAACGTCATCATGAACGGAAAACTGATCCGGTCGTGCATCACCAAGATGAAACGGGTGCCCACCGACGCCGTCATCACCACCATCGAAGGTGTCGGCACCCCTGAAGCGCCGCATGCCCTCCAGACGGCCTGGATGGTTCACGGGGCGGCGCAGTGCGGATTCTGTTCCCCGGGATTCATCGTCTCGGCCAAGGCCCTGCTCGACGAAAACGGTTCGCCGACCAGAGAAGAAGTGCGCGACTGGTTCCAGAAATACCGGAATGCCTGCCGGTGCACCGGCTATAAGCCGCTGGTCGACGCCGTCATGGACGCCGCCAAGGTGCTCCGCGGCGAGCTGTCCCTCAAGGATCTGGCGTTCAAGCTGCCCGAGGACGGCCGCATCTGGGGCAGCAAATATCCGCGTCCCAGCGCCCTGGCCAAGGTGACCGGCACCTGCGAATACGGGGCCGATCTCGGATTGAAGCTGCCGAAGGATACCCTGCAGCTGGCCCTTGTTCAGGCCAAGGTCTCCCATGCCAAAATCACCGGCATCGATACGTCGGCGGCCGAGAAGATGCCCGGCGTCGTCCGGGTGGTCACCCACAAGGACGTCAAGGGCAAAAACCGGATCACCGGTCTCATCACCTTCCCGACCAACAAGGGCGACGGCTGGGACCGCCCCATTCTCTGCGATGAAAAGGTCTTCCAATTTGGCGACGCCGTCGCGATCGTCTGCGCCGACACCTATGCCCACGCCAAAGCCGCCGCGGAGAAGGTCGAAGTCTCCATGGAGAACCTGCCCGAGTACATGAGCGCGCCGGCGGCCATGGCAGAGGACGCCATCGAGATCCACCCGGGAACCCCCAACGTCTATTTCGTCCAGAAGATCGCCAAGGGCGAGGAGACGGCGCCGATCTTCGAGAAGGCCGACGTTGTGGTGGAAGACGATTTCTACGTGGGCCGCCAGCCCCACATGCCGATCGAGCCCGACGTGGGGTTCGCTTACATGGACGAGGAGGGGCGGCTCGTCATTCATTCCAAGTCGATCGGCATCCATCTGCATCATGCCATGATCGCTCCGGGGCTGGGTGTCGACCCGGAAAAGCTGGTCCTGATCCAGAATTACGCCGGCGGCACCTTCGGCTACAAATTCAGCCCCACGATGGAAGCGCTGGTGGGGGTTGCGTGCATGGTCACGGGACGTCCCGTTTTTCTGCGCTATGACTGGTTCCAGCAGCAGACCTACACCGGCAAGCGCTCGCCGTTTTTCGTCAATGTCCGCTATGCCGCCGACACATCGGGTAAGCTTCTCGCCATGGAAAGCGACTGGTCCGTCGACCACGGCCCCTACTCCGAGTTCGGGGACCTCGTGACCCTGCGCGGCGCCCAGTTCATCGGGGCCGGATACGATATCCCCAATATCCGGGGCGAAGGCCGCACCGTCTGTACGAACCATGCCTGGGGATCGGCCTTCCGCGCCTACGGATCGCCCCAGAGCGAGTTTTCGTCCGAGGTCCTCATGGACGAACTGGCCGAGAAGCTGGGAATGGATCCTCTGGAGATCCGCTACAAGAACGTCTACCGGAAGGGGTGCACCTCGCCGACCGGTCAGGAGCCGGACGCCTACAGCCTTCCCGAGATGCTGGATTTTCTGAGGCCCAAGTACAAGGCCGCGCTCGAGGCGGCGAAAAAAACGTCGACCGATGATGTGAAACGGGGCGTCGGCATCTCGATCGGCGTCTATGGTTGCGGTCTGGACGGGCCGGACAGCTCGGCCGCCTGGGTCGAGCTCAACCCCGACAACACCGTCACGGTGGCGTCGAGCTGGGAGGACCACGGCCAGGGCGCCGACATGGGCGTGCTGGGAACCGCGCACGAAGCCCTGCGGCCGCTGAAGATCGCCCCCGAAAAGATCCGCCTGCTCCTGAACGACACGAGCGTCACGCCAAACAGCGGTCCCGCCGGCGGCAGCCGGTCCCAGGTCGTCACCGGCCAGGCCGTCAAGGCCGCCTGCGAACTGCTCGTGGGGGCCATGCGCAAATCGGGCGGCGCCTTCCGGAATTACGACGAGATGGTCGGCGAGAAGATCCCGGTAAAATACACCGGCACGTGGACGGCGCCGGCGACCGCCTGCGACGAAAACGCCCAGGGCAGCCCGTTTGCCGTTTATATGTACGGGGTGTTCATGGCCGAGGTCGCGGTGGAAACCGCCACCGGCAAGACGACGGTCACGAAGATGACCCACGTGGCCGACGTCGGCAAGATCAACAACCGGCTCGTGGTCGACGGTCAGCTCTACGGCGGCCTTGCCCAGGGCATCGGGCTTGCGCTCACCGAGGACTACGAAGACATCAAGAAACACTCGACCATGATGGGCGCGGGATTCCCCTTTGCCCACCAGATCCCCGACGATCTGGAGATTCACTATGTGGAAACCCCCCGGGCGCACGGACCGTTCGGCGCGGCCGGCGTCGGCGAGCTGCCCCTCACCAGCCCCCATGCGGCGGTGATCAACGGGATCTACAACGCCTGCGGCGTCAGAATCACCCGGCTGCCGGCGCTGCCCGAGAAGGTGCTGGCCGGCCTCAAGGCCAAATAGACCGTTTCGTCCCCGGCCGAAACCACCCGCCGGGGACGAAACCCTTATCCGACACTCCTCCC
>AMWB02109362.1_pt2 | contig 32173 bp, 29 predicted proteins | sample 200311 | NCBI WGS metagenome assembly AMWB02 (sample SAMN02737377, study PRJNA173069) | bioreactor metagenome | biome: anode biofilm in microbial fuel cells | place: USA: California | collected 2010-12-16
CAGGCTGCCGGCGGGGCGGGCCTGATTTCGCAGCCGCTCCTTTGCGGCCTCGTATACCTCCGCGTCCGGCTTCTTGATTCGCGCGATAGTGTTTTCCAGAAGACCCATGCTGTTTCCTCCATAATGGTATTGGTTTTGATGAAATTCTAATCCGAGTCGGATCGACGGGGATCAGAAGGGGCGCGCGATCTTATCTCCCTTGATGTCCTTTTCGAACAGGGAGAGGCCCCGTTCCATGGCACAGAAGTTTCCGCACATGGTGCAGGTTTTTTCATTTTCCGGGCTTCGGCTGTTTCGGATCTGCTCGGCCCGGTCCGGAAACATGAGCAGCCGGAGCTGGTCTTCCCAGCGGGTGTCGCGGCGGGCCAACGAGACCTGCTTCTCCCGCTCGCGCCGGTCGGGATATTTGGCGATATCCCCGATATGCACGGCCAGGCGGGTGACCCGGACGCCTTCGCGGACATCCGCCACGTTCGGCAGGGCCAGGTGCTCGGCCGGGGTGATGTAGCAGATCAGGTCGGCGCCGTGGCGCGCTGCGCCGGCCGCGCCGATGGCCGCGGTGATATGGTCGTACCCGGCGCAGCAGTCTGCCGGCAAGGGCCCCAGAACATAATAGGGGGCGTTGCCGCTCATCCGCTTTTCGAGCATGATGTTGCCGGCAATCTCGTCCAGGGGCACATGCCCGGGGCCCTCGACCATCATCTGGCATCCCATCTCCCGGCCCAGCTCCGCCAGCTCGCAGTTGACGATCATCTCGGCCATCTGCGCCCGGTCGTGGCTGTCGTGGATCGCGCCGGCCCGGATGCCGTTACCGAGCGAGAGGACGGCATCGTACTTCTTCATCAAGGCGCAGACCCGGTCGAACTGTTCGTAGAGCGGATTTTCCTTCTTGTTGTACGCCATCCACGACACCATGAAGGTGCCGCCCTTCGAGACCAGCCCACCGTATCGGTATCCCTGTTTCTTGAGACGCTCGACGCTGAATTGGTTGATGCCGCAGTGGACGGCCATGAACGCGATGCCGTCGTCCAGCTGGCGCTCGATGAGCTCGAAGAGGTATTCGGGGTCGAGCCGGTTGGGGTTTTTGTATTTCCGGGCCGCCTCGCAGAAGGCCTGATAGAGGGGAACATTGCCCACCGGCAGGCCGGATTCGGCCAGAACCGCCCGGCGCGCCCGGTCGAGATCGCCGCCGGCCGACAGCTCCATCAGCGTGTCGGCGCCCTCCTCCTCGATTGCCCGGGCCTTTTGTACCTCCAGATCGATGTCGCAGATGTCGGACGACGTGCCGATCGAGCCGTTCACCTTGGTTCGCAGGCCCAGGCCGATCCCGACCACCCGCTGGTGTTGCCGCAGGGGATGGTGGGCGATGACGATTTCTCCTGCGGCCACTTTTTTCCGGATCTCTTCGGCGGCGAAGTTTTCGTCTGCGGCGACGGTTTCCATGTGGGGGGTGATGACCCCTGCTCTGGCAAGTTCAAGTTGTGTTTTCATCACGGTTCTCCCTTTTTTCCCCGGTGGTTCAAAAAAAAACCGTGTTACAGGGGAACAGTCCCTGTAACACGGTTTTGCGGACGATATTTCCGTGTCGTTGTTGCGGCAGGTCTTCTGGCTTGCGGATCTATAGACGTTTTAAAACAGACGTTTCTAAGACGCCTATGCCTTGGCCGTGCCTTCCCATTCCTGTCGGAACAGTGGCGTTTTACAGCCTTGATCCCCGCTTACAGCGCTGGTCCAGCGTCACGGATTTTCACCGTGTTCCCTATTATCCCCCGTAACGGGGGCACCGGCAACAAACGTGCGATTGAATTTTGCATTTCTAAACCACGCCCGCTCGTAAATTGCAACTCAAAAAAGAGAGCCCGGAAAAATTCACATGAACGTGGACCCGCGGTTGGAAAAAACAAGGCGGCGACCGCCGCCGGCGCTCAGCGGCATCAGGTGAATTTGCCGCCGAGGCTTGGAAAGAGGGTGGCGGCAATACCCGCGGCGTCCTCTACTTTGTCGACCTCCGTGCTGCCGCACTTGGGGCAGGAAATCTTCGCGTCGGCCCTGCTTTCCGTGGACTGAACCTCAAAATATTGATGACAGAGCAGGCATCTGTATTCATGTAACGGCATGGTGAGCGCTCCTTTTATTGATGGTGCATCGCTTGTGCGTGCAGGATATTTCGCCTTCCTCGAGACAATGATTAACGATAATCATCATTTGCATTAAACATATAAGATATTTATAGTAGAAATCATGATTGGCATCAACAGCGGAGATGCATTTCAGAGGCCGGGATGCCGTAAGCACGCCGATTTTCGCCCGGACATTTCAATCCGCTTGAAATTATAAGAATTGGCAATATTTCAAGGAGGTTTTGGCATGGTCATCGAGGAATCGATAGAGATCGACGCGCCGCTGGCGGTGGTCTGGCAGGTCTTTTCCCGGATGGAAGACTGGGAGAGCTGGAACACGGTGTGCGAGAACTGCTGTCTCGTCGAAGGGGACAAGATGGCCGCCGGCACCTGTTTCACCTTCACGCTGCGGCCGTACCACATTCCCCTCACGATCGCGCCTGAAATCGTCAAATGCGAGCCGCAAAAAGAGGTGGTGTGGGCGGGAAGCCGCCTGGGCGTTCACGCCGAGCATCGGTTTACCTTCCAGGAGAAAGACGGCCGGGTGATTCTGACCAGCGCCGAGCATTTTCACGGCCTGATGCTCTGGATCAGCCGCCTCGTCCGGGTGCCCGCCAAACTCCACCGCCTCACCCGGCAGCTCCTTCTGGCCATCAAAACCAGGGCCGAATCCTGCGGCGCGTGAGTGGAAATCTTAATAATCAGGAGGCTTTTAACATGCTGAAAAAAATCGATCCCCAATCGACGCGCGCGTGGAAGGCCCTCGCCGCCCATTACGAAACCGCGAAACAGGTTCGGATGCAGACCCTTTTCGCGCAGGATCCCGACCGGTTTTCCCGCTTTTCCATCCGGTTCAACGATATCCTCGTCGACTATTCCAAGAATATCGTGACGGACGAGACCCTGACGCTTCTCATGGACCTGGCCCGGGAAACCGGAGTGGCGGACGCGATCTCCCAGATGTTCGGCGGCGCTTCCATCAACGAGACGGAAGGCCGCGCGGTGCTGCACACGGCGCTGCGAAACCGGCAAAACCGACCTGTCATCGTCGACGGCCGGGACGTCATGCCCGACGTCAACGCCGTTCTCGCCAGAATGAAGACGTTTTCCGAAAACATCGCTTCGGGAGATTGGCGGGGATATACCGGCAGGCGGATCACCGATATCGTCAACATCGGTATCGGCGGATCGGATCTCGGCCCCGTCATGGTGACGGAAAGTCTGAAACCCTATGCCCGGGAAGGGCTGTCGGTCCATTTTGTCTCGAATGTCGACGGGACCCATATCACCGAGACCCTGAAGGCGCTCAACCCCGAAACGGTGCTGTTCATGATCGCCTCCAAGACCTTCACCACCCAGGAGACCATGACCAACGCCCATACCGCCCGGCGGTGGTTTCTGGAACAGGCCGGGGATGCGGCCGCCGTGCGCCGGCATTTTGTCGCCGTTTCGACCAATACGGCGGCGGTCGAGGATTTCGGCATCGACCCGGAGAACATGTTCGGTTTCTGGGACTGGGTGGGCGGACGCTACTCCCTCTGGTCGGCGATCGGGCTTTCGATTGCCTGTTACATCGGGTACGAGAGGTTCACGGAGCTGCTTGGCGGCGCCTTCGAGATGGACCGGCATTTTCAGACGGCGCCCTTTTCCGAAAACATTCCCGTGATCCTGGCCATGATCGGCTTATGGTACATCAATTTTTTCGGTGCCGAAACCGAGGTGATCCTCCCCTATGATCAGTACATGCATCGGTTTCCGGCCTATTTTCAGCAGGGCAACATGGAGAGCAACGGCAAATCCGTCGACCGCAGCGGCCGGCCCGTCTCCTACGACACCGGCCCGGTCATCTGGGGCGAGCCGGGAACGAACGGCCAGCACGCCTTTTACCAGCTCATCCACCAGGGGACGCGGATGATCCCGGCCGATTTTCTGGCCCCGGCCGTGAGCCACAACCCCGTGGGCGATCATCACGCCATCCTGCTGTCCAATTTTTTCGCCCAGACCGAGGCCCTCATGAACGGCAAAACCCGCGAAGAGGCCGCGGCCGAGCTTGCCGACGCGGGCATGAGCGATGCCGAGATCGCGCGGCTTTCGCCTCATAAAGCCTTCGGCGGGAACCGGCCCACGAATTCGATCCTGTTCCGGCGGCTGACCCCCCGCGTATTGGGAAGCCTCATCGCGATGTACGAGCACAAGATTTTTGTCCAGGGCGTCGTCTGGAACATCTTCAGCTTCGATCAGTGGGGGGTGGAGCTGGGGAAACAGCTTGCCCGAAGGATATTGCCGGAACTTGCCGACGACCGGCCCGTCACGGACCATGACAGCTCCACCAACGGCCTGATCAACGCCTTCAAGGTCTTTCGCGGCGAAGGCGGCTGATTTTCCGCCGGTGCAAATCGAGGCATGCAGATACAATTTGACACGCACGGTCAATATTGGATAAACATAATAAAATTTATGTGGATTACGTCCGTGATGCCGGCGAAGACAAACATGGTATCGGCGCGCCTGCCGGAATGAAAAACTAGGCAGTTCAATCAGGAGGATAAAATGAAGAGGACCATCAACGATACAGGGTTGTTGTTATTGGGCATGCTGATGCTGGTGTGTCTGCCGTCGGCTGCCGGCGCCTATTCCGAAAAGGTCGTCGTCGATCCAAACCGATACTTCACGAACGGGAAGATCAACAATAATTTTTCCTACAACAATCTTGATATTCAACCGGCGGGCGAAGGCTGCTTATTCAGGGGCACCATCACCAACGATTCCACCGTTTTGCAGGCCGTCAGCATTACCGTCCGGGCCGTGAATGTCGCCGAACAGCCGCTGTGGCGGCATACGATCAATCTTCCGGCCGTGAGCGCGGGAAGTTCCTATCAGTTCGAAGAGACAATTGACAAGTGTCCGGACACGGTGCCGTATCGTCTGAAATTTGACGTTTCCCGGTAGGATGGACCCGATAGCATAGAAGGGAGAGTAAAGAGATATCCATGCTCGATTTGACCCGGGCCCAGAAGGCCCGCATGGCGATAAGGTCCTTTAAAACCATCGCTCACGCCCTGGCCCTCCGGGGCTTTTTCATGCCGTCGGAAAAAATGGGGCAGCAACTCGCGGAATGCCTCATCAATCTAAGCCCTGAAATCTACGGCAGCATGAACGATTCCAGGATCACCGAGCTGAAAGGCCTCGAATACGTCATCGACCGCCTGCCCAGGGGCATCGAGAAATGCACGCGCATCATCCTGACGGAAGAGGAGCAGATCGGCGACAGCACCTTCGAGATTATCGAACCCCTGAAGCGGCGGCGGACCTGCTACCGCATCAGCGAAAAGGAGTTCTGTTTCGCCGTGACCCGGGGGCTGAGCGAGATCTACGATATCCTGACCCATCTCACCTTCCTCAATATCGAAGCGCGGAAGATCCATGCCCGGATGAAAGACGAGGTCGGCAACACCACCATCGAATGGAACGATCTGGAAACCGTCGTTCAGCGTTTCGGCAAGAGCGCCGTCACCCTGAACGGAAGGGAACTCGATCAGGCCATCTGGAACCTCAGCATCATATTGGGGCGTTCCTATCACGAAACCCGGGCATCTTTCGATTATTTCGAGAAAAACAAACGGCATTTCAACCGAAGCGACTCCTTTTTCTCCCTGATCTACCATCTCGGCACTACGTTCGCCGCCGGTGAAAAATCGCGGGAGGATGCCCTCGTCATCTATCTCACCCCGTCGCTCATGAGCATCATCGGCCACCAGAAATACGGTCATCAATGGGCACGCGACATCAAAGAAAGGCTGACGGCGCTGGGGCTGCAGGACCGGCCGCTCCATGTGATCAGCGCCAATCTTCACAGCACGGTCAATCTCCTCTACGGATACGCCTACAAGGACGGCGATGTCGCCATCAAGGGACTCAGCCCCTACGAATTCGTCATGAAGATCCGGGAAGAGAGCGGTCAGATCCGGTTTTATGCCCGGGATCACGGCCTTTACGAACTTCCGGATCAATCGGGCAGCCATATCGACTGTCAGATCATCGATACGGCCCTGCTTCGCGATGTACCCTTTCATCCCGAGCTTGCCGTCGATCTGGGCGGCGACGGACCCCACCCGGTCCTCCTGGTCATGGACTATGCGTTCGGTGCCCAGGCCTTCGAGGTCATGGACTGTCTGCTGGAGCCTTATTCCGGAGACGATCATGAACACCTGATGCCGGTGGCGTCGATTTCGGTGATGGGAAAAGCCGGCATTCTGACCGGGAACAAAGGCGATATCATGCTCGCCTCGGCCCATGTCATCGAAGGCACCTCGGACAATTATATCTTTCAAAACGACCTCAGCCCCGAGGATTTCGAGGCCGATATCGATATCTACGTCGGCCCGATGATCACGGTGCTCGGCACCTCGCTGCAGAACCGCGACATGCTGCGGCAGTTCCAGTCGAGCTGGAACACGGTCGGCCTCGAGATGGAGGGCGGCCATTACCAGCGCGCCATCAGCGCGGCCATTATCAAGCGGCACATCCCGAGCGACATCAAGGTGCGCTATGCCTATTACGCCTCGGACAACCCGCTGATCAGCGGACAGACCCTGGCTGCCGGCGAGATGGGCGACGAGGGCGTGCGCCCGACCTATATGGTGACGAAGGTCATTCTGGAAAAGATTTTCAGCAAAAAACCCGGTAAACCCGATGGGAGAGCGACGGAACCCGCTGATGAACCGCCTTCTTCAGGCGGTGATTCACGCGGCGGCCCGCACGCCGACAACCGACCCGTCAGGGATCCGGCCGGCGCGACCGGTTGAAGGAGAGCCGATTTGGAGGCATCCCGTGGGCGAAGAGGCTGTCTGAACCACCGTGCCGTCCGTCAGGGTGTATTTTCCCGGATCGGTTTGCCTCGGGTAACGAACGAGATCGAATGGCTTCCCTTCATGCCGGTCATGACGCATTCGATGACCGGTGTGTTGACCGGCACCTTCGATGACCATGTGACGATGAAATTGGCTCCCCAGCCGCCGGATGTATCCGAGGAGGGGATGAAAAAATAGACCGACCCCATCGGGTTGAGGTTTTTGGACGCGGCGAGGTGCTCCTTGACCAGGTCGCCCTCGGAATTGTAGTAGCGGACCGAGGTGACGGTCAGCGCGTGATCGGGGTCGGTATTGCGGATACTGAGATTGGCCGCCAGATCGAAAGACATCTCCCGGTTTCCGACAAAGATGTGAGAGTAGGCGGGTACATATACACTCTGTCCCTGTGAAAACCGAACCTCCTCCGGAACCGCCGGCAGGGGCATGGATAAAAACATGAACACCACGGCCGCGCCGATCAGAAATGCGTGCCGTCGCTTTTCGATTGTCATGGATATCCTCCTTTTTCATCTTTTTATAACCATTGCGCGCCGTCTTTACAATAACCATGGGGATACCCCTGCGGCATGCGGCAAACATGCCGCGCGATACGAATTGAGTGGACGCACCCCCGATAGATGACTATAGTCTCTTTCAAAATGAAAGACCAGGCCGACGCACACGGCAAGGATCGATGAAAATGCCGCACATGAACTGGAGCGTGTCATGTTGAAAGATCGTATTCGTTTCAAGCCGCTGATGGACAAGGTCACGGAGCCGGATGTGGCCTGCGCCCATATCCAGAACGGCACGAACGTGTTTATCTCGGGATTTACCGCGGGCTATCCCAAGCTGATTCCCCAGGCCCTGGTGCGGCGTGCCGAGAAGGGGGAGCGGTTTAAGATCAATCTTTTCGCGGGCGCCTCCACCGGCGATTCCGTCGACGGCATCCTGGCCGAGGCCGGTCTGGTGGCCTGGCGAAGACCGTACATGAGCAACCGGACGATGCGGACCATGATCAACAGCGGTGCGATCAGGTTCAAGGACGACCACCTCTCCCGCCTCTCCTCCCAGGTCCGCGACGGCGGCTGGGGCCGTGCCCATGTGGCCGTCGTCGAGGCCGTGGCCATCACCGACAAGGGGCATCTCATCCCCACCATGTCGGTGGGGAACACCCCCACCTATGTCCGCGAGGCGGAGAAGATCATCATCGAGATATCATCCGAGCCCACCGAACTCGAGGGAATCCACGACATCTTCATCCCCGAGGATCCGCCTTACCGGATGCCCATTCCGGTTTACCGGACCGGAGACCGCATCGGCAAGCCGTTTATCGAAATGAATCCCGAGAAGGTGGTGGCCGTCCTGCTCAGCCGGGAAGAGGACAGCTGCGCGGTGTTCAACGAACCCGACACCGTTTCCCGTCGAATTGCCGAGCATATCCTCGATTTCGTCGCGCACGAGATCCGGCGGGATCGGCTGCAGCCGTTCCTGCCCTGGCAGTCTGGCGTCGGGGATGTCGCCAATGCGGTGCTGAGCGGCTTTCTCGAAAACGATTTCTTCCATTCCATCGACATCTATTCGGAGGTCTTGCAGGACGCCGTGCTGGACCTGATCGACATGGGAAAGGTCCGGGCGGCGTCCGGATCGGCCATGACGCTCTCCCACAAGGCCCGGCAGCGGTTTTTCAACGAGCTCTACCGCTACAAAGAGAAGATCGTCCTCCGGCCGGTGGAGATCTCGAACTCTCCCGAGGTGGTACGGCGACTGGGCGTGATCGCCATCAACACCGCGATCGAGGTCGATATCTACGGCCATGTCAACTCGACCCATATCATGGGATCCCAGCTGATGAACGGTATCGGCGGTTCGGGGGATTTTCTCAGAAACGGGGCGCTCTCGTTTATCGTCACCCCGAGCATCGCAAAGAACGGGAAGATCTCGGCCATCGTGCCGATGGTGTCCCACGTCGATCACAACGAGCATTCGGTGGACATCGTCGTCACCGAACACGGCCTGGTCGACACCCGGCCCATGACCCCCCGCCAGGTGGCGGAGGCGGTGATCAGGAATTGCGCCCATCCGGCATATCGCGACCAGCTCTGGGACTACTACCAGAGGGCGATCCGGACATCCGGCGGACACGAGCCCCATATCCTGGGCGAGGCCTTCGGCTTTCATGAGCGCTATATGGCGACCGGAGACATGCGGCGGCGCTGAGCTTGCGGAAATACCCGCCATGGACAGACAGAATACAAGGAGATAGTGAATGGATCATGCGAACGGTGTTGAAAGGATATTTGCCGCGTTACCCGACGGAACGGCCGTGTCGACGTGGATAACGGCGGCGGCTGCTTATCAGACCGATTTCATTCAGCGCGGCATCCTCTTTGCGGATATTTTACGCAAACGGGGCAATACCTATCTGGAGCATATTCAACAAGGGCAGCCGCCGGTGCTGGTATTCGACTACGATATGATCCTGGACGGCCGGAAGATGGCTCGTCCGGTCAATTACGCGATCGTGCGGATCCGTGACCGAAGGCGGCCCGATGATCCGGGCGGCCGGGAATGGGCCGACCAGGATCGCCGAAAGGATCCCCCCGAGGAACGGCGGCGGAGCGCCCGGAGGCGGCCGATTGTGGTCATCGACCCGCGGGCGGGCCATGGGCCGGGGATCGGCGGCTCGAAACTCAATTCTCAGGTCGGCATGGCCCTCAACCAGGGTCATCCCGTCTATTTCATCATGTTTTTCACCGAGCCTGCGCCGGGGCAGACCCTGGCCGACGTGCAGGCCGCCGAGGTGCGGTTTCTGGAGGAGGTGGCGCGCCGCCATCCCGACGCCGAGAAACCCGCAGTGATCGGTAACTGCCAGGCCGGGTGGGCCGCGGCCCTGATCGGCGCGGACCGGCCCGACGTGACCGGACCGCTGGTGTTCAACGGTTCTCCGCTCTCCTACTGGGGGGGTGTCGAAGGCGCCAATCCCATGCGCTACAAGGGGGGGCTGACCGGCGGCGTCTGGCTGACGTCGCTTTGGAGCGATCTCGGGAATGGAAAGTTCGACGGTGCCGGCCTGGTGGCGGGATTTGAAGACCTCAATCCTGCCAACACCTTCTGGACCAAGCAATACAATGTATGGGCCCATGTGGATACCGAGGAAGAGCGATATCTCAATTTCGAGAAATGGTGGGGCGGCTTTTTCAAGATGAACGCCCAGGAGATCCACTTCATCGTGGACAGCCTGTTTGTGGGAAACGAGCTGGAGCAGGGCTATTTGAAACTCCAGGAGGGACGGGCGATCCACCTCAAGAGATTCAAGGAGCCGATCGTTGTTTTCGCTTCCCAGGGAGACAATATCACCCCGCCCCAGCAGGCCCTCAACTGGATCGTCAAGGTTTACGGCACGGTCGACGAGATCCGCCGGAACGGCCAGGTCATCGTATATGTGCTTCACGAAAAAATCGGCCATCTAGGGATCTTCGTCTCGGGCAGCGTCGCCAAAAAGGAGCACAAGGAGATCATCGGCACGCTCGAAATGCTCGAATACCTCAAACCCGGCCTGTACGAAATGATCATCACGGAAGATCCGGCGCATGAAGAAGGCGAATTCAATGTGGAGTTCGCCGAGCGGGACATGACCGACATCCTGGCATGGGACGACGGACGGACCGATGAGGAGGCTTTCCGCCCCGTGGCGGCGATATCCCGGCTGAACGACCGGATCTATCGCACCTTTGTGAGTCCGTGGGTGCGGCTGGCCACGGACGAATGGACGGCGGAGGCCATCCGGCAGCTCCATCCGCTCAGGGTGCAGCGCTATATGTTTTCAGACCTCAATCCCTGGATGGCGATCGCGGCGAGACTGGCGCCGATGGTCAAGGCGAACCGGCAGCCGGCCGCGGCGGGCAATCCGTTCGTGCAGTGGGAGAAACTTTTTTCGGCGTCGATGGAAATCATGCTCGACTGCTATCGCGACATCCGGGATACGGCGCAGGAGTCCCTGTTCCGAACACTCTATGACAATGCGTGGATAAAGACGCTGTTTCCGGAAACACGTTGGGACGACATTCGGGAGCCGGCCCGGGTGCTTTCGAATGAAGAGGAGATCATCCGCCGGGAACTGTGGCTCCAGGTGATGGAGCGGGGCGGATTCGCCGAAGCGGTCGTGCGGATCATTCTGGCGGTGGCCGCGGCGAACAAGGCCATGGACCGGCGCCAGTACGCGGCGGCGACGCGGATCATCCGGGTCAACGAACGGCTGAAGAATCTGACGCCCAAGAATTTGAAATGGCTTGTCAAAGAGCAGTCGGCCGTCCTGGATAAGGATCCGGAACTGGCACTCAAGACCCTGGTCGCACTGCTCCCTGAAAAAAATGACCGGGTGGAGGCTTTCGAGATTGCGGGCAGCATCGCCGCAGCGGATCTCGAACTGGACGCGCCCGAGCAGAAGATTCTCTCGGAAATCAAGACCATCCTGGACCTTTAAAACAACCGCATATGATGATGGCACTCAACACCCGACCCTATACATTCGACCGCGTCGTCCGGGCGCTCATCTCCATCGGCCTCCTTTCGGGAATCGTCTGGCTCTTAGGCTATCTGAGCGAGGCTCTGATCCCTTTTGCCGTTGCCCTGCTGCTGGCGTATATGATGAATCCATTGGTAACGTGGGTCCAGAAAAAGATTAAAAACCGGCTGGCCGCCGTTTTGATCAGCCTGATGATGGTGTTTATGGTGATGGCGCTTCTGTCAATGGTGATCATTCCCATGATCGTGGGTGAAATCAGCCATATGGGCCGGTTGTTGACCCAGCTCGTCGACGACACGGCTCTTGCCCGGCGGGCCGGCAGGCTGCTGCCGGGAAACATCTGGCAGACCATCAAGGAGACGGCCGCCCGCACGGAGGTACAGGAATTTTTCCGAACCGATAATTTCTGGAAACTCTCCGAGACGGCGCTTCGCAAGCTCCTGCCCGGCGTCTGGGGGCTGATTACCGGAACGGCCAGTTTTCTGTTGGGCTTGATCGGCCTGGGCGTCGTCGGTCTCTATGTTGTTTTCCTCCTGCTCGATTATGAGAAGGTGAGCAGGGGTTGGAAGGATCTTATTCCGCCGGCGTACCGTGAGGCGGTGACGGGATTCGTCTCGGATTTCGAAACGGCCATGAGCCAGTATTTTCGCGGACAGACCTCTGTCGCCTTCATCTGCGGCATCCTGTTTTCCGTGGGATTCGTTCTGGTGGGATTGCCGCTGGGGGTACTCCTGGGGATGTTTGTCGGCATGCTCAATATGGTGCCCTATCTTCAGATCATCGGCTTCATCCCCGCTTTCATGCTGGCCGTTGTCCACGCCCTCGAGAGCGGGACCGACGTATGGGTCGCGCTGGCGATGACGGCCGGCGTATTCGCGGTGGTCCAGGTGATTCAGGACGTCATCCTGGTTCCCCGGATCATGGGCAGGGTCACGGGCCTGAATCCCGCCATGATCATGCTGTCCCTCTCGGTATGGGGAAAGCTTCTGGGGCTTCTGGGGCTCATTATCGCCCTTCCCATGACCTATCTCCTGCTGATCTATTACCGCCGGTTTCTGGCATCTTCCGAGATTTATCCCAAAAGCCCCTGAAATTTCGGGTTCATCTCGTTTCCACCGGAGCATTGGATGCGAAGCTGCCGCGGTGTTCCATGGACTCGAAATAAAATTTATAGGCGACGTAGTATTTGTTGATATTGGCGACGTATTCCACCGTTTCCCGGGGGGCCAACTGCTCGACGTTGAGGAACCATTTGTCGGGATCGAGGCCCCGTCGGGCCGCTTTCCTGCGCAGTCGGTTGATCTGGATCGGCCCGGCGTTGTAGGCGGCCCAGGCAAAGTCGACCTGTGCGGCAGGCGCGATCGCCGGGTCGCTGAAGTAGTGCTTGCGCAGGTGGTGGAGGTATTTCACGCCGGCATGGATATTGTTTTCGAGATTGTCAATGCGGGGAATATCGATGACCCTGCCCGATGCGGTGCGCGGGAGCACCTGCATGATTCCCACCGCCCCTTTGCGGCTGATTTTTCGGTTGTTCAGCTCGGATTCCTGGTACGCCTGGGCGGCGACGGCCATCCAGTCGAAGCCGTACCGGTCTGAATACTTCTTGAAAAGGCCGATGACCTCTGCGAGTTTTTGCTGGGCGGCTTGGGAAACGGGATTGTTGATCCACCTGGAGTTGCGATAATAGCGCGTAAACAGCACGTTGCCCAAGAGCGAGCCGATGCTGTTTTTTTTCAGGAAATCATTGATGCTGGCCAGAAGCCTGGGATTTTCCTTGCGGACGGCCCACGCGATGCCGCCGCCGACATTGAGGGTCAGATCCGGGCGCACGACGATATCCGGAAGGACCTCGGCCCATGCGCGGGCGATGTGCTCGTCCATCACGGTGATCTTCATGATACCGGCGTTGACGAATTCGAGAATGTCTTCGGCGGCCAGACCATTGTCCTGAACGATCATCCGCAACGGGGGCATGCGCTCCCGCCGGAACAAAAGGTTCAGGGTTTTCAGATACGACAGGTGGTCCCTTCCCGAAAGGACATAGATTCGGCGGTTGGACAAATCGTCTATCGACCGGATGTCGACGACGTCCTTGTGGTGGACGATCACCTTATGGACTTTGGGGATGTATGGGGTGCTGAACGCGACTCTCTTCCGATTTTCGGGGGTGGTGGTGATGCCTGCGGCGGCGATGTCTCCCCTGCCGTCCTGAAGGGCGTCTAAAATCGCATCGTCAGGCATCGGAACGCTGATAATCTTGATCTTGTCGGCGTTGCGCCTGATCTTCCGGTTCAGAAATTTCTCGTAATGCTGCAGAAGTTCATACTCGAATCCCCGGGGCACGCCCTGATCGATGAAGAAGCGGGTGCGGCTGTAGCTGACCAGGGCGCGAATGACCCTTTTTTTCCGGAGCTCCCGCAGATCGCCTTTAAACGGTTTTTGGATGCGGTGGATGACCTGTTCGGGAAAGAGGATCTCCTTTGTTGCCGCGCGGGGCGGCCGTAGCGTGGTGAATTCACCGGTGGGCACGCTCATGAAAACGAGAACGAGCAGCATCGGCGCAAACCATCGGTTGACGAGAGCTTCCCATGCGGCGTATATGAATCGTATGTCGTCTGTTTTCAAACCGGCCTGTCTTTCCTCTGGTTTTACATATCCATCTTGAAGAACTGCTCCTTTTCAGTCACCGTATCGGTTCTTCTCGAATACCTTGTCGGCGCGGTTCCTTCCTTGAAGCATTCGAACCGGGTTTTAGTGGTTTCGGGCACGGGGAGAAGGCCGGTTTCCGCATCGATCTTGGCAAAGACGATGCCGCTGGGAACAGCGAAGTCCTTGACGGGCTTGCCCGCGTGAGCCGCCTTCATGAAATCGAGCCAGATGGGGCTTGCCGCCCGACCGCCGGTTTCTCCGGGACCCAACGAGCGTTCCTGGTCGTAACCGACCCATGCGCCGGCGATGTAATCGGCCGTGTATCCCATGAACCAGGCGTCGTTGAGATTGTTCGTCGTGCCGGTTTTTCCCGCCGCGGGGCGGCCGAGCGCGAGGACGTTTTTCGCCGTGCCTTCCTTGACCACGCTCTCCATGAGGCTCGTCATGAGATATGCCGTGGTCTCGTCGATGATCTGTTCGCTGTCGAAATCGAGCCCTTCCATTTCATTGCCGTCCCGGTCGACAATGCTGGTGATGAAGACGGGCGCCACGCGGTATCCCTGGTTGGCGAAAACGGAATAGGCGGTTACGAGCTCGAGGAGGGTGACCCCCGACGAGCCCAAGGCGATCGAGAGGTTGCGGCTTAAATCCGATTCGATCCCCAGCCGCCGGGCATAGTCGATGGTGTAGTCGACGCCGATACTGTCGAGGAGGTTGATGGTGGAGAGGTTCCGGGAATGGGCCAGGGCCGTGCGCAGAAGGTTGGTGCCGTGGATTTTTCTGTCATAATTCTTGGGCTTCCAGGTCATGTTCCGGTCTTTGTAGATAAAAACGTTGTCGGAGATCTCCGAGGCCGGGGTGTACCCCTTGTCGAGCGCGGCCGCATAAATGATCGGCTTGAAGGCTGATCCGGGCTGGCGCTTGGACTGGACGGCACGGTTGAACTGGCTTGCCCTGAAATCGTTGCCGCCGACCATGGCCTTGACGTAACCGGTCCCGGCCTCGACGCACAGCAGGGCGGACTGGACCTCCGGCGTCTGCTCCAGCCGCAGTTCCCCTGACCCGTCGGTGGACGGTTTGGCCAGCGGCCGGACCCATACGACATCCCCCCGCGACAGAAGCTTCGACGGCTGTTTGCCCTTCCGGTCCCGCATGGCCCACGACAGGGAGCCAAATGGTATCCGGCCCCTCCCGGCGGCCGTTTCGACGATAATTTCCTTTTTTCCCTTGGGAATATCGGCCACCAACCCCATGACGACCTCATCACCTTTCGGGCCGCCGGCCGCTTCGAGCGCCCGCAGGTCTTGCAGAAATTTGGCGGCGTCGGCCGGCGCGACATGCTGGATGGGGCCCCGATAGCCGGAATGCCTTTTATCGAGCGCCCTCAGCCCGCGATCGACGGCCTTTCGCCCGGCTTCCTGCATCTCGAGGTTGACGGCGGTATAAATCTGCAGCCCGCCTTCGTAGAGGGCGTCGACGCCGTATTTTTTTTCGACGTATTGCCGGATATACTCGGTGTAATGGGGAGCGGTTTCAAGGTAAAGGTTCTGCCGCGCCTTGACATCGAGGGGGGCCGCGAACGCGTCGTCCGCCGCCTGTCGGGTGATATAGCCTTCTTCCACCATCCGCCCGAGAACATATCGCTGGCGCTCCTTGGCGCGGTCGAGATGCTTGTAGGGAGAATAGCGGCTGGGCGCCTGCGGGAGGCCCGCCAGAACGGCGCATTCGGCGAGAGTGAGCTCCCCGACGGATTTTCCGAAGTAGTTTTCCGCCGCGGCCTCCACCCCGTAAGCGCCGTGCCCGAGATAGATCTGATTGAGGTATAGAAACAGGACGTCTTCTTTTGAAAACGCCGTGTCGATGCGATAGGCCAGGATCGCCTCCTTGATCTTGCGGCGGAATTTCTTTTCAGGCGTGAGGAGAAACGATTTGGTGACCTGCTGGGTGATGGTGCTGCCGCCCTGGACGACGGTTCCCGCTTCGACGTTTTTGATGGCGGCCCGGACGATGCTGATGAGGTCGATGCCCTGGTGTTCGTAGAAGCGGGAATCCTCGGCGGCGATGAAGGCGTTGACGAGCATGGGAGGAATTTCACGGAACGGCACGACAATGCGCCGCTCCTTGAAGAATTCGGCGATCACCCGGTTGTCGTCGGAATAGACGGTCGAAACCACCGGAGGACGGTAGTCCCTGAGGGATGAAATCTGGGGCAGGTCTTCACTGAAATATTTATACAAGCCGAGCAGAAAAACTGCAGCGCATAGGGTGCCTATAAAAAAAAGGAAGATTCCCCATCGGATCACCCGGCCGATGAACCTGCCGATGCTTGAGGATTTCTGGTCTCCGTAAACCATGGCGGCGTCCTTCATTTGCGTGTGGATGGTGTTGTCAGGGTTTCAGCTATCAGATATACGTGGGTTAGGCAAGCGGCTTGGAAGGGAAATAAAAAAAGGAATTGACTTTATTGCGGTTAACGGTTACTTAATCCAGTTTTAATCCATGCGGCAGAGATTCACGAGAGGATAATTGATGATACCATTGAATTTCGACAAAATGGGCGGGCTGGTGCCGGCGGTCGTGCAGGATTACCACAGCGGCGAGGTCCTGATGCTGGCGTTTATGGACGAGGAGGCCTGGGAGCACACGCTGCAATCCGGCCTGGCTTCGTATCACAGCCGTTCGAGAAATACGTTGTGGGTCAAGGGAAAAACCTCCGGGAATGTTCAGCGCGTGAAAGAGATCCGGGTCGACTGCGATAACGACACGGTGCTGCTCAAGGTCGAACAGGCCGGGGGCGCCGCCTGTCACACCGGCCGGCGCAGCTGTTTTTACCAGAAAATCGAAGGCGGAGAGGTCACCATTGTCGGGGAGCCGATCTTCGATCCCGAGGAGGTATATCGAAAATGAACGAGAGGCTGAAATTAGGGGTTCCGAAAGGAAGTCTGCAGAATGCCACCATCGAGCTGTTCAAGCGCTCCGGCTGGAAGATCAATGTCAACGGCAGAAGCTATTTCCCTGAAATCAACGATGACGATATCGACTGCGCCATCTGCCGTGCGCAGGAAATGTCGCGGTATGTCGAAAATGGAACCTTGGATGCCGGCTTGACCGGGAAGGACTGGATCGCCGAAAACAGCTCGGACGTCCATGTGGTGACGGATCTCGTCTATTCCAAGGTCAGCGCCCGCCCGGCCCGCTGGGTTCTGGCGGTGCCGTACGACTCACAGGTCAAGACCCTTGAAGATCTCCGCGGGAAAAAGATCTCGACGGAACTCGTGGCGTTTACCCGGCGGTATTTCGCCGAAAAAAACATCGAGGTCGATGTCGAATTCTCCTGGGGCGCCACCGAGGCCAAGGTGGTCTCGGGCCTTGCCGACGCCATCGTGGAGGTCACGGAAACGGAAACCACCATCCGCGCCCACGGCCTCAAGATCATTCACGAGTTGATGCAGACCAATACCCAGCTCATCGTCAATCACGAAGCCTGGAAAAATCCCGAAAAGCGTGAAAAGATCGAACAGATCGCCCTTCTGCTGCAAGGCGCCTTGAAAGGCGACAAGCTGGTGGGGATCAAGATGAACGTCCCGGAACGAAATCTCGAACAGGTGGTTGCCCTTCTGCCCAGCTTGAATGCGCCGACGATCGCCCACCTCTACAACTCCGACTGGCTGTCGGTGGAATCGGTGGTCGATGCCGGCGTGGTCCGCGATCTGATTCCCCGGCTGTTGAAAAACGGGGCCGAAGGGATTATCGAATATCCCCTGAACAAGGTTGTATAAGGAAACCAAGATGATTTCCCGCCGACTCGATGCAATTTCGTCGTTTATCGTTATGGATGTCCTGGAACGGGCCCATGAAATGGAGCGCGGCGGGACCCATGTGATCCACCTGGAGGTGGGCGAGCCGGATTTCGATACGCCTAAATGCGTCAACGACGCCTGCTGCAGGGCCCTGGAAGACGGGCACACCCACTATACCCACAGTCTTGGCCTCATCGAATTGCGGGAAGCCATCTGCGCGCATTACGGCGCGTCCTACGGCGTGTCGGTCGATCCGGGCCAGGTCGTCGTCGGATCGGGGACATCCCCGGTCATGTTCAGCTTGTTTGCGGCACTTCTGAACCCCGGCGATCAGGTCATCATTTCAGACCCCCATTACGCCTGCTACCCCAATTTCATCAAGTTCGTGGACGGTCTGCCGGTCACGGTCCCCGTTTTCGAGGAGGACGGTTTTCAGTACCGGCCCGAGGCGATCCGGGAGAAGATCACGGGCAAGACGCGGGGCATCTTTATCAACTCTCCGTCCAACCCGACCGGCAACCTCCTGTCGGCCGACCGCATGCGGGCCATTGCTGCCATGGCCGCCCCCGAAGGGCCGTTTGTCGTCTCGGACGAGATTTATCACGGGCTGGTCTACGAAGGGACGGAGCATTCCATCCTGGAGTTCACGGAGCATGCCTTCGTTCTCAACGGGTTTTCGAAGCTTCACGCCATGACCGGGCTCAGATTGGGGTACATGATCGCCCCGAAGGCGTTCATCCGCCCCATCCAGAAGATCCAGCAGAACTTTTTCATCTCCGCCAACGCCGTCATTCAGAAGGCCGGCATCGCGGCGTTGAAGGAGGCGGGCCCGGACGTCGCCCGGATGAAAGAGACCTACAACCGCCGCCGGCTCTTCATGATCGACCGGCTCAAAGCGCTCGGTTTCGGCATCACCGTACCGCCGACCGGGGCGTTTTACGTCTTCGCCAACGCCCGCCACATCTCCGGGGATTCTTACCGGCTGGCCTTCGACATCCTCGAAAAGGCCCATGTCGGCGTGGCGCCGGGCATCGATTTCGGCGCCAACGGCGAGGGATATCTGAGATTTTCCTACGCCAATTCCCTCGAGAATATCGCCTTGGGCATGGACCGGATCGAACGGTATCTGGAAAAGCGGCAAGCGCCGGCCGCGGACGAAAAATCATGATCGTCAAATCCGCCGCGTTCGTGACGAGCGCCGTCAAGCCCTCCCAGTATCCGCCGGGCGTGCTGCCCGAGATCGCCTTTGCCGGACGGTCCAACGTGGGAAAATCCTCCCTCATCAACACCCTCGTCAACCGGAAGCGTCTCGTTAAAACGAGCGGGACCCCGGGACGAACCCAGCTGATCAATTTTTTCGAGGTGAACGGACAGCTCTCGTTCGTGGATCTGCCCGGTTACGGCTATGCCAAGGTGCCGCTGCCGATCAAAAAAACCTGGGGGCCGATGATCGAAACCTATCTCTCCGGCCGCGACACCCTGGCCGGCGTGGTCCTGATTCTCGACATCCGGCGGACGCCCCGGCAGGAGGAATTCGATTTCCTGGCCTGGCTCGACCAATACGGCATCGACAGCATATTGGTGTTGACGAAAACCGACAAACTGTCCCGGTCCGGACAGATCAAACAGTGGAACGCCAACGCCGCGGCGCTCGGCGTCGACCGCAGGCGCCTGCTTCTGTTTTCCGCCCAGACCCGGCAGGGCCGGGAAGAGGTCTGGGAAGCCGTGATGCAGGCCGCCGCCGGCGGGGAGGTCGCACCATGAATGAAGATCCGGCCGACCGTTTCAAGGGGTTCAGATCCGGTTTCGTGATGCTGGCCGGCGCCCCCAATGTGGGAAAATCGACCCTGCTCAACCGGATGCTCGGGGAGAAGGTGTCGATTACCTCCAAAAAAGCCCAGACGACCAGAAACCGTATCCTGGGCGTGCTGCACGGGGAGGGCGCCCAGCTCGTCTTTCTGGATACGCCGGGCGTCCACAAGGCCACCCAGACCCTCAACGTCCGGATGGTGGACGTGGCGCTCTCGGCCATGGGGGATGCGGACCTGATTCTCTTCATGGTCGACCTGAAATCTCCCGACCCCGATGCCGAAGGCTTTGTGGTCGAGAAGCTCGAAAAACAAGCGCATCCGGTCGTCCTGGCTCTGAACAAAACCGATCAGGTGCCGGCCGAGACCGTCTTGCGGGCCATCGACCGTTGGCGGACGATATATCCGTTTCAGGCGGTCATTCCGATATCGGCCAAGCACGGGAACCAGGTCGGCGCGCTTGTGGCGGAGATGGTGAAGCTGCTGCCCGAAGGGCCGCCGTTTTTTCCCGAGGATGCCCTCACCGACATGCCGGAGCGGTTTATCGCGGCCGAGATGATCCGGGAAAAGGTGTTCCGCCTGACCGGCCAGGAGATTCCCTATGCGACGGCGGTCACCGTCGAAGCCTTCACGGAACAGGAGCGCCTGACCACCATCCACGCCACCATCCACGTGGAGCGCTCCTCGCAGAAGGCGATTGTCATCGGCAGGCAGGGGGCGAAACTGAAGCAGATCGGTCAGGCGGCGCGGGAGGACCTGGAGCGCCTGCTGGGAACCAAGGTGTTTCTGAAGCTCTTTGTCCGGGTGCAGAAGAACTGGAGCCGGGATACCCGGGCGCTGCGAAAATTCGGCTATTGACCCCGGTCTTCCTCTCACGTCATTTTTTCTTCAGGCGCCGCCTCTTGTTTAAGGTAGTTCTGATTCAAGGTTTCTGTTGTAAGGCTTTTTTATAATGACGCGCAGAACGCCAAAAGAAATCGATCCTTTTGCCGGCCGCCTCGACGAAACCGATATCCGGAGGGAGCGTCTGAAGGCCCGGGATCTCAGGGCTTCCCAATGGTGGAAACGGCAGTGCGCCAAGGGGCGGTGCTATTACTGCGGCGGCGCCACGGCCCCGAAAGCCCTGACCATGGATCACATCGTTCCGATCTCCCGGGGCGGAAAAAGCACCAAAGGCAATGTCGTCCCCTCCTGCAAGGCATGCAACAATCAGAAGAAACAGCTGCTGCCCATGGAATGGGACGCCTATCTGGCATCGGTGCGTTCAGACTGATTTCGGTGCCTCACCCCTCTGTTTCGCGGATGGCGGACATGGACGGACTTACGGTAGCAAATTTGCGTTTCAACGCCATGGGCCCTTTTTCCTTAAAGGTGGCCGCCGGCCGGTGCATCGGCGTATCCGGGCCTTCCGGAGCGGGAAAGACCCAGCTGCTTCGGGCCATCGCAGATATGATTCCCCATACGGGCACCGTTTCGCTGGACGGCATGGATGCCCAGAGCGTTCCAGCGCATGAATGGCGCAAAAAGGTCGGATTTCTGCCCGCGGAAAGCGCCTGGTGGGAAGAGACCGTGGGCGATCATTTCCCTGAGATCGATGCCGACGGCTTCGGATATCTGGGTTTTGATCCGGACGTTCTGGCGTGGGATGTCGCGCGCCTCTCGAGCGGGGAGCGGCAGCGTCTTGCCCTTCTGAGGCTTCTGGCGGGCCGTCCCGCGGCCCTGCTTCTGGATGAGCCGACCGCCAATCTGGATGATGACAATGCATCCCGGGTCGAGGCGTTCGTCGAATCCTACCGTCTCGCCCGGCAGCCTCCCGTCATCTGGGTCGGCCACGATCCGGACCAGCTTCGTCGCGTGGCGTCCGGCCGGATCATGATCAGAAACGGGAATCTGGTAGAGCTGTCCTGAACGGATTTGCGCCCAACGGATCTGTTTGTCTCAGGTCCTTATCTTCCTGAATCGATGCAGAGGACGGTGAGCGATGCAGGTGATCTCCCTTTCCCCTCTAGACCTTTCAATTGCGGCACTTCTGGTCGTCGGACTCGCCGTTCTCTCGATTCCCATGAAACTGCGTCTGGCCCGGCAGCTGCTTGTCGCCGGAAGCCGGACGGTCCTGCAGCTTTCCCTGGTCGGTCTGGTGCTGAAAACGCTGTTCGATCATATCCACCCGGCGGCGATCGGGGCGGCCGCGGCCGTCATGGTCGGGGTGGCGGGCGTCGAGATCATGAAGCGGCAAAAACGTCGATTTACAGGGATATGGAGTATCGGTGTCGGTACTCTCTCCATGTTCGTATCGTCTTTCTGCGTCACGATACTGGCCCTGACGACCATCATCGATATCCGACCGTGGTATCACCCGCAATACGCCATCCCCCTGCTCGGGATGATTCTGGGAAATACGATGAGCGGCATCGCCGTCGGGCTCGACCGTCTGACCGCAAACGCCTGGAATCAGCGGCCGGCCATCGAGGCCCGCCTGATCCTGGGGCACAAATGGTCCGAAGCGATCGAGTCGATCCGGCGGGAGAGCATCCGCAGCGGATTGATTCCGATCATCAATTCCATGAGCGTCGTCGGGCTGGTCAGCCTGCCGGGAATGATGACCGGGCAGATTCTTTCCGGCACCGTGCCGGTCGAGGCGGTCAAATATCAGATCCTCATCATGTTCCTGATTGCCGGCGGCACGGGGTTCGGAACAGTTCTCGCGGTGACCCTGGGCGCCCGAAGGCTGTTTGACGATCGGGAGCGGCTCCGCCTCGACCGTCTGTGGTCTCCGGGGCGCGGCGGAAAATAATTCCCACGGATTCCCGCCGTTAATGCGAAGGGGTAAGGTTCGGCGCAAAGCGGCAAACAACTCTTGATGAAATTTCGTTCATACTTAATTTATCTCATATATCAAATGTCATCAAGGGAATAGGCTGCGGCCGGATTATCCTGGCATCCAGGCGTTTTTTCCGCCGCTGACCGCAAACAAAGGATTATTCAAAAAGGCTTTGCCAATCGTTCGATAGGGAGCAATCACACATGGCCGAAACAGATTATTACAAGGAGCTCGGGGTGGAACGCACTGCCTCCGAGGACGAGATCAAGAAGGCTTACCGGAAACTGGCGATGAAATATCACCCGGATCATACGAAGGGTGATAAGGCCGCGGAAGAAAAATTCAAAAAAATCAGCGAGGCCTATGCCGTCCTCAGCGACAAGGAAAAACGAAAACAATACGATACCTACGGCTCCTCCGATTTCCATCAGCGTTTCTCCCAGGAGGACATCTTCAAGGGATTCGATTTTTCAAGCATTTTTGAAGATCTGGGATTCGGCGGCAGGGGGTTCTCCTTCAAGGCAGGTCGCGGCGGCGGCGGACAGCGCTTCTCCTTCGGCGGGTCCCCATACGGCGCGGGACACCAGCCGGCACCCAAGGGCGCCGATTTGATCTATGAACTCCCGCTGAGCCTGCAGGAGGTGGCGTCCGGCGCCAGCAAGTCCGTAAGCTTTCAGCACGGGGAGAGAAGCGAACAGCTGACCGTGAAAATTCCCAAGGGGATGATTACCGGCAAGAGGCTTCGTATACCGGGGAAGGGTGAATCAAGTCCATACGGCGGGCCGCAGGGGGATCTTTTTATCGTATCCAAGGTGATGGAGGATCCTGTTTTCTCGAACGACGGATACGACCTTTACATCACCAGGGATATCAAGCTGACGGATGCCCTTCTCGGCACCACGGTGCATGTGCCGACACTGGAAGGCAAGGATCTCAGCCTGAACATCCCGCCGGGAACAAGGCATAAAACCAAAATGCGTCTCGGCGGAAAGGGCTTGCCGACCATGAAAAGCGGACACCGCGGCAATCTCTATGTGACCATCAATATCGAGATGCCTTCCCAACTGACAACGGTTCAAAGGGAGCTGGTCGAGAAATTAAGAGAATCGGGATTATAAAAACAGCAAAATGATTGACAAACCCATATTCAATAAGTTATTTTCGAATCTATGAAATAACACGTTAAAATGGTGTATGTTTTTGTGGCGGAAAGAATGCGTCATCATGATCGAAGCATCCGCCGGGTGAAGGGATCACGGCCCCTGCCCGCCTATACCGACGTGGAAAAATTAAAAATTATGAAAAATGTGCATGAACTCATTCCTGTTCTGTCCAAAGAAGAGATCGACAGGCTCGTCGTCGAAATTGCAGGAAAAATCTCAAATGATTACAAAAACCAGGAACTGGTTCTCATCGGCGTTTTAAAAGGCGCCTTTATATTTTTATCGGACCTCTGCCGGCATCTGACGATTCCTGTACATGTCGATTTCATTCAGGCATCGAGTTACGGCGACAGGACCTCCTCTTCCGGTCGTATCAGAATGAACAAGGATATCGACATCGATATTCGCGGCAAGCATATCCTCGTCATAGAAGATATTGTCGACACCGGCCTGACGCTTTCATGGTTGATTGAACACTTCAAAAATTACGGCGCGGCATCGGTTAAAATATGTACCATGATCGACAAGCGCGAACGTCGTGACATCGACATCCGTGTTGATTATTCCTGTTACACGGTGAAAGCGGGATTTCTCGTAGGGTATGGACTCGATTACGCTGAAAATTACAGAGAATTGCCGGGAATTTTTCATCTTAAAATATAGGGTTGGCGGCAGGGAATGATTTTATGCGACGGTGTCGGATCTTGGGTCGTCTGATCTGGTGTTGCCAACACAAGTTCCTAAGGGGGAGGGTATGATCATTACCTGTGATAAATGCGATACCCAATTTGAACGTGACGAAGATCCTGAATCCTTTGAGGATTCAAAAATCCGATGTACCCATTGCCATGCAACTGTAGATACCGATATGAAGCCGCATAACAAAAATACCACCACACCGTCAGCATCCCCGTCCGGCGTTCGAAACCCCCATACCCGCGACACAGAAAAGGATTTTTTACGAACTGATATGCCTGGAAAAAAAAGAAAAAAGAAAAATGCGTCCAAGGCCTCGACATCGAAACCCGCCAATAAAGCCGGTAAAAAAGAGATGCAACAAAAGGATGGCCGGTCTTCCGATACAGGCAGGAATCTGCCGGGGGCGGTCAATAAAATCTCAGGCGATCGTAAAAACATGGATCGTGATCTTGATTTCGCTATCGGGGGCGAACAAAATTCGAAAATCGACGAGATGATGAATGAAAAAACCGAGGTGCTCGGCTTTGGTAATATGGATGAGATGGATTTCGACGCCGAAAATGGGCGTGAAGATGAACGGACGGTGCCCGGATCGAAAGAAAAACCGGATGCGGGACAAAAAACCGGCGGTCCTGATGACGCAAACTTTTCCATTGATCCGGCGCTGTTTCTCGACTTCGATCTGGACGGAATGGGCATTGCAACGAATGGTTCCGGACGGATCCATGAAACCCGTGGCTCCAACGACCCCAATGATCTTGATGAATTGGACGAATTAGATGGAATAGAGCCCTTTTCCCTGGCGCTCGATGAAGATTTTTCCGCGGACGCCGACGGTGAAACCATGGTTCTCGATCTGGATCCGCATGGAGAGCCCGAGGATTTTCATGCCCTGTTGCCCCGGGAGGATCACCAGGCATCTGACGATATCAATGCCGAGAAGATTCTTTTGTCGTCCGATTCAGACCGCCGGTCCCATGAATCAGAGAAATCGGGAACGTTTCTCCCGGATATGGATATGGAAGGGCTGGGCGATAGTGACAACGATGGTCTGCTCGATCTATTTCTCGACCTGGATCAGATCAACAATCATGGGGAGCCGAATTCCGTCAAATTGCCGGAGGATGATGATCTGAACCTCGAGATCGAAGACCTGGATTTTGTGGCCGATGATGAAGATCTGGAAAGGTTGCCTGCTGAATTTCAGGATCTTGAAAAAGAACTGGAGGCGATGGGATCTCTCCATGAGGAAGGCGATTTTCTTGAGCTGAATCTCGGGATGGATGATCCGGAAGGAGAGGCATCGCCGGAAGGTGCAGGACTCGGATTGAATGAAAATCTTCTTCTTGAGCTGGATCTCGATTTCGAAGACGAACAGGACGGCGAATGGGTCGAACCGGCCGGTAAGGAGCTTGCATCGCCCGGTAGAGCCAATCCGAAGGAGGAAACGCGGGATAATCCGGGTGAGGATCCGGATGAAGACTTTCTGTTGGATCTGGACCTGGATAAAGACGACGATACGCACGGTAAGGAAACAATCATCTTCGATCAGGCAAGTGAACGCCTAGACGACTTGCCGTCAGACGATCCGACATCGGAGGACACGCAAAATGAGGGGGACCTGGGTTTGACCGGGGAACTTCTGCTCGACCTCGACATGGATGATATGGATGATAACGAAGAACCCGCGGAGATCGAAAGGATATCGGCTATTGATCTCCCGGCGTCGGAACTGTCGGCGACAGGACCGTTACCTACGGAAGACGACGCCCTTGCCTTAACGATCGACCTGGATGAAGACGATGGCATGATCGATTCGGACGACGCCGCGTCTGCTCCGGCCGCACACGACGCCGTGGAACTGGATCTCGATGCTGCCGAATTGTCGATATCGGACGCTTCGTCGACGCCCGCAATCGCCCCGGCCGATGCGGAAGATGCGGAAGATCCGTTCTCCCTGCATCTGGAATTGGAAGACGAGACCGACGGGCCGGAGATGATTTCGGAAATCACGCCGGAAGATGGTGATGCGTCCCCGGATGCCGTGCCGGATTCCAAAGATACATCTCCCTTGCACCTGGATCTGGATCTTGATCTCGAAGATGAAGAATTGGCATTGGATAATGAAGATTCGGCATTGGTGTTGGACGATGAAAGCGTGCCGGTTCTGGCGCTGGAAACGATGGCGGAAAACCTGGACGGCTCGGAAAATGCCGCCTCGGATTCGGAGGGGGGCTTTACCCTGGAGCTGGATCTGGACGACATCGGTATAGAGCCGGAGTCATCAAAACCCGCGTTATCAGAAGAAAATGCCGAAGCTGTCGATGAGGCACCCGACACACATAGCCTCAAAGAGACCGCTGCAGACGATCAAGATCCGGATGCGGCATCGGAAGATGAATTTCTTTTCAATATGGATCTTGAAAAATTCGAAGACGCTCCCGACGAACTTGAATCAGCTGAACTCGAATCAGCCTCTCCCATGACGGCCAAGGCTGAAGGCGTCGACGCGGCTGGCCGTGAACCGACCGAGTTTAAATCGAAAATAATCGACGAACCCGAGAGTTTCGAAGTCGTGGAAGAGATACTGCTTTCATCTGACAAAGAGGCAAAAATTCGCGAGACGGCAGCGCGGGACGAGGAATTTATCGATGCCTTTGATATGGGTATTCCGACGAATGAATTTGAAGAGCTGAATGAGAACAGGCGCGATAAAGAGAGGCCCGAAAAGAGATCGGGCGGTGACCATCACGGCAGGATTTCCACGCATAAAGGATCTGCCGACCAACGGCGGCTGGGATGGCCGGCGTTGATTCTGGTTCTTCTGCTCCTGCTTGGCGCGCTCTTGTTTGCAGCATATTCATTTGGATTGTTCGAGGGTTTCAGTGTCAGGAATACCGTTCACAACATTCCCATCGTCAAAGAATATTTCCCGATATCTCCGGAACATGTCGGCGAAATGGTCACACTCGAGAACACGATCAACAATCGACTGGTGGAAAATAAACTCGTGGGAACACTTTTTGTGGTTACCGGAAAGGTAAAAAACGAGTTTCCCATGTCCCGAAGTCATATCGAGATGGTGGGCCGGCTCTTTTCCGCGGGTAAAACGCCCGCAGGGATGGAAAAAGTCTATGCCGGCAACAGTCTGACCGATACCGAACTGACTTCTCTCCCGCCCGATCAGATGAAGGTTCGGCTGAACAACACGGCGGGAAAAAATAACCGCAATATCACTGTCCATCCCGGAAGAATCCTGCCTTACATGATCGTTTTTCATCATCTCCCTGAAAAACTGGAGGAAGTGACTGTCGAGGTCGTTGGATCCCGCCCATCCGGCGTATAAAAAACAATATTTTGGCTTGACTTTTCATTTTTAAGCTGCTAATTACTACCGCGCTTTTGGGGTGGAGCATGCCTGAAAAACACTTGCAAGAGCATCGGTCACATCGTATTATTATACAAATCTTCCAGCGGTCTTTCAAATGGCGATGTAGCTCAGTTGGTTAGAGCATACGGCTCATATCCGTAGTGTCCGGGGTTCAAATCCCTGCATCGCCACCATTAACAAATCCAATAGCATCCCATATTGTCCAAAAATGCCTGAATAATCAGGCCTTTTTCTTTCCCTATTATCCAACAGAATCCAATAGTATAGGATAAAATCCAAAAGGTTTGGGGGTACATATAGGGGTATTTGGCCCTTCCCCAAACACAGATACCCCCAAAAAGGAGAGAGTCCTATGCCTAAACGGATTACACCGCTCTCCGACACCAAAATCAGGACAATCACGCCGGCGGAAAAGCCCCAGAAACTTTTTGACGGTGGGGGGCTTTTCTCCTGGTCACGCCGACCGGCGGCAAGCTATGGCGGCTCAACTATCGTTTTGGGGGTATCGAGAAGCTGCTGGCCATTGGTCCATACCCCCAACTATCTCTTGCCGATGCCAGGCAGAAGCGTGACCAGGCAAGCACCGCGATCGCCAGCGGCGTTGACCCCAGTGACACCAAAAAAGCCCAGAAGGCGGCAGGTACCCACGAGACCGAGACCTTCGAGGTCATTGCCCGGGAATGGCACACCAAGTTTTCGGCTACCTGGGCGTCCAGCCACGGGAATAAAATCATTCGGCGGCTGGAACTCTATGTCTTCCCGTGGTTGGGAAACAGACCGATTCGGTCGATCACGGCACCGGGGATCTGCTGACGGTCCTTCGGAGGATTGAGGCCAAGGGTGCCCTTGAGACGGCGCACCGGACCCAGCAAAACTGCGGGCAGGTCTTCCGGTATGCCGTCGCCACGGGCAGGGCCGAGCGTGATCCATCCGGCGATCTGCGCGGCGCTATCCCTCCGGCTGCCGGGAAACACATGGCCACCATGACGGATCCCAAGGAAATTGCCGGCCTGTTGCGTTCCATTGACAGTTACCGCGGCAGCATCGTTACCCGCTGCGCCCTCCAGTTGGCGCCATTGGTCTTTGTCCGCCCCGGGGAACTGAGGCATGCCGAGTGGTCGGAGTTCGACCTTGATGCAGCAGAATGGAGGATTCCCCCTGAAAAGATGAAGGCAGGCGTCGTGCATATCGTCCCATTATCAAGGCAGGCGTTGGATGTCCTGCGGGAGATTCAGCCTCTGACCGGGTATGGCCGGTATGTCTTCCCAAGCCCTCGGACCGACGCAAGACCGATGAGCAGCAACGCCGTATTGTCAGCCCTGCGGCGCATGGGATACACCAAGGATGAGATGAGCGGCCACGGTTTCAGGAGCATGGCCAGCACGCTGTTGAATGAGCAGGGATGGAACCGGGACGCCATCGAACGACAGCTCGCCCATGCCGAGCGAAACAGTGTTCGGGCTGCCTACAACTATGCCGAGTTCATGCCGGAACGCAAAAGGATGATACAGGCTTGGGCCGACTATCTGGAAGGGTTCAAGGCCGGGGCCAAGCGTTGTTGCGGGCTGCACTTATTTCGGGACCTCATGAGATTGCACTTTTGCGGCAAATTGTTGACCTGCTGGGCTCAAAAGACATATCCGGTGTATTGACTTTGGCCAAGGAACAGGCCAACAGGCTTTATTATCGTTTTTGGGCTGAGCCGTCTTCCCGTTATGGTTTTACCGGTCTTGAAGATGCCTTTCACCGACTCTCTCGAAATCAGACCATTTTGCATGACATGGATGAAATATTGTCTTGGGCTGAGGAGGAAACACCGGTCAAAGGTGTCGTGCCGGAGTTGCTCTTTCCCTGTTCACTTGAATTGCATGCTCGGTATGGCATCAAGGATATCCAGGCAGCTTTTGGCCGGGCCACTCTGGATTCTGTAGGACAGCGCGGAATAGGGGTCTTGCATTTTCAAAACATCAAAGCCTATGCCCTCCTCATAACGTATCAAAAGACTGAAAAGGAGTTCTCGCTAAACACCATGTATGCTGATTATCCTATCAGCAGGGAATTACTGCACTGGGAATCACAATCTCATACGAGCCAACAATCAACTGCCGGACAAAATCTGATTCACCACCAGGCGCGGGGCTATACGATCTTGATTTTTGCCCGTGACCAGAAGAAACACAACGGCTGTACCATTCCCTTTGTGTACCTCGGCCAGGCGAAACAGGACAGCTATGAGGACGAAAGACCGATAAAAATGGTCTGAAAGTTGGAACATCCGATGCCGGTAGAGATGTTCGAGGAAAATCGAAGGGGTGGGTGACGGTCAGGTTTTTCGGGTTGCGTATCGCGGGGTCAATCGTGAAGTTGACACCAATTTTTCGTGACCATTGACAGCATTGACACGACTCATTAAGATGCGTCAGGATAAGTGCAAAACATCGATATCGGAATATCTGGCACGCATTTCATTGTCAGCAGGATCAGTGATGTGACCAACAGAGCGTTGTGTGAGCGGCTTCGACCTCCCCCTGGGACGATGCAGCTCCGTTAAAAGTACGGAAAATCCAGGAAATCAGAATGAATGACAGGCAAAAATTGAGTCGGGAGATGATCCTTCTGTTGCAAATCGATGAGATCCTGAAGCACAAATGGATTGAATCGGAAAAGGCCGCCAGAGATTTAGGCAGCCAGGCCGTTTTCGACTGGATAGAGAAGTATGCGGCTTCTTTCAGGTGCTATTGGGAAGCGAAGCTGAGGGAGGAAGGCGATACAGACTGCGGCGCACTGTAATCCAGCGTCCACCATCGGCGTGGTGCTGAACAGACATCGGTAAAGGAGAATGCCGCAGCGTTTCCATGCCCCGGGAGTCAGATATGGAATATCGGATGAGAAGAACGATCATGATCGGTGTTTTGCTGGGCATCATTGCCGCGGGTGCCGCCGCCGCTTGGTATTCTTACCGCCTGAGCGCCGGTGCGGTCCGCCCGGCGGAACTGCTGCCGGAGGATACACTGGCCATGATCGAAGCGGTCGATCTGAAGGAAAGCCTGGATGAATTCAGGGCAGGACCCTTGGGGAAGGCCGTTTCGGGGATCGATATGCCGGCATGCATGGGAGCCTTTAACGCCGACCCGGAGGAGATCGAACGGGTAAGCCGGCTTCAGGCCGGGGTCAAGGCCGCCGTCGATAGTCCGTGGTTCGACATGCTTTTCGGCGACCTGGCCGTGATCGCCGTGCTGAAGCCGGAGGAAGGCGGCATGAAGGCGTCTTCCGAAGAGATGTGGCGAGCGTCCGCTCTGGTCGTTGTGCAGCCCAAAAAGCCGGTCGAGATGATCCATGCGCTTGGAAAGATGTTTGCAAGAAACGTGACGGTGTCGTCCCAGAACGCCGGCGATATCCGGATCGACAGAGTCGAGACGGAGGAGGGGCCGCCGCTTTTTGTCGCGGTCCATCGCGGGTTGGGGCTGATGGCCCTGGATCCGAAACCCATTGTCCGCTGCCTGGCGCCCCGGGAATCGGATGGGGGTGGCCGGCGGTCGCTGGCCGCTTCCGCTGCGTATGCGGCATCGAGAAAAGACCTGAATCAGGCGGAATCCGGCCGTTTTTTCGCCTGGATCGATCTTCACGATATTTTAAACAGCGCGTTCGCGCCCGCGGGATCATCGGAAGCTGCAGATATCACCACGGCCGTGGGCCGCCAACAGTGGGGCGGATTCAATCAGGCCCAGCCTGTCATCGCCGCCGTTGTCACCGATGACGGTGAAGTGATGCATCACCGGTGGCGGGTCCTGTACAACGCCGATGAGCTGCCGTCCGACATCGCTCGGATGCTGGCGGTTCCACCCGAAATCAACCGCACCCTGTCGTGGATGCCCGAAACGGTCCTCTATTACGGCTGGCAGAACAATCTCGGGCAGGTTCTGGAAACGCTGGCGATGCCATCCGGTGGTGATGCCGGCAAAGCGGCGGAGTTCAAACGGAGCTTTGCGGCCGTCACCGGTACGGAGTTCGAAGAGGCGGTGAAGGTCTTCGGCAGCCAATGCGCCGTCCTGATTCGGGATATCAAGACCGGGGGCCTGTTCCCGGTGCCCGAACTCGCGCTGATGGCGGAGCTGCGGCAGCCCGGAGACATGGACCGGATCGTGGAAACCGTCCTCCGCAATCTGGACGTCTCCATAAAGACGGTCGAATACCACGGCGCGTCCATCCGGTATATCGCCCTTCCCTATGGCGAAGATATCAGCCCGAGCTATGCCCGGCGGGACGGTTTCATGGTGGTCGCCTCCAGCCGCGGTCTGCTTGAATCTCTTCTGTGGCGGGAAGAGGGCCAAGCAGGCCTGGCGG
>AMWB02032005.1_pt1 | contig 32153 bp, 33 predicted proteins | sample 200311 | NCBI WGS metagenome assembly AMWB02 (sample SAMN02737377, study PRJNA173069) | bioreactor metagenome | biome: anode biofilm in microbial fuel cells | place: USA: California | collected 2010-12-16
CGGCATGTGCCCGGTGGCCCGGTGCTCCAAGAGTCTGCTGAACGGCCCCTGCGGCGGATCGGATCACGGCAAATGCGAAATTTCCAAAAATGTCAACTGTATCTGGGACATGATCGTCCGGAAGAAAACGGAACAGGGAAGGCTGGATGACCTTCTGGACATCGTCCCTGCCAAAAACTGGCAAACAGCCAGAGATGGCGGTCCCCGGCAGAGCAGAAGGGAGGAATTGATCCAAAATGGATGATCTCAAATCAGGCAGCAATCTGGAAAAAGTGCTCAAAGCCGGCCATTTCGCCCTGACCGGCGAATGCGGCCCTCCCAAGAGCGCCAACATCACGCATCTCAAGGAAAAATTCGCTCACCTCAAGGGGATGGTGGATGCCGTGAACCTGACCGACAACCAGACCGCCGTGGTCCGGCTGTCCAGTTGGGCGGCCTCCGCCGTCATGGTTCAGGAAGGGCTGGAACCCAATTTCCAGATGGTGTGCCGGGACAGAAACCGGCTGGCCATCCAGTCGGACATTCTCGGCGTCTATGCGCTGGGCGTCCGCAACATGCTGTGCCTGTCCGGCGACCACCAGAAATTCGGCAATCACCCCGCGGCCAAAAATGTCTATGACATCGATTCCATGCAGCTTATTTCCCTGGTGAAAAAAATGCGCGATGACGGCAAATTCATGAACGATGACGCCATTGACGTTTCGCCCCGGCTTTTTATCGGCGCTGCGGCCAATCCCTTTGCCGAGCCCTTTGACTTCCGGGTATACCGGATGGCCAAGAAAATCGCGGCGGGCGCGGATTTCATTCAGACCCAGTGCATTTACAACATGGACCGGTTCCGGACGTTCATGAAACAGGCCGTTGACATGGGTTTGACCGAAAAATGTTTTATCCTGGCCGGCGTTACGCCCATGAAAACCGTGGGCATGGCCAATTACATGTCCAAATCCGTGCCGGGCATGGAAGTACCCGAATCCCTGATCAAGCGGCTGAAAGGCGCTGAAAAGGGAAAGGTGGCAGAAGAGGGCATCCAGTTCTGCCTGGAGCAGATCGAAGAATTCAAGACCATGGAAGGTATTGCCGGTGTTCATCTCATGGCCATCGAGTGGGAACACCGGGTCCCGGAAATCGCGGAGCGGGCAGGGCTTCTGCCGCGTCCCGTGATACCCTGAATTCAATATTAACCCGAACGATTATGGAGAAGAAATGACAACAACGTGGGAACCCAACATTACCGCATTTCTGTGTAACTGGTGCACGTACGGCGCCGCCGATCTGGCCGGCGTCAGCCGACTGGAGCACCCCCCCAACATCCGCATTATCAGGCTCCCTTGCAGCGGGCGGGTCAGCCCCAAGTTCATCCTGTCGGCTTTTCGCCAGGGAGCCGACGGTGTATGGGTTTCCGGCTGTCATCCCGGAGACTGCCACTACATCGAGGGCAATTTCTACGCGTGCCGAAAATTCGCGTTGTTCAAGAGCCTTCTCGAACACATGGGCATTGAGCCCGGACGGCTGCAATTTTCCTGGATATCCTCGGCCGAAGCCACGAAATTTGTGGATGTGGCCACAAACGTCATCGAAACGGTCCGAAGCCTTGGCCCTTCCCGGCAGTTTGTGAAAAAGCCGATGGAGTCGCGATATGAATTTCAGGAAGCTTTCGCAAAAACAGGCTGAAGTTTAAATGCGGAAGGCGGATGGTGATAAAAAGAAATCATCCGCTTTCCGCCTCATAATTCTATAAAATACATTCCTCTCTACGATTCACTTTCTTGAAAAAGGAATTTCAATGAATACAGATTGTGTCGGTGCGGTGATGGTGTTGGGCGGCGGTGTTGCGGGTATCCAGGCTTCCCTTGACCTGGCGGATTCCGGGTTTCTTGTTTACCTGGTGGAAAAAACACCGGCTATCGGCGGTGTGATGGGGCAGCTTGACAAAACCTTTCCGACAACGGACTGTTCCATGTGTATTTTATCCCCTTACCTGGTGGCGGCAGGCCGCCACCCGAACATCAAACTGATTAGCTATTCACAGGTCGAAGCCGTTTCGGGAGCGCCGGGCCGTTTTACCGTGAAAGTCAGAAAAAAAGCCCGTTCGATCATTGCGGAACGGTGCACCGGCTGCCGCGCCTGCCTGGATGCCTGCCCGGTTACGTGCACCGCTGCTTGATTGCATCTCACCTATTTGTCTTTTAAGGGAATAATCGACAACAGGGGAACTCAATATGGTTGCATTTTCGTGTAATTGATGTACATAAAGCATCCATGAAAACCATACAAGACCCGCAACCTCTCCGGTTGACCGAAACCGTAAAAGGTGCCGGCTGAGCGTCCAAACTGCCTCCGGGGGACCTGGAGAAGGCGCTTTGCGGGATGGTGTTTCCTACCAATGCCAATGTGCTGGTCGGGCTGGACCGTGCGGATGACGCCGGCGTATATAAAGTATCCGATGACCTGGCCCTGATTCAAACCGTCGATTTTTTTACGCCAATCGTGGATGATCCCTATGCCTTCGGCCAGATTGCCGCTGCCAATGCCCTGAGCGACATCTATGCCATGGGCGGTGTTCCCAAAACCGCCATGAATCTGGTGGCTTTCCCCTTAAAAACAATGGATATTTCCGTGCTCCGGCAGATCATTCAGGGTGGTCTGGACAAAATGACCGAGGCCGGGGTGGTGCTGATCGGCGGGCACAGCATCGAAGACAGCGAGTTGAAATACGGACTGTCGGTTACCGGATTCATTCATCCCAGCCGGGTCCTGACCAAAAAATCGATCCGCCCGGGAGACCGGCTGATTCTGACCAAACCCCTGGGGACCGGCATCGTCAATACCGCGATCAAAGGCGGGCTGGCGTCTTCATCCGTCATCGATAGCACGATCCGCTTGATGGCGACCCTCAATCGCCGGGCCGCCGAGATCATGAGTGATTACCCGGTCAGCGCCTGCACCGATATCACGGGTTTTGGCATGATCGGACATCTGGCCGAAATGGTAGCCGGATCTGGATTCGGCATGACAATTTATGCATCGATGCTTCCCGTTATCCCGGAAGCCAGGGAATATGCCGCCATGGGCCTGGTGCCGGCGGGCGCTTACAAAAACCGGGAGTTTCGTGAAAAAATGGTGACATTCGGCCCGCAAGTGGACCGGGTTCTGCAGGATATTTCTTTTGACCCCCAGACCTCCGGCGGCCTCTTGATCAGCATTCTCGGCGCTCAGGCGGATGCACTTCTGGCTGATCTGAAAGAAAACGGCATCCCCCATGCCGCGATCATAGGTGAAGTGACAGATGCGCCAGAACATATTGCGATGATTTAGCTGCTACATTTCTCCTTTTTGCATATTCTCGCCTGAAAGCTGTTCATTCCGAATCTCTCTATCGGGTGTGTTCTGAAAACGATTCCTGCTGTTTCTATTCCATTAAAAAAATTGACAAATGTTCTTGAAATAACATACAGGAATACTCGTCGGATTAAATTCAACAATCGGTGATGCTGTTCATGCCCAATGGTTATAGTAGTGAACTGCACGAATCCCATGATTGAGCTTCCAGGGGGGCAACATTGCTGAAGGTTGACTCGTATGGACGTCTTATAGATGGCTCCCAGGCAAGAAGAGTCAGTCAATACGCTTTAGCCCTGATGAAGAACAAAAAATTGAGGTAAAATATGGCGAATATAGGTTCAAAAAAGAGACCCATCGTAGCTCGCGTTCACACGGAAGAACGCGCTCAGTATGTTGCGGAAACCTGCAAGGCTCACGGATGGCATTACATCATCGGATTTGAAATGGATAAACCAGAGGATATTTCTGATTTAGAAAAAGCGTTAAATCCGCTGCAACCGCTTATCTCAACGAAAGTAGGGAGGAACGATCCATGCCCTTGCGGCAGCGGAAAGAAATACAAGAAGTGCTGTGGTGCAGCGTGATTCTATACCAAAAGATCGGTAGACTCCGTGCCGAGCGAAAAATATGATGGATTTTATCGGTAAAGGCAGGAGATATACGATACGTGTCTGAAAACAACGAACTTGAAAAAACCCTGTGGGCGGCGGCGGACAAACTCCGTTCGAACATGGATGCTTCTGAGTACAAGCATATTGTTCTCGGCCTGATCTTTTTGAAATACATCTCGGATGCCTTCAACCATCTGTACGAGCAGCTCAAGGCGGGTGAAGGGGAGTTTGAAGGGGCCGACCCGGAAGATGCCGATGAATACCTGGCTCACAATAGCTTCTTCGTGCCGGAAAAGGCCCGCTGGCAGTTTTTGCAGGATCGTGCCAAACAGCCGGAGATCGGCAAATGGCTCGACGAAGCGATGGATGCCATCGAAAAGATCAATCCGTCACTCAAGGGGGTGCTTCCCAAGATCTACGCAGATCCGGAACTGAACAAGCAGCGCCTGGGCGAAATCATCGATCTCATCGGCACCATCGGCTTCAACCAGAGCGGCCACAAGGCCAAGGATCTTCTGGGCCGGGTGTATGAATATTTTCTCGGTCAATTCGCCAATGCCGAAGGGAAGAAGGGAGGGCAGTTCTGGACGCCGGCAAGCATTGTCAAAGTGCTGGTTGCCATGCTCGAACCCTACCATGGACGGGTTTATGATGGATGCTGCGGCAGCGGCGGCATGTTCGTACAAAGCGAACGCTTCGTGGAGGAACATCAGGGCAACGTCAAGAATCTGTCCATTTATGGTCAGGAATCCAACCCCACCACCCTGCGTCTTGCCAAAATGAATCTGGCAATTCGCGGCATCGATGCCTGCATCGAGTTGGGCGATACTTTTCTAAATGATAAACACAAGGATCTGAAGGCCGACTTTATACTTGCCAATCCCCCCTTTAATGTGAGCGACTGGAGCGGCGAACTTCTGCGGGACGATAGCCGCTGGAAATTCGGCGTTCCGCCAACGGGCAACGCCAACTATTCCTGGTTGCAGCACTTCGTCTACAAGCTCAGCCCCAGCGGAACGGCGGGAATTGTGCTGGCCAATGGCAGCATGAACTCCAACTCCGGCGGCGAGGGAGAGATCCGCAAAAACATGATCGAGGCAGGTCTGATTGACTGCATGGTGGCTCTGCCGGCCCAGCTTTTTTACAACACCATGATCCCCGCCTGTCTCTGGTTTCTGGCCCGAAACAAGACTAACGGCAAATTCCGTAACCGTTCGGACGAAATCCTATTTATCGATGCCCGCAAGATAGGCTCCATGATAAACCGCCGTAACAAGGAGTTTTCGGACGAAGACATTGCCCAGATAACCGATACCTATCACGCGTGGCGCAATATCGGCGGACGGTATGAAGACAAGGCCGGCTTCTGTAAAGCTGCGACCCTCGAAGAAGTTCGAAAAAACAACTACGTGCTCATGCCGGGCCGTTATGTCGGTACCGAGGCGGAAGAGGATGATGGCATCCCTTTTGATGAAAAGATGAACACCCTCACAGCGAGACTGGCTGAGCAGTTTGCACGGGGCAGTGAACTGGAGAAGATCATCCGGGAGAACTTGAAAGGGATTGGGTATGAGTTCTGATCTGGCCTTTTACGGCAGTCTTCTGATCGAGATCAAGGATCGGATCCGTCAGGCCCAGACACGCGCCGCTCTCTCCGCCAATTCAGAGATGATCGCGATGTATTGGGATATCGGTCGGATGATTCATCAGCGACAGCAGATGGAGGGCTGGGGCGCTGGAGTCATTCCCCGGCTGACCGTCGATCTTAAAAACGAGCTGCCTGAGATCAAAGGGTTCTCCGAGCGGAATATTAAACGGATGTTAACCTTTTTCCGTGAATACCCGATATTCGGAATTGTGCCACGACCCGTGGCACAATTGGGTAGCACGGACAATTTGATGGAAAAAGTGCCGCAGCCTGTGGCACAAATGCTTGAAAGCAGCCCAAATTTACAGCAGCTCGCTGCAAAAATTCCATGGGGTCACAATATTCTGCTGATGGAGAAGGTCAAAGACCTGCCCATCCGCCTCTGGTACATGCAGCAGACCATCGAGCAGGGTTGGAGCCGGGATACGCTGGTGGCGATGATCAAGAGCAAAGTCCATGACCGACAGGGGCAGGCGATCAGTAATTTCTCAACCTGTCTTCCCGCGCCGCAATCGGAGCTTGCCCGGCAGTTGCTCAAAGACCCTTACGTTTTCGACTTTCTGACTCTTGAGGAACCTTTTCATGAGCGAGAGCTGGAGACCGGGCTGATCCGGCACCTGGAGAAATTTCTACTGGAACTTGGGTCCGGCTTTGCCTTCGTCGGACGCCAGTATCATCTGGCAGTGAGTGACAGGGATTTTTACCTTGATCTGCTTTTTTATCACCTCAAACTGCGCTGTTTCATCGTTATTGAACTGAAGAAGGGCGACTTCAAACCAGAGTACGCCGGCAAGATGAACTTTTACTGCTCAGTGGTGGACGACCAGCTCCGGAACGAAACCGATCAACCCACCATCGGCCTGATTCTCTGCCAGACCAAGGATCGCATCCTGGCTGAATACAGCCTGCGCGACATCCATAAACCCATTGGCATTTCCGACTTTGAGCTGACCCGCGCCCTGCCGGAGAACCTCAAGTCCAGCCTGCCGACGGTGGAGGAGATTGAAGCGGAGTTGGGAGGGGATTGGGGATGAGTTTTGAGGGTTGGATTGAAACAACGTGGGGCGAGCTTGCAACATTAGAATATGGAAAATCTCTGCGAGATTATGTAAACCACAATGGCGAAATCCCCGTTTTTGGCACAAATGGGCAAATCGGTTTTACGGACAAACCGTTATGCCCCTTCCCATCTGTTATCGTGGGGCGAAAAGGAGCCTATCGTGGGATTCATTACTCTGATAAACCATTTTTCGTAATTGATACCGCCTTTTATTTAAATCCAAAATTTGACGAGCTTAATATAAAATTTGCCTACTACCAACTTCTGACGTATGACATAAATGGCATGGATAGCGGATCAGCTATTCCATCAACTAGCAGAGAAGACTTTTATAATCTGCCAATTACATTACCCGACTTACCCACCCAAACCCGAATTGCGGCCATCCTTTCCGCGTTGGACGATAAGATCGAACTGAACCGCCAGACCAACACCACGTTGGAGGCCATCGCTCAGGCGATTTTCAAGGAATGGTTTGTGGATTTCCGCTTTCCCGGCGCCAGCGGTGAAATGCAGGACAGCGAATTGGGGCCGATCCCGAAGGGCTGGCGAATTGGGACGTTGGGTGAAATACTTGCTTTCAAAAATGGAAAGTCTTCTCCTGAAAGGGATGACAATTATGACTATCCGGTTTATGGTGCCAACGGAATAATCGGCTTTGCTACTATTTACAATTCAACAGAAAAGAACATTGTAATCGGGCGAGTAGGAAGTTTTTGCGGGTCTGTGTATCTTCCACTCACCAAGATATGGGTTACTGATAATTCTATAATGGCAGAACCAATAACTGAAAAAACAACAATTTTTTGTTTTATTCTGTTGAAAAAAATTCAGCTAAACACTTATAAAACAGGCTCTGGACAGCCTTTATTGAATCAAAATATTTTATCGAACATAGAAATAATTATTCCGCCTATTGATGTGATTGGTGCTTATGAAAAAGCGGCCCTATCATTATTTGAGCAAATTGTGCTTAATAACCAACAAACCGCTACTCTCTCCGCCACCCGCGACACCCTCCTTCCCAAACTCATGTCCGGGGAGATTGACATATGAGCGGCGAACAGCAATACGACGATCAGCGTTGCCAGCGATTCAATGAATCTCTGGATGAAGAGGGAGATGTGCTCATCGCCAATATCTCCTTTCAGCGCAGCCGTATTCTTTTTGAGCTAGCCAACGAGACTTACAAGGATGCTTACAACGAATTTCTGGAGCAGGAATTTGACGACCTGAAGCAGACTGTATTTGATTATTACCCGGCCTGCATCGCCTACAATTACCGGCTTTCAGAACGCGGCGAAGGGGCGGACGATCCGGTTCGAAAACTGCTGCATCTGAAAGATACCTGGGAATCCATCGTTTTTGTGCTTTATGCGTTGGTCATGGGTGAGATCCGCTTTAAAGCAATTGACCTTAAGACAGCACAGCATTTTGTCTCCTTTGATCCGGGCAATAATCCACGTTACGCCCATTTCAACACCGACAAGATATTGTCGGATGCATTAAAGCAGAAAATTCAGAATATCAGGGGGATCATTCGGCACGGCAAGGCGAACAGCCTTGGTTTCAAGTTTGAGGAAATCGCCGAGAGCTTGTGTGACGATCTTTTGAATTTGCAGGATATCCGGAATGACATCTCCCACCACATCACTCCGACCCGTGAACAAGCAGAAGTCGAGCTGCGGCAAGTATTTCCGATCTTCCGGGAGATGCTGACCAAGACCCGCTTTCTGGAAAACTGCAAAATCCTGCGATTTGAATCCTTTTCGTCAACATGCCGCTGCGAGACATTCAATGGACACTCTCTGAACCGGGAATATGAAAATCCCAGACTTGCCGATACGCAAAGGAACTACATCATTAATCTTGGCAAGGAGCAGCTCTTTGTGATCTGGAATGCCGAATGCTTCAGCCTCTCCCCCTTTCTTCACTTTGACAGGGATGCGACAGGCCATGAATCGTACCTGTGTTTCTTCAAAGGCAAGAAACAGGGAAAATACTGGTATGAACCTGTCAAGATTCGCGCTGAGAAGACGTTTGATGGACTTCAATCACGTTTCGAGGCGGAGAAAGATGCAATCATAGAACTGGTGGTACCATGAGCAACAGTACGAACATTCCCAACGAAATCACCCTGTACACCTCGCAGGAAGACAAAAGGTTGTTTTTCCATTGAGGGAACATCTGTCGCCGACGGCATATTGGCTACAAAGGGCAACTATTCGGAATTTCCGAATAGTTTGACAGGAGGGCAAAGAATGAATAGCCGACTTTATGAATCCGAAATCGAGCAGATCGCTCTCGACATCCTTCGGGAGGAGAATGGCTACGCCGTGGCCTTTGGCCCGGAGATCTCCGAAGGTGACCGGAAGGAGCGTGAATATACCGAAATCGTGCTACAAGGCCGCATGCGTGATGCCATTGACCGCCTGAACCCTTCCATCCCCGCCGAAGCCAGGGAAGAGGCGGCAAAGAAAGCGCTTCGCACGGTATCGGTCAATCTGCTGGAAAACAACGAAGCCTTTCATCGGATGCTTACGGACGGCATCGATATCAAATTCTCCATTGGCGAGGGCAAGGCCAGGACAGACAAGGTTTGGCTGGTGGATTTTGCCAATCCCGACAATAATGAATTTTTGGCGGTCAATCAGTACACGGTGCTGGAAAACCACAACAACAAACGTTCCGATGTGGTGGTGTTTGTCAACGGCCTGCCGCTTGTGGTGATGGAGCTGAAAAACGCCGCTGACGAGAACGCCGATGTCAAGGCGGCTTTTAATCAATTGCAGACCTACAAGCAGTTGATTCCCTCGCTCTTTACCTGTAATGCCGTACTGATCATCAGTGACGGCTGGTTTGCCAAGGTCGGCACGCTCTCCAGCGAATATCCCCGCTTCATGGAATGGAAGACCGGAGATGGTGAAACCATCGTCGACACCAAGCTGCAATCCGCCCTGGAGCCGATGATCAAGGGGCTGTTGAACAAAAGAACGCTGCTTGATGTCATCCGCCATTTCATCGTTTTTGAAAAGACCCGGGAAACGACCATCAAGAAGGTGGCGGCCTATCATCAATATTATGCGGTGAATAAGGCCATAGAGTCGACGATTCGGGCCGCATTGCCGCCGGAGGGGAAGTCGCAACCAGAGTTTCACGAAGATCCGGCAAAATACGGTTTTGCCAATGCCAGGAATCAGCCCCCAGGAGACAAGCGGGGCGGTGTCGTGTGGCATACGCAAGGAAGCGGCAAGAGTTTGTCCATGGTCTTTTACGCCGGGAAGCTGGTTCTGGCCGAGGCAATGAGCAACCCGACCCTGATGGTGCTGACAGATCGAAACGACCTGGATCAGCAACTTTTCGAAACTTTCAGCAACTGCCAGCAACTGCTGCGCCAGACACCTGGTCAGGCGGCCAATCGTGAAGATCTCAAAAAACTGCTGTCAGTTTCTTCAGGCGGCGTGGTCTTTAGCACGATTCAAAAATTTCTCCCTGAGGAAGCGGGCGCAAAATATCCGCTGCTTTCCGAGCGGCGCAATATTGTCGTCATTGCAGATGAGGCGCACCGCAGCCAGTATGATTTTATCGACGGATTTGCCCGCCACATGCGCGATGCGCTGCCAAATGCCACCTTCATCGGTTTTACCGGTACGCCGATTGAGAAGGAAGACAAAAACACCCAAGCGGTCTTCGGCGACTATATCGATGTGTATGATATTCAACAGGCCGTGGAAGACGGCGCCACGGTGCGCATCTACTACGAAAGCCGTCTGGCCAAAATCGAGCTTTCACAGGCTGATCAAAAAGCGCTGGATGAGAGGGTCGAGGAGGTCACCGAAGGTGATGAGCTGACCGAACGGCAGAAACGCTTTGCCAGATGGACCGGCAAGGAAGCGGTGGTCGGTAGCAAGGGGAGATTGGAGCAGGTGGCTGCCGATCTGATCCACCATTTTGAACAGCGGATCGCGGCGGCGGATGGCAAGGGGATGATTGTCTGCATGAGCCGCCGGATATGTGTCGAACTGCATGCGCAGATCATAAAACTGCGTCCGTGCTGGTACGATGCTGATGACGACAAGGGAACGATCAAGGTCATCATGACCGGTTCTGCTAGTGATCCGCTGGAGTGGCAGGAGCATATCCGCAACAAACCACGCCGCAAGACCATCGGCGATCGGTTGAAAGATCCGAAAGATCCGCTCAGGCTGGTGATTGTCCGGGACATGCTACTGACCGGGTTTGATGCGCCTTGTCTGCATACGCTCTACATAGACAAGCCAATGAACGGTCATAACCTGATGCAGGCGATTGCCCGGGTCAACCGGGTTTTTGGAGACAAGGAGGGCGGACTGATCGTTGATTACATCGGCATCGCCCAGGATCTTAAGAACGCCCTGGCAATTTATACCGAAAGCAGAGGGAAAGGGAAACTGGCCTATGATCAGGAAGAAGTCGTGGCCAGGATGCTGGAACTGCATGAAATTGTGGGGGATATGTTCGGAGCCTTCGACTTTCGTAGATATTTTACCTTGGAGCCGAAGACCAAGCTGAATTTCATTCTGGATGCCGCCAACTTCATCTCTGATTTGACGGACGAAAAGGATGGGAAGACAGTCCGCAACGGGAAAGAACGGTTTAAGGAAAACGTTGTCAAGCTGCAAAAGACGTTCAGTCTGTCTGTCCCTCACCCCAAAGCCTTTGAAATCCGGGATGATCTGGCTTTTTTTCAGGCGATCAAGGCCCGCTTCGCCAAATTTGACGAGCAGGGTAAAAACCGCACCAATGAAGAAATTGAGACCGCCATCCGTCAGATTGTCAATGATGCCATCATTTCCAAGGAAGTAATCGATGTCTTTGATGCTGCGGGAATCAGGAAACCGGATATTTCCATTCTATCGGATGAGTTCCTGGCCGAGATTCAGGGAATGGATCGAAAGAATCTTGCTTTCGAACTATTGAAACGCCTTCTGAGCGATGAAATCAGGAATCGGGCCAAATCGAATCTTGTCCAGGGCAAGAAATTTTCAGAGTTATTGGCCGCGGCTGTCAAACGCTACCAAAGCGGTCTGATTGATTCTGCGAAAATTATCGAAGAACTGATTCAGATTGCCAGAGATATCCGCGAGGCAGACAAGCGCGGCGAAAAGCTGAATCTGCGGGTGGATGAACTCGCCTTTTTCGATGCTCTGGCGGATAACCCGACAGCTGAAGCCGTGCTTGGCGACCAGACACTAAAACAGATCGCCCATGAACTGGTTGACAGCGTAAGAAAAAACACCTCTATCGATTGGCAGTTAAAAGAGAGCGTACAGGCAAAATTGCGGGTTTTGGTGAAACGAATTCTCAGAAAGTACAAGTATCCACCGGATGACCCCAGTACGGGGGAATATACCGTTTCGGTCAATAAGGTACTTGATCAAGCGGAGTTGCTGGCAGAATTCTGGACAAATGATCCACTGTCGGCTTCGATAAAAATGGGTTTCGGTCGTTGAAGGCAAAACGAAATCTGACAAAAGCACCATAGGCGTGCAGTTGACCAAACGAGTGGGAACGGCGTTTCTGGATACGGATATCCGGATACAAACCTGTGAAGGAAGCTATCATCCCGGAAACCAGTGAATATGCCGCCATGGGACTAGTACCGGCGGGCGCATACAAAAACCGGGAATCCGGGGAAAACATGGTGACCTTCGGCCCGCACGTGGACCGTGTCCTGCAGGATATCTCATTTGACCCCCAGACCTCCGGCGGCCTCTTGATCAGCATTCCCGGCGCTCAGGCAGATGCGCTTCTGGCCGGCCTGAAAGAAAACGGCATCCCCCATGCCGCCATCATCGGGGAAGTGACAGAGACTTCAGAGCATATTACGGTGCTTTAGCCGCTACGCCATGGCCAAAGCTTAAAAATCAAGCGGGCTACGGGCTTCCTTATTCCTGCTTCAGAACATGCCGATAATTTGGCAGCAGTGCCGTCAAACCAGTCGAAATTAACCTGATTCTCAAAATCGCCCCATCTACTTGCATCTGTAACGGGATGCTGTCCATGAATAATATCCAGAAACTGTTATTTTCATTTATTTGCATGATATACTGAAAAAGAAATGAAGTGCGTGAAATGTCTTGTCAAGAATTATTTCATAATATATTGAAAGGTTGTAATGAAACATGCATTTCGAATGAAAAGCATGTTGTTGCAGATATTCCATAGATCATTAACTGGCTGGAATGATATCCAGAAACTGTAGAATTCCTTGTTAGCTATAGAATAGGATGCCTTTAAAAATGAAAAAATGTCCATTCTGCGCCGAGGAAATTCAAGATGATGCTATTAAATGTAAGCATTGCGGAGAATGGATTAATAAAGCTAACATTCCGCCCGTCAGTGATAAAGAAGAAAAGGAGATTGATAAAGTAACGCAGGCAATTATTACTGATGCACAGGCTAAACAAAAAGGGTTTGGTTGGGGTAATTTTTGGATATTTATGGGATTTCTTCAAGGGGGAATTGCATTCACTTTTGGTTTTATCTTTGGAATGGCAACGTCATACATTCCAAATAGATGGGCAGGATTGATAATAGGTATTTTAGGCCTTGGTTCAGCTTTTTTCTTAATGAAAAGGAAAAAGCTCGGTCTTTATTTTGTGTATTTGATCTTGTTTATTGCTCTTATTGGTGGTTTGTTTGAAACATTTAGTTCCGATCCAGCCGCTCAAACTGTAGATTTTGTGAGGGGGGTAATTCTTATTTTAATTCAACCGCTTTGGTTTCTTTATTTTTGGCGTAGAAAGCAATTGTTCAATTAGACGGGTCAAAGGGCACGTGGTTAGTGATGTTGAAAAGTGATCCCCTCATGTAAAATAAACGCTAACCAGTCACTACAGCGGATGCGCAAAAAGCTGCGCAACGATGACCTTTACGTTATGCTCATTGAAAGAGAGGTTATACATGAATGATAATACTCGCAATTTCATTAAGACACATCTCGGATATGATGATGAAGAACTGGAGATATTTCTCAGCAATCCAAAGAACGTTGAAATATTATCAAAAGCACCAGCATTAATGCGAAAAACAATTGTTGCTGAAGTAGTGGCGTCACATGGATGTAACAGCCAACATAAAATAGGCGATAAGTTTTATTTTGACGGAGCTGGTAACCTTATAACCAAATTGAATCCAAAGCGTATATGCGTTCATGCTTTAAGCACTCTCTCCGGCCCAATTTATGTTGCCAATGAATTATTTTATGCAGGCATAGATCCAAACGAAATGAGATTAAATCGTGTTGGCTGCTTTGATGTTGGTGTTCGGTGTGGTGGGTGGGGCCACATAGCTATGGAATTAAAAGTAGAAGATCGGAAATAAAAAAATGAATAGCATAACAAGGCTAATTCAGCCGACGCAAAAAGCCTCGCGGCTGATTAGCAGCGTTCTACTCAGCCGCGGCTGAGTCCAAATTTAACAGTATCAAATTATTGAACAAAATAATTTGATACTTAGAAGCCGCTTGAAAGCCCGCTTGGTAAGGAGATATCTTACAGATGCCAGTAGTCTTCAGGTACAAGGGATATTCTTTGCAAGTGCCCGTGATAACCCAAGGTCGGCCGGTACTATTAATTGGGAATTCCGGTTTTTTCCGAAGTGTGACATAAAGCCTCTAATTTTCGCTATGTTCGGAAAAATACTAACATGTTACAGGCAAGCTTCCATGGCATCACACTTCGTCTTGAACGACTTACCGGCTTGACACATGGCGGGAGCTTTGGAGGAGACTAAATGCTCACACGTTTGAAAGTATCCGGCTTCAAGAACTTGGTGGACGTTGATGTATATTTCGGGCCGTTCACGTGCGTGGCGGGCGCAAATGCTGTCGGCAAATCGAACCTCTTCGACGCCATACACTTTTTGAGCTCTCTAGCCGATCGACCATTGATCGATGCAGCATTATCGGTTCGTGATGAAGGAGGAAGAACCGCAGACGTCAAGAGCCTTTTTCACCGCGTGGGGGATGTTTTCGATAAAGAAATATCGTTCGAGGCAGATATGATCATCCCGCACGAAGGGTGGGACGATCTGGGACAAAGAGCCAAGGCTACCATCACTTTTCTTCGGTATTCGGTTAGCATAGCTTATCACGAGGGGGACAATAGCCTGAGGTCTTTAGGCTCTCTCGAGCTCACCAAAGAAGAGTTACTAAGAATCACTCAGACAGATGCACCAAGCAGACTCCTCTTTCCCCACAAAAAGGCATGGCGCGATTCGGCAATCAAAGGGCGCCGGGTTCCGCCTTTCATCTCGACGGAAGGCGAAGGCAAGAATCGGGTGATCAAGCTGCATCAGGATGGTAAAGGTGGCCGCACATTGAGACGCTCGGCAGGAAACCTGCCACGCACCGTGCTTTCCGTTGCAAATGCCGCGGAAAGCCCGACGGCTCTGCTGGCGAGGCGGGAGATGCAGTCCTGGCGACTTCTCCAACTGGAGCCATCGTCACTCCGCGAGCCCGATGGGTTCACGGCACCTACAAAGCTCGGAATGGACGGGTCTCACCTTGCGGCTACTCTTTTCCACCTTGCACGGCTTGGGAATGACAGGGGGAGTGGCATTGTATCCGCAACCGAAACCGTGGATCCCAAGAATGAGACCCATATTTACGGGCAGATAGCCAGTCGCCTTTCCGGGCTTATAGACGATGTTTTCTCAGTGCGGGTAGACCGTGACGAAAAACGAGAGATCTTGACCTTGCAAGTTACTGACTGTGGCCAAACGTCACATCCAGCTCGCGGCCTTTCCGACGGGACCCTTCGCTTTCTGGCTCTTGCCGTCCTGGAGCTCGACCCTGAGGCCAAAGGACTTCTGTGTCTCGAAGAACCTGAAAACGGAATTCATCCCCAGCGCATCCCCGCCATGCTCGAGTTGCTTGAAGATATTGCGGTCGATACCAATATGCCTATCGCTACGGACAATCCCCTTCGTCAGGTAATCATCAATACCCACTCCCCCGCCGTTGTCGCCCAGGTTTCCGGGGACAGTCTGCTCGTCGCCGAACTGATAGAGGACATACGGTCAGGGAAGCGATTCAAGAGGGTTTGCTTCAGTTGCCTCCCCGATACATGGCGTACCAAGGTGTCTGCAGCACCCGGCGTCGTTTCGCGAGGCAAGCTTCTTTCCTATCACAACCCGGTAGGGCCGGAAGAACCGGAGGATGAACCAAATATTTCCACGGACGTCCGCAAATCGGCAAGGTCCGCAAAGCCGAAAAGACGCAGAGTTGCAGATCGTGAAGATTTATGGCAGTTGAGAATTCCGTTCACCAGGGGAACCGAGCGATGAGAGATCTTCGCTATACTCTCGTGAGTGACGGAAGCTCAGACAAAGCATTACTGCCGATACTCTCCTGGCTCTTGATTGAACATCGGGTTTGTTGTGCCATTCAGCCCGTATGGGCAGACCTGCGATGGTTGCCAAACCCGCCGAAGAGTCTTGCATCGAGGATCAAAATGAGCCTGGACCTGTATCCGTGCGACCTCTTGTTTGTTCATCGTGACGCGGAGAGTCGTGCTTACTCCCAACGCAAAGCTGAAATCGATGAGGCTTTGGCGTTCATCCGCCCCACTTCCGTCCCGTCTGTTTGTGTTGTGCCCGTTCGCATGCTGGAAGCCTGGTTGCTTTTCAATGAAGAGGCGTTACGCCGGGCTGCCGGAAATCCCAACGGACGAACGCCCCTGCAAATACCGCCTCCTGCAACACTTGAACAGATCAACGATCCCAAATCCGACGTCTATCAACTCCTGAGAGAAGCCAGTGAGCTCAAAGGGCGCAGGCTTCAGAAGCTCCGCCTTGGTAGGTGTGCCAGGCAAGTGGCTGATTACATCGATGACTTCTCTGTTCTACGGACACTGCCTGCGTTCCGGGCGCTTGAAGCCGACATCGCGGACGCTATCGCTCTCAACCGGTGGGCATACTCGATCTGATCGTCATGAGTTGGTCATGAATAACGCAAAAGAGTAATAAGCCTGTAGAATCATCAGTCACGGGCCGTATCGAAAACTCTGTGCAAGGATCGACTTCAGAGGGGGAAAATAGGGGATGCCCATGAAATATTCGTCTCTTGTTTTTATGGCTCCACGACGTTTGCCTATGAAGGAAGTAGGCCCAACTAACCATTGCACCAGACGCCGAAAAGTATCAAATGGGGTCAGACTGCCGCAACCAGTAGAAATATAAAGGGGAAATTAAATTGAAATTGGGTCGGACCAAAGTAACTATAAGTAATATAAATAAAAATAGTCAAAAAAGAAGCTTAAAATGATCTTAAACCCACGTTTGTGATCCCGTAAAGATGCATTTAAGAGATATAAACCCAACAAAGACATTTTGCGGGCAAGCCGCAGATGTTCATGTTGGGCAGCAAATCGCTGGAGATTGTACTCGATGCTCCACAGCGATCATCGATTGGGGGCAAGATGGCGACACGATTCGAGGTAGCTTCATACGTTGAGCGCGATGGAGAGGAGAAAGTATCAAGCGCAAAGCCTGAGCTGGATTTTAACGACCTCGGTCCGAAGGTGACAGTTTGGAACGTGAAGACAGACAAAGGAGCGTGGTGGGTTGTTGAAGGAGAAGGGGTTCCAATGAACCTGTATCCTCAAGCCGCATACTTTTTCTCGTCCGACGAAGCATATTCATTCCACATGGGCCTCATGGCGCGACTCCTGACACGAGAGGCGCACGACCCGGAGCTGGTTCTTGGGTCCATGTCCTTCGGGTCCACGAGATTCGTCGGTGTTCGGCGAAAGCTCCATGTTGCATCCGAAGCGCTGGCCATGATCACGGAACCAGAGCATGCGCAGGGCATCGGACTCACCTGTCGGGAGGTACTGATCCAACTTGGGAGAGAGATTCTATTGGATCGCGAAGTGCCGGCAGAGGAGGAAGCGCCGAAGAACGCGGACTTTAAGAATCGCGCCCGTCTTAGCCTTGAACGCTTAGCCTTCGGTCGTGAGAACGTCGAAGTGCGCGATGCTGCACGACGCCTTGCAGACGGAGCATGGACGTTCGCATGCCATGTTACGCATTCGGCGAGTTCGACGCGGCAAGACGCTACAGTTTGTATTACGATGACGACTGCCGTAGTGTCACTGTTTGAGCAACTTCTGGAAAAGGTCGATCAAGCCGAAGGGGTGGCGACTTGCCCATCGTGCAAAAGCCGACAAGTGGATCTCATCGACCGACAAGTCGCAGTGGACAAGCCGAAGGAAACCGTCCTCAGCTGCTCCTATTGCGGCTGGTCCGAGGTTATTGCGGTTGACCGACCCGCTCCCGTTGGAGTGGAGATGAAGGAGCGTAAGGCTTCTGCAGGCTCTAAGCGACGTAAGAAGGCAACCCGAGTCCCGAAGAAGTCGAAATGAAGAGAGCTACTGCTGCTCGACCAGCGACGTTCGGGGTGCGGAAAGAGAAGGACTCGCTTGTCTCATCTCCCGACCTTCCACTCGGCACTTCGGGGCTCAAGGCCCAACTTGTCATTCCAACGGACCCGGCAATCCATGGGCACTTCAGCATTGGTGCCACTGTTTGAATTTCAGTAGCAGTCCAGCCGGGCCGCTGAATTCGGCGTTGACGTAGAACATGAAATACGCAAAATACCACGGTCTCGGGAATGACTACCTGGTGATCCGACCCAGGGATGTCGACGGAGAGCTTGAGTCTGAACAGATTCAACTTATTTGTCACCGCAACTATGGCGTCGGATCAGATGGGATTCTTCTGGGTCCGCTCCCCAGTAAAACCTGCGATTTCCGTCTGAGGATTCTCAACCCCGACGGCAGTGAGGCGGAAAAGAGCGGAAATGGTCTTCGTATCTTTGCACGCTTTCTCTTCGATCAGGGGCTGGTGCATGAAAACCGGTTTACGGTGGAGACACTTGGCGGTACCGTCATCTGTTGCGTCCGGGACGGCGGAAAGACTATAACTGTAGAAATGGGGAAGGTGAGTTTTCTAAGCGCGAAGATACCCGTTACCGGAGAAGCGCGTGAAGTATTGCAGGAGCATATCGATATTGCAGACACCACATTCGAGTATTGTGCGGCTACCGTGGGAAATCCTCACTGCGTTATTCTTTGCGAGAAGCCCTCACCCGTGCTTGCCCGGCAATATGGACCTTTGATCGAGGCGGACTCTCGTTTCCCTCACCGGACCAATGTCCAGTTCATGGAAGTCATTGACCGTCGGAACATCCGCATCGAGATATGGGAAAGAGGAGCCGGCTATACGCTGGCCTCGGGAAGCAGTAGCAGCACAGCCGCTGCTGCCGTTGCCTATAGGCTTGGCCTTTGCGATCCCGCTATCACTGTAAAAATGCCTGGCGGAGACCTCGCAATCCGTTTTTCTCAGGACTTCGACGCCACCATGACCGGGCCGGTGACCCGTGTCTGCCAAGGCGTCATGGATCCGGAGATGTTTATGAAATAAAACCTTCGCACAAGGTCAGGAGTATTCAGCTATGGAAATAAACATGAATGAATTGGAACCGAGGCATGCTCATGACCTCCTGACAAGTGCTATAATTCCCCGGCCCATTGCTTGGGTCTGCTCAATCAATCAGGACGGCTTGTCTGCTTTTCTTGGACGGATGCGGGCGCTGAAAATGTGGAAATCGTCGATTACCATTGAGGAGTCTATTATGAACATGCTCGATCCTGTTACTCCCGGTGAGATCCTTGTGGAGGAGTTTCTTATACCCATGGGTCTCAGCCAGTACCGGTTGGCCAAGGAAATTGGTGTCCCCGCCCAGCGTATCAGTGAGATTGTTGCGGGAAAACGTTCGATCACGGCTGAGCTTGTCGCTGGCCCATGGGGAACACATCATGAATGTATTCGAAGAATTCAAACGAGTGGTACTTGAGCTGGAAAAGCAGAAAGTGAGGTATGCCATCGTGGGCGGGGTTGCCATGGCATTCTATACTGAGCCGCGGTTTACCCAGGATATCGACCTTCTTGTAGAATCGGAAGATTTTGAGAAAACCAAAGACATTCTTGAGAAAGAGGGGTATTTCGAATCGGCATCACCCTGGACATTCAGAAACGTAGCCATCGAGTTGCATCGGTTTTTGAAGGTTTTAAGCACAGAAGATGAAATGATGATCGATATTCTCGTTGCCAATGATCAAGAAGTCAGGAGAATAATCCAGGATGCCGTGGGCGCGGACTCGGAAGAAGGAAGAGTAATGGTTGCCAACAAGAACGACCTGATCTGGCTTAAGCGGACGAGGGACTCGAAGCAGGACCAGGCTGACATAGAGAAGCTTGAAGATGACAAGAATCGATAGTGTACTTAAAAAACTCAGCGAACTTTACGAGTTTAATCGAAAACTCAAAACTTACCGATTGAAAAAAGATGCCAACAAGTCGCTCAAAAAGGACGCGGCAGAAGAATGCCGCGAGCCCCACAGCGGCACGTTGACTTAGTTTTAAAAACAAAAATAACTGGTTACATTGAAAACTGATTTCGGAAAAAAGGATTGATATGTCTTATTCACCCAAATTAAGTTCCGGATTTACATTTGCTAAAAACCGGAGTGCTTTCATATCTCCCCAATCGGGAATGTGCTCATTTTGCACCCAAGATTGCAACGGCACCTGTGAGCTGGCACAGGCGGCTGTTCTTGGGGCGCAAACCGTATACCCCACAACAACCGGAAACAACCAAATCGCATCGGAAAAAGACTATCCGATTGATTTTTCGCACTTTAATATCAACGGCCGTGTATTCGGCGCCCAGGGAGCCAATGAAACCCCGGACGAGGCCACAATTTTTAATGTTAACCTGGAGCGAACCTACGGCCTCATCCACCCGGTCAGGATGGCAATGCCCGTCATCCTGCCTGCATTGATCAAGCTGAACTGGCAGGACTACTTTGCCGGAGCTGCCATGGCCGGTGTGACCTGTGTGATTGGTGAACATGCCAGAAATATTGATCCGGATTTGAAGATCGGTAATGGAAAGGTAACGGAGTTTCCGTTGCTGCAAAAGATCCTTGACTGTTTTCACCGATATGACAGGGGATATGGGCAGATTGTGCTGCAATGTAATGTGGATGATGACCTCATGGGGGTTCCGAAAATTGCCATAGAAAAATATGGGGTCAAGGCCATTGAAATTAAATTCGGGCAAGCGGCAAAGGGAACCCAGCCGGCCATACGGGTAAAGGATCTTGAAACCGCACTTGTCAAACAACAGCACGGGAATCTGGTTTACCCCGATCCCGGCGATCCGTCCGTTCAAAAAGCTTATCATGACGGTGTCTGCCCGAATTTTTACACCTATGGCAGATTGCCCCTGTGGACGGAAAAATCCCTTCTGGCCCATATTACAATGCTAAGAGATATCGGTGCTCAAAACATCTATTTTAAAATGGCCGGGTATGACAGGATGGATATCGTCCGGGTGCTCCGGCTGGCCTGTGAAGCACAGGTGGATATGGTTACCTTTGATGGAGCCGGCGGTGGTTCAGGATACAGCCCCTCAAAGATGATGAACGAGTGGTCATTGCCCACGGTCTGCCTGGAAGATGCAGTGGTCCGCATTTGTGAACAATTGAAATCCGAAGGATTGACCCTGCCTGCCATGGTGATGACCGGTGGATTTGCAAGTGAGGATCAGGTATTTAAAGGCCTGGCCTATGGGGATGGTCATGTTCTGGGAATTGGGTTGTGCCGGGCTTCAATGGCTGCCGCCATGACCGGAAAAACAATTGGCGAACAGATAAAGGCCGGGAATGTGCCGGAAAGATTTAAACCATATGGTTCAACAATTGAAGAAATATTTTGCGACCTTCCTGATTTGCGTGCCCTTTATGGTACAGAAGCGAATCAATTTTCCACCGGGGCCATCGGTGTTTTTTCTTATCTCAATAAAATTGCATTTGGGTTAAAGCATTTTGCCGCCTTGAACCGGAAATTCAACATGGACCTTCTGGACAAAAGCGACCTCATTCCCTTAACATCCGAAGCAAGGGCCTTGATGGCAAACAAGTGGTTTACACCATTAAAGAAATCGCCTCCGGTTATCTGCTGAATCTACACTTGCCGGCATCAAAGAACGAAGGGGATAAGGGCTGCGTTTGCACTTGTTTAATAAATTCCAACAAAGAACATTCAGAAGCGATTACCCGGTAAGTGCCTGCACCGATACCACGGGTTTCGGCCTGATCGGCATCTGGCCGAAATGGTAGCAGTCTCGGGATTCGGCATGAAACGGGAAAGGAGAGAAACCGATGAGCAGAGGAACGATGGTAGTAACAATACTTGTAGCTGTTCTATTGATAGCTGGATTATCAAAAGCATCATGCGCAGTCATAGAAACCCAGCACCTTATCGTAAGCGACGCCACCGGAAAATTGTCAAATGATCAACTGAAGATCTTGGCCGATCAAGCGCAAGCGATGTTGGATCGCATTCTTGTGTTCTGGTCTGCCGATTCCGGAATAGATCAATTTGAAAAGATACGGGTCGTTTTCGATGTACCGCGCAGGGATATCTATTCCAGTGTCTTTTACTGGGAAAAAAAAGATGGCGGACGCATACGCATTGTTCGGGTCTTCAAATCTGAAGGATCGCCGCAGATGATGGCACACAAACTTACAAGTGCGGTCTTTCCCCAAAAAGATAAATTGATTCGCAACATGATGGGCATTCTTACAGAAGCGCAAGTCGGGAATCCGTTAACGTTTCCTATGTGTGGATTCAGCAGTGACGAATGGGTATTGGTCCTTCTGGAAACAAAATCATTTATCCCCATGAACGAACTGGGACCGGATCATGAATCGTGGGGCATGAAGGACGCCGGAGGTGGCAAACTTTCGATTCTTGATAAAGAAAAGCAGCACAAAGCATATGCCGAAGCAGGGTCTTTTGGAAATTATTTGTTTAAGACTTATGGAATCAACAAGATAAAGCGGCTACAACGACTCTCTCAGGAGAAGGATAGGCCATGGCAGGATGTGTTCGGGATCAGTCTGCAGGAGCTTGAGGCCAATTGGCTGAAGCATCTCAAGACGAATGGAGAACCAAGAGAGGAAAATGTGTCGATCGTATTAAAATTGTTTGAAAGAAACCCTGGCACGGCCTGCTCGGAGGCACAGAGGATTGCACCCAGGAAGTGATGAAGGGTGGTGAAGGGACGTACATAAATTAATAAGCCGATCCGGCGATCGTTCTTATCCTTATTCCGGCGTTTGCCGAAATGACATCGGCTCTTGCTAAAAGGGGTTTCGATCGTTGAAGGAAAAACAGAATCTGATTCTTATCGGGATGCCCGGGGCCGGCAAAAGCACCGTTGGTGTGCTGTTGGCCAAACATCGGGGGGTGGCGTTTCTGGACACAGATATCCTGATACAAACCGGTGAAGGATATTATCTTCAGGAACTTATTTCCAGGTACGGTATCAGCGGCTTCCGGGAAATCGAAGAAACGTATCTTCTCAGGGTACCGGCAGATTGCGGTGTGGTTGCAACCGGTGGCAGCGCTGTTTACAGTGCGAAAGCCATGGCCCATCTGAAATCACTGGGACCTGTAGTCTATCTGCAAATCGAATTGGAACCGCTGAAAGCCCGGCTGGGCAATCTGACTGAACGCGGGGTGCTGAGGATGCCCGGCCAGTCAATAGACATGCTTTATGAAGAAAGGTGCCCTCTCTACGAAAAATATGCAGACATCGTCGTTTCTACTGCCGGCATGACGCCTGACCAGGTGGTGGCGTTGGTTCTGCAGGCATTCTGCTGATGTTCATTTTAGCCTGGTTGTCTTCGGTTGTCATTCCGATTCCAATAGCGCTTTAGAACACCCCATCATAAAGCGATTTCAAGGGCATGTTACGGAACTATTAGCCGCGGTTGTGTCGGTTGGCGGTTGCCAGGGCTTGAATCGTTCAAAGCTAAGGGATAGGTGTCCAAAATCCTCTTGACACACGAGATCCCATCATATACTGACTGGCGAAAAACGAGAAGTTGTTGTAAGATAATAAATAAATAAATTGAAGCTGTTACCATTTTGAGTGACATCGAACCAGGGAGACTTTTATGCTTAGCTTTGCGGAAGAAATATATCTTTTGGCGCTTGACGAGACAACCGGCAAACCCATGATCACCTCCAGAGACATTGAAATGCAAAGCGCGCTGGTCGGGGCGATTCTTGGAGAACTGTCATTTCTTCAACGGATTGATACGGATATCGATAAAATATATCTTTTGGATACCACACCTGTCGGAAATCCGGTGTTGGACCATGCTTTGTCCCTGATATCCGGGTCAACCGAATCCCAATTGATTTCTTTCTGGATGAACGCGTTGCGAGCGGATGCCCGATTTATTGAAAATCATGTTTTGCAGGCACTGATTGATAAAAAGATATTGAAACGGGAAGATAAAAAAATTCTTTGGGTATTTCCCACCCGGCAATATCCGGTTATTGACGGCATAGAACTCCAGAATATTGAAAGGCGGCTTCGCAACCTGATACTGAGCGATGAGATTCCGGAACCAAGGGAAACCGTCCTTGTCAGCCTTGTGGATGCCTGCGGTTTTTTTCAGGATATACTTTCTCCGCGTGAATTTCAGCGCTCCCAGGAACGGATTGCACTTTTGGCCCGGATGGATGCTATCGGCCGGACGGTTACCAATCTGATTCGTATCATCAATAGAGCCTATGTCATGATGATGCCCATGGGGTGAAAAAGAATGACTGTCGCTGCCAACACCTTCAGCGACAGTTACGCCATGGGCGGTATTTCCAAAACCACCAAGATTTTCTTTGTTTTCATGTTCTTTGTTGCTTTTCTGGTTCTGGCATACGCAAGGTGGTTTTTTTTGAGCTGAAGCATTACCTGTTTCAGCATGAAACCTTGATGCCGTTGATTATAAAGGGGGGGCTTATGGATTTGTCAGAAGCTAAACAGATTCTCAGCCAAATAAGCGGTGCGATTCCTTCCGGACAATGGAACAAAGAATTGGCCAAAGCCGTACAGCGGGCACTGGCCGAACTTTATCTTCTCAATATCTACGACGATGTGGACGGCTTAATCGGGCCACGTACTCTGGAAGCCTGGAAATTTTTTAAAGAGGCCACGAATCTGGCTGATCCTGACACGCTTGAGGAGGGAAGTGCCGGTCTGCTGATTCAGACTTCAGGCAATCCCGCAGGGTTTATCGGCAAAGCAAAGATCAATTTACAACCGGATTTTGAGTTTCGTCGGCGCCAAGGTCCATCTAACAAGGACAAGAGCGTCCAGGCCATCATCAGGGCAGCGTACGATCAGCAGTTAACCAAAGCTCAAATTGCTTATATCCTGGCCACTGCCGAGCATGAATCCGATTCATTTAAAACCCTGGAGGAATATGATACCGGTAACCGGTATGAGGGCCGAAATGACTTGGGAAATATTCAATCCGGTGATGGCCCTCGCTTTAAGGGACGGGGCTATGTTCAGCTTACCGGCAGGCGTAACTACACGAGGTATACTGAGATAACCGGCATCGAGTTAGTCAAGCTGCCGCTTATTTTGATGAACTGGTCGGCTTTATCCGTTTTTGTTATCGTTGATGGCATGATGCGGGGTGTTTACACAGGTCATCGGCTAAACGAGTTTGTGAACAGGAATAAAGAAGATTTTTTCAATGCGCGACAGATAGTCAATGGCCATGACCGCGCTCAAAAGATTGCCGACCAGGCCAATGATTGGTTAAAACTGATTTGAGAGCAGTTTCGGACGACGTGAACACAGGACGACAGGACATATAACCTCCAGATGATCGAAACGATGATCAAGACCGAGATTCGGTTTTGGCGGATATCTTTGGATTTAAGTGAAATCCAACAATAACAAATAAATTGGGAGCAGCTTTTTATAAACTTAACGCTTTTATTTAACAGGATTATATCGTTACTTATCAGAATGCTTCGCGTGAGAGGAACGGCATGGGCACGATCAATCTGACAGAAGCTAAATTCACTGATGAAGGTCAGGATCTTCCCGCCATCTAGCTGATCAGCAAAACTGCAGACACAGCACCAAGCTTATTGCAACCGAAAGGGTGAGCATTGTGAACGTATCCGTCATTACAACGACTGAAGATTTTTTGGGCCTGAGACAGGATTGGGAAAGAATTCAGTCAGAAAACATGGATGATAATTTTTATTACAGTTTTGACTGGTATTATGCACTCATCAATTTCTGCAAACTTCCCGACTGCTCACTGTTTATTATGTACGTCAGTGATCAACAGAAACTGATTGCCATTCTTCCCTGCTACATCATAAAAAAGCGTCCCCGTCTGTTTCGATTCGAATGCATTGAATTCATCGGAAATATATATTCGGCATACCGAGGCGGTATTGTTCTGAAGGGCAGAGAAGACAACGTCTCATCTGCCGTCATTGATTATCTGCTATCACATCAAGCACTATGGGATGTATTGTATTTTGATGACATTTCGGAATCTGATCCATTTCTGTCGAGCCTGATTCATGCAATGCAAAAAAAAGCCATGGTTGTCAGATACATAGAACATTATGCCAATCTGGTGGTGGATGCCAGGTCCGGTCAAACTGCCGCGGACTACTGGAAAAGCCGAAAGAAAAATCTCAGGCAGCATATCCGAAGATACATTAATCGGATGATGCGGGAAGGTAAGTACAAAGTGGTGCTGACATCACGACCCGGGCAGGATGTCCAGTCCGCAATGAAGCACTATTGCGAAATTTATGAATGCAGTTGGAAAGAGCCTGAATTTGAGCCGCTGTTTCATGGCAGGCTGGCGGAATATCTGCTGAATAGAAACAAATTGCGATTGTTTACCCTGTATTTTAAAAAATGCGAATCGACTCAGGCAGGTAATGTTGCCTCGATTCCATTATTGCCCTGCGAATGCGATGATACCCCAAGCCAGTGTGTTTCAGAGGGGTATCTGCCGATTGCTTCAGCGTATTGCGCGATCAACGGCTCCTACGCATGCATATTGAAAACAGCCTATCATCCGGATTATGCAGCTTATTCCGCTGGAACAGTTTTGATTTGGTTTGTCATTCAGTGGTTGCTGGATGTGGACAGGGCCGCTGTCATTGATTTTCAGAAAGATGGTGATGCGTACAAATATAAGTGGGGAAAATTAAAAGAGATGCATATGACCATGAAAGCCGCGAATCCAAAAAAACCGGTGGCTGTTTTTGAGACATGGAGTGAAAAAACATTTATCCCATTAATGAGAAAAGTTGGCTGGTTACCTGAGGCGGACTTTCGTGTAATTGAAAAATCAGATCATGCATAACACCTGAAGCTGGTTTTCTCTGGAAATATCCATGGCGGATCCGCTTTCATGTTTTACCGGATGTCCACGGGATGTGGTGTGTATGAAAATATTTAAACCGTACTCCAGGATTGAGACGCTGATTATTACGGCTTGCATCATCGCTGCCGGAATTTTATATGCCGGATTTTATTTTCCAGATCCATATGCATTTAGAACTATGGGGCATTTTTCCTATCGACTGCTTTATTGGAGCACACGAGTTGGCGTTCCAGTGGTCATTGTTTTTGCCCTGTTTCTATATCACTTCGTTAAAACGTCCCGGATATCCGGCGTCAATGTATTGATATCCGGTGGGTCACTTTTTATTGCAATCTTAATGGCATATCCGGTTGTCGCGTTTTTGTATTATCATTCATCAGAGCTTGGTGAAAAGTCGGCTGAATTTCATCCCTATTTCCAATTGACCCCATACGATTTCAGCCCAAGGGGCAAGGCGAATGAACCTCATATTACGATTATGTGTCTGGGCGGATCAACTACTGAGTTCAAGGACAGTAGCGGACAGGGTTGGCCGGATCGCGTTGAAATGCAGTTGAGAAAGCATTATGCCAATGAGGCGATTTATGTCTATAATATGGGGCGACAGTGGTATACGATTCAGCATACCCTGTTCAATTATGAAGTCAATTTACGATATCACAAACCAGATATCATTATTGTCATGCATGCCATCAACGATTTACTGCAAAATGCCGATTTCAGTTATTTCAGCTTCAAAGATTTCCGGCAGGATTACGGACATTTTTATGGTCCATTAAAGCGAATCATGACGCGTAAGACATTTGAATATTCGCTGTTCTCCAAATTTCGGAGCTTGTGGTATCACAAGCCCCGGAAGTTTTTGGAGCAAAAGGAATTTCCCGGTATTGTTCCCTTTGAACGAAATATGAATTCGTTGATTGATCTGACGTCACGGGATAAAACGGACATGATTTTGATGACACAGCCGAATCTCTTCAAGCACCATATGTCGGAAAAAGAGGTTGCGGCCCTGGATATGGTCAACTATGAAGCAATTGGACCAGAGTACCAGTGGACTATGGAAAGTGCCCGTCTGGGAATGGAACGGTACAATGCCGCGACACGAAAAATTGCGGTTGATCGCCAGATCTGGTGCATCGATTTGGAAAGCCGTGTTCCAAAGACACTGGAATATTTCCATGATGATGTGCATTACCAGGATATCGCATTCGATGTTGTTGCGGACGCCGTTACTTCCGGACTGATAAAAAGTGGTATCATTGATAAAAAAATAAATTCACGCCTGTAGCTTCGGGCCATTCCCCAGTGGATTTTAATCGAAATTGGAAATGCTATCTAACCATTTCCTACAAACCTGAAACATGGACGTTTTGTAGACCATGACCGCGTCCTGTGTTGACATATCCGGTTTGATATTTTATTGTTATCGCACAGGGCTAAAATCGAAAGCATGATAACCGGGAAATGAATATGAAAATATGCCGAACGTATGCCGCCGCCGCCATGTATTGGGTCCATTGATGTTCGGCTGCCATTAATAAAATTCAACGAGCAAATAGTGACTGAACGCCATGGACTGTATCTCCGATCCATGGCGTTTTTTTATTGCCCGACCGGATGATACGGGATTTATTTTGTGTTCATTGGCGTTTTCTTTTCATCACCTGCCGGTAATTTAAAAGGAGTATAACATGACCAAGGGATTTGAAATTCGTTTTGCAGATCGTATGAACCAGCTTCCGCCATATCTGTTCGGGATGATCAACAAAATCAAGATGGAAAAACGCTGGAACGGCGACGACGTGATTGATCTGGGAATGGGAAACCCGGTTGATCCCACTCCCGAGCAGGTAACAGGCAAACTCTGCGATGTTGCTATCGACCCGAAGACCCACCGCTACCCGGTGGCCGGGGGGATGAAGAACCTGAAACGGGAGATAGCACTCTACTATGGCCGCCATTATGATGTCGGCCTGAACGGAGACGACGATGTGATCTGCACCATCGGCTCCNNNCCTGAACGGGGACGACGTGATCGATCTGGGCATGGGAAACCCCATCGACCCCACCCCCGAGCCCATCGTACAGAAACTCTGCGAGGTCGCCAGGGACCCCAAGACCCACCGCTACCCCATCGCCTCCGGCATGCGGAACCTGAAGCGGGAAATCGCCAAGAATTATGCCAGGGACTACGGCGTCACCCTGAACGACGAGAGCGAGGTGATCTGCACCATCGGCTCCAAGGAGGGGATCTCGCATCTCTGCCTGGCACTGCTCGGCCCGGGGGATACGGTTCTGGTTCCGGCACCCGCTTTCCCGATCCATGTCTATGCGGCCGTAATTGCAGGCGCCAGTGTTCTGCGCATCGCCCTGGACTCGGAAGAATCGTTCATCAGGCAGCTTGCCGGTATGTGCAAAGCCCTTTACCCCGGTCCAAAACTCGTGATGCTGAATTATCCCCACAATCCGACCGGGATCATCGCCTCAAAGGAGTTCTTCCGGGAAATCGTGACACTTGCCAATAAATTCAATTTCATGGTCATCAATGATTTCGCTTATGCGAAGATCACCTACGATGGATATGTAGCGCCCAGTTTTTTGGAAGTTCCCGGCGCGATGGCGGTAGGCGTTGAATTCGGGTCCTTTTCCAAATCCTATAACATGGCCGGCTGGCGTCTCGGCTATTGTGTGGGCAACAAGGAGATGGTCGGGGGCCTGGCAAAGATCAAGGGATATTACGACTACGGGATCTTCTCCTATATTCAGGTGGCGGGAATTGTGGCCATGCGCGACTGCGACGACAGTATCACGGAGCAGGTTGCGGTATACCAGAAACGCCGTGACGTTCTCTGTGACGGCCTGGTCCGGATGGGCTGGACCGTTAATGTGCCAAAGGCCGGCATGTTCCTCTGGGTTGCGATTCCGAAACCGTATGCCCGGATGGGATCAGTCCGTTTTTCGGTGGAAATGATGAACCGTGCCCATGTCGCGGTTGCCCCGGGTGCCGGTTTCGGCGAAGAAGGCGATGGGTATCTGCGTCTTGCCCTGGTAGAAAACGAAAATAGGATCAGGCAGGCTCTGAAACAGATGCGTCGCGCACTTTCGGAGATCGATCAGGAAGTTGCTGCCGGTACATTCAACCTGGAACAAAGGGATTGAATTTCAGGTCGGACCAGCGCGATGGCTTGTGGCAAAGTGGCCAGAAGGTCAAAGATAGCAAAGGCCGGCGTCGGGTTGGATAGAAGTCCCATGGTGCGGTTGATTTGTGCTGCCTGCGAACAGGCCTCGGAAATTGTCAAGCCGGATGCAATCAGCGCAGCAGCCACGCCGGCCAGGCTGTCTCCGGTACCGCCAATCGGTTCCATCGTTTCGACACAGGGGCTTGAAACAACATCGACGATGAGGCCATCGGCAACCACATAATCGTTTTTCCCCTTGACCAGAAGATGTCTGGCCGCATTTCCATTCAATACGGCCTGCTGAATCAGATCCGGGGCGGCCTTGTCCTCATGCAGCAGAAAGCCCCTTGTATAAAAGGGATGAGGCGCTTTTTCGTCGGCCAGAAACGCCAGCTCGCCGACATCCGGTGTGAACAGGTCATAGGATGCGGCATAGCCGCTCATTTTGGCCACATACATATAGCCGGCGTCAGCCATAAGCATGGGCCGTACAGGCAGGTCGTCGATTGCTATCAGAACACGGTTGTGCCAGTCCACATCGGGCTGAAGATAATGAAACAAAAGCCCCGTGTAGGGTTTCTCCTTAAGTCCCGTTTCAATCAGATGCCGGTAGATATGACTGCTGCCGTCGCCATCGCCGATATCCCCGCACAAGAGGACATCGGGCGGTTCCAGCTTCAGTGTCTTGCAGGCGATACAGGCTGCTGCGATCAAAGCCGGCGTCCCGCGGACCACCGGCGAAACGTGGCCATTCACGATGAGTTCCCGGTCCCTCAGAGCAGCCTGTCCGCAGGTCAGCGGAAAATCCTTTCGGGGGATGGTGCCAACAATCAGCCAGGACATTGCCGGTGCATTTCCTCCCAGGCAAGGTGAAGGGCGTAGCCGCACAGGGTTTTCCCCAGTCGCTGCGGCGCCGGCGCTTCGTCCAGTGTTTTTCCGATCAGTTGATCGGCAAGCCAGGGCACATCCGGACACCCGCCGCCGGATATGTTGACAATACGCCGGGTTGACTTGTGAACGGTCAGCTTCATATTGGCAGCCCGGACCATCAGATAGTCGCCATAATCACGGGTCTGAAACAGGGACACGGGCGACAGCAGGGTGTCGTTAACCGGAACGGTCTGAATCGGCCGTATGCGGGAGTCGGACAGAATGCGCTGGACTTCCAGTTCCAGAATCAGGGGGAATTCAATCACCAGATCGCAGCCGGTCCGCAGATTCGGCGGCGGTCCCATGACCCGTACCGCCATTCCCGCCAGTTTCAACAAAGACTCCGCCTGAATCACATCGCTGGTATGATGAAAAACCAGTATGCCTTTTCCGGAGATTTCCTTTGATGACGATCGCGGGGATTCTTGCCGTCTGCTTTTTCCAAACCAGCTCATCGCGGCGTCACATTATCCCTTATGAAGGGTGATGCGATATTCATCGTTGTTCTGATCCGCTACGGCAACCGTCCAGCCCTTTGCTGCCGCGGCGCGGGAGACATTTTCAAAACTGGCCTGATTGTCAACCAGAACACAGATATCCTCTTTCCCATCCGATGATTGAATGGTCTGAAGAGTCAACAGCACCGGTTGAGGACAGGAGAGCCCTCTGGCATCCACTTCATGCGGCATGACGATTTCCTCCTTAAATGCGTTTCAAATGTCCAAACCCAATACCCAGACAGAGCAGCAGTCCGATGATGACGGCCGCCATGCCGTGCGGACCGATGCCGTCCGGCGTGCTGGCCAGGCCGAAGTTATGAGAGATGGCGGCGCCGGTGATCATGCCCAGGGCGAAAATCCCGGCATCGCTGTCTCCCTCGCCGGCCAGAAATAACTGACGTCCGGGACATCCGCCGGCCAGCGCAAAGGCAAGCCCTGCCACCACCATGCCCGCAAAATTCCAGATCTCCTGGGTATGCGCAACCGGTTGGCCCGCAAATCCGGGTTTGAATTGCCCCAGAAAAATATTGGCGGCCAT
>AMWB02147741.1_pt4 | contig 32052 bp, 28 predicted proteins | sample 200311 | NCBI WGS metagenome assembly AMWB02 (sample SAMN02737377, study PRJNA173069) | bioreactor metagenome | biome: anode biofilm in microbial fuel cells | place: USA: California | collected 2010-12-16
TCACCCACGACAGGTGTTATACCAGGCCAGCCGATCTCAATGAGAACAGGTCCCGCATCTGTCTGGATAAGGAAGCTATTATTTGTGGCGTTGTATACACCTATCTCAGTAATACCATCCCCATCCCAGTCACCAACAACAGGCTGCATGTCGGCTGAGCCGAATGTCAGGATATCTTCAACATTCGCTGTGGTGTTCCACAGAGCCCACGTGCCATCAGTATTGTATACGCCTACGGAATTAGAAATTGTGTCTGTTTCATAAGGCATGCTCAAAATAACAAGACCATTGTATTCGTCGGCTACATATACATAATTGCCTGAGATCGCAACATCAAATGCATAGCCTTCAGTATCATACCTTCCTGCAAAAGCTGGTGCTGAGGGATCCGTGATATCTACTATCACAAGACCGTTGTATTCGTCAGCCAGATAGGTATAATTGCCGGAGACCGCAACACCAAAAGCATAACCCTCGGTATCATAACTTCCTGCAAGCTCCGGTGCTGAGGGATCTGTGACATCCACGATCACAAGACCGTTGTCATCGTCGGCTACATAGACATAATTGCCCGAAACAGCAACATCAGTTGCGTTACCCTCAGTATCATACCATCCTGCAAGTGCCGGCGCTGAAGGATCTGTGACATCCAGGATCACAAGTCCATTGTATTCGTCGGCTACATAGGCATAATTGCCTGAAACCGCGACATCATATGAGTAGCCCCCTGTATAATAATTTCCAACAAATACAGGTGATGAGGAGTTACTAATGTCCACTATCACAAGACTGTTGTTAAAGTCGGCGATATATGCATAATTGCCTGAGATCGCCACACCAGAAGCATAGCCTTCAGTATCATACCATCCTGCAAGTGCCGGTGCTGACGGATCAGTTACATTCACGATCACAAGCCCATTGTAATCATCGGCTATATACGCATAATTGCCTGAAACGGCAACACTATACGAGTAGCCCTCTGTATAATAATTCCCAACTAATTCGGGAGACGAGGAGTTACTGATGTCCACGATCACAAGACTGTTGTTAAAATCGGCTATATATGCATAATTGCCTGAAATAGCAACATCCAGTGAAAAACCATCTGTATCATAAATGCTTTCAAGAGCTGGTGTGATATAACCCTTGACATTCACGATCACAAGACCACCGTAACCATCAGTTACGTAGGCATAGTTCTCTGAGGCGGCAACACCAAAAGAATAACTCTCAGTATCATAACTTCCGGCAAGTGTTGGTGCTGAGGGATCCGTGACATCCAGGATCACAAGGCCATTTTCTTGGTCGGCTACATAGGCAATATTATCTGAAACTGCAACGCCAAACGAATTACCTGCAGTATCATAGCTACCTGCAAGTGTTGGTACTGAAGGGTCCGTGACATCTACGATCACAAGCCCATCTGCACCATTGGTCACGTAGGCATAATTGTCTGAAACAGCAACACCCAACGCAGAACTTATATAATAACTACCTGTAAGGGTTGGTGCGACCGGATCACTGACATCCAGTATCATAAGGCCGCTGTGACCGTCAGCCAAATAAGCATAATTGCCTGACACGGCAACGTTATTTGCCGCAACTGTTTCATAACTTCCCACAAGAGTTGGGGCGGATGGATCAGTGATGTCGATAATAAGAAGTCCCTTATTATCATTGGCTACATAGGCATAATTACCTGAAACAGCAACATCCGATGCATTGGCGTCAGTATCATAGCTACCTGCAAGTGTTGGTGCAGACGGATCGGTCACATTCACGATCACAAGACCACTATAGCTATCTCCTATGCCAGTATCAGCTATGTAGGTATAATTTCCGGAAACTGCAACACCAAATGAGTAACCCTCAGTATAATAGCTTCCAATAAATTCAGGTGACGAGGGATTACTTATGTCCACTATCACAAGGCTATTATCATAGTCGGCTATGTATGCATAATTGCCTGACACAGCGACATCCAGTGAAAAACCGTCTGTATCATAATTGCCTTCAAGCACTGCTGCAGAGCAAACTCCTGCAGTGATCAGTATGAAAAACAGAACAACGAAATAATATATATATTTGTTTGACATACTATTGTTCGGTATGATCTTCATATGTACCACGCACTTTAAATTTTACTGCATATACTAATTGAGTTTGAAGCTCATAATGGGGAAACGAATGGAGAGTATAATGCTTTCCTTTGCACAGCTAAGTGATTATAGCTTCAACCCTCCCGTATTTGTTTCTCCGTTAATCAACAAGATACTTTTTTGTCCCATCTATATATAGTTTCCCACAAACAAGTATAGGACACGCTGTTTTTCATGTGAGTTGCTACACATTGATGTAAAATGGGGAATGTGAGTCTCTCAGCCAGAACGATCAAGCAAAAATTTAGTGATCTGAACAATATCATTGGAAAAAATGCTGAGGCTGTTGCCGGCTGCAGATAACAGATTGAGCCAAGGATCTCAAAAGACCCTATAATTGAACATTTGATCATTTACACCGTCAGCATCCTTTCAATTGCCTTCCGTGCCATATTCGCTATCTTCTCAGGCACTGTTATCCTGGGTTTAAGCAATTTCAGTGAATCACAGACCATGACAAGGTCCGTCCTTTTCATGTTGGTGCATATCGCCTGGGAAGATAATGGATAACATATTTTCTCAGGACACTTTTTTTCCATCTGGTGCAGGATGCCCGTCTCGGTGCCTATGATGAACTCTTTATCCGGTGCTGAGCAGACATGTTTTATCATGCCAGATGTGGAGAGTGCAATATCTGCCATATCGATCACCTCCGGCCTGCATTCGGGATGTACGAGCAGTTTTGCATTCGGATGAGCGCGGCGTGCCTTGATCACGTCATCTGTTGTTATCCTGTCATGTACAAAACAGAATCCCTGCCAGGGCAGGATCTCTTTGGAAGAAAAACGGGCAACGTAATTGGCAAGGTTTTTATCAGGCAGGAAAATGACCTGCTCCTGTTCAAGTGATCTCACGACATTAATGGCGTTAGAGGACGTACAACATATATCGCTCTCTGCTTTCACTTCTGCAGTAGTGTTCACGTAGCTGACCACAGCAGCATCCGGGAACCTTCTTCGAAGCATGCGTACTTCATCTGCTGTTATCATCTGTGCCATAGGACAGCATGCTTCTTCAGCAGGCAGAAGTACGGTCTTTTCAGGATTCAGGATGCAGGCAGTTTCAGCCATGAAATCCACACCGCAAAAAACAACTACATCGCATTCAACGGAGCTTGCGGCACGGGCGAGCTCAAGCGAGTCGCCGACTATGTCCGCTATGTCCTGTATCTCAGGGATCTGGTAATTATGTGCCAGAATGGTAGCATTTCTTTTTTCTTTTAATTGCAGGATACGGTCTTGTAAGTTCTCTGTCATATTGCTCTTGTTCACAACCTTTTTATATTCACGATTGTGAAGAATTATGCATTTCACAATTGTAAACTTTACCCTCGTATCGATGGCATCAAATAGTAAACAATTGCACCAAAGTGCTATATCAGACCGGAGAAAGAGATTCAAGTTTGATCTCGGATCATGCTGATGATCTTATCATTGAGTGAAATGACATTAATGTACTAAGAGCACCTTAAGTGTGTACCGAGGAGTAATAATGCAGGAACCTCTGAAAAAAATAAAGGAAACAAGACCACTGATACACCATATCACAAATTGGGTTACAATATATGATTGCGCGAACATTACACGCACCTTTGGTGCTCTTCCTGTAATGGCCCATGCACCAGAGGAATGCGCGGATATGACACGCATCTCATCTGCTCTTGTGCTTAACATAGGCACCCTGACAAATGAGTTGATCGATGCGATGATACTTTCTGCGAAAGCTGCGAACGAGAAAAAGATACCTGTGGTACTCGATGCAGTTGGCGTGGGCGCTACGAAGTTCAGAGATTACATGGCTGCAAAGATCATCGATTCAGTTCATGTCGATATCATCAAAGGGAACTATTCCGAGATAGCAAAACTTGCAGGCGAAAAAGCTCAGACAAAAGGTGTCGAGGCAACTTCTATCAACGCTGATCCCAGACAGATAGCAAGAGAATTTGCAGTATCTAAGTCCTGCACTATTGTCATGACCGGAAAAGAGGACATGATCAGCAATGGCAAAAAGATATTCGTTGTCAGAAACGGGCATGAGCTAATGGGGTCCATTGTAGGAACAGGATGCATGGCCGCTTCAGTTATAGGGTCTTTTGCTGCTGTTAATCCAGACCATTGTGATGCTGCAAAAGATGCCCTTTGTTATTTTGGGATGGCAGGAGAACTTGCAGCTGAAGTTTCGCGCGGTCCTGGGAGCTTCAAGGTAAATTTATATGACGAGGTATTCGATCTTTCTGATGAAAAAGCAGAAAAGATGATGAACTTCGAAGAGTACTGAATTATCCGGTGGAGGGAAACATGGCCGCTAAAAAGGAAATGCTAAAGGAGATCGACTTTTATCTTGTGACAGACTCCGGTCTTTCAATGCAAGGGACCTTGTCTGATGTGCGGGATGCAGTTGCGTCCGGCTGCCGGATAGTGCAGTACAGAGAGAAAAACAAGAGCACCAAGGAAATGGTCGCAGAAGCCTTGCAGATCAAGGCAGTATGCGGAGATGAGGCTTTATTCCTGGTGAACGACAGGATAGATGTTGCCCAGGCAGTGGATGCGGATGGAGTGCACATCGGTCAGGATGATATGCCTATAGATATTGCAAGAGCGATCCTTGGAGCTGAGAAGGTCATTGGTCTTACGGTCCACAACACTAGCGAGGCCAAAGAAGCTGAAAAAAGCGGTGCTGATTATGTAGGGCTCAGCCCTATATTCGACACTGCTACAAAAAGTGATGCAGGTAAGGGTATTGGCACTGAGAGGATAAGGGATGTTAAAAATGCTATCAATATACCCATAGTTGCCATCGGTGGAATAAATAAAGAGAACTGCAAAAGTGTGATCGAGAATGGTGCCGATGGTCTGGTAGCAATATCCGCAGTGTTATGCAGTGAAGATGTACAACGTGAAACCAGGGAATTCATTACTATTATCAGGAAGGCTTTCGGTCGTATCTCCTGATTCGATATATTCGGTATTTTCCACAGGGTTCAATCCCATGAACTACATTCACTATTGTGAAAAGTGAAGTATGGCAATAAATCAAAAAGGAGTAAGACAGTGCTTAGTGAGCAGGAATTGCAGCGCTACCAGCGCCAGATACTGATATTCGGTGAAGAAGGGCAGGAACGCTTGAAAAGATCCCGGGTGTTCATTGCAGGCGGAGGGGGGTTGGGTTGTCCCGTAGCACTTTATCTTGCAGTTGCCGGTGTTGGATGCATTGACATTGTGGACCGGGATGTTGTGGAAAAGACTAATCTGAACCGTCAGGTGCTGCACTGGGAAAAGGACATAGGTAAACCTAAGGTCCTCTCCATCGAAGAAAAGATCCGGGAAATAAACCCTGATATCAAGGTCATTGCAAGACATGAGACCATAAATGAAAATAATGTCCTCGAACTTGTAAGGGATACCGATATCATTGTGGACGCTTTGGATAATTTCTCTGCGAGATATCTGCTCAATCGTGCAGCTCTGCATAACGGCATTCCTCTTGTACATGGGGCTATCCGGGGCTTTGACGGTCAGGTTATCACTATCTTTCCGGGTAAGACCGCTTGCCTGAAGTGCGTATTCCCATCTGCACCTCCTGAAGAGGTATTCCCTGTGATCGGTGTGACTCCCGGTATTATCGGGACACTCCAGGCAAACGAAGTGCTCAAGTGCCTTCTGCGGATGGGCGAACCCCTTGAAGGACGATTGCTTGTATGGGATGGCTTGAATGCGAAAATGGATACCTTTACAGTCAAACGCAGGGATAACTGCGAAGCCTGTGGAGATCCAAAACACTCTTGACGGCTTTTTCTATAATTGATGTTCATCAATAATTGTGTGATCAAACTTCAAGTTAAAGATGCAAAGCGATCATGGTCTATTTTACTGTTAGTTCCAGTGGAAATAAAGGGGTTTTATATTTCTAATGTTTAATAAAACATAACCATACATGTTCATGAAAAGAGAGAACGATCGTATGCCCTTATTCAACCCCTTGCTATAACCCTTTTACAACCCCTTTTGCACATTCTTTATATAAGGTCCGAGGATCATATCCTTATAAGCTCCTCCTGCCGGGACCTTTGGATACAGGATCTCCTCGCTGTCAGTGCAGACCTCCAGGAAGCAAGGTCCTTTTCCAGCCAGAAGATCTTCGATGCCTTGCCTGAGATCCTGCCGGTCTCTTATTCTTTTTGCATAGTTAAAACCAAAGGAACGCGCTATTTCAGCAAAATGCACATCCTTTTGCCTTTGTGTTCCTGTCCTCACACCTTCATACGCTGCATCCTGCAGGTTCTGGACCATGCCATCGCTCCTGTTGTTCAGCATGAGTATCTTGACAGGCAGGTCAAGGGATGCAATGGTATGCAATTCACCCAGGTTCATTCTCAGGCTGCCGTCGCCATCAATGGCAACGATCTTCGAATCCGGGTCTGCATAATAGGTTCCAATGGCCGTAGGCATGGAAAAACCCATTGTGCCGAATGATCCGGAGGTCATGAAGGACTTTTCCTTTTGCATAGGCAGATACTGGGCTGCAAGCATCTGGTGATTACCGACGCCTGTGGTTATCTTTGTATGCTCGTCAACATAAGCCGATAGCACATCCATAACCTCGGCAGACTGTATATATGCCGAAGCCCTGTTGTAATCCAGAGGCAACGACATTTTAAGTTCCCGGGCACGCTCCTGCCATTCATGTATGTCCAGGGTGATGTTATGTTTCTTAGCGTAGTCCAGCAGATCCCTGACAGCTGTGGGAGCATCTCCAATGAATGTGAACTTTGGTCCGCGCTCCATCTTGATCTGATGCATTTTCTCGGGGTTGATGTCTATATATGCTATGTCAGTTCCGATTGCAAATCCCACTTTTTCTGCTACTCGGTCATCCCACCTGACACCAATGGCAAAGAAAAGATCGTTTTCCTGGATAAGCATATTAGCATAGGGTGTCCCGAACATGCCCAGCATTCCCAGGTTCAGGTCTTCTCTTTCATCAACCACTCCCTTTGCCATGAGCGTATTTACAGACGGTATCCTGAAATGTGCATTGAACTCCCTTATTGCCTGGCTCCCTTGCTGTGAGTTCAGGCCCCCTCCCAGATAAAGCAATGGCTTTTTGGAACGCAGCAGCAATTGGAAAAAGTCTTCACACTGGTCATCACACAGATGCCGGTCATCATGATAACTTTCTTCGAACCTTCTTACGTTAATGGCTTTATAATCATGGACCTTCTGCTGTTTGTCAAGAGGGAAATCTATGACCACAGGACCTGGTTTTCCCGATCTGGCATAGTAATATGCATCCTTGACAATTGATTCAACATCTTCATTGTTGGAAAGCTGGATTACTTTTTTGGCGGCATCTCCAAAGACGCCTGTTACATTGATGTGCTGAAAAGAATCGGTACCTATCTTGTGTTCCGGAACCTGGCCTGCAAATACAAGTAATGGAATACTGTCGCCGTAAGCATCTGCAACAGCTGTGAGAGTGTTCGTTATGGCCGGTCCAGATGTAACAATGGCAACACCCACCTTGCTACTTGACCGTGAATATCCGGCTGCACTGAATGCAGAGGATTGTTCGTTCGAATTTATCACAATCTCAATACTGCTTTTCTGAAGCGCATGGAACACAGGAAGGATTGCTGCTCCTGTATAACCAAAGACGCATCTGACCCCAAGGTCCTCCAGACTTTTGACAAGCACTTCTGCTCCGTTCATTTCTTTCATATTCAAACCTCCTTTGAAAGAAAACAGCCTGGCACAGAATGTACTAAACAGTGAACAACCCAAAAACAGTACACTTGAGCCAGAATGGTCTCTTGCTCAAGCGAATACTACTACCACTACTACAGATACATTAGGAAGAGTGTAGTTTGTGGTAGAGTTCAACATCAAAGAAGAAACGCGACAAGTTATATTAATGGATTACGGGCATGCTTTAATGTGAAAAATTTTACTTGACAGAGATCATTGTTATCATGGACACAGAAAAAATAAAAGTATGGTCAAAAAAGACTGTAGCAACCTATATATGTAAATATATACTATTAATCATTAAGTAAAGCTGCTTGGCTCCCGAAGCAGCCCATGACATCAAATACCTGAATGATGTGTTAATCATGACACATGTTGTTGTTAAAAATGTTTTTAGAAAAGAGAGCATTGGATTTACCGGATTAATAACGATCGCTTTAGTGGCTGCTAAGGCAATGGGGTTCCTGGACATCGAATGGCTATGGGTGTTTGCACCATTGTGGTGGCCGGCAGCGTTTGTTCTTGGTTTGATGCTGATCTTTGTAACTCTGATAATAATAGTACTTTTCTTAGCTATTATTGCTGTAAATGCTGTAAAGATCGCTTATCACCTGACATAAATGAAGTGGATCACATATTGTTTATGTTTTTATAAATGTATGCGATGTTGTGCTGCATTCATTGCAGCACAGAGTGCATTCTATTGAAATCTAAATAGTTACAAATAGGATGATATAGCTGGATGGATGTATAACTCCTCTGAAATTATTGGAGCGGTGATCCCTGTTTTGAACCATCATGTAAGTACTTTAGGCCCTGGTGACGTTTTCCGGGATTGGCTGGTACATGCACTTGGAGACAGAATAAAGAACAAACACTGTAAAGTAGACGTTTTTAAGTACGCCCCCTCTTCACACACTGTATGCAGGTATAAGTTCAAAGGAGAGAGGTACAGTGTTATAGTAAAGTTCTTTGCAGAGCCTACGGGAAAATTGAAAAGATACAATGCTTCCGAGGCAATGGCCAAGGAATTCAATAATCTTATGGCAGTCAGGTCCATCATAAACGTTCCCGCACCAATAGCAATGCATCGGGACTTCAACTGTGCCCTTGTGACCGAGTATATATCGGGCAAGTCTCTTGCATGGCATCTTTCACATGAGACCGATCTTTATGACCGGCTTACATCTGTTGCTCACATGCAGCGCAGGCTCCATGAACATACACGACATGACTATTATGACAAGGCGAGGGACTTCGCTAATTTTCATAGTGTGCTGGACCATCTTAAGCTTGATCGCTCCACAAGGGACCATTTCGATCAGCTGCTTGGGAAATGGTGGTACAGTTCCCTGCTTGACCAGAGGCAGGGCTGTATGATACACAGGGACGCAACGCCCTCTAATTATGTGTTCCATAAAGATGTTCCATATATTCTCGATCTTGAAAGTTCTTGGTATAATGCACACTATGCACGGGACCTGGGGATAATGTGCTCCGAGCTTAAGAACCATTTTCAGCTTCAGGAAGGTTCAGGTAGGCTTGCAGAACCATATATAGGTCATTTTCTGTGGCATTACAGCAAGAACGAAAATGACTTTTTAAGAACCACCAAAGTGATTCCTTTCTTTATGAGCCTGGGCTTTTTGAGGTCTGCCAGACTGCACAGGCATTATCCACATCACGAGTATCTGATAAAGGAGGCAGCTGCATGTTTGAGATCTCTCGGATAAAAGGTATTATCTTTGATTGCTACGGGACACTGATAGATATAGATACGGACGAAGACGACTATTACACGTACGATACTGTGAGCAAATGGCTGAAATACAAAGGAGTGAAGATCGATCCTGATCTCCTAAGATCCGAATATCATTCTAAGATTCGGGATAAAATGGAAGCCTCTAAAGAAAAATATCCGGAGGTGAGAGTGGAAGAGATATTTGCAGAGATCTGCGGTGAGAACGCTATATGGAAGAGTGACACCACGTATCTGGGCATTGAGACTTCAAAGGTGTTCCGTTCAGCGTCCCTGCGCAGGCTGCATCCTTTCCAGGAAAGTCTGGAGATACTCAAAAGATACAAAGGTCTTTCCCTGTGCTTAGTTTCTAATGGACAGCGTGTGTTTTCCGAGAAGGAGTTGCGTTTTCTGGGGCTATATGAATTTTTCGATCATGTGATCTTTTCTTCTGATATGAGATACAAAAAACCCGATCAGCGCATCTTCAGGATAGCACTTGAGCGTATGAAGCTCAAACCTGAGGAAGTGCTTTCAGTTGGTGATACAGCAGAAAATGATATAATTGCGCCTCAGGAAATAGGAATGGAAGCCATGCATATCTATGATGCCTGGAGGGACTTGCTTGATTAAGGATCAAGTGATATCAGCTTTCTTCTGTTTCCAGGCAAATATTTATCATGCACATCGTCCACTTAATTTGAGGCTCGATCTCCATGAACATGATATTTGATCAAGAAATGTGTACACAATGCGGTATATGTGCGGAAATATGCCCAATGGGAATTATCTTCCGCGATGCACAGAACATGCCCTATATTCCCGATAACATGGGCTCTGCCTGTACAAGATGCGGGAATTGTGAAGCTTTCTGTCCCGAAAGCGCCATTTCACCTCTGTTCGAAACTGAACATTCTGTTATTGATGATGCTGTACTGCCTGGTATCACACCTGAACGGCTCGGCCTCTATATGAGAAAGCGCCGCTCCATACGTAATTATAAAGACGAAGTCGTTGACAGGTCCACAATAGAAAATATGCTGGACGTTATACGTTTCGCTCCTTCCGGAGTTAACAACCAGCCTGTGCACTGGCTGATCGTGCATGATCCAAAACAGGTTCAAAAGCTTACCAGACTTACCATTGACTGGATGCGCGAGATAGTTGCCTCAGACACTCCCAATCCCATGAAACCTGTAATGCAGGGGCTCATTGCAGCTTATGCCAATGGGAAAGATCCCATTTGCCGGGGCGCACCGCATCTGGCAATAGCGCATGCTCTGGCAGATAACCCCATGGCTTACACAGACAGTATCATCGCACTTTCCTGGTTCGAGCTGGCTGCCCCGGCCTTCGGACTGGGAGCTTGCTGGGCAGGTTTCCTCAAAATGGCTGCGACATCATGTAAACCCGTCACAGATGAACTTGGGCTGCCTGAAGGCCATGCAGTACAATATGCAATGATGTTCGGTTATCCGCAATATGAGGTCTGCAATATCCCGGGCAGACTTCCTTCCAGGATCGCATGGAAATGATTGGGCATAGGACTTAAAGAAAAATCTTACATTGTAGTGTGTTGGGTTTGAGGAAGATCGTCATCCGGAAAGGAATAAAGTTATTCTTCTGAGAGGTGTGATCTTCTTCAAACGGCCTCTTTTTTATTTTTTGTGCGCATGGATCCACCCTATTCAACATCTCTTCCATTTTGCTTATCTTCCGATCTGTCCTTTTGAGGCAAAATACGTTTTTGATTCAGACGGATTCCTATGTACTATGTTTTAATATCTACTATTTTGCCACAAGTGGACCAATGTTATAAAAAAAGAATAAAAGGACTATGCTCTGTCGCCTGCAGGCAACTCAAAAGTGAAGTTGCTACCCTTACCCGGTTCGCTCTCCACCCACACTCTGCCGCCATGCAGTTCGACCAGTTCTTTGACCAATGCAAGCCCAAGACCTGTACCTTCATACTGCTTGGATACAGAATTATCCAGTTGTGTGAACGGAGTGAAAAGTTTTTTCTGGTCGTCGGAAGAGATGCCTATGCCATTATCAATAACAGATATGCGTACCATCGACCCGACCAAATTTGTGCGAATGTTGATCTCTCCTCCATTGGGAGTGAACTTGATAGCATTACCAAGCAAGTTATAGATTATCTGCTTTACTTTTGCCTCATCAGCCATTAGAATGATATTAGTATCATTGTCGTTCCATATATTTACAGTTATTTTCTTCTTGGTTGTAAGAGGCTGCATTGTTGCCACCATTTCTGCTATAAGGCCCTCAAGCTTGATAAGTGTCAGGAAAAGTTCCATCTTACCAGCTTCCACTTTTGAAATATCCAGTATCTCGTTGATAAGGTTGAGCAGGTGTTTGCCGCTGTTTGAGATGTTCTGAATATAATGATTATGTTTAGTGCTTAGCTCACCGAAATATCCTTCCAGCATAGCGTCGGAAAAACCAATTATAGCATTAAGAGGTGTGCGCAGTTCATGGCTCATGTTGGCAAGGAATTCGCTCTTTGTGTGGCTTGCCGCTTCGGCAATAACCTTTGCATGAAGCAGAGATTCCTCCAGCTGTTTACGGTCACTGATATCTCTTATGATCGACTGGATGGTACATGGACGTACATCCACTACCGAACCACTTACATCTGCAACCATCTTATGTCCATCTGCTTTAATAAGTTCTATCTCCATGCGGAAAGTGCCTTCATGCTTGATCTTTTTCTGGGTCTCTAAAATTATACCCAACTGATCGGAAGGTAAAAGGTCAATGAATGTAATCTTCTTAAATTCTTCTATTGAGTATCCCAGCATATCACAAGTTCTAGTATTAACGTCGATTATGTTACCTTCCAGATCATGTATTATTATAGCATCATTGGAGTGTTCAAAAAGAGATCGGTATTTTTTCTCCTTCCTGGAAAGCTTTTCTTCAGCCTGCTTGCGCTCGGTTATATCCCGCACCACTGCCTGGGCAACGTCATGGTACCCTTCAAGAAGAGCAGCATTGATCTCCACATTAATAACATTGCCATTTGCTGTGAGGTATTTTGTTTCTCCGTGTATTGACTTTGTAACTTTGAAAATATCTAATACTTTATTTCCCGGTTCCCTTTCTTCAGGGATCTGCAGGTCAACAACCGACATATTTTGGAATTGTTCTTTGGTGTATCCCAGCATCTGGCAGGCCTTGTCGTTAACATCAAGGATCCGGCCATCCAGCCTGTTTATAAAAATAGCATCTGCTGATTGTTCTACAAGTGACCGGTACTTTTTCTCACTTCTGATAAGTTCCGCCTCTGCATGCTTTCGCCATGTAATGTTTATGACGGTGCCGAAGATCTTAACAGTTCCATCCTGCTGAAGATGTGCTATTGTACTGGAGTTCACCCAGACTATATCTCCGTTATCTTTAACGAGGCGATAGTCCAGATTAACATTGTTCTCTGGATTGTGCAAAGAGAGTTTTAGTGCATCAAGGACTTTTTGAATATCCTCGAGATGGATACAGGAGAAATACTTATCCCAATCGTTCCCTATAGTTCCCCGAGGCAATCCCAGCATTTTATCCACAGCTGGAGATATATACGTATTGATGAGCTTTTCATTCTCATCAACATCAGCTTTCCAGATGATGGTATCTATTGCATTGACAACATGCTCATAGTCTTCCTCTTTTTTGACCAGCAGACTTTCGGTATTTTTGCGCTCAAGGACATTGATGATCATCTCACCTATGAGCTTCAATAGATAAAGAGTACTTTCATCCCATTCTTTTTTCTGAGTTTGACAATCCAGTCCTATAAAACCACTGAATTTACCTTTATAGGAGATAGGAACCAATAGCACAGATTGAATTCCTAACTCGATAAGTGTTTCTTTAACCGTGATGTCCTCATCAGTTAATTGCTGAGTGTCAGGGACATAAATGCTTTCAAGTTCATTGAATTTGTTTAACTGTTTTTGCATCTGAAATTTTTGGTTGACGCCGATCTGTGATCTAATACCTTCAGCATGCCATTCATGAGTCTTGATGACAAGATCCGGATCATCAGTTGCTAAAAAAATACTAGCTCTCTCTGCACCAGTGAATTTGGCAATTTCCTCCAGGGTTTGATCGATCTTAGTGTCAATATCTTTAAAACTTGTATTTATAAAATTACTGGAAATATGTGAATAGATATTTTCTTGCCGTTTTTTTTGTTCCAGTTCGCTACGTGTTTGTTTTATTATCGTGGCATCTTCGATAACTGCATGACAACCGATGACATGTCCCTCTTTGTCTGTCCGGGGTATCGTCTTAAAACGCACAAAAGCCTCTTTACCCCATTTAGAATGATAGTATGTCTCTATTTCTGTGATCTTTCCGGTTGAAATGGCTTCCCGGATGCTGGCCGATATGCCGGATGCGACCAAAGGTGGAAAGTTTAACATATTGATCTGTTTTGTGGATGCAGCTGAAGGAGAACCCATGAATTCAAGAAGAAATCTATTGACTGCAGTGACATTTCCCCTGGTATCAAATGAAAGAATACCTAAAGGTAATTCGTCAATAAGACCATTGCAATTATCTTCATCCAGTCCATCAGATAAGATCCTTTCATATTTAAGTGGAAACATATTATTCTTTGCAAATTCTATGCTCTCCATATACCAAGGTCTGAAGCTCCACCCCACTGGAAATGGCCCTTTTATACAGTAGCTATATCTGAAAATGATTATTTTGTGTTTTCCCGCGTGAATCGGGTATAGTTTATGCGGTTATGGTAATGATCTTATCGATAGCTATTGATGTGTATCGGCCTTGAACTATCTCAAGCCGGACAAAACCGTTCCCGCACTCTTTAACCTTGCCTTTGAAAGTGGCAATCCCACCGCAGTAGATCGTCACTATCCTTCCAAGGAAGTCCCGCACGATAAATTCCTCCATCATGTTCATTCTCCCGATGTATGATGGTCTCACTCTTTATTCTATGTATATAGATTTGATTTAAAAGTTTGCATTAATATAAGAATAAAAGACTCGTTCACATAATGAATTAATTAGAGGCATGTTCAGAAAATTTACTTATTAAGTTCTTTCTTTCTTCCTTTCTTTCATGCACATTTACAAATTCAGTTAGCAGCCTTTTTCAGGGGTATCTCAAAAGTGAAGTTGCTTCCCTTTCCCACTTCGCTTTCAACCCAAATATGCCCTCCATGTAATTCTATAAGTTCTTTGACAAGTGCAAGCCCCAGTCCGGTGCCTTCATATCTTCTGGCAACAGAAGAATCCAGTTGTGTGAATGGTCTAAACAGTCTATTCATGTCCTGGGGTGAGATGCCTATACCGGTATCGATCACTGATATTTGAGCCATGTTGCCATTGATGTTCGTGCGGATGATCACACGCCCTCCACGATGAGTAAATTTGATAGCATTTCCTAACAGGTTGTAAAGTACCTGTTTTATCTTGGCCTTGTCAGCAAACATGGTTTGTAGTTCCGGATCCCTGGAAACGTTTATTATGATCTCTTTTTTTGCTGCCAGGGGTTGGACCAAAGATACCATTTCGTCCAGCAGGCTATCTATATTAGTGGATTCCGGGAACAGCTTCATTTTTCCCGCTTCCACCTTGGAAATATCCAGGATGTCATTTATCAGATTAAGCAAATGTTTCCCACTATTTGATATGTTCTGAATATAACGGGTCTGTTTAGGGTCGAGCTCACCGAAATACCCCTCCATCAGCGCATCGGAAAAGCCTATGATTGAATTAAGAGGTGTACGCAGCTCATGGCTCATATTAGCAAGGAATTCACTTTTGGTACGACTTGAAGTCTCCGCTGCGATCTTGGCCTGTAGCAGGTTTTCTTCGGCGAGCTTACGGTCGGTTATATCCCGTGCCAATACCTGGACAGTGTCATCATGATCTTCAAGGACAGTAGCATTTATTTCTACATCTATGCAGACATCCTTTGAAGTAATAGCTTTCGTTTCACCATGGATAGACCCGTTGGCCGTGAACTGTGCCAGATATTCATCGATCTTTTCTTTTTCCGAAGGGATCAGGAGATCAAAAAAGGACATATTTTGTAACTGATCCTTTGTATAACCCATCATCATGCAGGCCCGTTTGTTTATGTCGATGATTCTTCCATCAGATCTTATGATAAATACAGCATCATTGGATTGTTCAAAAAGGGATCTGTATTTCTTCTCGTTCCTTATCAGTTTCTCTTCTGCAAGTTTGCGATCTGTGATATTTATTGTTGTCCCGAAGGCCTGTAATGTACCATTATCCTGGATATGGGCAACACCACTGGAGTTCAGCCAGATCACATCCCCATTGTCCTTTACAAGCCTGTAGTCAAGATCGATGGTACGGCCAGGATGGGAAAAACCCATTTTAAATGCCTCGGCGACCTTTGGCTTATCGTCAGCATGGATGCAATCCAGATACTTGTTCCAGTTGTTTCCGATAGAACCCTTTGGCAGACAAACCATTCTGTCAACTGAAGGTGATATATACGTATTGATGAAATTCTGCTGTTTGTCAACATCTGCTTTCCATAGCACAGTATCTATGGCATTGAGAACTTTTTCAAGATCCTCTTCCTTATCCTGGAGCAATCGCTCCGTGTTTTTTCTTTCAAGCACATGGGTGATCATTTCACTGATAAGCTTTATCATGTATACTGTGCTGTCATCCCATTCTTTATTCTCTTTCTTTGAATCTACTGCGATGAATCCCCTTAAAGTTCCCTTGTATTGCATCGGAACCATAACAACTGATATAATACCAACTTCTTTAAGACTGTCACGTAACTGACCGTCTTCATCAGGTATTTCTTGCACGTCCTTTATACGGACCGTTTGTAAGTTCTTCAGTTGCTTTGACAGGAATTTGTAAGCAGGAACCTTCTCTTTAATGGCTATGTGAGATACAAGTCCTTCGATATGCCATTCATGGCTTTTTACAACATATCCATTGTTTTCGGTAAATTCGAAAATGACTATCCTTTCCGCACCTATGAACCTGGTCAGTTTTTCAAGGGAGCGGTTTACCCCATCGTCTATATCCTTGAAACTGGCATTAATGAAACTGCTCGAAATATCTGACACCAAGGCATCGATCCTGGTCTTATGTTCGATCTCAATAGTTTTTTCTTCTGATGTTGTTATATCTTCAACGATAGCATGGCAGCTTATAACCTTTGCAGATTCGTCCTTGCAAGGAACTATCTTCAGTCGAAGGAAAACATGCTTGTTCCATTTAGACATATAAGGCGCTTCAAATAGCGAAGTTTCTCCTGTAGCGATCACTTTCCGGAAAGCTGCCGATATGCCCGCCTTCATCAAAGGTGGGAACGTGAGAATATTGATCTCCTTTGTAGCCTCTTCTGAAGGAGAACCAAGTAGTTTCAAAAGGAAAGTGTTCACTGAAATTATAGTACCGTCGGTTTTGCATGAGATCATTCCGACAGGCAGCTCATTCAAAAGTTCCCTGTGGTTTTGTTCGGGTACTGGTGTCTGGTAGGATAAGGAGCTTGCGCACCATGTGTGATTCATGATTGGGCTCTGAGGTAATTTTGAAATATTAATGTACATTTATAATCATGCTTTATATATAACATTTATGAAGAAATGCCTTTTAATGTCATATTTATCCGGTCAGTGTGCTTCAAATCGCTAGTTATATATGCTTTTCAATCAAAACAAAGCCAACGAACTAACTCAGAGTGATATTTGTGATCAGTGTCAACGAAAAGGGATTAGATATAATCGATGAGATGCTCGACTGGGAAGAAGAACTCAATGTCCAGTCCTTTGAACTTGGGAACGGGGCTACTGTAATTGACTGCGGTGTCAAGATGCAGGGTGGTTACGATGCAGGTATGTACCTGTCCCGTTTGTGTCTTGCTGACCTTGCAGACCTAAGTTACACTAAGTTCGATCTGAACGGACTGCCGGTGCCTGCCATACAGGTAGCTACCGATCATCCGGTCATAGCATGCATGGGTTCACAGTATGCCGGCTGGAGAATATCCGTAGGAAAGTACTTTGGTATGGGTTCAGGACCTGCGAGGGCCCTTGGTCTGAAGCCAAAAGAACTTTATGAGGAGATAGGGTACAAGGACGACTCTGAGTTTGCAGTCCTGGTCATGGAATCATCTGCTCTTCCCACAGAAGAAGTAGTGGAATATATCGCAAAACACTGTAGCGTTGATACTGAGAATGTATACATTGCCGTTGCACCTACTGCTTCGATCGCAGGCAGTGTGCAGATATCAGCAAGGATAGTAGAGACCGGTATACACAAACTGGAGTCAATAGGATTCGATATCAATACCATTAAGAGTGGTTTCGGAGTAGCTCCCATTGCACCTATCGTAGGTGACGATACAAAATGCATGGGATCGACCAATGACTGTATTATTTATTGTGGTGAAACCTATTATACAGTTGAGTATGGAGATGCTGAAAAACTGGCTGAGTATGTTAAGAAGGCACCTTCCACAACATCAAGGGACTTTGGTAAACCGTTCTTCACCACATTTAAAGAAGCAGGCTTTGACTTCTTCAAGGTTGATGCAGGTATGTTCGCTCCTGCAAAGATCACCATAAATGACAAGAAAACAAAGAAGTCATTTACAAGCGGTCGTATCAACCCGGGTATCCTTCTTGATTCATTTGGAATAAAGGAAGTCTGATCGTTTCAATTTCAGGTACAACCCACTGGGTTGTGCCTTTTTTGGAGAACGATATGAAGATCTTAAGCACTTCAAAAGGCATAGGTGGCCAGCTCACTGCTTTCAGGGAACTTGTAAAACGATCGGAAAGCATAATCTTTGTGGGTTCCCCGGGTTTTTGTACTCCATTTGCTGAGCTCCTTGCGTATGGATTGCGCGGGAGCGGTAAAGCAATGATGTTCATACCCAATACTGATGTAAAGAATGCAAGATCGATCATTGCTGCACCTCAGGGCATGCAGCTTGGTGACAGTGTAGTGCCTGAGGGTGATACGATCGTCCTGCTTGGAGGACTTGCTATGCCCAGGATAGGCTCCACTCCCGGGGAAATAAAAGCTTTTCTGGACAACTTGCCTTCAGGATCAGGCAAAAAGCTTGTTATAGGAGTATGTTTCCAGTCCATCTTCGAAAAGGGAGGGTGGACAGATATAATTGGTTTTGATCACATCATAGACTCTGATCTTGAGAACTGCCTGAAGTCAGATGCAATGTAACTGAATTATGTGATTTTCAGGTGATCCTGGCGTCTACAACCACATGCCATACGCCAGGAGCATATTTTTTAATACGCCTGGTCCCTATGATCTCCATCTTTTTTCCAAGCTGCAGAGCAGCTTCCTGTATCCTGTTCACAGGCCTTTCGAACAAAAGTTTTTCAGGAGTGGTTTCATGATAATGCAGTATGCCACCTTCAGGCTTAAGAGCCTTTATACCATTCGGTAGATAATGATGGGTCGTTCCCACGTAACCCATGATGACCCTGTCAGCCACACCTTCCGGTGTAACAACAGCACAGTCACCAAGAAGGGGCTCGACCAGATCGTCCACATGGTTCAAATGGATGTTTTCCTGAAGATAACCAAAGGATACCGGATTTAGCTCGATGGATATGACCTTTTTTGGTGCGGAGTGCACTGCTATGGGTATAGAAAAATATCCAATGCCTGCAAACATGTCAACAACAACTTCACCACAGGCGGATACGCTCATTAGTTTTTTTTCAGCCAGGTTTCCTTTTGAGAACATAACCTTTGTAACATCCAGCTTGAAAAAGCAGCCGTTCTCCCTGTGTATAGTTTCAGTATCATGACCTGCAATGATCTCTCTTGCAGGGACTCTGAAAGTCCCATGAATGCCTTTGTCTCTTACAACACAGCTACACCTTGGATACATTTGCAGCAGCTTTTCGCCGATGATCGCGGTCCTGTGATCGAGCTCTTCTGGTATGGTCACTATGATCACGCTCCCGATAACCTGCCAGCCTGAAGGCACTCTTGCGAGCTCTTGTGGAGTTACCTCATTAGACAGGTGTTCTTTAAGAGATCTTTGAGAAATGTAGAACTCTGGCATTCCATCTTTAACACATGTGTATCCAGGGATCGTTCTTGTTACAGGCAAAAGCAGGTATTTTTTACCGTTTTCTGTGATCTTCCTAACCTTGCGGCCCATATCCAGGACTTTGCTCTCTAATAACCAGCTCCTTATAACCTCTGCCTCTTCAATAGGCACGCGAACAGTAAGACTTCGTTGATTTTGCATATCGGTAACCATAATCGATTGTAAATATATATTTCAATAAACAGCTTTTTTGGAATCTATTCGACTATTAGCTAACGTTTATATAGAGTTATTGTTATTTAATGTAATATGAACGACTGCGACCGGACTGCTCTTTTTTCTAACGGGAATGGTTTTGTCGCGTTGAATAGTCCTGTAAAGATCCAGATACTGGATTTTTTAAAAGGTTGCTCACGTTCTTTTGATGAGATCGTGAAACACACAGGAAAAGCTAAATCTACGGTTTCAGTACATCTTAATGACCTACGGTCTTCCGGACTCGTAGAAGAAGAGTGCGATCAGGATGATAAACGTCGCAAAACATATTACCTTAAATGTGAGCACATGGCTCATTCCCAGCCTCCTATTCTTAAGCACTATAAGAACGTTCTGGAAACATTAGCTTCTCCACAACTCGAAAAGCATGGCTGCTTCAAATGTTTTTTCCGTGCCATACAGTTTGGCTTCGATGCCCATGGGATCAACAGTGATCCTATAATGAGAAAGATAGGCAGGGACATTGGTATAAGCATCTCTTCTAATTTCGTTTCAAAGGACATAGAGTATCTCGTTCAGGAATTGGCTGTATTCTGGAAAAGGTATCAAATGGGTACTATGTATCTTGCAGACAGCGAGCCTTTGATGATAGCTGTAGAGAAATGCTTTGATTACAAGCTTATATCTACCATAGGGAAGAACCTGTGCTCTTTTACTGAAGGCATCATCGAAGGAACAATAGTGCATTCACTTAATATTTCTTGCTGCGTGCAGGAAATAGAATGCTGCGGTAATGGAAAGGATAGATGCCTTTTTATTGTACATTTTCTGAATAAGTGAGATCAGATTTTAAAAAGAACCTATTATCACTCCAAGCTCTGAAGGTACTAACCTTCCAATAGCTGCAACGATACCAGGTCCATCGGTAGTTTCCCTGCAAACGATGGCGTGTTCCATTATTCCGAGTCTTTCTATGCCGTATATGTCTCTTGCATGCCCTGTTCTTTTTACTGCAGCTTTTAGTTCTGACCTTGTAATGGCATTTGCTGTTACCCTGTCGTATCCAGCTTTTTTCCATTGCCACCATGTGTCAGCCTGATATTTACTGAACTTGCCTTGTATTTTAGGTTCGTTGTTAATGATCTCTACCTCAACAGGCAGGTATCTGATCATGCCAAAACGTGAGGCAACCTGTCGGGCATTTCCTGGTCCCAGGTCCTTCATGTTTTCTGGTGAAATGATAATTTGCGTACCTATGTCCACAACTATCCTGTCTTCTTCGATGGAATCAATAAACCCTTTGTATATTGCCCCTTTGTCCGGAATAGATGTCAGGGTTCCATATTGCTTTATAAGAAGATTGCTTGCGAACTCCTCGTCCTCCCCTTCGATCTCAGCGATGGCCCATCTATCAGCTGAAACAGTGATGTTGATCTGGACAGCCAGTTCTTTTAACTCATTTGCAACAGTGGCAGAAATAGTATCTACTGTTTTTTTTTCGTTCCCATAGACCTTTATGCATAATGTGATCTGTTTCATGTCTTATGATCTCTTAATGATTTATAAGTGACTCGAGAAGGTCCTTTGTTTCAATGAAATACTCGAGAGTTACATCTTCAATATCCTGATATTCCCGCATGATATTCTCGATCTTCTTGAGGTCCCTTTTGAAAGGTCCCAGTCTCCTTATAACAGTTTCCGTATCTGCGCCACTGGTGACCAGTTCATTATAAATGGAGACAATTGTATCGTTCAGCCTTTTGATCTTCTCGTATATATCCTGATCCTGTTTATTATCCGGAAGGACACCATTCCTGTTGCTTCTGGGATCGTCATCACTCCCTTCCTCTGCCTGTTCCATCCCCTCAGGCAGTTCGCCTTCCAGCGCAATGATGAGATTTTTCAGAGCTTCTACTACCTTAAAACCTGAATCTGTAAGCTCCACATATTTGACCCGTCCTTCCATTGTGAATTTTACCAGTCCATGTTCTTCCATTTTTGAGAGGATCTTCGTTGTGTGCGCAAATGTCGAATTGATCTCTTTTGTAATTACAGAAGCATACGTTTTCTGGAAGGACCAGATGGCAAGGAGTGCCAAAGTAGGTTTTTCCTGAAGGAATAGTTGCTCAGCATATTCTTTAGCCATAATTTCTCTCTCTTTTTATGATCGGTCCTGCGAATTAGAAGAGAATTATCTACTCATTTCTATCTATTCTATTGTATATTACTTTATGTAATTATACCCCTGTGAAGATATTTATATTTATCGAAATCTTCTCAGAGTGTCTAATATTCCCTCTATACCTGCATTAGTTTTGAAAGATGTTCCGCTGAAATGTGTCCTTGACGCCTTGAACCCCTGTGCTGTTAACTCCTTAAGTAGCTCTTCCATAGGTATGGCAGATATTCCCAGTTTTTTTGACAGAAGATGATGATCATAGAAAGTAGGTATATCCAGTTCATTTCTGCACAGCTCAATTATCTTCATTGCATGCTCTTTCTTTCCCAGTTCTCTTTGAGCCAGTTGTATTAGTACGGCGTCACAAAAATCTTTGTCGTGCAGAGGGCCCAGCCATAATGGACCGGCAATATGTGTGGAATTTCCGCATCTCTCACATTTTTCGGGTATATGCACTGCCAGTCCATAATGGACCGACCGGTCCATACAACTGGTACAATGCGCTATGAACCCCATATTCTTTAAGCATTTGTCAGTTTTTTTTGCACTTTTTTTCAATTCAAGATATACCCGCACATAATGCCTGGTAGCGTGGCATAACATGGGTTGCATGGCCTTTTCATATCTTGCAAGGTCCCTTGCGATCATACCAAGCAGGATGCGCACCCCCATTTCACTGTGATATTCAACGTTCAAAGGCACTGCACCGTATTTCCGGATACCTGAATTCAAGTGTGCTCCACACAGGGGAGCAGTATCCGTAGCTGTGACAGCAATCATATTTATAGCTGAACCGGATGCAGCGTCAAGGTAGGTGGTAGGTGATCCAAAAGGGTCTATATCCACTATATTATATCGTTCTTTATGCAACAATACATTAGCATTCCCAAGGCAGGTTCTCACTTTACCCGTAAGATCATTGAGTTCTGCATTTTCCCTGATCAGGTTATATGCCTCTTCGCTCCAGTCATTAAGGGTGACATTAAGCCCTACTTCTTTTGAGATCCGAAGGCCACGCATGCCGGAAGCTGAAAGTGCGTCCACATAGGTGATCTCCGACAGGTCCAGATCTCTGCTTGATGCCAACACCTCAGAAAAAGCAGCTATCGATGCCACTGATATATCACGATTAAGTTCCATTTCCGGATTATAAAAAACACTTGCAGAAGATATGGAAAGCTGCCGGTCATCCGGAACCATGGGGACCAATGCCCGGGTACAACCTTCAAGAATAGTCCTGGTCTTCATCGGTCCCAATCGAATGACTGCTATTATTTAACTATGATGGTCCCACTCATCCTGGGATTACCCAGAATACTGTAATTATATGTCCCGGTTTCATTAAAAGTGTAGCTGAAAGATTGCCTGTATCCTATAGACCGGCTCTCCCAAAGACCATCTTCGCTCACGATAGTAAATGCTCTGATGGGATCATTAAAATTGATCCAGAACACAGTATCTTTAGGTGCCACCTCAAGGGTATTCGGAGATGAGAGGAATTTTTCCAGACGTATGGTATAAGAACGGGATACGCCGGTATCTATTACCTGAGGTCCCTGAGTTGTAGTCTCTTTCGCAGGCACGTCTACTGTTGGCTGCTCTGAGGTCATGGTATCGTTTTGTTCAGTTTCACCCACAGAGGCATTATTTTCATTTTCAGGAGTGACATTATCATCGCCATCAGTATCTGTAGTGGCATTGTGCGTTACATTAACTTCACCATCTGTAGTCATGTCGTCTGTACAACCTGACAACATGACAGCAGACAGCACAAATAATAAAAGTAAAGCTTTAGTTTTCATCCCTATCACCTGCCTATACATTAAAGGCCTCTACCTAATAAACTTTCACTTCAAATATGCAGAAGTTGAACTTCGACCTTATGTCCCTGGCTATCATCATCCATCTCTATGAGGGCAGCATATCCAGATGCTGCCATACCGGGATTTACAACTACGGTACCTTTTGTTCTTACCACTCCTCTTGCCTCGTGTATATGCCCGCATACAATAAGCTGTACCCTGCCGAGAAAATCTGAAAAAGATGTACATCCCACATGTCCGGATGGTATCTCATCCAGAACGCCATACGGAGGAGCATGGGTGAGTAATACTATCTTCATATTGTTACTTTCTGCAGCCTTGATAATTTCTTCGAGCCCGGACCCAATGTCGCACTCCTGCATCTCAAAGGGTGTACAGAAGGGAGTGGGGTTGGAACCTCCTGAACCTACAAATACTGTATCACCTATCGTATGGGATTTGTGGTGAAGGTTCACAGCATTTGAAGTGTCAAGCACGTCAAGTATAGAGGGATGGTCGCAGTTTCCGGGCACTGCCAGTACAGGGACATCGAAATGATCTAAAAGTTCCATTACCTTCTCATCCGGACCAAAATTTGTAATATCCCCTGCCACAAGAGCAAGATCTATTTTGCCGGCTTTTTCCAGAAGACCATCTATTTTCGAATAGTTCCCATGAGGGTCAGCGATCGCAAAAATTCTCACTTCCAATGCACCTCTGTATTGACATTTATTGTTTCATCTTTTTGTTAGTTCCTTTTCAGAAGGACCTGTCGCCTCCCAGCATCCCACCAATGACTTTGCCGCCGATCCCTCCTATACCCGTTGATTCATCGCGGCTCTGGAATCTTGCAGCAGCCATGACCCTGTCAGCAAGCCTGGAAAATGGCAGGCTCTGCAGGAATACTTTTCCAGGGCCACGCAGAGTTGCGAGTACTACTCCTTCGCCTCCGAAAAGTGCATTTTTGAATCCTCCCACAAAGCTGATGTCATAGCTAACACTTTCTGCAAATGCGCATATGCAGCCAGTATCAACTCTTATGACTTCTCCAGCTTTGAGGTCCCTTTCGATTATAGTTCCACCTGCGTGAACAAAAGCCAGACCATCGCCTCTGAGCTTCTGCAGGATAAAACCCTCGCCTCCGAAAAGTCCTGCTCCGATCTTCTTCGTGAACGTAAGTTCAATTTCTATTCCCTTTGCAGCACAGAGGAAAGAATCTTTCTGGCAGATAAAACCCCCTCCCAATTGAGCGAGGTCCAGGCAAATGATCTTTCCCGGGTAGGGAGCTCCGAAAGCTATGTAGCCTTTACCTTCTCCTTCATGGGTAAAATTAGTAATGAAGAAACTCTCACCCGTGACGGCTCTTTTAAGGCCCTTCAATAAGCCCCCACCTGTCGAAGTCTCCATTTTGATGCCTGGTCCCATGTACATCATAGCACCCGCTTCTGCCCTTACGCTCTCTTTAGGGTCCAGTTCTATCTCAACGAGCTGCATATCGTTCCCAATTATCTTGTAATCAATAACATCTGCCATATTCATCTCTCCTTTAAGCGATCCAGGACACAGGATATTACAGTTGGTATCCAGAATTGCCTCTGCTACTAGTGTATAGTTCTAGCAGAAGCAAAGATAAAAACTTAATTATATCATATGTGCATAAGTGACAGGGGAGATCATCCATGAAGAAAAAAAGAGCAGTTCTTAATGATAATGCAAGTATGATCGCTCAGTGTCATCATGGTACCCTTCTGGATGAACTTCGTGCAAAGACCGATCCACAAAAAGCAAATACGATTGATTTTAGCACACGTCTCAATCCCATGGGTAGTATCTTCCAATATCAAAATATTTTGGATCTTCATGGTTTGATAAATACTTCCAAGAACCTCATCGGCCAATATCCTGATAACAGATACCTGGAATTCAGAAACGCTGCAGCAGGTTTTGTAGGAAAGGGATTAACGTCTTCAAACATCATACCAGGCAGTGGGATATGTGAGATCATAAGACTTGTTCTGGGCTGTACTCTTGAAAAGGGAGATATCGTACTGGTCCCTTTCCCCTCGCCTCCGGAGTATAACCGCTATTCTGGATTATTCGGTGCACGTGTGATCCCTCTTCCCCCCCACGAGCTGCTGCTGGCAGATGATGATCTGTTATCCTGTGCCAGAGTGGTGCTGTTATCCAATCCCGGTAATCCGGGAGGGCGCCTTATTTCCAGGAAGGAATTAAGGCCTTTTGCAGAGAGATGTGCTGAACACAGGACCCTCCTTATCGTGGATGAATCCTGCATCGAACTATCTGATCCATCCCAAACCCTTGCAGGCCACATCTTTGATAATGATTTTGTTGTGGTCGTCCGTTCGATTGCTCATGCATTTGCAATTCCGGGACTTAACGCTGCATATGCCATAGCTTCCGAAAAAACTGTCCAGCTTTTCAATAATGCTCGTCTTCCCTGGAGCATCGGTGCATTTTCAGACGTTTTGTGTACAGCGGTGCTCAATATAGAAGGAGGCATTAATTCCAGCTATCTGGAGGATTCCCGGGAGCTTATACGTTCTCAACGTAATTATTTGATCAGCCGCATCGGACGTATCTATGGTTTTTCCCCTCAGCCTTCGGACGCAAATTATCTTCTTGTGGACCTCAAGGACCTTTTTATGGATTCGCATACCCTTACTGGAAATCTTGCATCAAAAGGTTTTCTGATAAAAGATTGCAGTAACTTTTTCCAGGCAGAGAAACAGTTTGTCAGGATAGGATTGCATGTACAGGAAGATAACGAGATCCTTCTGAAGGCTATAGGCGAAGTTCTTACCGAAACCAGTAAAGAGGATGCAAGGGAACGGCTGGAAGTTACCATTGAAAGTGCTGCTGCAGGGTCAGCTCCTGCCAGCAGAGGTACGTGCCAGTATTATCCCTGCCATTTCGAGGGACAGGATTGTACCTTCTGTTTTTGCCCCTTCTATGCCTGTGAGGATGAACGTACCGGAGGCAAGTGGATAGTAGGATCCAGCGGTAATAAAGTATGGAGCTGTGAGAACTGTACATATATACATCAGTCCAGATTATCCCGAAAGATACTTGATATCCTCATGGAAGAGGGGGATACAGAAGATAACATAAAGAAGGCATGGAATTTAGTAATAAAGCCTTTACTATAATATATGTTATCATTCCAGTATATTGAGGTCGTGGAGCTGAAGCTATACACAAGTTTAATTTAATTAGATAAAAGATAATTGAATAACTTAATATAGGTCCTGTTGTCTAAAAAAAGGCGATAACTGTGTCAAGGCAAACAAAATTTATCCCGGTCAGAGAACATCTGCTAAAGGTCCAGCCATGCAAACACGGAGGCCTGGTGAAAAAAACATCCCAGCAATACGGCATACCGGAATACCAACTACTGGATGCGAGTGCCAGTCTGAATCCATATGGTACTCCTTTTGACCATCCATACACCGGGCTTGATATGGATAACATTTTATATACTGCCCTTAAAAGAATGGGCCAATATCCGGACAATCGTTACTTGGAATTCAGAAAAGCAGCTGCCAGCTTCATAGGGAAGGGAATGACGGCGGAAAATATAATTCCAGGCAATGGTTCCTCAGAGATAATCCGCCTGGTTGCAGAGACCGTAATAGAGGAAGGGGATATTGTGCTAATTCCATCTCCCACCTTCAGCGAGTATGAACAGCAGTGCAGCATATTCGGAGCTGAGATCAGATACATAGAACAGGAGTTGCTCCCGGATGTGCCCGACGATATATTAAAGGGAGCTAGACTGCTTTTTGTGTGCAATCCTAACAATCCTACAGGCAAGTTATTCAGCCGTGAAGAACTCCAATGCCTCATAGACAAATGCCGGGAAAATAATGTGGTCCTTTTCGTTGATGAAGCTTTTATAGAACTGGCAGATCCCTCACAGACCATTGTGGACCTGGTGGAATCCAATGACCATCTTTTTATCCAGCGTTCCCTTACCAAGGCTTTTGCCATTCCCGGCATCAGAATGGGCTTTGGGGTTGCTTCGGCAAAGATAGCAACATTGCTTAATAATGCGAGACTTTCCTGGAACCTGGGGTGTGTGGCAGAAGAAGTGAGTACCGTTCTCATGAATATGGAAGGCGGATGTTACAGCCGATATCTTCTGGAATCCAGGGAAATGATAGACAGAGAACGGGAGTTCCTCATGGAAAAACTGGGACGCCGCGGGTTCAGACCTATTGAAAGCACTGTTAACTTTATTTATGTGGACATAAGCGATCTATCCATGGATTCCACCGAATTGACGGAAAGGATGGCAGTACATGGCGTATTAATAAGGGATTGCAGCTCTTTCCAGGATATCGGGAAACATCATATACGTATAGCTGTGCGTACAAGAGAGGAAAATGAACGGATAGTGGATTGTATAAGGCAGGTCATTCAGGAATGGGGAAAAGAACAGGCGATCCTTTATCTGGAGCGCAATCTGGCAAAGGCCCGGGGCAAGGGGCCTCTGGGAAGCAACAGGGAATGCAATTACTATCCCTGCCATTTTGAAGGCCAGGATTGCACTTTTTGCTTCTGTCCGTTCTATCCGTGCCAGGATGGGCGTACTGAAGGTAAGTGGATAACCGGCTCAAGTGGGAATGAGGTCTGGAGCTGTCTTGAATGCAGGATAGTGCATGAGCCTGATGTGGTTGAAAAGATGCTAACTGTGCTCACTGCTGAGGGATGTACTGAGGACGGGCTTAAGAAGGCATGGGAACAGGTCATGGAGCCTCGATTATGTTCTTCACAATAAGTGGATTTGACCTGATCGTTGTATTGGTCCTGGCATTTGTCATTGATCTGGTATTAGGGGAGCCGCCTTTTGCCATACATCCTGTTGTGTGGATAGGTAAAATGATCTCATTTTTCAAGCACAGGGCACCTTCCAAGAACAGGAGGATCTATGGTATCTTTATGGCATTGTGTTGCATTCTTTTTGCTGCTCTTATTGGTACTGTTGCCACTTTGATACTGGATACCGAAAGCATACCTGCACTGGTACGATATCTGGTGGCAGCCTGGTTCCTGAAGATGACATTTGCTGTACGCTGCCTTATGGATGCGGGTAAAGAAGTGTATGAGGAGCTTGCCACAGGTGATCTGGACGGAGCAAGGAAGAATCTTTCCATGTATGTGAGCAGGAATACCTCAAAGCTAACACCTGAGCAGGTATCATCGGCTGTGATCGAAACATCATCTGAGAACTTTGTTGATGGTATCCTTTCACCGTTGTTCTACTTTGCATTGTTCGGACCATTAGGGATCATCGCAGCATATGTATTCAAGGCAACAAGCACCCTTGACTCCATGGTAGGTTACAGGGATCCCCAATACCTGCACCTAGGCTGGTTCTCAGCAAGAACAGATGATATATTGAACTGGATACCTGCCAGGTTGTCCCTGATACCCATATCCATAGCAGCTATTCTCTTGCGGCTTGTACCATCATTTTCAAGATATCTTGATCCTGCGAGTGCGGTCAAAATTGCTATTGAAGATGGGACAAAGACACCATCTCCAAACTCAGGCTATCCCATGGCGGCTTTTGCAGGAGCTATGGGTATTCGTCTTGAGAAACCCGATGTGTATGTGCTGGCGGCAAGGAATCCTTATCCTCAGTTCTTTCATATTAAACTGGCACGCAGCCTTGTGCTGAGCTCTTCTGTGATCTCTTTGCTGATGTGTGCTTCAGTGCTTTATATTATCATGGATCGTTTCTATATATTATAGGCTTGAACAAAGTGGTGAGTATGAAATTATCAGATATCAAAAACAATGACATGAAAAAGGACCAGTCAAAGGAACTGGAAGGTGATGTTCCTCTGGATATAAGGGATATACTGGCGGAGGAGGGCATCACCGTACAGATGCTTATTGACACAGCACTTGAGCTGTATGTTCCGCATCCTGGGATAGAGACCAGGGAAAAGGCAGAAGAAGTGTTTTTGGGGGAACTGAACCTGGCCCTGTCCGACCCGAATCTATGCCTTCTCATATACTCCGGCATACTTCTGGAAAAAGAAGGACGCAGAGGCCATCTCCCTAACATCAGCAGGAAATCCTATGAAAAGGACCTCACGTTCATAATAGCTGACGAAGTTCTCGGGATGAGTATTTCCAGGTACATTAGTGGTGATAAGGGCACTTTTGAGTTTGTACGGTTCGATAAGCAAAAACCAGGCATTCTTTCAAAACTAGGTCCTTTTATGGACGATGTCATTGGCGGACTTATAGGTGGTGTCTCCGCAAACATGTATACCAGAAGCATGGCAGAACAAGGTGTTAATAAAGAAAAAGAAAGCGATAAAAAGAACAAAAGCAATGACAACAGTGGTGTGATCGCAGGATGAGAAGTTTCCTTCTGGCATTAAGGTCCGGTTTTGGTTTTCTGTCCACTATTCCGGTAGGGTTGACAATGGAAGGTCTGGATGAGTTCTTCAAGCGGACCTATTTACATATCGTCGTAGGTGCTGTGCTGGGACTATTGATGGGAGTTTTCTCTTTCTTATCCATGATGACATTGCCACAGCAGATAAGTGCTATAGTGATAGTTATTTTTGTATACTATCTTACAGGTCTTAACCATCTTGATGGCCTTGCGGATTTCGGGGATGGCGTAACTGCCCATGGATCGGTGGAAAAGAAGATCCGTGCTCTTAAGGATGTGGCACTTGGCATCGGAGGTGTAGGTTTCTGTACAATGGGTATCCTTGCATTTTATTCATCAATAGCTTCCCTTCAGTCTGAAGCCCTTCTATGGGCTGATAATAGTATGCGCACTGCTGCAGCTATCCTGTTTTCTTCTATGCTGATAGCAGAAGTTTCAGCAATGCAGTGCATGCTCACAATAGCAGCTTTCGGCAAGTCTATCCATGAGGGATTGGGGTCTATCTTAGTGCAGAACACCACATTTCCAAAATATGTAGTGGGGCTTTTGGGTTCCGTGGTCATATGTTCGCTTGCCCTGCTACCCTTCGGAATTTGGTATGGTGGGATTATTGCCCTTATAGCTGCTATTATTTCAGCTTTTCTCGTATTGAACATCAGTAACCGGCACTTTGGAGGGATGAACGGGGATGTGATCGGCACTTCCAACGAGGTGGGAAGAACTATTGCCCTTATAATGATCGTATTGGTATTGAGCTATCATAACGGAGGTATTCCATGGATGCTATAATTATGGCCGGAGGCCTGGGAAGCAGGCTTGGGATGGGTGAGAAACCGTGTGTGAGTTTACTGGATAAGCCCTTGATAACTTATGTTATAGAGGCTTTGCATGAGGCTTCCGGAATAGACAGGATATATGTTGCAGTTTCTCCGGCTACTCCTCTGACCCAGAGCTTCCTTGAGAAAAACTACAATGGCAAGGTACGCACTATCATGACCGGAGGAGGCAACTACGTAGGTGATATGATATACGCCGTTAAAGAGGCGGCTATAAATGCGCCGGTCCTGGTCATTATGGCCGATCTGCCATTGCTTAAAGGTAAGCATATTGATCACGTTATAGGGGAATATGAAAAATGCGGGAAACCTGCAATGTCGGTTTTCTCTCCGCTGGCAATATGTAAAGGCCTTTCAGTAAGACCAGATACGGTCTTTAACTGGGAAGGTGAACTGATCGTACCTTGTGGTGTCAATATTATAGATGGCAGCAATATTGAACAGGAACAGGAGTATGAGAGTCTGGTAAGCCAGGATGCTGCTTTTGCATTGAACATAAACCGTGCCGAAGATCTGCGCAAATGCAAAGAGATTATAGAACAAAGACTATTATCGCAGTCATGATCTCTTTATATACATGGTCTCAGGAAGGTATGTGATGTCTATGCCGGGAAATATACTCGTAGCAGAGAAGGAATATTCTCTTGATACATTGAAGATCATAACCGGACACTCTGTACTCAAAGATCCTGATTCGATACCCGAAGAATTGCTCCTTCTGTGCAGTGTGATAGATAATCCTTATCTGTTACCTTATTTTCTTGAAACTTTCTATTCAATGCAGCTCAGGGATGAGAATGCTTTTCATTTTGCCTTGCTCAGGATACAGGTTGATTCACAACTACGTATGAACGAGGATATCCAGAA
>AMWB02037430.1_pt1 | contig 31953 bp, 28 predicted proteins | sample 200311 | NCBI WGS metagenome assembly AMWB02 (sample SAMN02737377, study PRJNA173069) | bioreactor metagenome | biome: anode biofilm in microbial fuel cells | place: USA: California | collected 2010-12-16
AAAAAGAACCTTTCACCTGGACATCAGGATACCCTGGCCTACGAGGTACACAATAACCTCTACCTGAACATCACTAACAGATGCAGTGCAAGATGCACTTTCTGTATACGGGATCTGGCAGACGGCGTATATGGATATGACCTTTGGCTTTCCAGGGAGCCCACACTGGAAGATATGATCACCCACCTCCGTGCACTGGACCTTAAAAAGTATAAGGAAATAGTCTTTACGGGATTTGGCGAACCTACCACCAGATTAACAATGCTGCTCAGCATCACAGCATGGCTCCATGAACAGGGGATAAAGGTAAGACTTGATACCAATGGCCATGCTGCATTGATAAATCCAGGCATCGATGTTGTAGGAAAACTTAGAAATGCGGGAATGTATGCTGTTTCTATCAGCCTGAACGCCCAAAACGAGGAACTGTATGACCGTCTGTGCAGGCCCGTATTTGCAGGATCATATCAAGCCATGCTATCATTTGCCAGGCAGTGTATTGCTGCGGGTATCAGTACACGACTGACCGTTGTAAAAGTACCTGAAGTAGATATAGAGGCCTGCGAGAAGATAGCAAAGGACATGGGAGCAAGCTTCTTTGCAAGATGAACTATATGAAGACATTTGAGTTTAAGGATATCAGCGAATATATCTGAACAGATCATCCCTTTTTGCAAGATGCATGCGCTGCCGTATACATGACGACAGTTTTTTAAGATCCTCCTCCTTAGCACTCACAGGTACCACAACATCCTGCCACATATTCCAGGGTGAAGGCAGACCGATCCTCTCCACGATATCATCAAGCACATGGTCGGCCATATCTTCGTCGATCTTGTCCATTTTGTTAATGGCAAGTATGACCGGGACCCCGACCTCGTTCAGGAACCTGAAGAGCTCAATATCTACAGGGATCTCATTCCTTTCTTCCCACCTTGCCACTACCTCCAGAAACGAAGATCCATCAATTACCAAAACCGCAAGGTCTATCCTGTCGGCATTATCTTCTATATAATGCACTATTTTATCCTTAACGATATCCTGCTTGCGTTCCTTGACCCCGCTCATGAAACCAAAGCCAGGCATATCCGTGACCAGCAGATCCCCAAGTCGTATATGTATCGGTTTCAGAGTGACCCCGGGCCTTTTTCCCACTCTTACCTTGCTGCCTGTCAGTTTGCGGATGATAGAGGATTTACCCACATTGGACCTGCCCACGAAAATTATCTCAAATTCAGCGCCATCAGTAAGGTCCGGTTTATTTTTCATATTATCGCCGGTTGCTTAGTGGCATTTATCGATAATATGTTCTTCCTTAAGCCTGTGTTCTTCCTCTCCTATTCTGGTGTCCAGGTCATTCAGGAAAGCTTTGAAATTGGCTACTGGTATCCTGGCGCCGGCAGCTTCCGCAAGACCACCGCCGGTCCCCCCAAACCTGGGAGCTATATCCCGTAAAATTAGGTTGAGGTCTACAGGACTACGTGAACGGAAGCTCACATCATAGGCGTGTTTTGTCTGCCTGTATTCGGCAGATGCGCCCACTTTCCTCTGACCGTAAGCTGCAGCGTATATGGCAGATTTGGACTTGTAGCCTTTCGGGTCAATGACATAGGCTATATTCTGCAGGCTTTTGACCTGCTTTTTTATCCTTAGTCTTAACTGTTCTTCCAGGTCAGAGCATTTTTTTGCAAAAACAAGCACATCTGGAATAGAAGAGGGAATCCGATCCTTTGCAAGGTGTTCTACAAGAACCCTCTTGAAATCGAATTCACGGCCTGCATAGATAACTGCCTGTATAAGAGCACCGGCTTCAAAGAAAAGAGTTCTTTTATCCCAGTCTTCGCACCACTGTTTAACTGAATCGGTATCATCTGCATAATCGCCTATAGCTCCGTATATAGCCACTCTGCGCACATCTCTGTTCAGGCGCTTAGCAAGCACTTTATAGGTGAGCTCAGAAGAACATGCACAAGGATCATTATGCAGCCAGCTTTCGGTCCAGCCGTTCTCAGGCACAGGATGATGATCGATATATATGAGATCGCTTTCCTGAGCCACTTCCTTAAGCCTCTGTAAAAGCTCTGCACTGGTGCGTTCGTCAATGGCAATATCGCAAATTATCACGCGCCTATATCCTTTTGCCAGTTCCAGTTTTTGCAAAAGGCTTACAGGGCTTGTAAAATAAACCTGTGAGTCTGGATAGGCACTCTTTGCGATCGCACCGGAACATATACCGTCCGAGTCTCCGTGAGTGAAAATTATAGTTTCTATGCCATGATCCCGTTCAAAAGCTCTCATATCAACCCAAAATTGATCTTTTAAGGAGAGTTGGCTTGGCATGTATTTAAACTGTTTCCTTTCATGTATCACAGTCTCCATCCAATTGCCCTTTCTATAAGGTTGATCATGCTTTGCTTAAAGCTGCTGATGGAATCAATTTTGTCGGGTCCTTTATTCTCTTCTGCGGTTTTTTCCTGTGTTTCCACACCACTTTCCTGTGAAATGTTTTCCGTATATAGTTCTTCTTCTGACAACGTTTCTCCGACAATATTTTCCTCGATTTCCAGTACATAGCTTGCGGATTCAAACGTATCGCTATATTCCCTGGAGTCTACAAACCTCACATTTGCACCTGGTATCACAACACTTCCGGTGGACCTGAGAAGTACTGAATATTTGAGTTCCCAGACGTCAGATGGCTGCATCACCTGGCTTTTGCTCAGGTTACCATCTATCAGCTGGCAGTTTTCAGGTATCCGGTCAGTGAGTTGTACGTAAGCAGCCCTGTCTCCCGTATTGTTGACCCGCAGAGTTACATTCAAAAGGCCTTCTGTTCCCATATCCTGATAAATGAAAGATTTCTTCACATCTATATATGGGCCATGTATCACGATCTCACTGGCATTGGTTTGCATAATGTGGGAAACACCATTGTGCTCAATGGACAATTTCATACCAGGTATCAGGAATGTTCCTGGCCTCAGGGCACGCATGGAATAACCAAGAGACCTTTTTTCCCTTGGGTTCAGTTTAATGTTCCAGTTTGTATTATCTATATCCGGATCAGTTATGAACCCATCAGGCACCGTTTCATTTATATGGATATTCTCCAGCGGAATGTCCTTAAGGTTCATCACCTCAACCATTATATAGACTCGCTCATCGATATTTGCCTCATCTGCCGGAAGCCTTTTTACTCTAATGACATTGTTGATCCAAGGTATTGGCTTATTGATATGTGAAATGTTTGCAATGGCAACCCCTATAGTGGCATAGGGCGTAGGTATATCATTACCTGTTACAATATCTTCAGCTGTTAATCTGATTGATCCGTCAAGTATCGTTTCATTGGGAATGCTACTATGATTGAGGGCAAGTATGGCGCCCCATGAGCGTGAAGTGTTGCTTTTGACCTTGAGCATTACATAATCGTCCGGCATGTCCACAGGTTTCGACGCTGAAAAATCCTGTGCAGTGATCGTGTATCCACCGACCTTGACCTGCTCGCCCCAATGAAGTGTAATGTTTGAAGGGGTGAGCCATTCAGTGTCATTTGAATCCCTTGCAGATGCAGGATGCTGCAGCATTACCAGATACATGATCAGTACTGCTGCAAGCAAGATAGACCTGTGATACATATCAGTTCTGACCTTTTCTTGAGAACTTCATTACAGCTATAAGGGCAATTACCAGAACCCATGCTTCAAAACCAGGCTGCTGGCCGACTTCATCACTTGTTCCGCTGCTTGCCTGTGCCTTACCGGAACTGGAAGATCCCGCATTGCCTGATTGATCCTTTGAGGTTGTATCCTGGCCGGATGCAACCTTTAATGCTATTTCCGGCATGTTCGAGACCTTTTCACCTTTATAGCCTTCCAGATCAGTAAATTTAGCAGATGTTGCTGGCAGTTTCATATCAGCTTCCTTTTCAAGCTTAAGGACATATGAAAAACTTTGTGTCTTTTTATCATTCACCACATCATCGAAAGTCATGACCCCGCTTACAAAGCTGGTACCTTCCGGTACTGTCTCTTCTATTTCAACATTTGCATCCCGGTTGCCTTCATTTTTTACAGAGATGGTAACGCGCACATTATCACCAGGATTGAAGGAAGATACATTTACTTTTTTCTCCAGAACTATATAGGGACCATTGACCACAATAGTAGGTGTATCGGATTCGAACGTGTAATCTTTGCCATCCACCCTGAACTTGGCAGTAGCTTTTGGCAATTTGAACTTTCCGGGTTTGATCGGTTTGAGAGTATATTCCAGAACTGTGGTTGTTTCCTGCGCACTGAGAGATGTGGTCTTTTCCGTCTGCACATTGTCCTTCAGTTCCAGATCATCTGTCTGTAGGTCAGTGAGATGGACAGAACTGAGTGCATATGGACCCGTATTTCTCATAATAAGAGAAACATAAGCTGTTTCATCCATGTATATTTCTTCTGTACAGCTTTTGGTAAGGGTGATCTCTGCTTTTGGTTCAATGGTAATGGTCTTTGTACCCTCGAAAATATGCTTCTCATTGTTTATATCATAAGCAGCGGCCCGTGCAACGATCTTAAAATCTTCTTCATCCCATAAAAGAGGGATCTGAAGTTTAAATGCAAGTGGTTTTGTAGTTTCTCCCTTCTCAAGAGAAGGTGTTGTTTGTATCAGTTTTCCATCTGCAAGTTCAAGGCCGGCAGTATCCACATTAAGCACTACGTTGCTGGCTTTGGCATCACCCACGTTCTTGATTGTTACGTTACCTTCTATAAAACGAGGAGTGGAAAGCCTGGTCGGGTCATAGGTTTCTTTTTCAATGTCCAGATCCACTTCAAGATCCGGCAATCCACGCCTGTATATCTGCACTTTGACCGTGGGGTCTATAAGATTCCCGGTCCAGCTATCAGTTTTCAAACTAAGGGCACTGGCATAGACTTTGATGTCATCACCATTGGCCGTATCCCTATAGACCACATTATCAGACAGTTTCAAGGCTCCGGCCGTCATATACACATCATCTTTGTAAATAGTGATATATACATAGCCATCCTTGTTGAAATCATCTGCAGTAATGACATAGTTGTCAACCTTGTAAGAATCTCCCCAATGGAGGGTTACAGTTTTTACGGATTCCCATTCTATATCATCTGAGCTGTAAGCTGACACCTGGGATATCAGGCAGAATAAAACCAGGAATAAGAAGGACATTGACTTTATTGACATGTGAGTTCCTCTTAAGCGGATAATGGACCATATAACAGCAGTTATTCTTGGGGATAGTATATAATTATATTATTATATAACTATGTTGCTGAGAAACAATGACCAGACATATATATCTATAAAATCTATGTCATATAAATCAACTGAAAACGTAAACTTAAAGTATTTTCAAATTGCAAAGCAATGGCTTTGTAGAAATCGTCACGCTACATTTTCAACTGTGGGCAGATGCAACCACAGAGTACACAGAGTTCACGGAGATGAATAAATATTACCATCCTCTGTGTTCTCTGTGAACTCAGTGGTTAAAACATAATACGTATGTTTTTTACAGAGCCAAAGCAATTAAAGTTTCAGTGAAATGGTAAAAGTAAAGGTACTGCCTTTTCCGATCTCGCTCTCCAGCCAGACATTTCCCCCATGCAGGTCCACGAACTGCTTGACTATATAAAGTCCGATACCATTTCCCTTATATTTACGGGTTGAGGACGAGTCTAACTGTATAAAAGGCTTGAATAACCTTTGCTGATCCTCCGTACTGATACCTATGCCATTATCAATGACCTCAATATGCAACGTATCGTGCATTTGCTTGGACCTTATCTTGACAAAGCCTTTCTCTTTCCCGAATTTGATAGCATTGCTCACCAGATTGATGAGGATCTGTTGTAATTTATTCCTGTCAACTCTTATTGACTTGACCTGCGGGTCAAGTTCCATTTGCAGTTCAATGTTCTTTTTGGAGGCAAAGGAAGACATTTCAGTCATCACATCCTGTATGAGACCTTCCAGATGAATGTCCTCAAGTTCAAGATTTGTTTTTCCGGCTTCAATATTTGATACATCAAGAATGTTATTTATAACGTCTAGCAGGTCTTTACCCCCTGCTATTATATTATTGAGATATTTACGCTGGTTATCATTCAGCTTATCCTCGATACTTTCCTGTAAAAGGTCCGAAAATCCCATGATCGCATTCAGAGGTGTTCTGAGTTCATGAGTGACATTGGAAAGGAACTCACTTTTAGTTCTGCTGGCCTCTTCAGCTACGTTCTTGGCATGTATAAGTGCCTCTCTTGCCTTTTTACTTTCGGTTATGTCCTCAACAATGCATATGCCCCCAGCGATCGCTTTATCTTCAGTGATCACCGGAACGAAGCTGGCCCTTATGGGGGTATCTGTGGCACCTATGAATGAAAAGGAACTTCCGGAATAATTATCCGGTTCGCCTGAAAGCACTGCTGTAACACATTTTTTTATCTCTTCACTTGTATCGGATTTAAGCAGATCGAGACCAATGATATTGCCAATTATATTTGCTTCTTCGACACCTACTATATCCACGAAACTTTTGTTACACTGTGTGATCACTCCATAGGTATCAAAATGGATAATACCCAAAGGTGATTTCTCGAATATCATGCGATACTTGTCCTTAGCTTCGCGCATTTCCTTTTCATTGAGAACACGCTGTGTGATATCCCGGATATTCACACTAAAGAACAAAGCTCCATCTTTCTTCCATGTAGAGTGTGAGATCTCAATAGGAAATTCTGTTCCATCCCTTTTCAGGCCGTAAAGTTCGATAGTGTTTCCCATTACCCAGGAACGGCCGGTCGAAACAACTACATCCCATCCCTGATGGATATGCCGGTACCTTCGTGGCATGATCATGGAAATATGCATTCCCATTGCTTCCTCGACCGTATAGAAGAAAAGGTTCTCAGCACCCTTGTTCCAGAATATGATATTACCTGCGGAATCGGAAAAAATGATCGCATCAGAAGCTGAGCGCGCCTGGGATATGAACATGTCACTGGCCATCTCCAAGGCATTGAGATTAGCTTTCCTGTCTCCAATGTCCCTTATAGTAGCTATTATCCCTTTAACATGACCATCTTTATCGAAAAATGCTTGTGCATACAGTTCTACCCAATATATTTTCCCGTTTGGGTCCTTAAGACGACCTTGTACCCGGCTCTGTCCGGAATTATTAAGAGTAATGGACAGAGAGCGAACGATCTTATGTTGATCTTCATAAAAAAATAGATCTGATAATTCTTTAAGGAGAAGTTCGTCGGGAGTGAAGCCGTATGTAGTGACAGAAGGACTAATGTAGGTGATCACGCCCGCTGGATCCGTTGAAAGGATGACATCCGCTGAATTTTCCACAAGAACGCGATATTTATCATCAGCTGTGATTTTTGTATATTGATCTGATATTGAATTGATCATCTCGATCTGTACTATGATCCTGGAAATATTCCCGTTCCTGTCATTAAGGTATCCGGCCTTTAGGATCGCAGGGTGTTCCTCTGCATGCTCATCAACTATGGGTATTTCAATATCGTGACGATCTTTGACATCAGCAGGCTTGGTAAATATTTTACTGGCTTCATATCTTTTGTCTGAGGATATCAATCTATCGTACCATATACGACCAATGAGCTCCTTTTTTGTGAATCCCAGACTCTTACAAAAACATTCATTCACAAACGATATCATCTGATCAGTGTCAAGAACAAGTAGCATAGAAGGAACAGCATCCATAAATGCATACAAGATCTCAATAGCAGGATCCTGAAAGTTCATAGAGCGAGTAACAAAAGAAATATCGAACTCATTCTCTGCAGAATTACGGCGAACTGTATCAGAACCTTTGTTTCTGGAGATCATGTCTATTCCTGTTCATTCGGTCAACAAGGTCGTACTGTCAGTGTGTATTCCATATCTTATATCAGAGTGAAATTATCGGATTGCTTCATTGCTTTGGAACTAGCAGCCTGAAACCATTGATCATTTGAGGTCGTTCCACTGCCCTGGGGATCTCTGTCAGGGAAGGCATATCCGTTATATCAGGATGCTGGAGCATGCCGTAGAGATGCTCATTGTCGCCCTGAAAGGACTTGAAGCCTGATCTTAAACCAATGCGGTCCTTTTCCTCTGAGGAAATATCATAAAGAGATCCAGAGACATGTTTTCCCTGATCCTTCGCTTTCTTGCTCAGGCCAAGTTTCATATTCCTTTCTCTGTTCTTGGCACCTGCTTCCTTTCCTCTTTTATAGTTATCACTGACAATTTCCAGAAGACCTGCATCCTTTGCAACCGATTCCAGTGCAGCGTAGCGCTCACTGACCCAGCCAAGTTCTGAATGCTTATAGTAACCTACATCAAAGCCAAGATCATAAGCTCTTTTTTCGAGTTCAGCTTTTTCTGAGTCGCTGAGCTTTCTTTTTGTTTCCACCTTCTTGAAAAGCCGCACCCGAGATCACTTCCTTATTGCAGAAGACCTTCTACCTGCAGCCCGCGTTCAGTGAACTGAACTTTGTGCATATTGCAGTCATGTTTTGTACCCCGCATCTTTATGATCTGGATAGCACGTGTCATCTGCTTTTCATAAAGGAAATTGTGCAGGAAGATCACTCCATGGGATGCGAACTGTTCAGTAGTATATGCAGTAGGGTCAGTGAGCTCCCCAATAATTATAGTGGTACAGCCCAGTTTTTTGAGATTCCTTATGAATCTGGTCATCTCCTTTTCCTGCAGTGCAGGATCGTGTGTTGCAAAACGTATGGCTGTCATGGAATCAATGACCAGCCTTTTGACATTGTACTCTGCCACATAAGCCGCCAGTTCCTTAAATACCGTCGCAGGTGACGGAGCCTCATGCTCGTTGGAAACGCCTTCTATTCCTTCATGGGGCTGAATGATATCCTTCAGTTCATCCATGTACCCATATTCCATACGGGGTCCCAGATCTGCAAACAATAGTTTCTTCACTTTTATAAGTGGTATGACATTAAAAGAATAATTAGACATATCGTTTATGATGTTCTGGGGACACTCAAGTAGGGTAACATACAATCCTACATCTCCCTGCAAAGCACCTTTTGCAAGGAACTGCACACCAAAAGTGGTCTTGCCACCTCCGGGTGGCCCACTTAACAGATAAACACGTTCCGGGAGAAGTCCTCCCTGTAGAATCTCATCCAGGCCATCTATCCCACTTTCTATTCTCATAAGTAAACCTCGGATAAATAATATATTTAATTATATTTTAATCCTTCGATGAAATTGTGCCGGAGGTCTCTTTTGAAACCTCAAGCGATCCATATCTATTTTATTGCGATAGATTCTTATGAATTGAGAACAAAGGTTTTTCATGCATCTATCTAATATCATCCCGGTACTGGAAAAGATAGCTCCACCTGAGCTTGCCGCTGATTTTGATATTAACAGAATTGGCCTTAATCTTGATCTTGACAATGATGTTAAAAAGATAGCAGTTGCTTTAGACCCCACGGACTATGTACTTAACAGGGCAGCTGAGATCAATGCAGACCTCTTGATAACCCATCACACCCTTATTTTTGATCCGGTGAATTCCATTTCCAGAACTCTTGCCACCAGTCTGCAGATAGCGCTGGACAACAGGATCTCTCTATATTCAATGCATACGAACTTTGACAGAGCTAAAGGTGGAATAAACGACGTACTTGCAAAAAGGCTGGGACTTAGCAATGTACAGGAACTGGACATGGGAAAGATAGGTGAAGTGCCGGTGTGTTCTACGGAAACGCTGGCAAACCATGTGGCAAAAAGCCTGAACACTCATGTGCAATATGTGGGAGAAAGGGATGATATAAAACGTGTAATGGTCTTTGGAGGCAGTGGTTTTAGAAATGAGTACCTTGGGATCGCAAAGGAGCATGGTGTTGAAGCGTACGTTTCTTCGGAACTGAAACATGATGTGATACGCTCTCGCGGAGAACTTGCACTTATCGATGCCACCCACTACGCTACAGAGAATCCGGGTATGGAAGAGCTTTGCCCGCGTCTGGCAGACCTGCTGGGACTGGATGTGGAATTCATACATCATAACCCGTTCATCAGAGTGATATGATGATGGAAAATTTGAGAGCAGACCAAGCAGAATGGGATGATGTGGAAGAACTGCTTGAAAAACAGATACATAAAAAGGTCAGAGCCAAACACAGGGGATATGGCGATTATGAAAAAAGGATCTATAGAGGCCCGTCTGTGAAAAGAGGATATGAGTAGATGGCTGTCATCTACCCTGTTTATTATCCTTCAGTGCTTTATCATAGACCTTCAGTGTGGAATCTGCCACTTCATTCCAGTTATATACTTCTTCTATAAGTCTGCGGCCTTCCTCACCAAAGCCTGCCTTACCCAGACCATCCAGCACATAATTTATTCCCCATGCTATAGAATCCAGATTTTGGTAAACTGTAACTCCATTTTTGAAGTTATCGATAAGTTTTACAGCATCAGTAGCAACCACGGTCTTGCCGGCATCCCATGCTTCGAGCACCACGATCCCAAAGGGCTCGTTACGGCTTGGCATACATACGATGTTTGCAGCATTGTACCAATCCCTGGAAACCTCATCCGATGCATAGCCAAGGAAATGAGATGCATGTTTCACACCCATTGAACGTGCAAGGTATTCACAATGAGCCCGCATCTCTCCCTCTCCTATAAGCACGAACTGTGCATCCCAGCGGTGAGACAATACCTTTCCTATAGCCTTAACAAGCATATCAGGCCCTTTCTGGTAGCTCATGCGCCCGATGAACAGAACAACAGGCGCCAGCGGATGGATACCGAACCGCTTCTTTACTTCACCCGGATCCACATCCTTACGTATCTTATCCAGGAAAATCCCGTTGGGTACCAGGGATATCTTGTGATCAGGAATATGATACAGGAACTGTACCTCCTTCTTCAGCACCTCGGAAGTGATTATGACCTCAGCTGACTCATAACCGGCCAGCCATTCCCGATGTGATATGGTTTTAGCCTCCCACCAGTTGCCATGTACGTTACCGTTGCGACCCCATTCGGTACTGTGATAAGTAAGCAGGAATGGAAGGCCTTTTTCGGCCTTAAGCTTGCATAGTACGTTCACAGGATGCCAGTCATGTCCATGAAGAATATCGAACTGACCAAAGCGATCTACCACCTCCAGGAACATCCAGTACATGGAATCACACATCCTGTCCATCTGATTAACAACCCCTCCCGACTGGTCGTGGTCCACACGATGGTAATGCACACCATTTATGAACGCATGCGGTTCAAGCCCCCGGTTACGGGTGAATATATGCACCTCATGTCCTTTGGAAGCAAGCACTTCAGATAGCTCGGAAACATGGGGAGCTACGCCACCCACTTTTACCGAGTGCAAGCTTTCCCACGAGAACATACCGATCCTTAATTTTTTCATTTTATATACCCCACAGTTCAAGATTCAATGTACCTTCTGTTCAGAAATCCCATTGTTCAAATACTCTGCAGCCTTTTCCGGAGGCATCGTGTTTATGAAGATATCAGTGTTCTTCTCAAAACCCGCCATCTTGCTGGTCACAGGTTGAAGCCTGAGATTCAAATGATATGAATCGTCTTGCAGCAGCTGGAAGAACATGTAATTATAAGCAGGAGATGCGAGTACCGTCTCCAGCCCGGAAAGAACATGGCGGATCGCAGCGCCCAGAGAATGCAACATCTCATCTGACATTGCCCCAAGATGACTGACATGTGCCTTAGGAATGAACCAGATCTCGAAAGGAACCTGCGAAAAATAAGGAGCAAAGGCTATTAAATGTGCATTCTCATAAATAGAGCGTGCATTTGAAGATTCCAGGCGTACGATCCCACAGTAAGGACAGTTACCATGCGCATGGATCACATCTAATTCCTTTTTTAGGGAAGGAGGTATCAAAGGCAATGCTATGAGCTGGGAATGTGTGTGCTCCAGGGATGCACCCGCCTGCTTTCCCCAATTCTTGAACAGAGATACGAACTTTATCTCTGACTGGGCCCAGTAGTGCATGACACGGTCCCTGTAGGCTTCCATGAGAAGGTCCATTTCTTCCGCAGTGAAATTCGTCAATCTTCTATCATGCCTGGGTGTTTCTATGATCACTTCATGAAAACCATAGCCTGATGCATATGGAGCATCAATGCCCCCGGGACTGAGGGCAGGGTATAAATTAGGTATGCAACGGACCTGCCATTCCCTAATAAGATCCTCTTTGCTATCGCGCAGGATCTGCCCATTCTTATATACTGCCTGGGCAGGTGGGGTCTTATCCTCTTTTCCTGCACAGAACACACAACTTGTAGCATTCTGGACCTCCGGGGAAGAAGAAAAATCAGAGGGACGTTTACCTCTATCGGCAGCCACTATGCAATAATCTTCAAGGAAATAGTGTTTGCGTATCTCAGACACTTATAGTTCTCCTGATCAATGGGATAATAGATCCAATTATTTTTCCTCTTCTTCCTGGACTATGCATACACCCGTCAGAAGCTCGTAGTATTCCTTTACAGGACCCAGCCAGTTCATTTCCTTTGCGAGCAGATTAGCCTCCTGACAGAGAAGACTGTACTTGACCTTATCATCAACATAGGTATCCAGGAAATAATCCATGGCAAGAGCATAATCAGTTATGGTCTCATTATATGGGAGATCTATGTTGTCCACAACTATCACTCCGCCCATACCCATCACGAGACGCTTGATACTGGCAAGGGCATCGCTGAACCCGCATACCTTGCTGACTATACTTGGAGTAGCCTCTTTTCCTGCTTCCAGGCCTGTCAGCAGGAAAGGCTCATATCTTGAGGGGAAAATACCTGCAATGCAGCCCGACATCAGTTCATCAGCGTTCATATTAAGACCGCCATCGTGGCTCGATATCCACTGAGGGTACAGCACGGCGGTCACACGCCTTCTTCCAGTGATGAGCTGCGCAGGCTCGAGCTTCCTCTCCTTGATCATTCTCTGAAGCCTTAATTCCTCACCCAGTAAAATGTCATCCGGAAGATTGAGAGGGAACCCTTCCGGAACATTTGACTTTGGACCGTGTGCTGCTATAATGAAGCACACCACACGGATATCTTCATCCTGCTGCCCGGCGACTATCTGCAGGTTCACCATTCTATCCAGCAGCATAAGGGAATCCAGCAGGTCAGGATAGCCTTTGTTCTCGATCTCGATACGGGATATAGAGAAAATCGGAAGTATCCTCTTTGAAGGAATGGGCACGCCCCCATACACCTTCTGAATAGTATCTGAAAGGAAGGTCTGTATCTTCTCGCGGCAGTTCTTCTTTTTTTCCAGTGAAATGCCCATTCCATTATCATCGATACCGTTACGCACAACTATGGAATCGATCCCATAGAACAATTTGACTTCCTTACGTGTGGAATCGCCTACTGCAGTCACCACATCGGCATATGAAGAAAGGGCTTCAAGCCTTGCCATGTTCTCCGGGACCTTTGGGTCCCAGCTACCATCGTTATCCAGTATCTTCTGTAAAGACTTGTGCCCGGATGCTCTTCCTGGTATGGTTGCATGATAGGTGGCCACAGAATTTACAGATATACCTAGTTTCTCAAGACGTGCTAACGCGTAGAACACACCAAATTCATGACAATGCAGGTATACATGCATGCTTGGCATAAGAGAAGCTGCAAACTCGGATATTGCCTTATCAGTGAAATCCTTCGAACGCTTGGCCTTGATAGTGACCAGTTCCAGCACGAACTCGGAGATGGCATAGGAAAGATTGAGATAATGGGTATACTCCTGCCCATTGCCCATACTCTCATATTTTAGTGAATCAAGTCCTATCAAAGAAAAAGCTTCGGCCTTCACTTTATCGCACAGGTGTATGGCATTGCCCTTATATTCCGACGTTATCCGAGAGAAATCACTTGTCTTGAACATCAGATAAACAATGGGTATGCCTTTGTAATGGCGTACACCGCTAATGACTTCCATACCTTTTGATCCCATAGCTGCGATAGCTTCCGTGACCTCATCATCCCCATCGTAAGGCTCAAAGCCGGTCATATCAGTGACACGATTGAGGCTTTTGTGCCAGTCAGTGCCTGCATGCCCATAATAGGGACCTGCAACTATGATGCCAGGTAATAGCTCATCCTTAATGGCCCCCGAACTCATCAGGGCTGCAAGAGTGGTTGCTTCGGCATCGATCACATTCCAGATGCCACCCATTTTATTTGACTTCGGACCAGCTTCCTCTCCTGCTATCACTAACCATTTTCTTTCAAACATAATTGGTTCCCACTGGATAATTGTCCAAAAGTTTAATTGGTCTCTACCTATAAAACGATATCGTTAATATCTGTTAAATTACAATATAAAGTATTGGTTAAAAGAAAAAGACCGATAAAGAAAATAGACTAAAATAATGAAGGGGGTATCTGTACATGGAATCGGTTTGTTTGTGTGTGGAATTACACTTACCTTATCATCTGAAATGGTATTGGCCTGCTGATGGATATCGCAGACCGGAGATCTCCAGTTATTTCGATCAGGAAAGGATCTTTACTGATTTTCAGCATATGGCAGCCAGCATCAGCCGGACTAATAAAGTACTGACAAGGTCCATTGAAAATGGAGCGGCGTACACTCTCAATCTTTCAGGGACATTTCTGGACCAGTGTTCATGGGATCCGAGGGTACTGAATTCGTTCAGGGATCTGGCAGACACCGGTAATGTGGCATTTGCAGCATCCACCTATTATCATTCGCTGAGCGCTCTTTATCCTGACCTTACGGATTTTAAGGAACAGGTATGGACGCATATGGAAAAAATATCGGAGCTGTTTGGTGTAGTTCCATCGACCTTTGTGAACCCGGAATTGCTTACATCCGGGAACATCGGGGGCGTGCTCAAAAAACTGGGACTGACATGCATGATCGCAGAGGGGGCCAGGAATCTGCTCAATACCGATATGCCTGTGAGCGTATTTTCTGATGACATTCCCACTCTTCTCAGACATATAGATCTGAGCGAAGATATCAGCAAGCGCTTCTCTGACAAGTCGTGGGACGATCATCCACTGACAGCCGATAAGTTCGCTTCATGGATAGAACACATAGAAGGCGATGTTATCACACTTTATCTGGATTATGGCTCCATCCCATGGAACGAAAGTAAAGCCGGAGGAATGTTCCAGTTCCTCAAGGATCTGCCGCTGAGTCTGGAGGAAAGAGGCATCAGTATGATCAGGCCTGAAGATGCCATAAAGAGATTTGAGAAGGTAAAGCTCGATACGCTGAAAACAGAATCTGCAGCACGTTATGGCATGGAAGGACTGCTTGGAAACCATGCACAGCACTTCTATCTGAAGCAACTGGAGATAATAGTCCAGGAATTGGCAGCAAGAACTGATCTTTCAGAGAACGGAGAAATGAAAAAGATCTTTGGATATCTCCAGCAAAGTGATATCTTCCTTGATATGAACACAGCTAACATCACAGGATATGAGAAAGCTGTGAACAATCTATCTATACTATCTGATTTCAGAAGGGCTATATGGGAGGGGAGAACATGAGATCCGTCTGTTTTTACTTTGAGGTGCATCAGCCATATCGATTAAAATGGTTCTGGCCTGATGAACATACGGGCTTTGAAAGATATTTTGACAGTAGGTCTAACAGGGAAATATTTGAGAAAGTTGCCCGCAAATGTTATCTTCCAGCTAACAGGACCATGCTGGATCTTGTTGATGAGTATGAAGGAAAGTTCAGGATAAGTCTCTCTGTCACAGGCACATTGCTCAGCCAGTGTGAAAAATGGGGCAAAGATGTGCTGGAAACCTTCAGACAGATGGCAGAAACAGGATGTGTGGAGTTCCTTGAAGAAACTAATTATCATTCCCTTGCAGGTCTTTTCGATGAACGGGAAGAATTCAAGGAACAGATATGTGAGCATCGTGAGAACATGAGGTCACTGCTTGGAGTAGAACCGCAGGTATTCAGGAATACTGAGCTACTTTATAATAACAGCCTGGCTGCAACGGTAGAGGAACTGGGATACAAGGCGATACTTACCGAAGGCACAGAACACCTGCTTGGCAGCAGGTCACCCAACTATGTGTACAAGGCAAAGGACTCGAATATCAAGGTATTGCTGCGCAACTATAAACTAAGCGATGACATAGGATACCGTTTCTCCTCAAGATGGTGGCCGGAATATCCTCTCACTGCGGAAAAATGGGCTACCTGGGCTGCTCTTACCCCTGGAAATACTTTGAACATCTTCATGGACTATGAGACCTTTGGTGAGCACCAATGGGAAGAAACAGGCATATTCGGATTCCTAAAGGCATTGCCTGCTGAGGTCATAGACAAAAAGCTGACCTTCAGGACGCCAACTGAAGTGATCAGCAGATACGAACCTGTAGCAGATATAGATGTGGGGGATTTTTCCACGATCTCCTGGGCGGACAGCGAACGTGATACCAGCGCATGGCTGGGGAACGATATGCAAAGAAGGTGCTTTGAAGACGTCAAGATGCTGGGGCCCTATGTACGCAGAACCAGAGACATAGAGCTTATCAGGATCTGGAAACATCTGCTCACTTCTGACCATTTCTACTACATGTGTACCAAATGGCTAGGTGATGGCGATGTGCATTCCTATTTCAGCATCCATTCATCACCCTTTGATGCAGCTATCAATTATATGGCAGCCCTCATGGACTTTAAATCCATGGTATTCAGCAAACTGAGTGCTATGGACGCACTGGATGAATAAAAGGAAAAAAGAGGTTCACTATGGTAAGAGACCTGTACATGTTTTCCAGGGGTGATGAAAAGGCACTTGTGGTATGGTTCAGCATCCTCTATAAAGCCAATATGGGAGCAGAAGCAAATATTAACTCAGCACTCGGTGAAATGGAGGTGAAAATAAGATTTGCTTACCTTGATAATACAGAACCTGATGGCCAGGGAAAGTATGTGCTTTTCACCGAGATCAAGGAAGAAGCACAAGTAGATATGATCAATAAAAGGCTCCTGGCCATTGATGGGATAATTGATGTTGAATCCGGCATATCCAGAAACCGCATGATCCATTCGGTGGATTTTCCATTGAATTTCCTGGGAGAAAGAGCTCTCATCACAAGGTCAAAGACCTTTGTGGACATACTAAAGATAATAAGAGAGCATGTGATCCAGCCTGACGGCCTTCTACTGCTCAGTGGTCTTAAAGGAGGACGAGGTGCTGCAAAGTACGTGAGGAACATAATGCCAGTGGATATGAAGAATTGTATGGCGGTACTGAGAGAACTGTTCCTTGCATCCGGCTGGGGAAAACTCGAAATGGATTTTGATAAAGAGACCTGTAGTGGTAAGGTCATGGTAAGGGACTCGTTCATCGCAGATGCATACGGTCCCAGTGATCTTCCTGTATGCGGGTACATGAGCGGATTCATTGCAGGCTACATGACCGAGATGATAGGCTACACTTTCCAGGTGCGGGAGGTCAGCTGTAAGAGCATGGGCAATGCAGTGTGCGAACATGTAGTATCACCTGCACCTGATGGGGTAAAACCGGAACATATTATGAAAGAGGAGATCCAGTGATCAGGCAACCGAATGTGATACTGGGTAATGACAAGATCCTTGTCACTATGGGCAAGAAAGGTGAACTGTTCGGCTTTTTTTATCCCCGCCGGGATTACGCCCAGCATGTGGAAGAATCGCTTGTCTGCCTGCAGATCGAAAACAAGCTTATGTGGACAAATAATCATGAGTGGTATTCCACACAGCATTATCTTGAAGACACCAATATGGTCATCACTGAGCTTGTACATGGAATTGGTATAAAGATCAATATACAGGATTTTGCACATCAAAGAGCATCTGTAATGGTGCGCAAGTATACCATCAGTGCAGAAAAAGACATCAATGGTACATTCTTCTATTATTCCAATCTCTGTGTTGGGGAGATGCATAAGAAGAACTCAGCTTTCTGCGATCCCGACGTGGGTCTGCTTGCCCAGTACTGGCAAGACAACTATATCGGTATAATGGCGTCCCCTCCTTTTGAGCAGTGGCAGGTCGGCAAGGCAATGGATACTATCTGGTGGACAAATGCCCTCTATGACATGGAAGACGGCAAGCTGCAAAACAACAAGGAAGATATAGGTTATCTGAACACGGTCGTAGGATGGGACCTTAAGCTTAAGGCTGGCCAGTCCAAGGAGATCACAGTATTTATAGGAGCTGCTCCGAAAAGAACGCAGCTATACAAGATGATGCTGGAGATCGTTCAGGAGCCAGTGAGTAATATGCTTGAGAATTCCAGGCAGGATTGGATCAACTGGCTTTCAAAGAAGGACCTGCTAAAACTGTCTCTGCTGGATGACACGCCTGAAACAAAACAACAGGTGTTAGAAGCTTTTAATCGCTGCCTTCTCACCCTCGACCTTCTCAATGATCCTAAGCATGGTTCTTTTGTTGCAGCACCTGAATTCGATCATGATTTCGAGATGTGCGGAGGTTATGGGTACTGCTGGAACAGAGATGTATCAGAAGTGGCAGTGGCTTTGCTCAATGCGGGTTATCCCGAATACTGCGAAAGGTTCTTCCATTGGTGCCGGCTTACCCAGCTTTCGGATGGTTCATGGTTCCAGCGATACTGGCTTGATGGAAATACGGCTCCTTCATGGGGAAATTTCGACCATTCCACCCAGATAGACGAAACAGGTGCCACACTGCATGCTATGTACACTTTCTACAGTACACTGAGAGGACTGCAAAAAGCGGAGTTCTTGGAGAATATCTGGATCACGGTGCTCACGGGTGCAGAGTATCTGATGAGGCGCACAACGGATGGGCTGCATGACCCCTGCCTGGACCTGTGGGAATCATATGCCGGATCGTTCGCTTATACGTCCGCTGCTATATTTGCCGGCCTGAAGGCCGCGGCCTTTATGGCAAGAGCTTACAGTGAACCAGGTCTTGCATCCCGGTGGCTTGAAAGAGCCGAGCTTGTAAAGAACAAGACCATTGAAAAGATGTGGCTTAAAGAAGGATATTTTGCCAAATGCCTTGCTGATGGAAAACTGGACCCTACGGTGGATGCAAGTATGATCGGTACTTTCACTCCTTTCAATATGCTTTCGCCAACTGATCCCGAAGAAAGAGAAATGATCCTGTCGATGCTGAAGACCATAGAGGACAGGCTTAGTGTGAGTGTTAACGGATATCATGGAATAAAAAGATATGAGAACGACAGGTACATTGAAGGTAATCCCTGGATAGTAACCACTCTGTGGTTATCCAAGGCAATGCTCGCCCTTGCAAACTCACTTCGCAACGGACCTGGTACGGACACAGAGGTCTTAAAGCTTGTACAGGGTGCTGTGAACTATATCAAATGGGCATTGAGGGGAACCACCAGCACTGGTATGCTCCCTGAACAGGTGGATAAGCATAAGGGCTGCCCTGCCTGGGCTATACCCTTGGGCTGGAGTTGTGCTCTGATGATAGACAACATACTTCTCCTTGAAACTTTCTCAGAGGAAACACATGATGGAAAGATATGAAGGGACCATTTTCTCTGCCGACAGGAACAATATCGATGAACTCTGTCAGAAGGAATGGCTGATAACCAACGGATTGGGAGGATATGCCTCCTCTACTCTGTCTTTTATGAACACCAGAAAGTACCATGGCTTGCTTGTGGCATCTATGGAGCCGCCCGTCGACAGAATGGTGCTCTTGTCGGCTCTAGATGAGGAGATCCATTCCAATAACATCACTCATGAACTTGCCTGCCACAGATATCCGGGTGTTGTCCATCCTCAGGGTTTCAGATACATCAAGGAATTCACCGAAGGATCTGTGCCATCGTGGAAATATGATATCGATGGTATACAGATAATTAAAACATTGTTCATGGAACATGGAAAGAATAGTGTTCTTGTCAGATACGATATTCATGTGCCGCCTGAGAAAAAGAACTGTACGATGCGTATACATCCCCTTGCCAGCATGCGGGATTTCCATAAACTGGCACGAAGCAATGCCGGGATCTCGCAGGAACCGTCAGTAAATGGGACCATGATGCATATCAATCCTGCAGAAGAAAGCAAGGTCGAACTGCATCTTCTCTCAAATTCCTCTTACACCCCCTCAGGTGATTGGTACTATAATTTTGAATATCCTCTTGAAATGGAAAGGGGTTATGATTTCCATGAGGACTGTTTTCATCCCGGCTACTTTCAAATGGAGCTCTCACAGGGGAAAAATGAGATATTTATAGTTGCTTCCACTGAAAAGATAACTGATGTCTCTTCCGCTTCCGTACGCAAGGCGTATGAAGCTGAAAAGGAACGTATTTCCATGATCTGCCAAAGATCGGGTCTTATGGAAGCATTTCCCTCAAAACTGGCTGTATCAGCAGATGCTTTTGTTGTCATGCGCCATTCAACTGGGAAGCATTCTGTCATTGCAGGCTATCCATGGTTCGCCGACTGGGGAAGAGATACCATGATCTCATTACCAGGCCTTACGCTTGTAACTGGCAGATATGAAATAGCTGCAAATATACTGTCCACTTTTGCAGAGAATTGCAGAGAAGGGCTCATACCTAACAGATTCCCTGACCATAGTACCGATAGTTATGCATATAACACTGTGGATGCTTCTCTCTGGTTCATCAATGCTGTATGGAAGTATCTGGAATATACCAATGACATGCAAACTATCGAAAAAATGTGGAATACGGTGAATGAGATCATTCATAACTATTCCAAAGGAACAAAGTTTGGTATCAAAGTGGATACCGATAACCTGCTATGTCATGATGGACAACTGACATGGATGGATGCCAAAGTGGGCGATGCAGAGATCACACCCCGCAAAGGCAAAGCATGTGAGATCAATGCATTGTGGTACAATGCCCTGATCATTGCCTCAAAGATGGCTGCAAAGCTTGGAGCAGACAATACAGGGTTTGAAGAAAAGGCTGAAAAGGTCCGCCGAAAATTTGAACAGGCCTTCTGGAACGAAGAACAGGATTGTCTTTATGACTGTATAGGATATGATGCACGTGGAATGGAACACAAGGATGGATCGTTAAGACCAAATCAGATATTGGCGGTGTCACTACCTCATTGCATGCTTGATCGCACGAAGGAAAAAAGCATTGTAAGAAAAGTACAGCAACATTTGCTGACTTCCAGGGGCTTAAGGACATTGGCACCCTATGAAGCAGCCTATATTGGCAAATATGAAGGTGATCACCTTCAGAGAGATATGGCGTATCATAACGGGACCGTATGGCCCTGGCTCATGGGGCCTTTCGTTTCGGCCTACTGCAGAACAAAAGGACACTCCTTAAGGAGCAGGATGTATGCTAAAGAACTGCTGGACGTTTTTATACCTCACATGGCAGAAGCAGGCATTGGTACCATCTCAGAGATATTTGATGGAAATGAACCTCATTTGGCCAGAGGATGTGTGGCTCAGGCCTGGAGCGTAGCCGAGATCCTGCGTGCATATTCTGAGGATGTACTACTAAGAAAGATCAATAAATGATCTTAAACCGGATCTACTAAACTTTTCTTAACTGTGAACCAGAACTGGGTACCTGTGGCGTCAGGATTGTCCTCCACGCCGACCCTGCCTCCGTGCAGATCTACAGTTCTCTTCACGATAGCAAGCCCAAGCCCGTGTCCCTGAATATCGCCCACATTGAGCCTCTTGAACCGCTGGAACACAGATGGTTTTTCGACATCTGATATCCCATCCCCGAAATCAGTGAGCATCACTTTCCATTCTTCACTGGAATCTGCGACCTTGATTCTGATCTTTCCGCCTTTGGAACCATATTTCAATGCATTGGAAAGGAGATTGGTCACTACACCACTGATAAGAGGATTGGCTTTTGCATAGTATGGACCGTTTTCCTGATATTCTATTTTCAGACCAGCTGCAAGTATTTCGTACTTATACGCATCAATAGCTTCAAGGATCATTGAATTGAGGTCAAGTTCTATGAATTCGATCTCGTCAACGCTCTCAAGCCTTGCAAGGTTAGCAGCGCTGGTTATAGTATCCAGGATCTTGGAAATGCTCTTCTCAACGATACCAAGTTTATGAAGTTTATCTTGATCTGTTTCCGTACTTTGGAGTATCTCTGTGAATCCTCTGGCCACACCTGCAGGATTAAGTATGTCATGGCTCATGATGTCAATGAACAGATCCTTCAGTTCGTTCGAACGCTTGAGATTACGTGCATATTCCTGTAGCCTGTTCTCTGCTTCCTTACGGGAAGTGATATCCCGTACTATACACACAGTTCCTCCATTGTCCAGACGTGTAAGAGACACCTCCTGGAAAAAGAGCGTCCCATTCTTTTTCTTCCCTCTGTTCTCTCCTGTCCACTTGCCCTTTTGCAGTAACTCCGGCAGACATTGTGTTTTAAATATCTCATACTCAAAAGGATCATACATCAGATCCCATGTTTTGCCCAGAAGTTCTGAAGGAGATTTATATCCATACATTCTTGCATGTGCTTCGTTCGCGTACACTAGTTCTGCTTTTTCGTTGAGTATGGACAGACCATCTGTGGCTGCATCCATTGCTATCTTCTGGATGTTTATCAGAGACTCTGCTTTCTTTGCATCGGTTATATCCTCTCCGGAACTAAGCGTACCGATGATATTACCAGCAGTATCCCGCAGTACCACATTGTTCCATCTGATGATCTTCTCTGTTCCCTGACTTGTGAGACATGCGTCCTCTACAAGAGTATTTGAGGGAAGAGAAGAAGTTATCAGCTCAGAAAGACGCTTATTGACCTCATCCCTTAAGTATGCAGGTATGAAATGATCTACCCAGTTCTTCCCAATTACTTCGTCTTCAGTGTAACCAAGTATTTCGCAGCCTTTCTTATTGATCAGCTTGACATGTTTTTCATTGTCCAGCACAAGGAACATTACGCCTGCAACATCCAGGTAGTTCTGTGCCTGGTCCCTCTCTCTTAAGATCTCATCCTGCAGGGCTTTAAGTCGCAGCAGTGAATTTACACGGGTCTTAAGGGAAAGTCTATCAACTGGCTTTGACAAGAAGTCATCTGTGCCGACTTCTATTGCACGTGCACGATCATCACGGTTGGAGAGTGCAGTAACCATTATAATTGGAATATGAGCTGTATCTTTAGAACTCTTGAGGACCTTGCATACCTCAAATCCATTGATATCAGGCATCATTATGTCAAGGAGGATCAGGTCAGGCTTTTTATTGTGTGCGCTCTCGATTGCTTCAAACCCGTTAGAAGCCGTGACAACTTCATGCTCGGAATGCAGATAAGCTTCCAGAAGTTCTACATTAACTGGTTCATCATCTACAACAAGTATAGTGAACCGGGGTTTGATATTGTCCATATTTCCATCAACCGATCAAAGAGTTTTTAGTCAGTCATATACTGTGAAAATCCCCTTTAGATCCCAGAACAGTATCCATGGAACCATTTGGTAGGATTTTGTGCCACAGAATAGTATATGTTACGTATTAGTTATTTAATACTAATAATACTATAAATATTTAATTATTAATTTAGTGCTGATAGAATTTGTCTGTATCTAAAAATGAGTAAATGTCAAATAATTATGGACATGTTCAGAAGAGGAACATGAAAATGTGTTTGAGATCAACTGATCATTTTTCTGATCCGTTGCCTATAAAAACGCATCCTGAGTCTTATCGGTCATTTGTTTCTCTGATGTTGGAACACCATCATAAGGTATGATAAAAGAGAATACAGAACCTTTACCCGGTTCACTCTCCACCCATACATGACCACCATGTAATTCCACGAATTTCTTTACCAGAGCCAAACCCAGTCCTGTGCCTTCATACCTGCGGGCACCTGAAGAATCGGCTTGTGTAAAAGGATTGAAGATATTCGGCTGATCTGTTTTAGATATGCCGATACCATCATCTTTTACTCTGAACTGAGCAAGGTTTCCTGAAAGGCTTCCTTCTATGGAAACATGGCCCCTGTGGTTAGCAAACTTTATTGCATTGCTTGTAAGATTGTACATGATCTGTCTGAACTTCAGCTTATCTGCCTTTATATTATTCATCATCGGATCGATGCGTATATCCAGAGATATGTTTTTTTTCAATGCCAGTGGGACTGCAATGGCATTAATTTCACTTATGACATCGGAAACATTGAAATACTCGTATGATATCTGCATTTTCCCGGCTTCGACCTTTGAAAGATCAAGAATACTATTGATAAGGTCCAGAAGATGCTTACCACTGGATGATACATTCTGCAAGTACTTGTGCTGTTTTTCATTGATCTCGCCGAACGTTTCTTCAAGAAGAATGTCGGAAAAACCTATAATAGATGTAAGAGGGGTGCGTAATTCATGGCTCATATTAGCCAGGAACTCGCTCTTTGAGTTATTTGCGGCTTCAGCACTTAGCTTGGCATTAAGGAGATCTTCTTTTTCCTGTTTCTGTGCTGTTACATCTGCAAAAACATAAACAATGCCTATCATTTCATTTCTGTCGTTCTTAATAGAAGTACCTGTGATAGAAACTGGTACCTTGATATGTTCCCTGGATAAAAACAGGTCTTCATTGTCCCCCCCTTTAAAAACTCCATTTTCAAGTACCTTTGGGACCAGGTCAGTGATCATTTCACCGTTGACAGTGGATATCCGGAATATCCCCCACAATGATTTTCCAACAGCATCGGATTCCTTCCATCCGGTAAGGATCTCGGCTGTGGGGTTCATGTGCCTTATTGTACCTGACACGTCTGTGGCTATGACCGCATCAGCCATGTTCTTTAATATAGCTGATACCCATGCTTCCTTTTCTCTGAGCTCCTGCTCTACACGATGCTTATAGAGTGTGATCTCTATGTTAGTTTGGAGGTCTTTGTCTTCGAAGGGCTTTAAGATATATCCAAAGGGTTCTGCAATCTTTGCTTTTCTAAGAGTATCCTCATCAGCGTAGGCAGTAAGGAATATCACAGGTATACGAAACCGATCGTGTACATGGAGAGCTGCTTGTGCCCCATCCATATCGCCTTCTATCATTATATCCATCAGCACCAGATCAGGTTTTGTTTCTTCTGCGCTTTCAATTGCAGCTTTCCCGGATGATGCTATTCCTGTCACCACATATCCCGAATCCTCTAATCTGTATTTGATATCCAGCGCTGTGATGCGTTCATCTTCAACTATGAGAATCCGTGAGCCCTTCATAACCTAAAACCCCTTGAAGAAATGTATGCAAAAGATATTGAAGAAATTTGCGACATGTGAGAAAATGTAGCCAGATGTGATCTTATACAAATACATGGCTTCCAGGCAGTTACAATGGATCTCAATGATTTACCTCGATGATATTCATTCGTTAGAAAGAATGGGAAAAGATGCATTTCAGCTATGATAACTAGTCAAATATAAATATTTCTAATTGATTCTGGCCGCAATATTTGCATATATACGGAGAAAAAAATATTCCTGTAATGAGCTATCTTCGGTTATACGCGTTCAGATAAGCATTATCGCAAGAACCGGATATTGGACAATATTTAAATTCATTGAAAGCAAATAATAGATTGCCTTAACGCAAAAGGAGGATTTTTCTTGAAACAACAAGTAATTAATCAATTAGCTGCGCTTATAACTGCAGCATTCGGACTGGTAGCGGCCCTGGCATGGAACGATGCCATAAAGTCGTTATTTGCAGAGGGAGGAGCACTGTATTTCCTTGCTTCATGGGGTATATGGGCATATGCACTGTTTGTAACCGTCCTTGCAGTCGTAATGACCATCTGGATAGGAGGACTTGCAGAAAAGTCAAAAAAGGAGTGAGAAATCCACATTGGATCTGATCGTAATTAATTTTTATTATAGTTTATATTATACTTATATCTGTCTTTGGTGATCAAACCGATACATGTGTTCTTAGTTTTTGGCTCCGGCCAAAAATAAAAAAACTAAGAACATTTTTCCTTATTTTAATGAAAATATGTTCTTTCTATAGGGTCCATCAGAGATGTGATCAACTTTATGATGTTCCTGGTCTTTGCACCATTTTAGTGAGCAGGCACGTATCGATAGCAGTAAAATTAACTCTGCAGAAAGCTAAATTGAGATCTGCAGAGCTAATTACAGATCAAGGAGCATGATCAGTACGGATCATTTCATACTCGAGATCTTTTCTTTTAATGAACCTCCTTTGGTACTCAGAATGGTTTCGAATCTGCCTGAGACAACCTCGCCTATACTATCAAAACTGTATCCTGCCGCTGCGAGCGTTAATGGATCAATGATCACACCGGGATCAAAAATGATAACCAATCCGATGAAAGTGAAATCCAGTAATAGGATCCCTGTGATAATGGATAATTCCTTGATATTGATCCATAAGAACCAATCTTCAATTGATCTGAACTTCAGACCAGTTGATGATTTGGTAGCTTTCATTGCATCTATGAATATATGGAACAAAGCTCCACTAACAAAAACCAGATACATTTTTAGAATACCTGTGATGTATTCATGGCCTATCCGTTCTCTTAAAAGCCAAAAGGAACCTATTATTGCACCAACACCTAGAACAAATGCTGCAAATACCCTTACATAGCTTTTCCACCTTTTGTTTTTTGGATCGACCTTGAATATTGATCCCTGAGATGTATCTATGATATCATCAATAAATGCAGGATGACGGGCTAGGTATTTGAGCAGTTCATTTGCCTGCTCTTCGGAACAGAATTCGTCTTTGAATTCTTCGTAAAAATTAAGAGCGTATCCGGACTTAAGAGTTTTAAGGTGTGCTGCCACGCGGGAGGGGACAGTTAAAAAACTGCAGGAATAGATGTTCTCTTCCAGATATTGTTTACATTTCTCAAGCTTGATCTTTTTTGTTGATTCATCGCTGAGGTAGTTTTTATAGAGATCTTTTTGCAACTCCCATTTATTCTCGATGATCTGAACCGTATCGCTGTCATGTGAACTGATACAGGGATGTTTGTCAAAGATAATATGAACACTTCTTAATTTAGCATCTATCGAATTGCCACATCTTTGGATCATCTTCTTATGGATCTCAGAAGTTTCAGCGTTGCATCCTTTTTGGTCTAAGGCCGGATCCAGGGATAAAAGCACTATCATAGAATTACGGATCATTTGAAAATCTGCCCTTATGTCACGTAATAACGAACGTATCAGACATATCGCTTTATATTCGGATCTTTTAAGATCTGAACTATTCTCAGGTTCTGAACTTTTGGAACCGGTGTCATAATCTGTTTCCAGGCTCAGCTCGCCGTAGATACTTGGTTCGGTTAGATCGAATCGCTGATCTGGAATCTTATCTGGTGCTGGCGTATACAATGTGATCAACTCCCCTACACTTTGAGGGACCACAAAAGCTGCCTTGCTATCCCTGAGCGGGTATTGTGCAAAGTTGTCTGTCTATTGAAATAGTCCCTCTGCAATATATGCAAACAACTGAAAATAGTAAAGGCAACGCCTTATTAATATAGGATGTTTCAAGATATAAAAATAATGCCATAAGTTTTTAGCATCTTTTATTAAAAGTTTAAAAGTACTGTTGTTCCAGGCGTAACCTGGAAGAGAAAGCAGTCCCTCAACCCACATCCTGTCATTGATCTTTAAATATATCTTTTCTTCAGACCTGTGATCATTAAGCATCCGAGAACTGCAAAGATAACCTCGAACCCCGGCGACTTCGGTGCTTCGATGCTATTGTTTACAGGAATTTCCGCAATCGTATTCCCAGTATCATTGTCTGATAAGTTGGTCATGTTTTGTTGCTGAGTTACGTTGACCGCTGTTTCGGATGGTGTTTGTGAAATATCCTGCGGATAGTCATTGGGATCTCCCGGAAATGTCAGGGCATTGATCTCCTCAAGGTTAGTGAAGCCATCGTTGTCTGAATCAAGGTTACCGATCGATGCAAAGTCTCTGCCACTTTCCGAATATGCCATACCATATGGATTGCGCGGAGACCCTCCACCTGATGTATGACAGGCATTGCATGAATCAAGCTTCGTGCCGGTGATATCGTAGTTCTGCCTGAACGATGAAAAATAGGCAGGTCTTGCTGCTGCCATGGTCGCCCCGATCAGAACGATCACTGCTACGAACAATCCTATAGCTAGTTTTGAGTTCATATTGATCACCACATATCTCCCAATAATTAGGCTTATCAATAAGCTGTGCAGCAGATATTTAAGCACTCCTTTTGAGAAGGTACTGGCCTGTAAAATGAATTGTAATAAAGAATGTACACAACATACTATCAACGCAAGGGCGCAAGGGCGCAAAGACGCTAAGGCTCAAAGAAGCAAATAAAAAGCTGTGCGTCCTGGCGACTTTGCTTTCCAGATGAAATGTAATAAGAAATAAATAAGGATCATAAAAATAACAGAGCGAATTCTAATTGATCAAAGAGGGTTTCAATAACTCTTTTTTTAATCTATTGTTTACATATGCCATATAAGACAATTTTTAAATAAAGGGGTTTTTCGAAATCTTCGATATAGCAAAAAAGCGTTATACTTATCGTAGTTTAATTATTTTTTAAATATCATATTACTGCTATCGATTTTATATGTAATTAGGTCCTATTAAGAGTATGAAAGGATTTTGCATTGATATAGAAAATGCCACTTTGGAAAATGGCAATTTCCGTAAAGTTCTCTACACATCAAAGCACAGCCAACTGGTACTTATGAGCCTCAAGCCTCTGGAAGAAATAGGTATGGAAGTGCATGAGGAAAACGACCAGTTCTTCCGTTTTGAGAGCGGACAGGGAAAGTGCATAATTGACGGCAATGAATATGATCTCAGCGACGGAGTCGCAGTAGTAGTGCCGGCGGGTGCGCAGCACAACGTCATCAATACCTCAAAGACAGAGGAACTGAAACTCTACACTATCTATTCGCCGGCGCATCACAAAGATGGGATCATCCGTGCCACAAAGAAAGAAGCTGAAGCCAATGAAGCAGATTTTGACGGCGAGACTACGGAATAAGATCTGAACAAATGAAATGGCCTGATCCTGACCCAATTTATATTGACTTGAGCCAGGGTTTAATTCCTTCTCTAAAACCCCCTATTCTGGCACGGATGCGCTCATAAGAACGTATCTGTGCCCCACTGCAAAGAGAATTCTTTAACCAAGCATTGGCGCGACCTCAGGCGCGCAGATGCTCCAACCGCCTGCTAAAGGGCTGTAGTTCTAAGCGTAGCGCAGAAGGGCAGCCCGTCAAATAAAACAGCAGACTAAAAAAAGAGTTAGAGCTCCTTTAAAAATCTATGACCTACAGTTTCTTCAAGAATTCTTCCAGCGGGACATTAGCCTGTTTGAGGATACTGTTCAGAGTACCTTTTTTAAGCGGATCATGTAAAGGTATGGTTACAGTATCGTGTCCGCGTTGCAAAAATACATGACTGCCCTTTTGTCTTACTACTACAAAATCAAGTTTCACCAGAGCCTTGATAGCCTTCTGGCCGGAGATCACTGGCAATTCAGGCACTTGCAACATCAACCTTTGCGATCTCGCCAAGTACCCTGGCCTGCTCCTCGGTAACTTCAAGCACGAGTTCAATGGCTTCCTTTATATTTTTCAGAGCTTCCTCTTTGGTATCCCCTTCACTTATCGCTGCCGGAAGTTCCAGACAGCGTGCAGTGTATCCACCTTCTTCTGCAACCTCAAGGACTATTGTGTACTGCATAATTATTCATAAGCGGTTCTTGTATATTAAAATTCATTTCAGATCTGAGCAAGCGCAGAAGGGCAGCCCGTCTAACTATAACAAATTGAAACCCCTTCTAAATGATATTCGTACCTCTGCTTATTATGTCAACGTATTCCTTGAAAAGGTACATCTTATATCTTTTTTTACCAGTGATCTCATGCAGAATACCGATTTCCTCAAATTTACTTACAAGGCTATTTGCGGTGACGGACGATATATTTAACCTATCAGCAATGCCCTTGCTGCTGATAAGGGGACTGTCGAACAGCAGGTTTATCAATCGTATGGCGTGGATGCTTGTGATCGAGTTCTCATAGACCTTATTTGTCATATCGTCCTTTAATTTTATGATCTCCCTTGCGGTGTTAACCGCTTCCTTAGAGGTTTCACTAACACCTTTGAGGAAGAACTTGAGCCAGTCTTCCCATGCGCCTTCCGTGCGTACTTTCATAAGCAGGTCATAATACTCGCTTCTATTGTTCTTCAAGTAAAAGCTCAGGTACAGAAGCGGCTTTGACAGTATTTCTTTCCAGACAAGATAGAAGGTGATGATAAGTCGTCCCATCCTGCCATTGCCATCAAGGAACGGATGAATGGTCTCGAACTGGGAATGTATCAATCCGATCTTGATAAGCGGCGGAATGTTGTCTTTTTCATTGAGGAACCTTTCCAGTGCTTCCATTGCAGGTACGGTTAGATCTGGTGTTGGGGGTACGAAGATAGCTTCCCTTATGGAAGCGCTTGGTGTGCCGATGTAATTCTGAAGAACTTTGAAATTGCCGGAATTCAGTCCATCCCCTCTTGTTCCCTCCAACAGGATCCTATGGATCTCTTTAATAAGGTCCAGGGACATTGAGGTATCGACCAGTCTTTCAATCCCATAGTTCAAGGCTTTGATGTAATTTACAACTTCCTTTATTTCACTGATATCTTCTTTTGGTACAAGGTCTGCTTCAAATTCCAGGACTCCTTCAAGAGATGCCTGCGTGCCTTCGATCTGCGAACTTAGAAGAGCCTCTTTCTTAACGTACATTGCAATGAAAAGGTCCGGGTTTGGCAGAACCGAGGTGATCCCATCCAGCCTGGCAAGATCCCTGTCGGCCTTTGAAAGCAACAAATGTAGTTCATCATCATATTGGATAGGAGGCTCTGGTGGCAACTCTTTGGGTATGAAGGATCTGTAACCTTCAGGCGTCAAAACAAATTTCCCGGCTCTTTCATTCATAAGATAACAATCCTTTACTAAGAGCTCACTTACATAGTTTAAGTTAAGCATCCTTTACTTAGAATCCAATTCTCTTTTTAAGTTAAGGTTTCTTTATTTAAAATTGTATCTTCAACTTTAAGTTAATGTTCCTTTACTTAGAAAAACAATCCTCAAATCGATCTCCTGCCATCCAAGCATGGATACGATATAGGGCGCGCAGAAGGGCAGCCCTTCACATAAACTGCTGGACAGAAAGAAGAGAGTTTGAGATCCTGTAAAGAAGACAAATAGGGAAAAGTGGTTTTAATAGATGTTGTCGTGATGATCATAATCTTCAAGGATCACTGCCTTTGAGTCTTCATCTATTGAAAAAACCAGAACGAAGTGTTTATCGATATGTACTCTTTTGAGATGGTTCATAGGAGCCCTTAGATTCTTGTATCGATGTGGATCTTCTAAGATCTCAGACACCTTAGTTGAAATGATCTCAAGTTGCTTTTTGTTCTTCTTAGCCAACTTTTCAAATTTGCTATCGAGCTCTTCTTTGATCATCAAATTGTACATAAAGATCAAAGGTTGTATCGTTTACGGAAGTTCTCAACGGTGCCTACTTCGATAGCTTTTTGGCCCTCTATTCTTTTTAGTTTCTCAATATACTCAGGTTTTAACGCAGGCTCCAAGATCTCTTCTTCGTACTCAGCTGCCATTAGATCAATAGCTTCGCTCTTGTTTTTCAAATCGTATTTTGCTTTTATAATATTCAAAATCCGGTTTGTACGGTCATCAATGTTTATTATCGCTTGCACCATGTATTAATATTGTGTTAATATCGTATTAATATGTATCTCTTTTTTAATGAGACCTCTAATTTCCCCGGTAGTGCCCCCTATTTTGCTGTAAAATAGGATAGT
>AMWB02162624.1_pt2 | contig 31849 bp, 27 predicted proteins | sample 200311 | NCBI WGS metagenome assembly AMWB02 (sample SAMN02737377, study PRJNA173069) | bioreactor metagenome | biome: anode biofilm in microbial fuel cells | place: USA: California | collected 2010-12-16
TTTGCACGGGACGCCATAAACCCATCCCTGGGGGATGGGAGTGCTCTTTTGTACCCGGCTTCGCGCAAGACGTGCTCTTCCCGCTTTTCCTTTCTGGTAATTTTTTGTCATTCTTTGGGCGGCCTGACGCTAACAGTTGAAAACAATCCCGACTGTAGTATTTACTTTATAATCGATTTACCCGGCTTGTGCCGCGAGTTAAATTATTTAATAATATGGAGGAGATAGAATGAAATTTAGGAGTATGCTGGGAGCGTTACTCGTTTCTTTGATTGTAGTGCTGGCTGCCCATGCAGGGGATGGCTGCGAAGCAGTCTACGGTGATGGCGCCAATCTTTTTACCCTGGCTACAGGAAGCCCCGGAGAACTGGGCCTACTTAAAAAATTGGCAGATGAGTTTAACAAGGCGAATGGGACAACGATGTGTTGGAAAAAGGCAGGTTCGGGAAAATCACTGAAGCTTTTGCAGGAGAAGCAAGTCGACCTGGTGCTCGTTCATGCTCCTGCCGCGGAGAAAAAGGCGGTAGCCGAGGGATGGGCAATTAAACGCACCTTGATCGGATCGAATGAATTTTATATTGTGGGTCCCAAAGATGATCCTGCCGGTATTGCTGGTGCCCGTTCGGCAGCTGATGCGTACTCCCGGATTGCCGCCCATAAAGCTGCATTTTTCTCCCGTGGCGATAATTCGGGCACCAATAAAAAAGAGCTGAGTATCTGGAAAACTGCCGGAGTCAGTCCTGCCGGTAATTGGTATATCATCACCAAAGATTTCATGATGGCGACCCTGAAGAGAGCCAATGACAGCAAAGGGTATTTTATGACAGACTCCTCCACCTGGGTCGCAGGTCAGAAAGATACGCCCGGTCTGAAAATCCTTTTTAAGGGGGATCCTGTGTTGATCAATACGTATCACGGCCTGTGTCAACCGGAAGGTGCAACCACGGGCCAGCCAGCCGCCTCTAAATTTATCGATTTCATAGGTTCCCCCGAGGGGCAGGCAATTATCGGTACCTATGGTAAAGATTTGTATGGCACCTCCATGTATGATGACGCAGCGTATGCCAAACAATACGTCCACTAGGTAATTTTTCTTATCAGCTTTGTTCTCGCGGCCCCAGCAACACATTCGGTGTGTTGCTGGGGCTTTTGTTTTGGGGAAAAATCCACGGTTTTATTGAGTCGGATCCCCGTCCAGCACCTCTCTGATTTTAATGGAAAGGTTGTGGATCAAAAACGGTTTCTGAATAAAATTGACTCCTTCATCGAGAACATCGTGGTGGGCAATGACATTGGCCGTATAGCCGGACATGAACAGATGTCTGAGATTTGGATAGAGGGAAACGAGATGTCTGGCCAGATCTCGGCCGTTCATTTCAGGCATAACCACATCTGTTATTAACAAGTCGATTTTGCTGCTATGTTCCCGGGCGAGGCGGAGAGCCATGTCCGGCGTGGAGGCCGGCAGAATGTGGTAGCCCAGTCGCTTGAGCATCAGCGTCGTTACCTCCATAATCATGGGCTCGTCTTCCACCAACAGGATGGTTTCATGACCAGGCGCTATTGATTCAACTGCGATTGTCTCCGGTACAGGTTTCACCTTGGCCGCATAACGTGGCAGGTAAATCTTGAGAGTTGTACCAAGACCTGATTCGCTGTACACATTAATGAAACCGTTGTTCTGTTTGACGATGCCATAGACCGTGGCCAGACCAAGGCCTGTACCTGCACCTATTTTCTTGGTGGTGAAAAACGGCTCAAACAGATGCTCGATTGTCTCCTGATCCATACCGGAACCATTGTCACTTACAACCAGGAGCACATAGTCGCCGGGGACGAAATCTGCGTGTGCAGCACAGTAGGTTTCGTCCACTGACACGTTGTCTGTCTCGATCGTGACCGTTCCCGTATCATCAATGGCGTCCCTGGCGTTGACACAGAGGTTTGCCAGAATCTGGTCTATCTGGGATGGATCCATTTTGATTGGCTCCAGGTTTCTGCCTGGCAGCCAGTTGAGAAGGATGTCCTCACCGATGAGCCTCTTGAGCATTTTGAGCATGCTTTCCACTGTACTGTTCAGGTCGAGCACCTTGGGCGCTACTGTTTGCCTGCGGGCAAAGGCGAGCAGCTGCCCAGTCAATTCGGCTGATCGCCGTGCAGCTTCTTGAATTCCCTGCAAGGCTGAATATAGCGAATGCTCTTTTGTCACTCGCGCCAAGGTTATTTCCGCATAACCCAGGATGACTCCCAGCATATTGTTGAAATCGTGGGCCACTCCCCCTGCCAGACGACCGATCGATTCTATCTTTTGAGCCTGGACGAGTTGCTCCTGCAATTTTTTTGTCTCCTCTTCAGCGCGTTTACGTTCAGATATATCCCGCACACTGGCGATGACTCCGTTGATTATCGGGTCACCCAGGAAACTTTGGGCGACGGCTTCGGCGAAGACCCACCCCTTGTCTTTGTGGATATGCCGGTATTGAACGGTGAAGGTTTTTTCAGGATGGCCGATTGCCTCCATCCAGACCGCCTTAATCCTCTCCATATCATCTGGATGTATGAGCGTCTTGAGCGTCTTTCCCTCTAATTCAGCAATCGGGTAGCCCGAGAGTTTTTCTGCTCCCGGACTTGCGTACCTTTGGCTTCCATCAGCGTTGATGATGACCAGGCTGTCCGAAGAATTTTTCACCAGAAAATGGAGGAGTTCCTCGCTTTCTCTGAGCGCATTTGCTGATTGTTTGATCTGCTTGCTCAGGCGGGCAATCAGGACGTAAAGAAGAACAGAGGTGGCTGTAATGAAGAGCAATCCCTTAAAAATGGAAATTTCCTGGAGGATGTCCGGATCCTCGACAAACCAGTTCAGTACCGTGTCGGAAAAATAAATCCAGGCACTGCCAAAGACGGCATAAATGAAAACTATTTTACTTATCTCTTCGTATCTATTCATTTTTTATGCTGGTTTCCCGGGTTAATAATGGTAAAAAAGACTGGCAGGTATACACGGGAAAAAGGTGTATAAAATATGATCGCCTTTGCATGTACGGTAAAACCCACCATAACCCGAGAGAAAAATAATGAACAGAATATCTTTTTCGATTGCCTTGCCGGTGACCGCTGACTAGCATTCCATACGGAGGCAGGAGTAGTTTGGTGGTGCGTCTGAGCATCTGCTTTTGAATGTAACTCAGGATTTTTGGTTTGTTTCATGAACGGAGATAAACAATGGACCGTATTCAGATTGTGCGAACTGATATCACCCAATTAAAGGTCGATGCAATTGTCAATGCCGCAAACAAAAGCCTGTTGGGCGGTGGTGGTGTTGATGGGGCGATTCATAGAGCCGCTGGGCCTGAATTGTTAGATGCGTGTCGAAAGCTCGATGGCTGCGCAACCGGTGATGCAAAAATAACCGGCGGATATAATCTTCCCGCAAAATTTGTGATTCATACTGTCGGCCCCATCTGGCAAGGCGGTGGCAGCAACGAGAGATCCCTGCTGGCGTCGTGTTATCGCCGGAGTTTACACTGTGGTATTGCTCATGGGGTAAAAACAATCGCGTTTCCGGCAATCAGCTGTGGGGCATATGGTTTTCCTCTGACTGAAGCCTGTAATATTGCCATGCGGGAAGTCTGCGGTTTCCTCAATGAACATATGGCGGTCGCCACCGTTTATTTTGCATGCTTTTCAGAAGAGGTGGAACATGAGCTTCGAAGAGCATATCGTGAATGGCAGGAAAGCAGATTGGGGTGAGAAGGGCTGGAGAGACTGGGTGAGCCTTCGTTCGCTTTTGCATCAGCCCCTTTATATGGGCCATTGATCGGGCATAAAGGGGCTGATGTTTCGTTTTACCGCGTATTCGGTGTAAAACGGGTTTCGAGCTACATCTTTCTTATGGTATCAAGAAACTCCCTTACTGACCAGGAAGGAACTATACTGCATGTCGGTCTTTTTTATATGATTGACAAGCCAGTCCTTGAGGAACTCCATCAACTCGAGAGAGACGTCTTGCTCGCCTTTGTTAAACTGTTCCTGGAACTGGAGTACTTGCGCGACAAGCTCGCTGTGTCCCTCTTTGTGCACTGCCTGCTCCGGGTAGTCGTATGTGGCAAAGAGCTTTTCTTCACTTTTAAAGTGGCTTGCCGTATAGTCGATCAGTTGGCCGAGAGTTTTGCCTACAGACTCCTTGGCCGACCCCGATTTCATGTGCAGGTACAGTTCATTGATCAGATCAACCAGTTTTTTGTGCTGAACATCAATGGAGGCAATGCCGACGGAAAGTGACGCAGACCAGCGAAGCAATGGCTGGGACGTTGCGAGAGATCGTGAACCTGATTTCTTTTTTTCCCGTTTGCCGAGGTCAAAGCGACCCGTTTCCCGACTGATGCTCGCCGCGACATCTTTAAGTTCCCGGGAATTTCCCTGTAATCGAAGACAGCCTTCCTTGGCCTCTCCAGCTACCTTGCTGATTTCGGCTATGTCTCTGGCAATTTCATTGGCAACAGTCGAGGCCTGGGCCACATTGTCGTTGACCTCACTGATACCGCTTGCCGCTTCGTTGATGTTTTTGGATATATCGCCGGCGGTAACAGATTGTTCTTCGCTTGCTGCGGCAATGGTGGTGACAAGCTCATTTACACTGTTGATAACCCCGCTGATTTCAGAAATTTCGACAACGGTCTCATCGGTAGAGGACTGGATAGACTCAATTTTTGCCTTAATCTCGCCCGTTGCCTGTGCCGTCTGTTTAGCAAGTTCTTTGATCTCGTTGGCTACCACGGCAAATCCCTTGCCCGCTTCGCCCGCTCGAGCTGCTTCAATGGTGGCGTTAAGCGCGAGCAGGTTGGTCTGTTCGGAAATCTCGGTTATAACTTCAGTAACCTTGCTGATCTCCTTTGCCGCAAGGCCGAGGTGATTGACCTTGTCTGAGGAGTTTTTGGCAGATTCTACGGCGTTTTTGGTCATGGTGCTGGCCTTGGATGTATTGCGGGCAATTTCCTGCACGGCGGCGGTCATCTCATCCATGGCAATAGCGACGACATTGACATTCTGGGCGGCCTGCTCACTCGCCATTGTCACCGATCGCATGTTGACGCTCATTTCTTCCGTTGCGGCAGCCACCGTTTCGGCTCTGGAGGAGGAATGTTCAGCCCCGCCGGTCATATCCTCGGATGCCAGAGCAAGTTCTGTTGAGGTTGCCTGGAGCGTGCGGACGTCTTCGACAACATTGCCAATCATGTGCCGCAATTTTTCGCTCATCTCCTGCAGGGTTGCCTGGAGGCTGCCGGGAATGTTTTTCACCGTGCTTTTTGTTGTGAGATCTCCGTCAGCAATACGCTTGGCAAGTGCGACCATGGCTGTCGGTTCCCCGCCAAGGAGTTTGAGGATGGAACGGGCATTGAGAAGCAGAATTCCAAGAACCATGGCAAAACCGATGATGGCGCCGACGATAAACATGTTGCGTGTACGGTTGCTTACCGCGTTGCTGGTGGTGGTGATGTCGCCTACAGTCCTGGCGGAATTTTCAAAAATATTTTTTTCAATACCGGTTACAACAGTCTTCAGGTTGCCGTTTAAGGTCTTCGATTCCTTGCCGAGAACAGAGGAAATGAGGGTGCTGTTGCTGTCAACCAGAGCATCGAACTGATCACTCATCATTTCCGATTGCAGTCTGGCCTGGGTCATGTCCATTCCAACCGTGACGGTGCCGATAATTTCTCCGTCAGACGTGATATCCCGGGAAAGAACCAGAACGTCGGTATCGCGCTCCCCGGCCTCGATAATTTTAGCAATATCCGGTCTTCCCTCCGGCAGGTAGGATTTGAGCTTTTCGTTTGTTCGATTGAGAAAGCGGGTAAGCGGGTTTTTGTCCTTGTCCAGGTAGAAGAGAAAAACAATATCCTGATTCTGGTGTGCACTGCGAACGTAGCTGTTCAGCGAGGCAAAATCTTTGGCAACAAAGGAGTTTATCGCGGTTGTTGCCATAAGCTGGGCAATGTTGTCTCCATTTTGCCGGCGCAAGACCCGCATATTTTCCTGCACGGCCTGGGCGGTCTTCTTTAGGGCCTCGGAGGAAGATGCGGCAAGAAGACGTGAAACTTCCTCCTGCATTCGTTGCAGGTCAGTGTCAAACTGCTGAGATAACTGTCCAAGGTCATCGCCAATCGATGTTTCAATGGCAGTAAAGGAATTCTTTACCTGTTCATTGAGTGCTTTACTGCTGTTTTTCTGGGTAAGGACAGTAAAGAATATGGCGCTGACGATCATAACCAGGAGCGCAATCGCCACTGGAACGATGATTTGTGCCCGAAAATTATTTCGCAGTGTGGATTGTAACACGATATACCCCGTAAGTGGTGTTGTTAGGCTATTGATGCATATTCATATGGCAGGTACATCAAAAAGAGGCGTGTTGTGCTCTTTTTGATGTACTCCATGCACGCAGAAGGTCAATCAGTGGGCGGAGGCGCCGACTTTAAGCGACTGTTGCAGGGCTTCAACGCCCGCATAATCGAGTGGATCGCTCCAGCCGACAACCTTTGCTGCTTTTGCCGCTTTATCTTCGGGTTTGAGTTCCTTGAGTGCCGCTACGACTTTTGCGGCGAGTGCGTCATCGGTTGCAGCAAGCTTGCTGAGAGGCCACTCGGGATACAAGGCTGTCGAGCAGACGAAGGGGAAATCGGCGGCTTCTTTTTTGCCGATGATCTTGAAGTCGGCCATGGAAATAGCGCCGGCGGCAGCCATTCGTTCCAGGGTGTCGGTGCGTACGGTGCCGGCATCGACCTGTTCGTTCTGCACGGCAAAGACTACGTTGTCATGTTTATCGAGAAATTCCATGGAGGCAAAATCCTTGAAAGGATCGATCCCGGCATCGACAAACTCCTTGTAGGCCATCTGCCAGCCGCCGAAAGAAGATTTCGAAACAGCCGCAAATTTTTTGCCCTTCAAATCAGCAAATGAGTTGATCTTGTCGTTATACGCCGAGGTAAAGACAACACCGCCAAAGGAGTTGAGAGATTTTCCCTGACGGGAATTGATCATGGTGGCAACGGGAACTGCACCATATTTGGTCTTGGCGGTGATAAACATAGAGGAATTCACTAAGAAAAACTGCACATCTCCTGCTTCCACCGCGGGAAAAACCTTGTCAAATGCCAGGGGCACGATTTCCACCGGCTGGCCTATCTTCTCGGTGAGGTATTCACCGGTAGCCCCCCATGCTTTTAACGCTGCAGCTGGGCCATCTTTGGCAAGAACGCCTATTTTTACATTTGCGCCCGCCACACTGGCAAGGCTGTATAATAAAAATGTGGTTATCGCAATCGCAAAAAACTTGTTTTTCATCATTTTCTCCATGGTAAATAGAAATTATTTTTGTATCCAAAATTGATGATTGTCGATGACAATGTAAGAAAGTTTCTCACAGAGCTTAAGCTCTTGTCAAGCAAACCTCCGCTTTTTTTGCTTTTGCGATAACGCAATATTTCGCGGCACTGCAATGTGATATAATGTGGTGTCTGCCAGGTGCAAGCAATAATAGAGGCATTTGCCAAACCATTTTGATGCCCAAAAAACAGTTGTGTGAATTACTGGCTGAGGTGGACAAAAGAGAGGATGTCGAAGGGCAGGGCCGCCGTCAAGATGGTTGTGCATCGAAAAGGCGGGGGATGCAGAACTTTTTGCCGCGCTTTGAAGTAACGCGATAGCCATCTGAGATTATACTGTCATGCTTGGGGAAAATTACCCGAGAACCTGTGCCGTCATCTGCAGTTGTCCGGAAAATCCGGACAACTGCAGCTTTGTCGGGTTCGTCTTCTTGAAAAAAATCATTCGCTCACGACTACTGATTCATCCGGACTGCCTCGATGATAAATTGTGGCAGACAAAGAACATACAATATTTTAACGGTCCTTTTTAACGGCCATTTCAAAAGCCTCCAACCCAACTCTTTCAATCATTTTTCCAAGGCGCTCTCCACCCTTTGCATTGTCTTTGTAATAATTCACCACATCCTCAACGGCCTTGAGAGCGGCTTCGTCATCCAGGCCTTTAATTAATTCCTTGCCGATACGGGGCTGCGATCCGACATTGCCGCCAATTGTCACGATCCAGCCGTCTCTATCGCCAATCAAACCAATATCTCTCACCCAGGATTCGGCACAGCTCAGTTTACATCCAGAGACCGCCATTTTGAATTTACCGGGGAGCTGCAGGGCATGATATTTTTGATCCATTTTCATGCCAATTCCAACCGCATCCTGTTTGCCGAGCTTACAAAAGGTTGTTCCCGGGCAGGTCCGAATACTCCGCACGCACAATCCCACGGCGGCACCTTTTGCCAAGCCCAGTTCTTCCCATGCCGGATCAATGTCTTCTTCTTTAAGACCAACAATAGCGATACGTGCGGCACCGGTAATTTTGATGGATTTAGCGTTATATTTTTCAGAAACATCGGCAATCTTTCTGAGCAGTTCCGGGGTGACAAAACCACAGGGGATATGTGGGGCAATTGCATAGCTGTCTTCCTGAATCTGCGGAATGGCTCCTTTTTCTCCAAGTTTCAACATGATGTGATCTCCAAATTTGAATAAGATTGTTATTTAAAAGCAGCAACCGGGGACGGGAAAAGCCACGGTTTCCTGAAAGGTTTATAGAGTTCCAGGCAGAGTTCTGCTTTTAGATGGCAGATGTGCTCAACCCGGGACGAGGGGACATACAATCCCCCAGAATATTTTACAGGGCATCCAATGAGAGTTTAGCCGACGGGGGCCCATTGTCGGAAAGCGGTTCGGGATCTTTGACGCCTATGCGCTCTTTTGAGATCTTCGCTTTGTCTTCAAGTTCTCCGGCGATAGCCTGGGTACGTTTTCCGGCAAGCTGGAGGAAGGTCTGGTCGGTAATTTTTTCGCTCTCAGCAAGCCGGATAGAGAGTTCCCCTGCCCAGAGGGCGGCCTGCTCTGAACTCTTTCCGCCCGGGACAATTTTATACAGCCCCAGGTTGTCAACCATCTTTGTGAAAACCCCCTTCTGGCTGCCTTTTTTCTGCTGATTCGCTGCGGGCGTCCGCGGTTTCACCGAGCCTGTCGCGATGCCTTTCTCCAGTTCCCCCAGTGACGCCTTTCCGAAGCGCTCCCGGTACAGGTCCTCCAGGATGTTCTGCGTCCTGGAGTTGGTGAAATCGAGCGAGCCGGGATCTTCATCGGGGCCAGGTTTTTCTCCCTGCCTGGCCGCAACCAGCCTGCGAACACTCAGTTCTTTCAACTCCCTGCCGTCAGCATCAGGACTGTAGCGTCCCTGGATAACCAGCTTGAGCTGGGGCCGACTTTTCAAGGCATCGGCAAGTTTCAGGAGTTTCTCCTTTTCCGGAGGCAGGAGGTCGGCGCTTCCGGGGTCGAATACCACTGCATCGAAGTTTATGTCCTCCCCTCCGAATAGACTTCCGAGTGCCCGGAACGGGGCGGTGACCGCCTTGGTGATCAGGTTCGTAAAAGCTTTCCAGACAAGGGGCCCGATACTGAATTGGGGATCTTTCAGGTCTCCGGTTACGGGAAGGCCGATATTGATGCGCCCCTCAGCATCCTGTAAAAGTGCAATGGCCAGATCCAGGGGCAGGTTGGCTGCGTCCGGGTCGTCCACCTGTTCTCCCAGCATCAGGTTATCAATGAGTATTTTATTGTCTCCTACCATTTTGTAATCATGAATCACATACTTGAAGTCGGCGGAGACCTTGCCGGACTTGATCAGGCGGCCAGCGAACTTGCCGGAATAGGGCGAGAGGTTTTTCATTTCCACGTTTTGAAAGACCATCGCAATATCGGATGAACGTCCAAAGTCGTTGGGCCGAATCACCCCGCTGATTTTGGCCATCCCGTATCTGTCCACGCGTCCGGCCATCTTGATTTTGGCCTGCGCGTTTTCGGTCGACGAGAGGCCGGTTATTGTTCCCTTGAGGTCATGGATACGGGTCTTGAATTGAGGCCGCAGGCTCAGGTCGGCAAAGATCATGTTGCCTTTTTCCACCTGTACCCGGGAAATTTTATACGGGAAGGGGGCCTGGTCATTTTTCTGTTCCGGTTTGGCTGCTGGCGGAGGAGCCGTGCCGGCCGGTTGTTTTTTTAAAATCTTGGCCAGGTTCAGGGTTTTGTCTTCCCCGATAATCAACTCCCCGACCGGTTTTACAATCTTGATATCCTCTATCTCAAGCCCGTTGGGTTGCAGGGTCAGTGTCGCCTTGGGGATCTGCACGGCGTCCCAGCTGAGATAGGGGGTTTTAACACCGGGGTTGGTAAGGCTTAAATCATTCAGGCTGAAGTCACCTGCATAGGCGATGCTGGATGCGGCTCCGGGCACGCCATACCGCATTTTACCGCGCGTTGAAACCGCTGCTGACTCGATGGTCAGGGTGACATAGGGCTCGATATAGGGTTGCAGGGACGTGAGCACCAGACCGGCGATGTTGATATCCGCTTCTACCGACGGGACGGCAGGATTCACCGTGCCGTTTACGGTCGCGGTTCCCCCCTGTTCCATCTGAAAACCCAGCGTGAAAGCCATGGGGGATTTGCCGTCAATGTCAGTCAGTTTGGCCTTGACTCCCTGCAGACTGAGAACCGGTTTGTCTGAAGCGGTTGTCAGGTCGGAAAACCGCGTACTGAAGCCGTCCAGCTCAAAGGACTTGACCAGAAATTTCCAGGCGGGGCCGGCGTCGGCTGCAGGTTTTGCCGCCCCCGCAGATTTTTCGGCTGCCCCTTTTGTCTCCAGGGCCCGCAGCCAGTTCAGCGTCCCATCGGCATCCCGTTCGGCATCAAGACGGCCGGTGTGCAGAGCTATCCGGGCAACCTTGAGCGCACGAGCGTCCAGATCGCATTCTCCTCCTTCAACCGTCAGCTTCTCTGTGGTAAACAACGGTTCCGGGGCCAGGGCAGAGCGGATAGCGACCGCTTGCAGCGCACTGGATATTTCCTGCAGGCGCACCTTGTTGCCCTGTGCCCCCGCTTCCACCTGCGCCCTGAGACTGAGGTTAATGCCCCCAATTCCTGCCTCGATCGGGGTCTTGCGACTCATGTCGTCCACGGCAAGGGAGATACTTTTTACCTCGATGGCGTCAACGTTCATCCTGAAAGGAGGATCTGCCGGGGCAGGGGCAGAAGACACAGCGACCTTGGCTGTTGGCGGAGAGACCGTTTTCTCGGCAGCGTCGGCAACCGATTGTGCCGGTGGCGCAGCAGGGGCAGGAGGTGCTAGCCGGCTCTGCTTTGCCGGTTGCGCGGCACGGACAATCCGTTGCAGGTTAAGGCCTCCGGTTTCGTTGATGCGAACATCGACCGCCCCCTCTTCGACCAGCAGCCTGCCTATCTGCAATTGCCTGGTCGTCAGGTCGAAATGCGGCGCATCCAGATCGACTTTTTTCAACTGCAGGAAGGCCTTCTCCGCGTGAAGCAGCTGCAGGGACAACTCCGACAGAGAGATCCGAAGCCCATCGAGCGTCATCTGCATGGGGCTGGAAGCGCCATCCAGGTGATAGCCGGTGGTGATGGTAATCTGCCCCGAAGGTTTTTCCAGGTTGGTATTATCCTTGACAAACTGCCATAGACTGGCGGTCTGGATGCCGGTAAGGCGCAAACTGCCCTTCGAGGTCAAGGGGGTAAGCGTTACCACGCCTTCCCACTGGAGGGACTCGCCATTTTCTGTCGCAGCAGAAATGGCATAGGAGCCGTTATGGTCTTTAAGCGAAGAGAGATCCTTGATCTGCAGATTGAGTTTTTCCAGACTGAGTTGCGCCGGTGTGCTCTGGCGGTTGTCGACTGCGACAATCCGCCCCTCGTTTATGGCTGCTCCCTGCAGGATGAATCGCAGGAGTTTGGCGTCAGGCTTTGCTGGTTCCGGTGGAGTCGACGATGCGGGAGCCAGCTTTTCGAAATTGATCGTGCCGTCGGACGCAACGGCCAGATGGACCTCCGGCTTGTCGAGAGCGAATTCCCGCAGCACGACAGCCCAGCGAAAAAGACTGCTCATCTCCAGGTCGACAAAAAGTCGTGCAAAGGCAAGCAGCGGCGATCCGTCGGCCTGTTTCAGGCTGAATCCATTAATTTCAACGGTCAAAAGAAAGGGATTGATGCGGATTTTCTGCAGGGTAGCCTGGCAATGCAGGTCCTGCTGTACGTATCTGGGGACATACCAGCGGACCAGCGCTGGCAGGGCGACGAAGCCGGCAAGGGCATACAGCAGCAGGGCAGCCACCGAAATTACCAGAAATTTACGGGTCAAGATTTTTGGTAGTTTGAGTTTCATGGTCCATCCTGTGAAAAGGTGAGATGCTACAAGATGTTAAAACGTTTTTAAAGGCGTTACAACTCACAAACGAAGCGGCGCCAAATATGTCGCTCACCTAGACCGCCGCGATCTTTACCACGACTTTGTGGATCTGACCTGAGGAGATCAGTGGCATGTGTGCATCTTCTGGAAAGAACACCGCAAACTCTCCACTCTCGATTGCGAGCCAGGTATTTGGTTGGTCCGTGAAGAACTGCAGGTCAGATTCATGATCGTATCTCCCGGTGGGGTGTTTGCATAACGACCTGGGCTTCCATCCTATGTCATCGGTACCGGCCAAAATCAATTGGATATCAATGTATTTCTCATGCGTTTCGAGCAGCGCATCCGCTTTTTTAAGACCAATGTCTTTTGCCACCATTGCATAGACGCGATCACCATCTATTTCATATCTTCCCACCGCCATTTCCTTGAGTTCAGGGCGCAAGAGAAACTCAAACACCTTGGGAAAACCCTTGTGTATGTCGAGGTAACGGTGTGCATTTTCAAGTATATCCAAAATCATGTGTATTCCTTTATGGGATAATGTTGTGCTGATAAATTTTTAAAGCGCACCCGCATTCAACAAAACTTTTCTAACCCATGTCTTTGTCTTGGCACAAAATGACATCAAGGTTATAAAACACAACGGGTTTGTCAGCATTTGCAGTATGCATTTTTGGCATTTGTTTGGAGTTCAGTTTTTCTCCCCAGGTGTCCCCTTTTATAATGGTTTTTGGTTCGTGCGGCAACTTCCCTGACACTGGGAGACGCCCCCGGACTACTAGTTACGAGCGATTGACACAGGTTTATTGCTGCCGCTTAATACAAAAGACGACCAGTCCTCCGGGCCCACGCCTTGATCCTGTACAAACTGTTGTGCCCTTTGCAGTGCTTCGTCTTTTCTTATGCCTTTTGCTAACTCAAGGTAAAACTGAGCCATCATTTTGTAGGCGATCTCGTCTTTGACCAGGCGCAGTGTTGCAACCACTGAATCAGCTCCTGCCCGCAAGAAAGCTGAGTTGAGCGCGCTGAATTCGTTGTCGAGATTAAATTCTGTTGTGCTGCCTGTTTCACAGGCCGAAAGAACAACCAGATCTACCCCCTTGAGATCCATGCTGCGGATATCGCGCACATAAAAGGAAGATTCACCATTTGGATTTTCAGCTAATATAAGTCGGGAAAAATCGGGCAGTGAAGAATCAAGGCGTGCATGACCTGCAAAGTGCACCATCGAATATTGCGGCAATTTTTCCTGCACCAGCGGGCGAGTCACGTCTTCGTCAAGATAAACCTGGGTGTTAAAATATTTGCTGATCGACTCCGCCTCTGAAATGTAGTTTTGCAGTTTCGCCTGTCCCCCGGCAACATTGCCGGGAGCAAGAACCAATATGCGATTGTTTTTTGGAGTATCCGGCAGGTTGTCCTGGCGTATCGTATCTATATCCGGGTAGCAGCGCGTAGGATGTTTTGCGCCAAAAAAGCTGTTGTCATTGCTGTCTATTAGTGAAGCAAAGGATATATTCTGTAATGGTCCATTCGTGACGATAATTACATTTTTGCGTAAATTACCTGCCAGCGGTTCGATCAGCAGTTTATGCAGAGTCCGGGCGTCCTCCGCATGAAAGTTATTAGAACTCGTAATTCCCTTGATGGGTATCTTTAATGCATTGGTCGGGAAGATGTGGGTTGTGAGTTTTTCTCTTGTCGCGGCAAAGCTGTAAGTGTTTTCCGGAGTGACCCAATAAGACAATAATGTTTCGTCGCTGTTCAAGGTTTTTTTGAGTGCCGCGTAGTTCATCAACGGGGTGTAAGATTCGTTTGATCTGTTCCGGATGCTGTGATGCGGGGCGGCGATATCTTTGCCTGACTGTGCCGAACGAAACATCACTTCGTTGCCAAACAACCCTTGCTGGGCTTCGTCTGAACCGGATGCATCGTGTGCGTAGGTGGATAATGCCAACTGCTCCTCGATAACGGCTTTATTATATTCTTCTGTCAGCAGATCCTGTCTTAATTCGAATAATGTATCAAATTCCCAGGATGCATTAAATTTTTCCAAACCACTCAAAAATTCATGCATCGCAGGTTGGTTTATCCAGGGTGTGCAGGGGACAAGTGAGGTATATAAAGGCATAAGAGGTGTTATCGCACCTCGGGTAGAGGCTTTTCGGCGGGCCTGGCTGTCCTGCTCTGCCAGCGCAAATTTTGCTGCTTCTCCACGCGATGCAGCCTGTTGCCTGGCTTGTGCAAGCAGATTTTGATATTGGTCTTCCAGGCGAGATTGGAAGAGCCTGAGCCCTTCTTGATTTAATCGACCGTATAATCTATAGCTGTCAATATACGCATGGCGTGCCAGTTCCAGGTAATCGAAAGCCGTATCCGGGGCGTCGTGTTCAAGATTGTAGGCAGCGGCCTCCTCGAGTAACGCTGTATTGGTATCGTTAAAATTATCTAAATGTTCCTGAGGAGAGTGGGGGCTGAAATACCAGTGCTGGATGGCCAAAGCGTAATACGATTTAGCCCTGTTGACTTGTCCAAGCCGTTTGAAATATTGTGCCTTGACATGCGCCTCGAGAGAGAGGGTTCGAGAACTGAAATAAGCAGGCATGGGATGCTCCGGTCCAATGTCGCTTGAAGAAAGAAGCCATTTTTCAGTGCTATCCATATCATCCATGGCTAACATAACACGGGCTATGCCTAACTTTAACAGCCTGTTTTCGTTGATGGAATTCCGCAGATTTTCTACAACAGTTCCAGAAAAATCCCGGCTGAAAGGACTGTCGTCCATCATTTTTTTGGCGGTCGAGAAAGTTTCCGAAAGGTCGTCGCTCCCCTTAGCTGTCGAATTTTGTTTGGATGGTGCTTGCGACATCAGCTCCAAAAGGCTTTTTTGGATTTCCTCACTGTTCATTTTGTTCTGTATTTCTGTCGTTATCTGTTGCAATTTCTCCGTATACACATCTGGTAAATCTGTTGCATGTGTCGCTGCTTGTATATCGCCAAGCCTTGGGTTGACTTTTTCCCTCATCGCGGATTGCAATTGCTCCTTGTGATGCCGGGTCTCATTGAGCGTACTGATCCCCTGCGAGTTCCTCAGTACGGCAAGTTGCTTTTGGCTAAGCATATCGACAGCCTCGTAGATTTCATTTAAAGGCCTATTGTGATGCTTCAGCACTGTGGCGTAGTTTTTTAGCACTCTTGTCCAGGGCAGCATGCCAATATTTTCCGAATCGAGCTGGACATCGTGCATTATTTTGATTGCTTCCCGATACTCCATGACGGCCTGGTCAATCTGACCCGATAGTTCGAGTTTTTCAGCGAGTCGACTGTGTGTCTCAATGAGTCCAACGTTAACATCAACAGCACCGTCATTTTCGTATTCCGATAGTTTCAATAAAGTTTCAAGAATCCTTCGGTAATAGCTCTCACCATGTTCTCCTCGCTTCATTGCGCCAGCTAATGAAATTTCCAGATCAGTTTGCAACCCGTTGCGATTCCCACATTGACTGACGTTTTTTCTGAACTTGTCTTCGCCGAGAGAGCTGGCAGGAGAGGTGGTGTAGAGCTTTAATGAATTGAAATAGAGTTGCAATTGATCCAGCACTGGTAATTGAGCCAGTTTAAAAGTTGAGAGGCTGTTTCCGCGGCTGGCCTCCAGGAATTTACTGTATGGGTCGTATCCTATTCGCATAACAGCATCAACTGAAGACACATCTGGAAGCCCGTCGCCTGGACACATACTCTTTTGGGCCAGCCGTTGAAAATATTTTTCTTGATGGCTTGCTAATTTGGCTGATTCGTTGCCCTGTTTAGTTAGTGACCTTGCGATTTTTTTTGCATCGATTCTGGCTTTTGACCTGGCACTGCGAGACAATGCCGGTTGTTCGGTTTTGTTGGGATTGCAGTCATCTCTACTGGATTCGCTATTGGCTATTCTTCTGAAATTATATAAGAAATCTTCACCGTCCTTGCCCAGCGTCTGGGTGATTTTTCCTTTCGAAAGTAAAGTATCAATTGACATCCCCGGCAGGCATCTTGTTTGAAAATAGGCTTCCACCAAGTATTTTTTGGCGGCAATCCCCACCATCCGCCCGTTGTTCAAAATTGATTTCCCGTCAACTTTTTCGCCTTGAAACAGTAGAGATTTGGTTTTGTTTACCATATCTTGCTTGGCAAATTGTTCACGTCTGCCAAGTTCTGATAAAAGATCGGTCATACTGTTAATATTGGAGTAATCATTGTGATTTATACTTTCGGCACCGGCGGGTTTTTCTTTGCTGCTGCTGTTGTTGGAATCGGCCGGGTCGATTGCATCAAGGTTTGTGTTTTCGATCAAAATACGATTGACTAATGTTGAACGTTTCAGTGATTGTTCATATTTTTCGGCGTTCCATTCCTGAGTCGCTATTAACGCGAGGGAGGCCACAAGCCTGTTCAGTTCCGGCTCGCTGCTTATGCCTGTTGCATAATGTGCAGTAGCACCACATTCCAGGTCGATTGCATATTGTTGCGGGAGGCTTGCGCACAGGGCCTCCATGAACAGAGGCTCGATTGTTGCAAATTCATGTTGGGCAGCGAGATGACTAAATCCCAGCCATATTCTTATTTTTGACTGATATTGCCAGTTCTCAGCATTAATATCAGAAATCTCCCTGGTAAAATATTCGATGGCTTGAGTGTGATGGTTCTGCTTCGACTCTTTAAGGGCCATTAGAAAATTACTCGCGTTTGCGTGAGAAGTGATGGCAACGGATATAATAAAAAAACAGATTGTCTTGGTGAGTCGATAAGCCATGAGATATTCCTTCAGAAGGTTTCAGCCGTAGCCTGTTTGCAGTGAGTAAGCAATTATCAAAAGAGTGGACACGCTTTGTTGAACTCCTTTTTTTGTTTAAACGTTGCTATTTGATTTTTCCATAGAGGAGAAAGACGGAAGTAAATAGTTTTCAAATTTGTACATCCCAGATAGGCGGTTAAAAAGTCGTTTTCCGCTGATGAATATTGAATGGCTCGTACCAATTCAAATGCTGCGAAATCGACAGGGACCTGCTGGTCAAGAAACAATTGCGCTATTTGATATTGCACCAAATGGTTATAGCTTGTGTCTTTGATCGTGTTCAGCATCCAGAAAGCATCCGATGTCATACCCTGTTCTTTTAAATTGAGAGCTTTTAGATAGGTTGCCTGCTCAGGCTTAAGATCTTTGAGTTCTCTGGGAAGTGGTTTTATGTGTTTTCTCTTTTCAATGGGGGAGATGGTAACGATCCCATCAAAATTCTTGTCACTGGCGGTGGATTTGTTGTGTTTCTCATCGCGGATTACGATTTGATAAAATTTTCCAGGGAGCAGTTTATCGGTAATAATTTTATCCATCTTGTAGTGATAGGTGGGGAAAGGAGGCTTGCGAATTATTTCAGGGGTGGCAAGAACGATGTTGAGTATTTCCTTGCCGCCAATTTCAGTAATTGAAATGCTGAACTTACTGGGCTGGATCGCCCCCCACCAGATTTCGTCCAATGTTGCTATCTCTTTGTTTCTTGGAACCAGAAGGACAGGCGCATCTCTTTGTCCGTCACTGCGCATTACGGTGAAACTCTCTGCTGGACCCGGACAGAGGTTTCCGTCTGTTGATTCGGTTAGTGATTTTACTTGAAAGGAATGAGGACAGAAAATATCCAGCCGGCTGTCAGCTGCTAAATGGAGTTTAATGTCGTTGGGGAGTTGAACGCCTTTCGTTACTGGTTCATCTTGGATGTACGGCGGGGCCGAGGCTGTTACCTTTCCTTGAATGTCTGTGACATAGCCATCAGAAAAAGCCCATTGAGCGGAGCAGAAAACAAACAGGAGAAACAGCAATACCTGTATTGATCTGCTAGGGTTTATCCAGAGGAACTTTTGCTGTCTGTCGGGATCTTCGCTCCAGAGCCCTTTCAATCCCACTGTAAGATTGTGCATTTTCAGAACATACCTGTTGCGCAATTTTCGCTTTATCATTTTGTCCCAGCTCCTTTGTTGCAATGGCAATAATGCATTGAATGATTGGGTGTCTGTCGACAACTCTTCCCTCGTAGAGTGCATCAAATGAAAGCTCGATATTTTTTAGAGCAGCTTTGTATTCCTGGAGTTCAAGGTATGCCCAGGCAATATTTTTGTAGATTATTCCTGCCCGTTCACTAAAGCTCTGTGTGCTATTAGGGGAGGATTGGGGGGTGTTGGAGTGTAGGGCTAATTCTAATAAATCGAGGGCATCATCATACTTACCCTCTTTTAAGTAAAGGTGTGCAAGATTATTATATGCTTCAAAATGGGTGGAGTCGTTCTTGATCGCCAGCCAATAGTTTTCTTTAGCTAAACCAAATTTGGCTATAGATTCATACAGGTTGCCGAGAGCGAAATACACATCTGAGCGCATAGGTTGCTGGTATGATGCCTTTTCATAATAATATATAGCTTTCTTTATGTTTTTTTGAGCATGGGCTTTCTGCCCCTTTTCAAAGTTCCAATCGCTGAACATAGGGAGAGCGAGGCACAGTAGCAAGGTAATCGCCAAGAAAGCCGCGTTTGCAAAGGCATAGAGAGCCCTTGGACTAATGAAAGGGGAAGAGGTCTCTTGTGTGTCACAATTTAAAATTTTTTGAGAGAGGTGCCATATGGGTAATGAACTGAAAATTACAACAATAGCAGCTAGTGTGCCGACAATATCGCTTTCATCTGACGCGAACAATTTTTGAATAGTTTCAAGTAGCTTAAATAAGGCAAAAAAATTAACACCCGTTAACAATGCGCTAAAAAATGTATTTGCAAGATAATTCATCAAATCCCTTTGTAGAAAAAGATGGTTACTTGTGACGATTCGAGTTTCGAATCAATTCATTTCTTAAACAAACGAGTTCTTTCGTACCAGGCCATGCATTATTGTGCTGATACTTTGCTGGTCAAATTCAGCTGGATCGTATTGTGAATTTGAACGAAGATGCTTGATCTTTTTTATAGCAGCTAACTTTAACAAAATAGTCCCCTGGTGCGAAAAACTGAGGAGCAAGGCTTTTTCTTTTATCTATTTTTTTTGGATTTATTACAACCTTTTCATTGTCTGTAACAATTGTCGCTATAAGTGGTTGATTGTACTCAGAGAAATCAACTGTTAATTCGGCAGATTCTTTGACAGTAAACCTGAAATAGAGATTTTCAGGGCCTTCAACAAACTCCACGACCGTTAATTCGCCTGGAACATAACCCAAGTATGCTGCTGTCTTAATCGAGTTGTTTGGCCTGTTGAGGTCTGCTTTGGAAGGTGGTGTCGCTTCAAATAATGCATCGAGTATGCGGGGTATGTGCTTCTGTGTGCATTCACGAATTTCTCGGTCGCCAATTAATCTAAGGTGTTCTTTTAACGCAGTTGCACCACCTTGAGACCTGATATTGACAGTAAATGAACCGATTGCATTAGGTTTAAAATTCTTAATTGAGATGTTGCCTTCAGCATCTGCTGCCAAACCGTACTCTGACCCGGAAAGACATAAGTTCTCCACAATATTGACAGCAGTTTGAATTTTATTTCGAGTTTCGGCAATACTTTGAGATATAGATCCCAAAGTTGCAATTATGATAAATGAGCCTAGCAATATTTTCATAATTCTCTCCTTAAATTTAAACTTATTAATAATTGTTGTTATTTTCAGTAATGCATGTTTTTTTTATTAAAAAATTCAATAGAAGATGGTGTGAAAAAATAGTTTTCCAGAAAATTTTATTTGGTGCTAAAAAGTTAAAATCCAGAGAATATCCCGATTCATCAAAGAGCGAATATTTTACATATTTTATAGCTTTACTGTCTCAATTTGTCGAAAATACAAATGTCCTCTATGGCAACCTAATTTTTTTCAGTAATGCATGTCAAGAATTGTAAATTTCAGTCACAAAATTTCTAAACCATGCAGGTTTTTCCAAAATAACATAGATTAAAATAAGAGCAGTAAAAGGTATCGGAATAATCGTGTCCACTAAGGCAAGAAGTGATAAATAAAGTATTATTTTTGTTTTTATCTTCATAATAGTCATCTGTAAACATCTGTCCTAGATTCACAATATTTCCAGTGAAGGTTGATAGGAGATACCTTGACTTTTGGTAACGCCTTAGACAAGCGGCTAGCCATACAGGCTAGCAACCAACTTCGAGCGTTGTAATTATTATCAGTCTATCCATGAAAATGCGCGTGCTCGCAGGTCAGCTTGGTTGGATTGTTATACAATTTAAATAGTTAAGGTTGTTGTTACTTCGATTTAGTTAAAGTGTTTCTGTAACGAGTATTTTGTAGCCTTTGACGTCAACTAGTTGGAGCGTAATGTTTCCTTTCCAGTTGCCAAAGAATTTGTTTGCTTCAACACCAGTAAGATTATTTTTATATTTGAAAGGATTTAATAGTTTTTTTGAGATTATATTTGCAAACTCTTCTGTATTATTTTTAACCCAATTTGAAAATGATGATATTGTCTCAGGATTATTTGTTATTTCTTTGATCATTTTAATTTCATTTAGGCAGAATAGATCGAATTTTCCTCCAAAAATAACTGAAAAACTCTTGGGAGAGTAAAACGGTGAAATTTTAATTTCAATATTTCTATTACTGTCATTTAATATAGCAGTGAAATTGACTTTATATTTGATTCCATCTAATTCTAGAGGTTCACCCAAACTGACATTACTTTCAAAGAAAGTGATTCTAGTTTTGACAACTCTAGCCCAACCGAAAGTTCCTGTAGTTAAATTTAGACAAATGTATCTAAAAGTATTAGTAAGGTTGTAGTTTTTACCGTTAATGTGCCATGCTGTAAGGTGCTTGTTTTTGTTAGTAGGCATTAAGCTAAATCTTGTATAATTCTTTTGGTGATATTCACTATATTTTGAAATCGCATTAACTTTGCAATAAATATTTTCGTTTGATTTTAATAGATTATCAATTTTTGTTTTTAATTTTAAAAGTTCTATTGCCTTGTTTCTTTCTTTTTGGGCTTCAAAAATATCTTTTTCTTCGTGATTAACTTTTTTTAATATTAAATCGTATTCTTTTATATAAGGCTCAACTAACATCTCCATTTCATTAATCATTTCAAGTGTGATTTCTATCCTATCTGTAATCCAATCCTTTATTTCATGTATGATTTTACTTACAGATTGTTTGTCGGTAAAAACAACATTTGCTTCTTTATTTAAAGTGCCATTTTGAGTTATATTTTGGCTACCGATTGTTGCAAAATCATTATCAGAAACTACTATTTTAGCATGAAGATTTTTCAAGGAATAAATTTTGTAACCATTTGTTAAAATTTTTTTTAGTGTTGATAATGAAGAAGATTTATTTATGAATATTTCTGCGTTAAATAGAGTGTAAAATGTACATGAGCAATGTGGGTTTGACTGTAATACAATTTCTGCTATTGGAGATGTAATATACGGAGAAAAAGCAATTATGTTTTCTAGTGGTGTTAACGTTGCTTCTTGCCAGTATTTGGCTATATCTTTGAATACAATTTTGTAAGCCATTTTATATTATGTATACGGTTCAAGATAACCGACGGTGACGGGATATCGCGTGTCCCATCGCAATTTGGTTTTGCTCTTCAAATTTGCACAGACGTATTTTCCTTCCGATTTATTAAATAGTTAACTTTGGTTCAATTTACTACCAATTAATTCAATAAAATGATTGAAATCGTCAAAGTATTCAGTGTCATACCATTGATTCCGTGAGGGGTGAGGCACCTTTTTAAGATATGCGTTCTTTGGTGCAAGATGACACTCTTCTAAAAAGTTTCGAGCCAACTCACCACATGGAACAAACAAAACAGTCGAGTTTAAAGAAACTACTTTTTTTACTCTTGTGATGAACTTTTTCAACAAGTGCTTGTGTGCCCTTCCCGTGTTTGAGTTTTTTCTTTTCTTTGATTTTGGATTATTTCTAATAATATCGAATGAATCTATTGGAAATTCGCCTGATATGTCATTGCAGCCATATACATTTTTGTCTAAAGGAAATTTTGAACAATTAATGATTCCTATGTTCGAAATATTTTTTTTTGAAATTTGGCAACCCAATGGAACTAGAGGGTCAATAACGTCATAAAGACTCTGTAGAAATCTACTCATGCTTAAACCTGAGCTGCCAGCAATTGGATGTCGATGTATAATTTCATCAGAATGCGGAGATTCGAGGACGAATATTACCCTTAAATTCTCTACGTCACCGACCAAGTCACAAATGTAATATTTACTACAGTTCATTTTATTTTTCTTCAAAAGCTAACAAGTGATTTTACGAATAATTGAGTCGTGTAGATCCCTGATTGGCATGATATACGAAAGCAAGTGTTGACAGATAGGAGATGTCTTTGCCTTCAAAACTAAAAGTATCTTTTTCGGTTAACCGGTTTTCGAACATTAGACAAAAGGAATTATATTGTCTAATGACAAACTTACTGTTGTAACAAAGTCAAAATGTCTCATTACGTCAAAAAAGAAAAACAATTAGGGTGTTAGAACAGACGAATGTTCGTGGTGCACCGGTTTACCTATAATGTAAATTTAGACACATGAGAAGTAGTTAGAGAGAACAATTCTCTTAAAAAATAACATAAAAAGACCTATTCCTAAACCATTCCCATTAACACACCCTTTACTTCTTCGATTCAGCAGTTTTTTTCAATTCATACAATACATTCTGAAATTCATTATTCTCTTCGTTATCAGTTTCTTCATAACGTGATATCTGGCCGTTTTTTAACTGTTTGACAATAGATAACCTGGCGATCACCTTAACTCCGTTTAGAGTTTTTAAAAGAAAGAAAGAGATTTCATCTCTATACAGATTTCCTTTCTCCCCACTTACGAGGCTATCTCTAAATCGGTTTCCCGCTGCTCGACCTTCTTCCATTTCCTTAGAGAATATTATATTGACCTCATTATCACTCTCCAGCCGGGCTCCGCCGCTTAGAAACACATTAACGATTAAATCGTGGGTTTCTTTAACAGTGAAATTGCTAATAATTATTTCAGGACTACCAGAATCAGTTGCGACAATTCTCTTGACCTGTGGGGCACATGATTGCAGTAGTATAAGTAAAATTACAAGATACGCATATTTCATAGGGACATCCTCGAAGTTGAAGAATTAGTCAATGTAAAATGGAAACAAGGCGGTTACCATTCTCTTTTTTTTCCACCATTCATGGTTACTCGGTAAACCTAAATGCCGACTGGGTTAATAGGTCTGAACCATTACAAATTTTACATGTTTCCAACGCGGAAATGAGCGGCACACAAACCGCGCCTATGAATCTTTATCTAAGCCAGAGAACTACCCCGCGGTTTGTGTGTCCGGCTCGATTTCATGGTTAGCTTTCTTGCCGACTTTAGCGAGATACCTTGCTACTGCTGCAGCAGAGGTTGCATATTCAAGTGCAGATTCTTTGCTTAGGGCAAACTTCGGTGCGTGTGCAGCGTCATTGCGTAGGGCGCGAAGTTCTCTAAGTAAGCTTACGATGCTTTGATCAATAGATTGATGCCGCTCCAAAAAGCGAATAGCCTGGAATGTTATTGTCTGGTTTCGGAATTCTTCGCCAGCCAAACGTCTCGCTGCCTCAAGAGCAGCATGTTCCACAGCACGCCATGCCTCCAATACAGCGGACCTGGGTGATACCTCTGCCAACTTGACCAAAGGTTCGATCTCTGGGCCAGGTAAAACTCTCTGAGCCTCGCCAGGAAGTTCGCGGTCTATTTCAGCCTTTACCTCTTCGACACGCCTGCCAAATTCAAGTTCAAGTTCTTTATACTTTAAACGTTGAAGAAGTGGCAGAAGGTCTCGTAGTGGTTTCCGCAGAAGGAAGATGATAACAATTACTGTTACAGGCCATGCCAGAGATCCAACAATGTTTGACAGAAAGCTGAGCCAATCCATAAGGGTGGTACCTCCGAGTCTGCAAAAGGCTAACAAGTAATTCTGCTGAGCTGTGTATCACCCCGAATTGAGTGTTATACAGTAAGATGGCATCATTTTTGAGACCTTGATCGAGGTTCTTCCAAAGTAAAGATATTTCCAATCAGTCTTTATTGGTCGCCCATAGTTCTTCTTTTAACTAGCGTGAGGGAGACTATCTATAGAAAGACATCTGGGATCGTCTTGCTTGTACCTACATTAGCGAGTATCTCTGCGTTTAAAACGATTCTACGTATACTTCGCTTATCGTCGAATGGGACAATAACGTCACCACCACCATTATCCTCTGAAAGATCCACGTCAGGCTGTCTAGATGTACCTAGTAAATCGACATACGTTCCGTAATCCAATGAGTAAATATTGTACCGAAGACCAGGGTTGTCCTTGTCCGCGTAGCCACGCTGCATTTGATGAAGAACTCTGGCGTCAACAAGTTTGAGAATCATTGGATGGCGCTGTAATTCGCGCGCAAGTAGGAAGGATCGAGCCTTTCTTGTTCCGATAACTTCGTCAACGATGGATCTAAGGGTTTTCTGCATCTCATCATCCATATGAGTTTGCTTGTCTTGCTCGAACCATTGACGTGCTCCCTCAACTACTGCCTTTCGGTCAATAGTATCCCGACCACGTCTTTGGGCATGGAAGAATGCTTGTGTGAAGATGTTGATTAGATCCCTAATAACACCTTCTGCCGCACGGGATAGTTCAATAAATGTCGCACGTTCAGTGAATATCCTTGATGCGAGGTCGTCGCCATTGGCCACCTTATATTGATTTTGTAAATAATTGTCTGGCAATTCCAATTCGAGGTGTCTAAGCAGCATACTGGCATATACAGTAGTCAATCGATCTGGATTCCTATCAAACACATAGTAATCATCTAAATCCGGGGCAGTGGCGATATCAGCACCTACCTCAAAGCCGCATGGATTGTCTTTTTCAAACAAAGTAAAATGCGATCGTTGTTCTAACGCAGCAATTTTGATTGTCGCTCGTTGCACTGGCAACACACCCCGTTTTAGGAACTCTGCGAGAAGTGGTTGAATATCGTAAGGTAGTGATGACCATTCGTCGAGTAGTATGAAAAGGTTGGTTCCAACCAGTTCGAGAGCTTCTGTCAGTGCGTCATGTAGTGCAGGAAATACTATTTTGTATTTAGATTCAATATGATAAGATCTCTCGAATTCGTCACTTGATCTGTCGCTAAGCGCACCGTTAATTTCAGCCTTTGGCGTAGTAGACAAAGTTGTTGAAACAGACATTCCATGAGCGCTTTCAATTTTATTTTTATGTTTAAGTTCCGTTTCAACATAGATTTTATGTGGCTGAGTGATTGTATCAGCGAGACGATAAATAGCATCGAACGCTCTATCTGAATCGCAGGGTGGAGATTCAACAACACGTTCTAACAATGCGTCATGAATTGGAGCTAAGATGTCACGGAATAAACATAGGCATCTTGTCGGCATGGGAACAGTCGGGTCAGAAAATTGTGAAGTGCTTCCTAATGTACGGCTATCTATATAGACGACTACAGGATTTGCGTTCTCCCTTAAACGCGCTAGTAGGACTTTGAGGACATGGGTTTTACCAGTCCCTCTTCTGCCATAAAATATTTGATTGTTATTGTTGTCGAGTTGGGAAATTATGCCAACGTCTACAAAGCTTGCTAGGAGTTTTTCAAGATCTATTTGTCGCTCAGATCTTTGTAAAATTCGAGACGTCGCCTTTTGTAGCTTTGAATCTTGTATCATAAGTATCCTCAAGATTGTAATTCCTTAGGCATGAATACGAACCAAGGTGCTAGGATCATTGTTAGCAGAGTCCAGATATTTCCACTAGATCTGAATTATTGCCATCCGCCAAATGCTAGAGCACCGGAGAGTAAATTTAGTATTTCACTGCTACGATGTGGCAATAAGATTCTGTACAATTACTAGTGGTTATATTATTACCACCTGTTATTTGTTAATACAATTGGTTATTCACGCAAGTTCAGGTGGTTGCCTGCCAATGTGATTGTAAATTGCTGTCAGGTATGGGTGATGGGAAAGGGATTGCTCAAGATTGGATGACATAAGTGAAAAATGCCAGCAGAAAATCCACTTTAATCGGCACGTACTTTCTGATATCCTGCTTTGGGATAAAATTTGGGGTAGGAATTACTGAACTGGTGAAACAAAATGAGAATTGCAAATGAAAGTGATCTGCCGATAATTGTCTCAATATACAACTCTACCATTACATCTAGACGTTCTACTGCCGACACTACCGAAGTAACGGTCGAATCAAGGATGGAGTGGTACAGGCAACATAGTTCTGATAAGCGTCCGCTCTTAGTCCATGAGGAAGATAACAGGGTTGTTGCCTGGGTAAGTTTCCAATCCTTCTATGGTAGAGCCGCTTATGATCATACCGCCGAACTCAGCATCTATATTTCACCTGAATACAGAGGAAAGGGACTTGGTCGATCTCTGTTGACAGAGGCATTGGGAATGACTCAACGGTTAGATATCAAGACGATTATAGGCTTCGTGTTTTCTCACAATGAACCAAGTATTAAGCTGTTGAAATCCTTTGGCTTCGAAGAATGGGGAAAGCTTCCCGACATAGCAGAAATGGATGGCAATGAATACAGTTTGTCTATTCTAGGGAAGAGGGTGAATCCATAGGATGCAGGAATACCTAAAATATCTGTCAGGTGGTATTATTTGATTTTAGATAGTAATGCTTCTTTTAGCTTTTTAAATTCTGCTTCATTTATTATTCCTCGCTTCAAGAGATCATCAAGTTTGATTAATTCAGAGTAGATATCTGTAGAAGGCGGCTCCGTTTTTTCAGTAGAATCCTTTTTAACTTTGACATTCGCAGTAATGTTTTGGTTATGCTGAACAGTATAATCGGATCGAGTGGATAGATCATTCCTGCTATCATTCAATGTAGCATTTTTAGTTTCTGAATTTTCTTTATCAACAAGTTTAAATTGATATTCAAAAGTTGCCCAATCTCCAGGACTGTTACCTACTGGTTTTTCTCTTACGGAAATGGGTACAGCCACTTTGCTTTTACTTTTAGCAAACTCATTAGCGTCTTTTATAACTTCAGCTTTTAGCTTCGAAGAGCTTCCAAATATTCCTGCATGGTCTTCTCTTGCAAGCATATATGTATCACCAGATATTTGGACCACATCCGGATTCGCACAACCAAGTAAAACAAATAATATGATAGTACTGCCAAGGATGTTCTTGAAAAATTCCATATAAACCTCTGAGTCGACCATGAGCAAATCTAAGGCGTAATATTATAGGTATTGAGGCGATGTTCGAAATATTTATGAGGCAATTGTTGCTGGGGGAAAGAATTCCGACTACTGAATTATAAATTATTTTGCAGGACAAGTCTTTATACAAACAACATAAGATTCTTGGCACGCTCGAAGAGTTTCTGTTTTGAAGCCAATCTGATTCCCTTGTGAAACACATGAAGAATAGCTTTTAGAGCACTCTCGTACACAACTAGGTTCTAAGCCACTTACATCTGTATCCTTGATGCTATAGGCACACCCGGATAGAGAAGTTAAAAACATTATTATTGTCAGTATCTTCATTAGGCGATGGAAATCGTCCAAAAACATTTTTAAAGGTAAGCGTGATCTGCGGCGAACACTGATTTCAACACTCATTATTAACATGTTCAATCTGTCCCCTCCCTTCCAAACACCTTGACGAGCCAAAGTCGTTTGAGAAGTGGACCCTCAAAGGAGGTGTTACTGAGTTTTGATCAACATGGTGAATTCAGGTGAACGTACGACTTTGCCAACCAAATTCTGTACTGCAGGCATGAAAGCTTGTGCCGTTTGATTGCACGCTGTTTCGCCGTAGAAGCTAGATGTGTAGGCGTAGCTCTCGGAAACGGACATGGATTTACCGTTCGACGACTTGATTGTGAGAGCGAGATTCCAATTTCCACTGTTTGAAGAAAAGTCTATTGCGTCTAGGTTGCCAGTAATTGTAATTGGAGCCTGTGGCGAATAGGCGTTTGCAATTTTGAGCTCATCAAGCAATGCCTTTCGAACAAAATCGGCGAATGGTTCACCATCAGGCGTTTTGATCGGTCCAACTCCACGACACATTATTTCCTTTTGTCCAGGGATTGTCGCTGAGAAAGCACCGATGTTCAAAGTGTTACCGTCAAGAGATCGCAGTGCCACGACATTATCTGCTGAAATTGAGTAACGACTAGTCGAGTAAGTCGAACAGCCAGAAAATAGTGTGGCGATAGCAAAAAGAACAAATAGTTTTTTCATGTATACCTCTTGTCGTTAACATACTTCCAATTGACCTAAAACATTGCCATCCATCAATGACAACATGACCACCAGACGTTTATGACCAGACAGTGATAACAATTTATAATTACTACGGTGTGGTATTTGTGTCCTGTGAGACTATTGCTAGTAAAATATTTACCACCTACTATTTGTTATTACAACTGGTTATTCACGCAAGTTCAAGAGTTTGCAAGATGCTGGTGATTGTGAACTGTTACTAAGGATCAGCGACGAAAAAAGAGAACTATCTCAACAATACTTGGGAGATCTCGAAAGTTGTCTGATGAGGATAAGGAGAATTCTATCTGTAATCATCCTGTGCAGGGATCAGGTGCTGATGGATTTAAGATGGCATTGGTTGAATTGGACCGGCAGCTGGTTGGTCACGATGCTCAGATTGTTCACATACTTCATGATGAGATAATCGTTGAAGTGAGGGAGGATATTGCCGGGGATTTAGCTGTCACAGTGTAAGAGTGCATGGAGAGAGCGTTCACGGAGATTTTTCCTGATGTACTTTTTGTAGTGACGCCGGAGATTAGAGATTCATGGGGGAGATTAGTTTTCCTAAACCTTCAAAATACGGTATTGGGGTGATTTCAGGTAGTCGAATATCATTAATCGTATATGGCGAAAATCACCAGCAGTGCTCGTATTTGATGGGTGGAATAGCAGGAATTAGCTATAGAAATCGTGACACGATCTGACAGTTTTCACTAACAGGTTTTGATTACCTCTTACAGATACTCGTAAACGATAGTGCTGAACGTAAAAGCGAGTGCTAAACTTGGATTTGGGTTTCTCGCGATCCTCTAACACTGAAAATTGCCAGGTGAGTGATTACCGATAAAAAAAGGAGATGAGCATGGAAAAAATGAATCTGAAAGAGGCTGCCGTTTTTATACGTGAAGATCTTCGTCTTAAAACCTTCCCTGTAGCTGTCAAATTTTTGCAAGACGAAGCAGCATTTCCCGAGAAAGCTCGTCGACCCTCAGCTACCATGGGCAAAAGGATCGCTATCTGTCAAGGTGTTACCATGGCTCGCAACTATGGTTGGACAATTGGACTTGCCAGAGAAGACATAATCTGTGTACCAGCTGCAATAGCTTTTGGATTCAGTGATACAACAGACCCTTCTTTGTCGCTTGTCGATCTCTTCCGTGAAGTAGATTTTTCCGGTAATGATGATCTTGCCAGGAAAGAGATATCATCTATGAGCAGATTCGAAAACGGAGAGATAAAAGGGATTGTCTTCGCACCCATGGAAAAAATATCTTTTGAACCAGATATTATCATCATCTATGGCAATCCAGCTCAAATGATGCGATTGGCTCAAGCTTGGTCATACGTAACCGGAAAACGCCTCGCTGGTGAATTTGGAGGTAAGGTGGAGTGTGATGAATATCTTATTGCCCCTTTTAAAACGCAATCCCCAAGGATGGTCATTCCCGGAAATGGTGAACGTGTTTTTGCTGCTACACAAGATGACGAGATGGTCCTGGCACTTCCAAACAAATGTCTCCCAGACCTTATTAAAGGACTGAAAGAGGCGGGGAAGGCCATTGGTGTTCGTTATCCCGTAACCCCTTACCAGAATTTTCAACCTGAATTCCCAGCTGCACATTTGAAATTAGGAAAGGAACTTGGCATATTATGAAGCATCCAGGCACATTAGCAAGGAAATGACGGGGCGGCTCAACCTTCTACAAAACATTCTTTTGGCACCAAGTTTCAAGAGAATGGTGGATGTCAGAAACAATTTTCGCAATATATACAGTGGGAAACGAGTATGGGCATCGTCGACAGTAGGATAAACCCATTTTTTGAAAATGAGATTCTTAACAGGTGTTGTTCGTGATGAAATTCTTGTAGAGACCTAAGAGATAAATAAAACAGGAGAACGCATGAAAATAACAATGATAATTTGTGATAAAACAAACGAGGTTATCTGGAATGCTTTCAGATTGGCAAATATCATGCTTGAAGGAATGGACGATGTGACCATTTTTATGAATGGACCAGCAGTGGAGTATGAGAAGGGAGATTCAGAGCAGTTCCCGTTGCTCACTTTGGCAAAAACATTCACCTTATCGGAAGGTGTTCTCCTTGCATGAGGTAAATTAATGGACCTCCATGGTGTGGAGGAAGGTTACCATAAACGAGGATCACAAAAGGATCTCTACGAACTCATCAAGGGAAGCGATAGAATTCTATCTTTTTAGGAGCGGATAAAAAAATGCCGAAAGATTTCATTTGCTACTGTTTTAAATACACTGAGTCAGACATTGAAGCGGACATTCGTAAAAATAGGAAATCCACCATTGAAGAACGCATTAAAGCTGAGAAAAAAGCTGGAGCCTGTGAGTGTGCAACTAAAAATCCATCCGGAAAGTGATGTTTAGGTGATATTCACCGTGTAGTGAACAGGATTTACGAAAAAGAAGGAATTGTCCCTCCGGTTAAGATTCCTCTAATGTGAATATTCAGAATTTGACCTGGGATTGACGCAATGGCTGTCAATGACATTGCTCGTGGAAAAGAAAGATGCCAAATGAAAGAGATTATAGTTGTCGATATAGAAACATCAGGTTTTCAGCGTCAAGGGGGATTAATCGTTGAAGTAGGGATCGTTTCGCTAGATTTGCAGACAGGAAATATTTCTCATGAGTTCAGTGAAATCGTTCAGGAAAATGGCTTTGGAGAGAAACATACCAGGGATCCCTATGGATGGATCTTTAAAAATTCAGATTTGAAATATGAAGAGGTGTTGCGAGCAGGGAATTTATTGGAGCTTATCCCGAAAATCCAATCCGCTTTTGACAAGTATCCATACGGTGCCACAGCATTCAACAAACAGTTCGATTTCGGGTTTTTAAAATCAAGAGGACTGAGAATCAAGGAACTGCCATGCATTATGCTCTCGGCAGCGCCTGTTGTTGGGTTACCTCCTAACCCTGGATATTTTGATCCGAAATGGCCAAAAGTACAAGAAGCCTGGGATTTCTTCTTTCCAAGATCAGATTATATAGAAGCACATCGTGCATTAGACGATGCACGGCACGAAGCGTTGATTGCTTATGAGCTTTATAAGCTAGGGAAATTCAGGGTATAAAAACATTCCGGATTGATGTTTTTGAGCCATTTCAGGCAGTCGAATATCATTGGTCTGATGGGATGAAGATTATTAATCCGGCGGACAAATAGGTTCATGCTG
>AMWB02148120.1_pt1 | contig 31741 bp, 31 predicted proteins | sample 200311 | NCBI WGS metagenome assembly AMWB02 (sample SAMN02737377, study PRJNA173069) | bioreactor metagenome | biome: anode biofilm in microbial fuel cells | place: USA: California | collected 2010-12-16
ATCCGATCATTCGGGCCTTTTTTTTTCGATTTCAAGGACAAGCTGATGACCGAAACTGAGAAAAAAAAAGGGACACTTTATGTTGTTGCAACTCCCATAGGGAATCTGGAAGATATTACCATGCGGGCGCTACGTACCCTGCAGGAAGTTGATCTTATCGCTGCAGAAGATACCCGTCATACCCGCAAACTCCTGAGTCATTTCGGAATCAACAAACCGCTCATCAGTTATTACAAGGAGAAAGAGGCAGGCCGTTCCGATACGATTGTTGCAGAGTTGCTTGGGGGCCGTCAAATTGCTCTCGTGTCGGATGCCGGCACACCAGGGATTTCCGATCCAGGAGCCATGCTTGTCGATAAATGCCGTCAAAACGGTATTGATGTAACCGCAGTTCCTGGTCCGTCTGCGCTCACAGCTGCACTCAGTATTTCCGGGCTGTCTTATTCCGCTTTTACATTTCTTGGTTTTTTGCCGAGTAAGCAATCCCAACGGAAAAAAATGCTCAGCTCCCTTGTTCAGCTTGAAAATCTGCTGGTTTTTTATGAGTCACCTCGGCGCATCGTGCAGACGCTTGTCGATTGTTATGAAATTCTTGGCGAGAGAAGAATTGTCGTTGCCAGGGAACTCACCAAAATGCATGAGGAAATTTTGCATGGCAATTTGTCTTTTGTGCTCGACAGTCTGCGTCAAAAAAGTATCGTAAAAGGTGAGTTTGTTGTTCTCATCTGTGCAAATGATGTTTCACTTCCTGCGCTTGCTGAAAATTTGCCTGATTTATTGTTGTGGTATAAAAATCAATCCGGTTTGAGCATGAAGGATTCCGTTAAAAAAATCTCGACTGATCTCAATCTTTCCCGTTCTCTTGTTTACAAGGAGGCGCTGACCATTTGGAAGTCCTGATTTCTCATCTTTTTTTGTTTCGCGTTTTTCCTTTGTCATCATCATATTGCAATGCGTGCAAATTCCTTGTTTTTGCTCGTGAAATGGGCTACTTTCCAAATTTAATTTCCTGTTTTTCAGTCTTTTTTTTTGAATTGGTTTTTTGCCACATGCGACATGGAGACTTCAGTTCCGTTAAAAACGATCTCCGGATTGCATACCCGCTACTTTCGCGTGTGAAGATGGCTTGCTAATCTGCTCCGGCGGGAATAGCCTGGTCGTGTACGACTTGGCAAGCGTCTCTTTCGCCATCAATTTGTCGAGATTAAAGTGAAAAAAGTTCAAGATTATTATTTTAAAAAAGCAAAACAGGAAAATTACCCTGCCCGTTCCGTTTACAAACTCGAGGAAGCCCAAAAAAAATATGGATTTATCAAAACCGGCGACAAGGTTCTTGATCTCGGGTGCCATCCGGGCAGCTGGTCGCTTTATGCAGCCAAAATTGTCGGCCCCCACGGGATGGTTTATGGCGCTGATTTGCAGAAAAGTATTCCTGTTACGGTTCCCGGCGGCGGCAAAATCCAATTAATCTGTGCTGATATTTTTGATGATGATTTTCTCAGCCTGACATCACAGACCTTTTCTTTTCAGGTTGTTTTAAGTGATCTTGCTCCAAAGACCACGGGGCATAAATTTTCCGACCACCTGCAATCGATTGAGCTCTCGCGTCGGGCATTGTATCTTGCGGGAAAAATGCTTGTACGAGGCGGACATTTTTATTGCAAAGTTTTTCAGGGCGAAGATTTTCCTGTTTTTGTCGATGAGGTTCGTCAATTTTTTAAAAAGGTGAAAGTCGTAAAACCGAAGAGCTCCAGGGTGGAAAGCCGTGAGGTTTTTGTGCTGGGGCTTGATTTTGTCGGATGAAAGTACTTGGGTTAAGTAAAATTATTTTGTTTCGTTTCATGTGTATTTTTAAGTTTTCGGAGGATAATAGAAATGTCCGGACATTCAAAATGGGCTAACATTAAAAGAAGAAAAGGTGCCGTGGATGCCAAGCGCGGTAAGATATTTACCCGGCTGATCAAAGAAATTACTGTCGCGGCCCGCCTCGGTGGCGGTGATCCCGATGCCAACCCCCGTTTGCGCAGCGCCATCCTCACGGCCAAAGCGGTCAATATGCCGAAGGACAACATCGATCGGGGGATTAAAAAAGGAACGGGTGAACTTGAAGGCGCTGTTTATGAGGAGATCACCTATGAAGGATACGGTCCGGGCGGTGTTGCCATTCTGGTTGACTGCATGACCGATAATAAGAATCGGACCGTTGGCGAGGTTCGTTTTGCCTTTACCAAAAGCGGCGGAAATCTTGGTGAAACAGGCTGCGTTTCTTACATGTTTGATAAGAAAGGGGTGATGCAGGTTGACAAAAAAACCATTGATGAAGAAAAATTGATGGATATTGCCTTGGAGGCCGGTGCCGATGATGTGCTTGATGAGGATTTAGAATTTCAGGTAATTACCGCCCCGGAAAATTTTGAATCCGTGCGTGAGGCCCTCGCCGGCCAAGGAGTCGCTTTTCTGGAGGCTTCCATATCCATGGTTCCGCAGAATGTTGTCGAGGTAACGGATGAGAGTGTTGTCAAACGACTCCTGCGGCTTATGGAAACCCTGGAAGACAATGATGACGTGCAGAATGTTCATGCCAACTTCGACATTCCCGATGAAATCATGGAGAATCTCTCCTAAGTGCAACGATTTATCCGCATTCTTGGCATTGATCCCGGAACTCGTACCACCGGTTTTGGTATCGTCGAACAATGTGGATTTGATGTTCATTTTGTCTGTTGCGGGGTCATCAAGTCCACCGTTAGCCTACCCATGCATTCGCGATTGCAGGAAATTTATGATGGGATTTGTGAAGTGATGGAAAAGCACACACCTCATCATGCGGCCATAGAAAATGTGTTTATGGCCAAAAATCCAAGTTCGGCGATCAAACTTGGCCAGGCCCGCGGGGTTCTGTTGCTGGCTGCAAGCAAGTTCCATCTTCCTTTACAGGAATTTTCGGCAAAGGCGGTCAAACAGGCGGTGGTCGGATATGGCCAAGCCGGCAAGGAGCAAATGCAGCAGGCTGTCAGGGCACTGTTGAAACTCTCCGCCACCCCCAGTTCCGACGCTGCTGATGCCCTTGCTGTGGCCATGTGTTGCGCCAGTCATCTTGCCGTTAATCGAGTGGCGGACAAGGTGCGGCAATGATTGCCTGTTTGCGCGGGGAGCTTTTTTCCCGAACGGAAGAAAAGCTCATCATCATGACCGGCGGTGTCGGCTATGAGATGTTTGCCACCGCATCCTGTCTCCGTGCCCTTCCTGAAATAGGGAATCAGGTGCTGGTGCATGCCTATACCCATGTGCGCGAAGATGCGCTTCTGCTCTACGCTTTTTCCAGTGAGGAGGAAAAGGAGATTTTTCTTCAGCTGATCAGTGTTTCCGGGGTTGGCCCCAAGCTTGCGCTTGCCATCCTCTCTGGTATTACCGCCGGGGAACTTGCCGCTGCCATTCGCAGCGAGTCCGTTGCCCGTTTGACCAAATTGCCGGGCGTGGGAAAAAAAACCGCGGAGCGTCTTTGTCTGGAGCTGAAAGATAAGATGCAGTGGCTGCCTGTTCATCAGGAAATGCAGCCTGCCGCAAGAATCGCAGGGCATGAAGAGTTGCTACGGGATACGGTATCGGCGCTGGTCAATCTGGGATATCCGCAAAACAGCGCGGAGACGGCGGTGCGGAAGGCGGCCGATGAAACCGCCGATACCGGCAAGATGACCCTGGAATATCTGGTGAGACTTGCCTTGAGGTTGCTGGCATGAATTACGAAGAACGCATTGTCAGTTCACGTGCGGTTGCGCCGGTTGAAGAGGTTGAGGAGAAAAATCTTCGGCCGAAAAAATTATCCCAGTATATCGGCCAGCAGCAGGTCAAGGCAAATCTTGATATTTCGCTGAAAGCGGCCACGGCCCGGGGCGAACCGATGGATCACGTTCTCCTTCATGGTTTTCCAGGGCTGGGCAAGACGACCCTTGCCTATATCATTGCCAACGAGATGAATGCCAATATCCGGGTGACTTCCGGTCCGGTCATTGAAAGGCCGGGTGATCTGGCAGCCATCCTGACCGGCCTTCAACAGGGAGATATCCTCTTTATTGATGAAATCCACCGTTTAAATCATGTGGTCGAGGAGATTCTTTATCCGGCCATGGAGGATTTTCAGCTTGACCTTGTCATCGGCCAGGGGCCTGGGGCGAAGACCGTAAAGATGGATCTGCCCCATTTTACCTTGGTGGGTGCCACCACCAGGACCGGCCTGTTGACCCCACCCCTGCGGGACCGTTTCGGCGTTATCCTGCGCCTTGATTTTTATTCACCGGCAGAGCTTGTGACCATTATCAAACGTTCAGCATCCCTGCTCAATATCCCCATGGATGATGAAGGTGCCTTGGAGATGGGGCGCAGATCAAGGGGTACTCCCCGTATTGCGAATCGCCTTTTGAAAAGGGTACGAGATTTCGCCGAGGTGAAGGCTGATGGCCGGATTACGGCTGCAGTTGCAGATGCTGCTTTGGACATGCTTTCCGTTGACAAGGAGGGACTTGATGAAATGGATCGGCGTATTCTGCTTACCATGATCGACAAGTTCCAGGGCGGGCCTGTCGGCCTAGACACCATGGCGACGACGGTATGCGAGGAAAAGAACACCCTTGAAGATGTCTACGAGCCTTTTCTTATCCAATCCGGACTGCTGATGCGAACACCGCGGGGGAGAATGGCAACCCTTGCCGCATATGAACATTTCGGCCGCACCAAGGAGTATTGCCGACAAACGGAAATCAGCGAGTTCATCGGGTCGTTGAAATAAGCCGTGTTCATAAAAATACCGTCGTTCCGAGCAGTGGCCGTCCTCAAATGATTTGCTTTTATATGTAATTTTTCTTTGTCACTTTGCCTTGGTGCGCTAAAATAAAATCCGGTGTTGCATTTTTACATTTTGAGGCATCACAGCCATGAAGAAACTGACCATACCCGATATAATCAACCGGAAGGGCGGAGAAAAACTCACCATGCTCACCGCCTATGACGCCGCCTTCGCCCGCCTGCTGGATGCGGTCGGCATTGACATGATTCTGGTGGGTGATTCCCTGGGCATGGTCCTGTTGGGATATGATTCCACCGTGCCGGTGACCATGGATGAAATGATTCATCATGCCAAGGCGGTCAGGCGCGGAACTTCGGCGTTTCTGGTTGGCGACATGCCTTTTCTTTCCTATCAGGTCGGCAACGAAGAGGCTGTGCGAAATGCCGGACGCCTTTTTAAGGAGGCCGGGTGCGATGCGGTCAAACTTGAAGGGGGACCGGAAGTATGTGATGCGGTGCGGGCCATTGTCAGGGCAGGCATGGGGGTTATGGGGCACATCGGTTTGACGCCGCAGACTGCCGGTAATCTCGGCGGCTACAAGGTGCAGGGTAAGGATGCGGCTTCCGCGCGAAAGATTCTTGCCGACGCCAAGGCGCTGGAAGAGGCTGGTGTTTTTGCCATTGTCATGGAATGTATCCCTGATCGTCTCGCCAAGGTGGTAACCGAAAGCGTTTCCGTGCCGACCATCGGCATCGGTGCCGGGGCTGCCTGTGACGGACAGGTTCTGGTCACCCACGATCTTCTCGGCATGTTTGAAAAGTTCGTGCCGCGTTTTGTCAAAAGTTATGTCAACCTCGCGCCTCAGATCAAAGAGGCTGTTGCCGCCTTCAAGAAAGACGTCGAGATCGGTCGTTTCCCTGATGAAGATCATAGTTTCATTATGCAGGTTGATGTGGAGACGCTCGTCTCGGACGATGAGGCGTAAAGGAATCAAGAACGTATGGATTTAGCCACAATTATTGGTCTGGTGGGCGGTTTTGGAATTGTCATTATGGCAATTCTCTTCGGCGGTTCCCTCTTGTTGTTTTTCGATATTCCATCCGTCCTCATTGTCGGCGGAGGAACGATTGCCACGGCATTTATCCGCTTTGGCGCCGGTGATGTTATGAATTCCATCAAGGTTGCCAATAATGCCTTTGCCACCAAATTGAGCATGCCTGATAAGGTGATTAAAGAGATTGTCAATCTGGCCAATATTGCCCGCAAAAACGGCCTGATCGTCCTCGAACAGCAACCCATCGAAGACCCTTTTCTGAAAAAGGCCATCATGTATTGTGTTGACGGACATGAAGCTGAGTTCATCGAGGAGGTGCTCAACAAAGAGGTGAGCCTGACCGTTGATCGGCACGAGCTGGGCCGCAAGGTCTTTTCCGCTATGGGGGACTCCGGACCCGCCTTCGGCATGATCGGTACCCTGGTCGGATTGGTGCAGATGCTGTCGAACATGGGTGATCCCAGCACTATCGGTCCGGCCATGGCGGTTGCCTTGTTGACAACTCTTTATGGGGCGCTTATTGCAAATATTTTCTGCATCCCCATCGCGGAAAAATTGGCGTTGCGCAGCCGTGAGGAGGAAAGAAACCGGAAATTGATCATAGAAGGTGTATTGGGCATCTTAAAGGGCTTGAATCCCCGAGTCATGGAGGAATTTCTGGAGACGTTCCTGCCGCCGAAAGAACGCACCTCCGCTGATCAGAAGAAAAGTTAGGAAAATATCAACGACGGATAATTTTAATGGCCAAGGAAGAACCGAAAAAAGTGGAATGTCCACCCGGCGCGCCCCTCTGGATGTGCACATTCTCCGACATGATGTCGCTGCTGCTTTGCTTTTTTATTCTGATACTTTCCTTTTCGGTTATGGATGTCAAAAAGTATCAGGACGCGGCCGGCTCCATGAAGGATGCCTTCGGTGTCCAGAAAGAAAAGAAGGAAACTTTTTCCATCCAGGGCGAGAAAATGATTTCCACGACTTTCGATACCGTTCCCCTGCAAGTGCAGATCAAAGTTGCCAAGGAGTTGTCCGATGAGATATCCGGGGGACTGGTGGAAACAGAGTATACGGAGAATGGGCTTATTCTCCGGGTAAAGAGTTCGGTTGCCTTTGATTCCGGCCGGGCAATCATCAAGAATGATTTTTACCCTTTTCTGGATAAGCTCGGCAAAATGGTCGAAGAGATGGATCTGGCAATCGAGGTGAGTGGACATGCCGATAACGTGCCGTTAAAGCCTGGCATGAGCCCCTATAAGAGCAATTGGAGCCTGTCCGCCGCCAGGGCGGTGGGGGTTGTTGAGTATTGGGTGGAAAAAATGAAAATTGCCCCGGAAAAACTCGCAGCTACCGGATTTGCCGACGGCAAACCGATTGCGGCCAATAACACTGAAGAGGGGCGTGCCGCAAACAGAAGGGTTGAGTTCAAGATCAGGCCCGCCAACCCGCAGGTGATCGTGACCGGGATTGAGCTGGAAAAACCTGTTTCCACTGACACTCCGCAACAATAGGGGCGATTGAATATGACAAAGCGAAATACCGAGGATGCGGATCGACGGCAGTCTGTTCGTATTGCCGGCAGGAATCTTTTTTATTGTCAGCCTGTGAGCCGGGAAAGATTCAATGCCGTGGCCCAGGATTTTGCAGACGGCATTCCTCCCTATAACCAGGATGGACTTTCCGATATTCAGATGTTCATCGGAGCGCAAAGCGCTTTAGCACGAATTCGCGAGAAGGATGCCGATCTTGGTGATTTTTTGGCCCATCTTGACACAAAAATTAATCTTGTCCTGAAAAAAACCAGTGCGAGCAAAACGATTTTTGACAAATTAAAGCTGCATGACCTGAGTTTGAGCGGCAGTGGTATTGCCTTTATCGCACCGGGGAAAATTGATACTGGTACTGTCCTGGAATTTCATATTGCCCTTCTGCCGTCGTATACCTACATTTATTGCTTCGGTAAGGTTGTTTCCTGTTCGCCGTTACCGGAACGGGAGGGGAAAGTTCCGTATAAGGTGGGGGCGGAGTTTGTCCTTATCATGCAAGAGGATCAGGAAAAATTGATTCAGCACAATTTCAAGCAGCAAAGTCTTGCCTTGCGCAATCGCAGGCTCAACAAAGAGTAAACAAAAGCTGTTCGGGCGGAATATCATTTTTTAAGCGTGAATTCGGGAGTTGATATGCGGGAAATAGAGGCCGGACGCATTACCGGGGCGGTAAAAGAGATCACCATGGCCGCAGGCTGCGATCTTGAGCCCGATATTCTTGAGGGGTTGCTGAAGGCCAGGGACAATGAAACTTCGCTGCTGGCCCGAAGTGTTCTCGATCTTTTTCTTATCAACGCCGATATCGCCAGCCGTGAAAAAATACCGGTCTGTCAGGATACGGGCGTGGCGGTAGTTTTTGTCGAACTGGGACAGGAGATCCATGTCCAGGGGGATATGATGGAGGCGATCCAGCAGGGCATCAGGGAGGGATATCAGCAGGGTTACCTGCGCAAGTCGGTCTGTGATCCGGTCAGCCGGATCAATACCGGTACCAATACTCCCGCCGTCATCCATGTCGAACTTGTGGCCGGTGATCAGTTGAAAATTACCGTTCTGCCAAAGGGCTGCGGCAGTGAGAATATGAGTGGTCTCGTCATGCTGCCGCCTTCCGCCGGAATCGCCGGCATGGTTGATTTTGTCGTCAAGCAGGTGGTAAATGCCGGTCCTAATCCCTGTCCTCCATTGCTGGTCGGGGTCGGCATGGGCGGCACTTTTGAAAAAGCGGCTTTCCTCGCGAAAAAATCATTGCTGCGACCCTTGGGCGAACCGAGCCGACGCCGGGATATAGCCGACCTTGAACAGGAAATCCTGACAAAAATAAATGAACAAGGGATGGGGGTCCAAGGTCTGGGCGGCAACAATACCGCCCTTGCCGTCCATGTCGAGTCCTTTCCGTCACATATCGCAAGTCTGCCGGTGGCTGTCAATATTCAGTGCCATGCCCATCGCTATAAGGAGATTATTCTCTGATGTCTCTTCTTCGTAGTCGACCGGAGTTTCTTGATAATCTGAAAGAACTGGAAGTTCCCTTTGGTGACGGCGCACTCGAAAGTTTGCATGCCGGCGACCTTGTCAGCCTCAGCGGCACCCTTTTTACCGGACGCGACCAGACCCATCGACGCATGATTGAACTGCTGGATCAGGGAAAGTCCTTGCCCGTTGATCTGGCAGGACAGCTTCTTTATTATGTCGGGCCGAGCCCGGCGCGTCCGGGGCAGATCATCGGCGCGGCCGGCCCGACCACCAGTTATCGCATGGACAGCTATACTCCGCGACTGCTTGACTTGGGGCTGAAGGCCACCATGGGGAAAGGAGCGCGGTCCATGACGGTGCGTGAGGCGATGATGAAATCAGGGGCGATCTACCTGTCCGCTTTCGGCGGAGCAGGCGCCTATCTGTCGAAGTGTATTGTTGCCGCGGAAGTTGTGGCTTTCGCCGATGCGGGGCCGGAGGCGCTGTATCGGTTCACGGTGAAAAATTTTCCGGCCGTGGTGATCAATGACATCCACGGCCGGGATTTTTACGATTCAGTCAGGCAAGGAAAGGTCTGAAGCAGCGCCTTTTTTATTACCGGCCGAGATCGAGCTTGCCGAATACAGCCAGACCTTTCAGCAGGGTCAGGGCCTGGGTAAGCTGGTTGTCTTTGCTGATATCCTCTTGTTCGGCTACATCCTCCGGCTCAGGCGCATCGGTGCCTTCTTGTGCGGGAGCTGTTTCCTCTTCAACGTCTTCCTCTTTTTTCTCATTGCCATTGGTAATGTGGTGCTTGAGGTCTTTTTCGCGGAGGAATTTGACCGGTTTCTTATTGTTTTCCGCATCAAGGGCGGTCAACTCGGTGGGGACGACGATATCGGGAGTGATGCCGGTGGCCTGGATTGATCGGTCATTCGGCGTGTAGTAACGAGCGGTTGTCAGCCTCAGACCCGCCCCGTCATCCATGGGGATAATGGTCTGCACGGATCCCTTGCCGAAGGTCTGGGCGCCGAGGATAAGCGCCCGTTTATGATCCTGCAGCGCTCCGGCAACAATTTCAGAGGCGCTTGCGCTGCCTTCGTTGACCAACACAATGATGGGGAAGGTGTATTTTTCCCCGTTTGCATGAGCACGGAATTCCATGTTCTGTTCTTTTATCCGGCCCTTGGTGTAAACAATCATCCCTTCATCGAGAAAAATATCGGAAATTTTTACCGCTTGATCCAGCAGGCCGCCCGGATTGTTGCGGAGATCAATGATGAGCCCGGTCAATTTGGCCTCTTCGCCCAGTTTGTCGAGTTGATCCTTGAACTCCTTCGTGGTTTTTGACTGGAAATTGCGGATGCGCAGATACCCGTAGCCCGGTTCCAGCATTTTTGAGGTCACGCTGATCAGCGGGATGACATTGCGGACAATGGTAACATCCTTCAGTTCGGTGAAACCCTCGCGCAGTATGGAGACGGTGACTTCCGTTCCCTGTGGGCCACGCAGTCTTTTAACCGCTTCCATCAAGGTCATGTCCTTGGTCGATTCGTCGTCGATTTTCAGGATTTTGTCACCTGATTTCAATCCTTTTTTAAAGGCAGGCGTTCCTTCGATGGGTGAAACAACGGTCAGAATTCCGTCCTTCATGGAAATTTCGATACCGATGCCGGAGAAGCTGCCTTTGGTTTCGATCTTCAGTTCCTGAAAATCGTCGGGCTTCATGTAGGAAGAATGGGGGTCAAGGGTGGTAAGCATGCCCTTGATCGCTCCTTCGAGTACCTGTTCCGTATTTATCTCTTCCACATAATTTTTTTCCAGCAGATTGAGCACATTGGAAAAGATTTCAAGATTTTTGTAGATGTCCTGGGTTTTTGCCTGAACCTTGGTGTCGTGTTCCAGGAAGATAAGGCTGAAAGCGGGAAGGCAAACCAGAGCGATAACAAGGGTTTTCCAGAACAGAGATGTCTTTTTTTTCATAAAATTACCGTTGGAAACGTTGTGACATTAGGCAGCATTGACGGACAAATTCATTCTATATCTTTTTTCTGCAGAGCGTGGGGCATCCGGCGCTTCGGGCCTGAGGATTCAATACAGGTTATAATTTAACAATATAATTTTACTTTTTTCAACAAGATAGAGAATTTTTATCAATGTAGCATGGAGCAATCATTCTCACAATGTCAAATCATATAAAAAAATCCCTTAAACCGTGGTAAAAAAAATAACTGTTACATCATCGGAACAGAAACGGCAAAAGGGCCTGGGGAAAAAAAGGGTTGGAGGTGAAATAGCTGTTTTCCCGCCGGCGCAACTTCTCGTCGCTCAGCGAAGTTGCGAATCCTCAAAAGAAAGCAGTGAGGAATCAAGCCAGTTACACGGATCCTGCACCTCGGTATTATAACGTATTTCAAAGTGGAGCCCTTCCTGCAGGGTGCCGGTGTGCAGGCTGGTAGCACCTATTTTGTCATGCTGCTGAACGGAGTCGCCGACTTTGACAAGAATTTCGCCAACGCCGCTGACCAATGAATAGTAGTGGTTTCCGTGGTCGATGATGATCAGGTTGCCGTAACCTCGCATGGCGCCAGCATACACTATTTTCCCCTGGTAAACGGCTTGAATATCGCTGCCCGGCGGACATTCGATGTCAATGCCGTTGCTTTGGACGGCCGATTCAGTATCGGCAGCATCATTTTTTTTGAACGAACGGACAACGGTGCCCGCGGCTGGAGGGGGAAGTTTGCCCTTTTCCGCGGCAAAACCTTTTGCCGATGCGGGTTTTCGTTTCTTGAAGGCCTTGAGCGGATAGTCGCGGATGTGTTTCATTTCGCGTTCATCCTTGGCTGCCTGTGTCCGTGTCTCCAATTCTTGCAGGGTCCGGGTAAGCTGCGCCGATGCACTTTCAAGCTCGGCAACGGCCTGCTGGTAGAGTGCCTTTTCCATCTTGACCCGTTCCAGGACGGCCTTTCTTTCCCATTGCTTTTCTTCCAGGTTGTTTCTCTGCTCCTGAACAAGCAGCACCACTTGGCCGAGCCGCCTTTTTTCTTCTGCGTGGGCTTTGCCGGCTGATTCCAATTCCTTCATCTTTTCTTTGTAGCTGGTGAACACCTCGCGGTCATGCTGCAGCATAAAATGGAAGCCGTCCTGCAAGCTTACCAGGTCGGCGAGGGACTCGGCCGAAAAGGCGGCGTTCATGATGCCGATATCTCCCGTCCTGTAATAGGCGGCCAATCTTTTTTCCATGTGCCGGCGAAGAGCCTCTTTTTCAGCAAGAATCCGCTCGGCTTCCTGTTTTTTTTCCAGGGTCAATTCGTCCTGCCGCAGCATGTCCCGTTCCAGCCCCGCCAGTTTTTCGCTTTCAAGGGCAATGCGCCGGTCGATTTGTTCCAGTTCGCTCAACAAGTCGACTTCCCTTTTTCTCGATTCTTCCACTTTTGACTGATGGGTGCTGATGCCGGTTTGCACCTTTTCAATATTTTTTTTCTGCTGCATGACCTGTTCGTCGAGCTTCTTGATCTGCTCAAGGTCGGCGGAACGGGCGGGCGGGTTGCCGGCGGCGAGTGTGGTGAAGAGGAGGAGTATGTTGAGCAGAACGGCGCGACTTTTCATACTTTCAGGAGTTTGCGGATGGAGAGCACGCTGCCGACCGTGCAGAGCGCTATGCTGATCGAGAGGATCAGGAAAGATTCGCCAAAGGACAAAAAGGATAACTGGAATACGTTGATAAAGCCGGGACCGCTGAAATTGTGCGCGACCCATTGAAAAAGAAAATTCAGGGCGCCGAGGCCGAACCCCGCCCCGAAAAGACCGAGGAGGAAGCCTTCAACAAGAACAGGACCTCGAATATAGCTGTTTGTGGCACCCAGATACCTGAGGACTTTCAGCTCCTGTTCACGGGCGTAAAGGGTGAGTCGCAATGTGTACGAAACCATGAACATGGTGGTGAGAATGAGCAGAAAACCGCTGATAATGACGATAAAGCGCAGAAGCGTGACGAAGTAGCCGAACCTTTCCACCCATCCGTGCCCATACTGCACTTTGGAGACTCCGGGCAGGTTTTTCAGATAGTCGGCGAATTCCTTGATTTTCGTCAGATTTTTCAAACCTTTGTCAGGGTGGATTTCCGCCGAAAAGGGCAGGAAGGCGGAAGTGAGATCGGCAAGGACATCGCGGTCATCGCCGAGTTGTCTGCCCAGTCGCTCAAAGGCATCGGTCGGGCTGATAAAGTCAATTTTTTCAATCTTGGCGAAACCGGCTGCTTTTTTGCGAAACAGATCCTGCTGCACGGGGTTGAGTTCCGATTCGAGATAAACAACAAGCCGCAATTCTCCGCCAAGTCGGGCACCGGCCTCAATCATATTGCTGTAAATAAGGTAAAAGAAAGAAAAAATCAGCACCGACAGGGTAACGGTGAGCAGGGTCATGGACTGGATTCCCCATGACTGTTCGATGTTTCTTTTGGTCTGGGTCAGAATGAAGAGTGGATATTTCATGCAATGTCTCGAGAAAGAGGGAGTTGGAACACGTTTAATGGAGTAGTATCCGCATTAAAGTTCTTGCATCTCGCCTTGGCGCAGTTCAAATTTCCGGTGACTTGTTTCCCGATAAATGGATTCGTCATGGGTGGCAATGATAATGGTTGACCCACGCTGGTTGAGTTCGTTGAAGAGATTCATGACCAGTCCGGTTGTAACGGCATCGAGGTTGCCGGTCGGTTCGTCCGCCAGGATAAGAGGAGGAGCATTGGCCGCGGCCCTGGCAATGGCCACGCGTTGCTGTTCTCCCCTGGAAATTTTTCCCGCGGGCTTGTTCTGTTTTTCGGTGAGTGCCAGTTTCGCCAGAAGCTCCATGACCCGCTCGCGAATTTCTTTCGGATTTGTGAAGCACACCTCCATGGGCATGGCGATGTTGTCGAAAACGGATTGACGCGGCAAGAGCCTGAAATCCTGATAGGCGACACCGATACGCTGCCGGAGTTGCTGGATGTCGTTTGGTTTGAGAGAGCTTAAGTCCTTGCCCCCTATCTCAATCAGTCCCCTGGTCGGGGTTTCTATCCGGCAGAGAAGTTTCAGGAGAGTCGTCTTGCCGGAACCGCTAGGGCCGGTGAGAAAGACAAGTTCACCCTTTCGCGCGGAAAGGGAAACATTGCGCAGGGCGACCACATCCGGAGGGTATATTTTCGTCACCTTGACGATTTCCACCAGATTGGGGTTGGTGTTTTCAGAAAAGAATTCTTGCATGGCCATATGGGATGATGAGGTTTGCAGTTGACAATCAGCGGGTTGAGGATGTTCTCTGTGTGAAATTTGGAAAATTCCCGACCGTAAACTGGAAACCGGCAACAGTGAGTTGCTTCAATAGGGAATACTTTAAACTGTTTTTAAAAAAAATTGACACCTTTTTCCCGTATATTGTATATCAATTGTATACCAAAACTACGTAATAATTGAAATTTATTTTATAAATAACTTAACGGCAACAGGTGGATCCCCCATTGGCCACGCCTCTCCCCGCAAAAATCGACGCAAAGGATACAGCCCCATCCGCCTTTTATCCCCGGATTATAGGGAAAAGCAAGCCGCTGCTTGAATTGTTCGATATCATAGAAAAAGTATGTGACACGAATGCCACTGTTCTTATTCAGGGGGAAAGCGGAACAGGCAAAGAACTTATTGCTCAGGCGCTTCATTACGGCAGCGAACGGAAGAACGGACCTTTCATTCCGGTAAATTGCGGCGCGATCCCGGCGGAGCTCCTGGAAAGCGAACTCTTCGGTCATGAAAAAGGCGCTTTTACCCATGCCATCCGTACCCGGCTGGGTCGTTTTGAACTGGCCGACGGCGGCACGGTTTTTCTTGATGAAGTTGCGGAGATGAGCCCTTTGCTCCAGGTAAAATTGTTGCGTGTCCTCCAGGAAAAACAGTTTGAGCGGATCGGCGGAACCAAGACGATTGTTTCCGATTTTCGGGTGATTGCCGCCACCAACCGGGACCTGGACCAGGAAGTGGCCGAGGGCCGTTTCCGGGAGGATCTCTATTACCGGCTGACCGTCATCCCCATCAAGGCGCCGCCGCTGCGCAACCGTTTGTCCGATGTCCCCCTGTTGGTTGAATATTTTATTGATCGATTCAACAGGTCGAAAAAAAGAACGATTTCCCGTATCGATGATGAGGTGATGGCGTATCTGTTCCATTATTCATGGCCCGGGAATGTCCGGGAACTGGAAAATGTGGTGGAAAGAATGGTGATCCTCTGCCAGGGTGATGCCATAACCTGCGATGATTTGCCGGCCAAGATCCGCGCCGCGGAACATCGGGCGGAGCGCACCGGTGAAATTCCTCCCCATGGTTTTTGTTTGAGTCACGAGGTGGCTGAATTTGAAAAACGTTTGATTCTCCAGGCCCTTGATCAGTCGAAATGGGTGAAAAACAGGGCGGCAAAGCTGCTTCATGTTAATCGAACCACCCTGCTTGAAAAGATGAAGCGTCATGGAATAGGCAAAGAAGAATGACAGGCCCTGTTTTTTCCACGTTGCGCGGCCGTGGATACCGATGATTTTCTTGCAAACCCATCATAGTGATCGTTGTGGTGTCTCGGCTGCAGGACGGTTGTGGGTTTTCGTTTTTTTTCTTTTGTTTTTCCCGCCCGTTGATTTTCGGTCTTGTTTTCCTTTCTGCTCGAGCGTGACTTTTGCTGCTGACATGAGTGAGGAAGAGGCTCTTAAGGAGCTGCTCAAGCGCCGGGAAGAGAAGTTGTGGCAGGATGCCAATGATGCCTTGCGATTGGGCAAGGATCGGGAGGCGGCCGAATCCTTCCTGGGCTATTATCGCAAGTACCCTGCTTCACCCCTGGCTGAAGAGGCGTTGTGGCAGACCGCAAATCTTCATCGGGAACTTGCCTTGGCCGATGCTGACGCGGACTGGGAGGTGGTCAAGGATCTTTTTCGTTCCTACACCATTGATTACCCGGATTCTCCCCGGCAGGCGGAAAGTTACTTTCAGGTGGGAAACGCCTATGTGCACATGGGATATTACCGGGAGGCCATGACCTATTTCGGCCTTTTTGTTCAAAAATTTCCGTCCAGCCCCCAGATCGATGAGGCCAGGTACATGAAATCCCGCATTCTCCTCCAGATCGGCCGACTCAATGAAGCAGCCGCTGCCTTTGAAGATCTGGGCTTGAGCCGGGATCCCATTTCTCAGCTGCGTGCTGAAGCGGGCGGGGCGCATATTGATTTTGCCCGGCAGAAATATCATGACGCCTTGGCGGTCTACTTGAAAATATTGCGGAGGGATCCGGCTTTTTACGTGAGCGATCCTGATATCCTCCGCAACAAGGGAATTGCCAACCTTCGGGTGGGAAACCGGGATGAAGGGCGCAGGGATCTGCTGCAATATCTCAATGTCACCGGGTTTGGCCCCTCCCGTGCCGAAATATTATTCGAACTTGCCGAAAGTTATGGGGTGGATGGTCAGGCTCAGTCTGCCGAAAAGTTTTATATGCAGATCGTCGAGGAAGGAAAACCGGAAGGCCGCGAGGTCGTCTTGAGCCGTTTCCGCCTGGCCCAATTGAAAAAGCCTGATCAGGGCGATAAGGCGGCAACGGAAAAGGTGGAACAGCCGCCGCCCAAGGATGATCAGCCCTTCCAGGCGGTGCTTGATACCCAATATGCCGACCCCGTCAGCCAGGACGCTCGACTGGAGATGATCCGGCGCCATTGGCAGCGTGGTGAGCTGGATCAGGCATATTCCACGGGCAGGGCCTACCTTCGGCATCAGGCCTCGAAGTCGGAAAAAGATGAAGTGATTGACGTCATGGGGCGGATTCTGATCACGCGGATGGAAAAATTGTTGCAGGAAAAAAAATATGGGGAAATATACCAGCTCTATCAGGATGAATATCCCCAGATCAAGGAGTACAAAGGGGGAAAACTGCTTTATCTTGTCGGTCGCGCCCTGGAAGAAATGGCATTGTACCGCCAGGCCGGGGTGGTTTATTACCGGGCCATGGCCCTTGCCTTGAGTGATGCGGAACTGCTTGATCTTTATGTTCACCGGGCCTTGACCTACCTTGCCGATAATGATTTGAAGTCTGCCCAGCGTCTGCTCAAGTACCTGCGGATTCTTTATGCATCAAATAAGGCTCTCGGCGAGATCTGCTGGCTGAGCGGTCAACTGCGGGAACGGCAGGGGCGTCCCGGGGACGCCTTGGAATTTTATAAAATTGCTGTTGAGAGCCCAACCTTTGCCGAAAAGAAAAATATTTACGCTGCTGATTATCTGAGGCTTCTTTTCGACCAAAATCAAATTTTCGAAAAGGCTGATGTGCTGACGACCTTTGCCGAACAGAAGTGGCTTTCTCCCCTGGAGCTGCAGCAGTGGTATGGAAAGCTTGGTGATCGCTATCGGGAGGATGACGATCCGGTCAAGGCCGCGGAGGCTTACCGTGCTGCCGTGACTGAGGGAATGCCGGCGGACAGTGAGACGGCCCAGATGCTTCAGTTGCGTCTCGGCGACATGCTTTATCTGCAGGGGATGAAAGAGGAGGCCGGCGTGCATTTTCAAAAGGCGACGGAAGGGAAGGTCGAACTGGTCAAGAAATTGGCGCAGCAGCGTTTGCGGCAGCAAAGCATCCAAAAATCCATGGCTGAAACGGAAGCCGTTTTGAAAAATTAGCATGACGGAACAATTGCGGAAAATTCTTGTAGTTGATGATGATCGCGAGACGCGGATGCTTTTTTATGAAGCGCTCAATCGCCGGGGATACGTGGTCAGCGTCGCGGAAAACGGCGTCATGGCCCTGGATATCTGTGAAAAAAATCCACCGGACGTGGTTATCACCGATATCAACATGCCGGAGATGGACGGTCTGGAGCTTCTGCGCCGGTTGCGCGACGATAACGGCGAACTGCCGGTGATCATCATCACCGCCCACGCCACGGTTGAAACCGCGGTCAGCGCCATGAAGCTCGGTGCCTTTGATTACCTGCTCAAGCCCCTTTCCGGCGAGATTATCGTCGAGGCTGCCGCCCGCGCATTGGTCGGCAGTCCGCTCAAGAAAGACAACGGGGTTGGATCTGCGAGGCCGGCAAGTGATGCGACCGGAAAAAAAATGATCGTCGGGTCTGATTCCAAACTTGCCAGGGTGCTGCAGAAGGCCAAAAGTGTCGCTTCAAGCAAGGCCACTGTTCTTGTGCTGGGAGAGTCGGGTACGGGCAAGGAAATGATTGCCCGTTTTATCCATGAGGAAAGCGATCGCCGGGAGGGGCCCTTTGTGGCCCTGAACTGCGCGGCCTTGCCCGAGGGGTTGCTGGAGAGCGAACTGTTCGGCCATGAAAAGGGTTCCTTTACCGGTGCCGTCTATGCCAAGAAAGGCAAATTCGAGCTGGCTGACGGCGGAACCCTGCTGCTTGATGAAATTGCGGAGATTCCCCTGCATCTGCAGGCCAAGCTCTTGCGCGTCCTCCAGGAGGAAGAGGTGGACCGGGTGGGCGGCAAGGCCCCGGTCAAGGTTGATGTGCATGTGGTGGCCACCACCAACCGCAACCTGGAAGAGGCGGTGAAAAACGGCGAGTTCCGCCAGGATCTTTATTATCGTTTAAATGTCATTCCTTTGACGATGCCGCCGTTGCGGGAGCGCAAGGAGGATATCGAGCAGCTTTCCCGCTATTTCATCAACCGTTTCTCCGAGCAGTACGGGAAATCCGTCAAAAAAATGTCAAAGGCGTCACGGGCGCGTTTTCTCGAATATTCCTGGCCCGGCAACATCCGGGAGATGGAAAATCTGGTGGAGCGGGCTGTGCTCCTGTCCCTGACAGAGCAGCTTGAGCCCTGGGATTTCTGGGATGAGGATGCCGATGTCCCGTCGATTGCTCCGGAGTTTGCCGCCGAACCGGCAGGCGAGTTTTCTCCGGCCCCTGAATATGCGGGAGAGAAGGGCGGCGTGGCGAGTCTCAGGGATGTGGAGCGTCAAATGATCCTGCAGGCCCTGCAGCAGACCGACAATAATCGGACACATGCGGCCAGGATATTGGGGATCAGTGTCCGTACCCTCCGCAATAAGCTGCAAGAGTATCGTTCTTGCGGGATAATTGATTGATTTTTCATTGTTTTTGTCTTTTTTTCGTTGCCTCCACGCATTTTGTTTTTTCCCTCATGCCGTTGTTCTGAAAGTCTTTTCTTCGTAAGGCATGCATTTTGCAGATTCTTTGTGCAGCAGAATAAAACAGCCGGCACAGGAGAAAATTATGCCTATTGATAAACTGTTCAGCGGCGGTATCGCCCGGATGGAACAAGCCTTGAATCTGCGTTATGACCGGCAGGGTCTCATTTTGTCCAATGTGGCCAATATGGAAACCCCGGGATACACGGTTCAGGATTTTTCCTTTGAAAAGGCCATGAAAAAGGTGATGGACAACCAGGGTATCCTGAGCCGCACCCATGAAATGCATCTGGATCTTGATCCGGTTGATGCGGCGCAAAGTCTTGAGTTTTCCGCGGAGAAAAGACCGGTGGATCTTGACGAGGAAATGGTCAAGCTTGCGGAAAATCAAATGATGTACGAAATCGTCTCCCAGATGATCGGCAAGAAATTTGACGGCTTGAAATATGCCATTGATGAAGGAGGATCATAATCATGGATATACTCACCGCTTTTCAAATAAGCGGCTCTGGGCTGAAGGCGGAAAGGGCCCGGCTGAATGTGACGGCGATGAATCTGGCCAATGCCAATACGACGCGAACCATGGAAGGCGGCCCGTATCGTGCCAAATCCGTTGTTTTCCAGGCAAAACCTCTGGAAAATTTCAGTGATGCGCTGCAGGCCAGTTCCGACAAGCTGCGCACGGTGGAGGTCGCGGAGGTTGTCGAGGACAACAAGGAGTTCAAGTCGGTTTACGACCCGTCTCATCCCGATGCCGATGAAAACGGGGTTGTGCTTTTCCCTAATGTGGATGTGCCGGAGCAGATGGTCGACATGATCAGTGCGAGGAGAGGGTATGAGGCAAATGTAACCGCCATAGAAGCGGTGAAAAGCATGGCCATGAAGGCTCTTGATATCGCCAGAAGATAAAAAGACAATTGCTGCGTGATTGCTGCGCACGGATGATAATTTGACGGAAGTCGGGAGGAGAAAGCAAATGGAAATGTTGCCCTTGCAGCCGGTTCGTTATGGTGAATCGCTTCAGTTGGATCAGATTGAAAAAACCGGTAAATCCCAGACCCCGGGCACCGGGTTTGGCGAGGTGCTGCAAAAGTCCATCGACGGCGTCAACGCCCAAATGCGGGAAGCGGATGAATTGAGCCGGGGGCTGACTGCCGGTGAACACGGCAACATTCATGAAACAATGATTGCCATGGAAAAGGCCGGCGTTTCCTTCAGGCTGATGACCAAGGTGCAGCAGAAGGCGATCCAGGCATATCAGGAAATGATGCGTATGCAGCTTTAGGCCGCTGGACGAAAAAGAAGCGTGAAACTGCAGCGCCGTATACGGCATAAGGGAACCGTCACGCTCATGATGAGAAATGGAACGACTCTTGCGCAACGGTCCCCTCAATTTTAAACTCGGAGCCTTGAACACATCTTATGGCACCCTTACGAGATATTTCGAATCAGGCTGTTTCCGTAATCAAAAGTCTCACCCTGCCCCAGAAAATTATTGCCGGTTTCATTGTCGCAGCTGTTCTGGTCGCCATGCTTTCCCTGTCCTTCATGGGGGCAAAACCGAATTACAGCGTGCTTTACAGCGGATTGACGCCGGAGGATGCGGCCGGGGTGATCGCCAGACTGAAAGAGCAGCGAATCGATTACCAACTGGCTGAAAACGGAACAGCCGTTCTGGTGCCTGGACCAACTGTCCATGAGACAAGGCTTACCCTGGCGGGTGAAGGATTGCCGAGGGGCGGCGGCGTCGGGTTTGAACTTTTCGACAAGAGCAGCTTCGGCACCACGGATTTTGTCCAACAGCTCAATTACCAGCGGGCGGTGCAGGGCGAGCTTGCCAGGACCATTCGCCAGTTTAAGCAGGTGAGTGATGCCAGGGTGCATATCGCCACGCCGAAAGAATCCGTTTTTGTCGAGGATAGCAGGCCGCCCAGTGCCTCGGTGAGTTTGACCATGAACGGGCAGGAAAACTTGGCCAAAAGTGAAATAATGGCTATAGTTCATTTGGTGGCCAGTGCGGTTCCCGGTTTGACCTCGGAGAATATAACGGTTGTCGATACCGTCGGCCGTCTCCTGTTCCGCAAGGAGAGTGATGATGCCGCCATGCTTTCCGCCACCCAGCTTGAATACCAGACCAAGGTGGAAAGCGATCTGCGGAAAAAAGTGGAAAGCATGCTCGAGGAGGTCGTGGGTGTCAACAAGGCCCTGGCGCGGGTTACCGTTGATCTTGATTTCAATAAGGTGGCGGTGACCGAGGAAAGCTTTGACCCGGATGGGCAGGTGATTCGCAGCGAGCAGTTTCTGCTGGAAAAACAGGGGGGCGAGGAGGATACGGGCGGTATTCCCGGAGTCAAGGGACAGCTGGCGACATTTACCGAGACAGGAGATGCCGCCACCTCAACCGAGGGGTTTAACCGGAAGAATATAACCAGGAATTATGAGATTACCCGCAAGACCCGCCAGGTTCAGGAAGGAGTCGGGGTCATCAAGCGTCTCTCCGTTGCCGTCATGGTTGACGGCGCTTATGAGGAAAGTAAGGACAAGGACGGCAAGAAGTCACTGGTTTACAAGGCGCGCAGCCCGGAAGAACTGCAGCATTTTGCCAAGATGACCCAGAACGCCATTGGTTTTGATCCGGATCGAGGTGATCAGGTGGAAGTGGTGGCCATGCCTTTCTATCTTTCATCGGTTGTTCCTCCGGAACCTGATCCACTGGAAAAATGGCACGCCCTGATTGAAAACCTCGCTGTTCCGATTGCGCTGCTGCTGGTGGCACTGGCGTTTCTCCTCTTCGTTGTGCGTCCTTTCCTGCGACTGCTCAGCAAGCAGCAGCAGGAGGCGCAGCGCAAGGCGGAACTTGCCGCCCAGGCGGGGCTGCTTGAGACGAGAGGGGAAGACGGGGAGGATTTAACATTTCAGCCGCTGGGTATGACGGATAAGGAAAGAATATACAAGCTGGCCCAGAGCGATCCGGAACGAGCGGCTGACCTGGTAAGGCGCTGGTTGCGCGAGGAGATGTAAGGGGTGGCCAAGAAAAAAGATGCAGGAACCGACAACCTGACCGGAGCGGAAAAAGCGGCGATCTTTCTGCTGACCCTGGGCGAAGATTTTGCCACCGAGGTTTTCAAACGGCTGGATGAAGATGAGATCAAGATGGTGGGTCGGCAGATGTCCAAGATGGACAAGGTCGACAAGGAGGATATAGCCGCGCTCCTCCGGGAATTCAAGACCGACGCCGGCGGCGACGAGATCTATCTTTCCGGTGATGAGATGCTGGAAGCGGCGGTGAAACGCGCCCTGCAGTCGGATAAGGCCAATGAAATCCTTGACGATATCCGTTCCGACTGGCGTCTGACTCTTTTTCAGAAAGCACGCAAGCTTGAACCGAAAATTCTGGTCAACTTTCTGCGCAATGAGCATCCCCAGACCGTGGCTTTGGTGCTGGCCGTTCTTGAACATAGCCAGGCGGCGGCTATTCTGGCGGAATTAAAGGAGGAAACGCAGGTCGAGGTGGTTATGCGCATGGCGGAACTCGATAAGGTCAGTCCGGAAATTCTTGTTGATGTGGACCGGGTTCTGCAGGAAGAACTGTTGTCGGTGGAGGGCCTCGAGGGACAGCGGCTCGGTGGGGTGGCCGCGGTTGCGGAGATTCTTAACAACGCCGATCGGGCGCTGGAAACCCAGGTGCTTGAAGGGATAGAAGAGCAACGTGAAAGCCTGGCGGAAGACATTCGACGTCTGATGTTTGTCTTTGAAGATCTTCTTGGCGTGGATGACCGCGGTATCATGGCGATTTTGAAAGAGGTCTCAACCGACGACCTGAAGCTTGCCCTGAAGACGGCTTCGGAAGATTTGAAGGGCAAAATTTTCAAGAATATGTCGACGCGGGCCGTGGAGATGCTCAAGGAAGATATGGAGATCATGGGGCCGACTCGTATCAAGGATGTCGAAGCGGCTCAGCAGTCCGTAATCAAGATAGCCAAACGGTTGGAGCAGGAAGGGAAGATCCAGCTCATGACCGGTGGCGGCGGCGAGGACGAATTTGTCTAATATTTTTGAGTTCAAGGATAAAATCGAAAAAGACAGGAGCCGGGGGTTTGTTTCCTTTGAAAGCATGATGCCGGCGAAAAAGGGTGAAGACGTTCGTCGGGCCGACCCGGTTGCCGAGCTTGAAAAAAAGAAGACCGTCCTTCAGCGCGAGATCGAGGAGATGCTTGCCCTGGCCGAGGCCGAGAAAAAAAGGATTGAACAGGAGGCATATGACAAAGGTTTCGCCCAAGGGATTGTCGAAGGGCGCGAGGCGGGCAAAGAGGATTTTTCGGGGAAAAGCGCCGATGCCCTGCGGCTCATCGCGTTGCTCGAGCAGGAACGGAACCGGGTGAACCGGCAGTATGAGGAAGAGCTGCTGGTCCTTGTCACGACCATGGTGGAACGATTGGTGGGGCATGAGGTTTCCGTTAATCCCCTGGTGATAAAAAATTGTCTGCACAGTGCCATGGCCTTTGTGGTTGAAGATTCCGTCGTCAAGGTGCACCTGCACCCCGAGGATTTTCAGCGTTTGAAAGAAATGAGTCTGGAGGATCCTTCCCTGCTGCAGGGCGCAAAAAGGGTGGAGTTGCTGGATGATCCGGCTGTTTCCCTGGGCGGTTGCCTGCTGGAAACGGATTTCGGCGAAATTGACGCCCGGCTGGAAAAGTGCCGGGAAAAGCTGTTTGAACTGGTGGACCGGGCCTTCATGGCCGCTCTCGCGGCAGATGGATAAAGGAATTGCCGAATGAGACCGTCGAATTTGAAACCTGGATCCGGGAAGTAAAAATGAATCTTTCTTCCTGTATCCAGCTCGCTGCCGACCAGCCGCTTATCAGCGTGCGCGGCCGGGTGAACCAGGTCATCGGTATGGTTATCGAAAGCCGTGGTCCGGGAATTCCGGTGGGCAGTGTCTGCGAGGTGGATCTCTTTCGGGGCGAAGGCCGGGTGCCGGCCGAGGTGGTCGGTTTTCGGGAGGGTCGGGTGCTGCTTATGCCCCTTGGCGAAATGCGGGGAGTGGAGCCGGGCAGCTCGATCCGCCTGATTGGCGGCCAGGCGCGGGTGCCGGTGGCTGATTCGCTGCTCGGCCGGGTCATTGACGGGTTGGGTAATCCCATGGACGGCAAGGGGCCGCTGGAGTATGGGGTGGATTATCCCCTCTACGCCGAGCCGCTTAATCCCATGAAAAGGGAACGGATAAAAGAGGTGGTTGATGTCGGGGTCAGGGCCATCAATGGGCTGCTGACCCTGGGCAAGGGGCAGCGCATCGGCATTCTTGCCGGTTCCGGCGTGGGCAAGAGTACCCTGCTTGGCATGATCGCCAAGCATACGGCGGCGGATATCAGCGTCATCGCCCTGATCGGGGAACGGGGCCGCGAGCTGAAGGATTTTATTGAACGTGATCTTGGCCCTGAAGGACTGGCGCGTTCGGTGGTTGTCGTTGCCACTTCTGATCAGCCTCCCCTGGTCAGGATGCGGGGGGCCTATCTTGCCATGGCCATCTCGGAATTTTTCCGTGACAAGGGCCGGGATGTGATCATGATGATGGATTCCGTGACCCGTTTTGCCATGTCGAGCCGCGAAGTGGGGCTTGCCATCGGCGAGCCGCCCACCTCGCGCGGTTACACCCCGTCGGTTTTCGCCCAGTTGCCGAAACTGCTTGAGCGGGCGGGAACCTGTGAGGGAAAGGGCAGCATCACCGGCATCTTCACGGTGCTGGTGGAGGGTGACGACATGAACGAGCCCATTGCCGACGCGGTTCGTTCCATTGTTGACGGCCATGTTATCTTGAGTCGGGAGCTGGCAAGTCGGGGGCATTATCCGTCAATTGACATCATGGGCAGCGTCAGCCGTTGCATGACGGATGTGGTCGTCAAGGACCAGGTCAAGGCCGCGCACCGTTTTCTGGAAACACTGTCAACCTATCGTCGATCGGAAGATCTGATCAATATCGGCGCTTACGCCTCCGGGACAAATCCCAAGATTGACAAGGCCATCTCCATGATCGACCGCCTGAATAATTATCTCAGGCAGGAGGTGGAGCAGAAATTCAGCTATGAGGAAAGCAAGCAGCAGTTGCTTGCCTTGTTCCGTTAAGCCGTTGTCGCAAACCTCTGCTGCCTCCGGATGGTGGAGACGGTGGAAGATGTTCCGACGAAAGAGTCACTACCCCGCGGTTGTCGGTAACGGGGTGAGCAACCGAAAACCGCACAGCAAAACGGATCTCTATAAATTCAATGGCCTTTCATTTCACACTTGAATCCGTCCTGACTCTCAGGAAAAATATCGAGGAGCAGATCCAGCTCAAACTTGCCCGGGAACAGATGATTTTAAACGCTCATCAGCTCCGGCTTGAAGACCTGAAGAAGAAGCGGGCGGATCTGTGCTTGGTTATGGAAGAAAAGAAAAAGCAAACCCTGGCCGTCAAAATATTTCTCTTTTATATGGAGTCCATGCGAATTCAGGAGCTGCAGATTCATATACTGACAAATACCATTGCCGCCCAGCAACAGATTGTTGCCGGAGTGCGCACCGAGCTTGCCGAGGCCATGAAGCAGCGGAAGATTCTTGATGTGTTGAAGGAAAATGCTCTGCTGAAGTATCTGGATGAGACTCGCCGGAAAGAGCAAAATGAAAGTGACGAACAGGCACTGCTTCGTTACGGACGGGGTATTGTGCTATGAGAAAAATGACGAAGGTTCATACGTTTTTTGGGATGTTTCTGTTTCTTTTCTGCACGGTGGTGCAATGCGCCATCGCCGCCGACAGTCCGGTTGAGGTCAGCAGCCAGGAACTGGAAAAATCGCAATCCCTGCAGCAGCGGGAAGAAGCTGTCGTCCTCCGGGAAAAGGAGTTGGATGCGCGGCAGAAAGAGCTTGATTTGCTGGGGAGTGAGGTCGATGCCAAGCTGGAAGAGGTCGCTGCCATGCAAAAAGAGATCGAGGCAAAACTTGCCGAGATCAAAGCGGAGCAGGATGCGAGCTTTAAGAATTTGATCAAGGTTTACAGCACGATGAGCTCTTCAAAACTAGCGCCGCTGCTCAACCAGATGACGGATGGGGATGTGGAAAAAATCCTGCGGGCCATGAAGGCCGATCAGGTGGCCCAGGTCATCTCCAAGCTTGAAACGGAAAAAGCCGTCCGGGTCAGCAGGCTTCTGGGTCGCTTCGAATAGGTTTCTTTTCAATATACCCGTTGTATCCCCTTTCGTAAGGGCTTCGCCGTTTCTGTCGGTTTGCGGCGCTTCGCCCCGGTTGCCTGCGCTGGACAACCATCAGTTTCTCCCTCCTGCGGCAATTCTTTCCTAGTCGGCTTCCTTGTGAATCATTCCTTTTCTGGCGTGGCTTTCCTGCCTTTTCTGTTGCAAATACTTGATTTTATATTGTTTTTTCTGTCCTTTATGCGGATCCGTAAATATTTTTTCTTCTGGCATCGTGGTTGCATTTAAAGCCAACAAGCAAAGAAATTCTATCGAGGAGGTCGGTTCATGTCCATAATGATGAATCCGGTGCTGCCTGTTGCAGCACCTGAGTTGCCGGTGAAGATTGCGGGAAAAGAGGATAGCGGCGCGAGATCTTTTGCAAAGCATCTTGATCGACAGATTCAGGAAAAATATAACCGGGGCAAGGATAAGCTCGGGGCGGCGGCATCGAGACGGAATCAGCGTTCCTCGGAGAAAATGAAGGAAAGCGAAGCCGACGAAAAAACGGAACAGGCCGGTGCCGCGGGAAAGAAAAAAAGAGTGTCCCCGGAGCTTCCCGAGCTTCTCGGCAACGTAATGGATTATCTTACCCAGGTGGCTGAAACCAAGATTGACGCGCCCGGGGAGTGGAACCTGGAACTTGCCGATGGAGAAATGCTTCGGCAACTGGGCGCGGCGGCCGGCATGGACGAGGCAGATTTTTCCCGGTTCATGCAGCAGCTGGAAAATTCCGACTCTTCCTTCAGTCTCGTTGATTTTTTGAACGCATTAAACACGCACTTTGCTGAGATGGCAAAAGGTGATGCCTTTACCGTGCCGGAAACTGAATTTCCCATGCTGGAAGCCATTCTGACCAAAATGGGCATGCCGCGGGATGCCCTTGATGCAATCAGTGCCAAGGCGGTTACCGGTGATGGAAATATTGATTTGAATCTGCTGCTTCAGGCCCTTGAGGAAACCGGAACCCAAAATAATCTGCTGCCGGTGGAACTGTCGGACTGGGAGTCCGAACAGATGCAGAATCTTCTCGCCCTGGCCGGAGTTACCCTGGAAGAACAGAATGAGCTTTTGCCGGAGAGATTTCTCAATCAGGTTCTTGGTCAGGATGAGGCCGGCCGGCCTGTCACCCTGACGTTTGATAGATTGCAGAACATGCTGCGTGATGCACTGGCAAGTCTCCAGAACAGCCGGCCCAAAGTGGACCTGCCGGTTTTTCTGTCCGATCTGGAGCAGATCATGTCCCAGGCGAAATTTCAGAACCAGAGCGTCGGATGGACCCCGGTTGTCGAGGAATCGGTGAACACGGTTTTTCAGAAGTTGCAGGAACTGGTTGATTTCGCCCGGGTCAAGGTGGAGGAAAACAGTTTGGCGGAAGATCAGGCACTTGATGATGATATGGCCGACTGGTTCAAGTCCGTTGAGGAAAAATTCGCCGGGCAATCATTGCAGGACGAGACGGCAGATTTTGCCGGGAATCAATCAGGAGGGCAGGTGCTTGAGGAGATGACAACGGCCACGTCTTCATTGACTGAGCCGCATCAGCCTGTGACGAATTTCATCGTCGGTCGGAGTGCCGCGGACCCGGCCCAGGTGGTTGAAACCGCGCGCAATGAGAGTTTTGTTCGTACTCCTTCCCGGCAGTTGCAGCACCAGGTCTTTCAGCAGCTCAGCGACGGGGTGATCCGGGGGCTGCGCAGTCAGGAGCATCAGCTTGTCCTTCGTCTTTATCCGCAGGATCTGGGTGAGGTGAAGGTGAATCTGCTGGTGCGGGATGAGCATGTCTCGGTTTCCTTCAACATGGAAAACGCGCGGGTGAAGGAAATGCTGGAAAGCACCATGGAAGAGTTCAAGCAGAACCTGGATCAGAAGGGATTCAAGCTCGGTGAATGTTTTGTTTCCGTGGGGCAGCAGGGTGACGACGGTGCCCAGTGGCAGCGCTTTGAAATGGCGCGGCAGGCGGTGGAGTCGGCCAGGGCAACCCTTGCCGAAGTGCCGGAAAACGCCCTGTATCTGCAGGCGGATCCACAGCGTCGGGACGGGCGTGAGGGTGGAATCAGTCTCTTTGTTTAGGCGGTCCGGATTGCCCCGGTGAATGCAAGATGGAATATAAATTGTTTGTGAGGAGAGTATCATGACTGTACCGAGTGTGACAAACGGTCTTCCCTCGTATGAGGAAGAAAGCCTCTTCAAGCCGGTGGGAAAGAAAGAGCTGGATCAGTATGATTTCATGAACCTCTTTATCACCCAGCTGCAGCACCAGGATCCGATGAAACCGATGGACAGCTATGAGATGGCCTCCCAGCTTGCCCAGTTCAGCAATATGGAAGCCACCCTGAAGATGGCGGACAATATGGAGAAGCTGCTTGAATACCAGACGTCGCAGAATAATCTGCAGCTTCTTACCCTGCTTGACACCGAGGTGAAAGTGGCGGGCGATAGCCTGGCGGTTAATGACGGGACTCCGGGCGGCGGTGAATTCATCCTCGCGGAAAATGTCGATACCTGTGTGGTGGAGATTTACGACGCCGGCGGGCGACTGCAGAAATTGATCGACGTCGGTCCGTCGGAAGCGGGAAAATATGCCCTGGAATGGGACGGCACCGATATGCAGGGCGCAACGGTTGCCGACGGCGCCTATACGTACAAGGTAAAAGGATATAATGCCCTTGGCGAGCAGTCGGAAGTGGATTACCGGGTCAGCGGCACGGTAACCGGCATCACCTATGAGGACGGGGTCGCCATGTTGACCCTGGACAACCATGTGGCTGCCGCGGTCGGTGCCGTGGTCGGGGTTCTGTAAGCAGAATTTGTGTTCATAACATCCGGCCGGGCCGGTTTATAAGGAGGAATTATAATGGCGATTGCAAGTTCACTTTATTCAAGTATCAGCGGTATCAACACCATGGGGAACGCCATGTCCGTTCTCGGCGACAACGTGGCCAACGTCAACACCCTGGCCTTCAAATCCAGCCGCACCGTTTTCCAGGATGTGTTGTCCCAGTCGGTATCCACCGCATCGGGCGCCGATCAGGTGGGCCGCGGTGTAACGTTGAGCACGGTTGACGGCCTTTTTGCCCAGGGGTCTTTCCAGAGCTCTTCCATCGCCACGGACATGGCCATCGGCGGTCAGGGATTTTTCATGCTCCGCGCCGCGGCAAACGCCGAGGCGGACATGTATACCAGGGCCGGTGAGTTCCGTTTTGACCAGGAGGGTTTTCTCGTCAGTCCCATGGGTTATTTTGTCCAGGGCTGGGGTATTGACACTGCCACCGGCGAACGGGCGGGCACCATCGGCGACATGCGGATTGACAAAACCACGCCTCCGGTCGAGACCGAGATGGTCGAGGTTATTGCCAATCTCGATTCCCGCGAGGACAATGAGATCAACGAGGTGCGACTTTTTGACGCCTGGAACGGCACCAATGCCGCCGCGGTCAATCCAACCGCGCCCATTGACTCCAATAACTATGAATACACCAGCGCCATCAAGATTTACGATGCCAAGGGCGCCAGTCACGACATCTCCATTTATTACGACCGAACCACCAATGACAATGAATGGGAATATTTGATCACCTGCGATCCTTCCGAGGATCTCCGCTATCTCGACGAACGCGAGCAGACCATATACGCCCCGAATGAACGCTATAATTATGAAGAGCATAAGGGTGCGGGCGCGCTTATGTACGGCACCATCCAGTTTGACACATCGGGCAACATCCGGGAGATCTCAGCCTACCGCATACCGCCGGACGGCAAGGTGGACCCGGCCCTGGATGACAACAGGATCGTTTTGTCCAACACGGACAGTTACTACAGTTTCGAGGCCAACTTTACCGGCGCCACCACCAATCAGAGCGTGGAGATCAACCTCGGCGCCCAGTACAGCGGTTTGACCTCAACCACCCGGCAGACCCTGGTCAGTGAGCTGGGGGCGGTGAACAGCAATCTCACCGGCGCGGGGTACATCACCAGTCAGACTTACTGGCGTGACGTCTATGATGTCAACGGCCTGCAACTGCAGGGGGACGGCGGCGCCGGCACCAGCGACACCATCTTTATTGAAGGCTATACCAATGATGGGACCTTGACCAACATGACCTATAATGTCAATACCGACGAAAAGGTGCAGGTTTTTCTTGATGCGGTAAGCGCCGCCTTCAACTGTTCCGCGTCCATTGACGCCTACGGCCGCCTCAAGTTGACCGATCTCACCGGCGGCAACAGCGGCTTGAATATCACCAATGTTGACGTGGACGGCTCCATCGCCGGCCCGGCCACCGAAGATGATGCCAATCCCTTCGGTGAAAGCACGGTAAACGGCGATACGGTCATCAATATCACCACTTCGAAACAGAAAATTTATTCCCCGGGTCAGGGCCTGAGCGCCGGCGGCACGGTACCGGTCGTCACCGCCAATACCCCCTGGACCCAGGTTTATGACAGCGACGGCGACGTCATCGCCAATGGGACTGTTTTCACCTTTAACGGCTTTGCCAGCGAGGGCACGCCGGTGGTGAACGCAACCTACACCGTTGACTCAGTCATCACCGCCACCAATACCGGCACGGTACAGGAGCTGCTTGATTGGCTGGAGACGACTTTCAACGCGGATGCGGAGATTGATTTCGCCGGCCGCATCGTGCTGACCGACCGGATGGCCGACGAGGCGGAAACCGGCGGTTACACGAGCCAGCTTGCCATCAGCGATATGGCGACTTCCGGCGCCTCCGACCCGTGGGGGGCCGACGGTGCCACCGACTTCCTCACCCTTGCGGCAGACACCAGCGGCGAGGACGGCAGCATGCAGGGTGGGGTCGTCAGCGCCGAATTTTCCCCGGAGGCGCTGGCCACCACCCAGTACGCCAACAGTTCCACCACCATCTTTCAGGATCAGAACGGTTATGCCTCCGGCTTTCTGCAGGCTGTCTCGGTTGACACGGAAGGGGTCATCACCGGCCATTATTCAAACGGTCAGGTGCTCAAAAAGGCCCAGGTGGCGCTGGCCAACTTTGCCAGCCTGGAAGGCCTTTTCAAGAAAGGCGGCAATATTTTCACGGAAACCACCGAATCCGGCGCGCCGGTCACCGGCACCCCCGGCACCAACGGTCTCGGCACCATTGCCCCCAATGCCCTGGAGATGTCAAACGTCGATATCGGCACCGAGTTTGTCAACCTGATCACGGTGCAAAGGGGATTTCAGGCCAATACCAAGATCGTTACCACCACGGACGAGATGATCTCCGATGTTATCAATATGAAGAGATAGTGAATGATTGGGGATTGGGGATTTTAGATAGCGGATTGAAACAGCGGGCAGCCCTGTTCGTTTAATCCGCAATCGGCAATCCCAAATCCGCAATCAGAAGATTTTGTCAAAGGCGGCAAAGGCGGCCTGTATCACCGGGACGTCTTCGCCAAGGGTGAGATAGGAGCCGCCGGTGATCTCCCGTTTGATGAGATCGTCGCTTGAAGGGAAAATGCCGCCGAGCGGCAGGTCGCATTCGCTCACCGCCTGC
>AMWB02164522.1_pt1 | contig 31688 bp, 25 predicted proteins | sample 200311 | NCBI WGS metagenome assembly AMWB02 (sample SAMN02737377, study PRJNA173069) | bioreactor metagenome | biome: anode biofilm in microbial fuel cells | place: USA: California | collected 2010-12-16
GGTGGCGGGTTTCATCACTAACGTGTTACCGGCAACCAGGGCGGATCCCGAGGGACCGCCGGAGAGAGCAGCCGGGAAGTTGAAGGGGCTGATGACCAGCCACACTCCATAAGGTTTGAGGACAGATTTGTTCTTGCTCACATAGCCGGAGAGGGGGTCGCTGCCCATTTCGGCGATAAACCCGTTATTGATTTCCATGCGGTCACAGGCGTAACGGATGAGGTCGGCAGTCTCGGCGACATCCCCCAGACCTTCCATACGGTTCTTGCCTACTTCAAGAGAGAGGACGACACCCATTTCGAAGGTGCGGCGGTCCATGATCGCGGCAGCTTTGCGCAGCAGGGCAACGCGTTCCTGCCAAGGCGTATGCGCCCAGCCGGGAGCTGCCTTGCGGGCGGCGGCGAGGGCGGCGCTGGCATGCCCGGCGTTACCCTTCTGGAAGGTGCCCAGGAGTACGTCGGTGTCGGCGGGAAAACGGTTTTCAAATTTCTCTTCGGCAAAGACATCCTTGCCGTCGATCAACATGCCATGATCTTTACCCAATTCAGATTTCACCCTGGCGAGTGCTGCATCGTACTGAGCGTGCAGCGCTTCCGGCGGGTTGAACATGGTCGCGTAAGTTAGTTTAAACGCCTGATCTGAAGCCATATGAAAATTGCCTCCTGGTTGGATTCGGTTTATGCCTGCGCACAGCGCGCAGGGCAAGGTTAAGTATAGCAAAGAATTGAAGAGAATCGAAAATAGAGAGCCGAAAATCAAAAAAACAGGGATTTGTGATTAATGATCCGGGAAATTACAGTAATATCTAGAAGAAATTCTGCTCGTTTGCAGGTCAGAAGTCGCGCATGATAGGTGCAAGAAGGTATTCCAGGCAGAAAATCGACTTGGTAAACGTTGATATTCGTTATGAGCGGTGTCGGGATGAACCAACCACTTAGTTTAAGGGAATTTCTTCGATTTCAGTCCAGGTGTTCGTATCGATATTGACTAAAGCCAGGAACTTGCGCACGACATCCTTTTTAGTTTCAGGGTCCGCGGGATCTCCATTATCATGCACCTCTACAAGCAACTCCTGGTTATTTTTCCATTCCACTTTATAGATAAAAAGCAGTCTGCTATTGTTTGGTGCCAGGCTGTGAGTTTCAAGTGTGAGCGGGTCAAACAATAATATGTGATTAAGGTAGGGAGTATCCTGGATCGAAAGCGCAACCCAATGTTGATCCGGGGACCAGGGCGTCACATTGCTTGTAATTGATAAATCTGTTGCCAGAGTCTCGAAATCCTTTGCTGGAGGGGTGTACAAAAGTAAACCCTTCCAGGAAACAAATATCGCACGGGTACCGTCAGGCGACCAGTTGAGGATAGACCCTGAAAGGTCAGAGTATTCATGCGGAAAATCAAAGAGAATCTTGATATCGGCACATTTTTGAGGTTTTGGCTGGCACTCCATCGGCGCAAAAGCCATGCTGTAAGTGAAAGGCGGACCACTCGAGCGTTTAAAGAAATAGAAACCATCGGGTGTTATGGAAGGTTGGATTGTTGCGACTGGAATAGATGTCGGGTTATCTGAAGACAAAATGGGTTTTTGCGAATTTGAAGCTTTTACAGCGCAAGATGAAGTGAATCCTAGAATGCAAATTACCCAAATGATCAAACGAGTTTTCATGATATTAAAATTAGAACATGCCTCCTTAAGGTGTATAAACCCAAATTTCATCCCAAGCAACTTTTCGTCCTGATTCACCGTCGGTGGAATTCACAAGGAATACCTTCGTAACGCTATAAAGATTTGGTGTATTTATAACAACCCATGTATCGTAATAATCGTTTTGGATGATACAACGATTATAAAGAGAAGCCCCACCGTTATACTTAATGGTGTAACAGGCTTGAATTGTGGTCGCATATGTTCCAGGAATAAAAGCAGCCACTTTAACCGTAGTATTTGGGTTGGGTGCCCAAACACCTTTCGCAGTCGCAGTGCCATTTGTGGTATAAGTCCAGTAAAAATCCTTAGGCGAACACCAACCAAATATGTAACAATATCCTGCATTTTCTGCGGGGGTGTATGAACCATACCGCCAAATCCAATAATCGCCGCCATTAGCGTAAACTTCGTTAAAGGAAGTTATTATCGATGATTTAGTTTTTTCTAATAATGGAAACGTATTCACATATCCAAGAAGTGACCCATCTTTTCTAAACCCCACTTGAATGAACGAGCTCATTTGTCCATTAATTTTATGAAGAGGGTCTTTCCATCTAAAGAAGTAGTTCTCATTTTCTTTATTGGTAAAAAGAGATTTCATGTTCTTCAGCTCAACTTCAGGGACAATAAGCTGGAGGAAGGAAAGGGCTTTTGTCTCCAGGTCGATTGGGGAATATAAATTACTCGGTGAAGAAATCAAGTGGTCGATAAGATCAATTTGAACGATTTGATTTGACTCGACTTCCACCCAATAATAATATTTTTCTGTGTGATATTTTTCTAGCTCGGATGTCATGTCATATGGAGACTTATCTTTTTCAATATAAGTAACATGCACTCCTGGTTCGACAATCTGAATTGCAGCTATTGCTCGATCTTGTTGAACTTCTGGTCTTGCCTGCAAGGCATTGATCTTTTTTGTTGTCTCTTGCCATAATAATTCGATTTTTTTTGCGGATTCTCCAACTAGGATGAGTGTTCTTTCCCCATCATCTACTTCAATAGCAGTATTACCATTGGCGAGTTCGTACATGAGTTCAGATTTGTATTCATTTAGAAGAGCGTCGATCTTTGCCTCTATGTCTTCAACCGAAGGCTGGCTCTGTGCTAACGCATTGGTAACAGGTACTGATAAAGTCATAATAATTATAAGCAAAGCAATCGAAGATAGAGATATCTTTTTCATGTTATTAATTCCTCCTGATTATTAAAATTAAGTATAGCACGATGAAATAACCATGCCCTTATACATGTGATAGCTTCACCACCCCAAAAAAGGCCACAATAAACCTTGCTTTAGCCGGATAGGTGGTCTGCCAGTGTTATAAAATCCTGGAGAAACCAATATTGACCTGAATGCAAAGCATATTCTCCGTGCAAGACGTCCTTCCAGCGGCGCGGGATGGCATCCAGCCCGTAGAGCGCTCCAGCGATGGCTCCCGCGACACTGCCGGTAGTATCCGCGTCATCCCCCAGGTTGACCGCCTGCACCAGCGCTTCTTCGAACGATCGGGTGGTCAGCACGGACCACAAGGCGGATTCCACGGTGTGGCGTACCCAGCCGGTGTTGGCGAGGGTTTCACGGCTGCGTATCGATGCCAGCTCCACGATCCTCCGGAAATCTGCATCCATATCCACCGTTTCCAGCGCAGCGCTGACCGCCTCGCGCATGGCTCTGTCTGCCGGGATGTCTGCCGGGCGATGAATTAGTTCATGGAGGATGCGATTGATCAGCACGCAGGCACTCACGCAGTCAGGGTGCGTGTGGGTTAACATGGATTGCTGGCGGGATTCTTCAGCCAACCGGTCAGGCTGCTGCCAGCGGGCAATGGCCAGCGGCCATGTGCGCATCAGCGAACCGTTGCTGGCGTTTTCCGGATCCGTCTCCTGCACAAGTTGTGCTGCCTCCTGCCATGGGGTGCCCCGGTCGATCATGCCCAGCACCCGGCTGGTGTGGATGCCAATATCCGAAGGATGAGCTCTGTACCATTCAACAAAGCGCGCAGCCAGGTCCTCCGGGTTGAGCGGGTCATTTGCTAGCAGCGATTCCGCCAGGGCAAGCGCCATCTCGGTGTCATCGGTGAACGTGCCGGCGGGGAGCGGACCCGCCACCATTTCTGTTTGCAGATCGTAGATCGCCCGGGCTGGTTTGAACTCCAGGGGCATGCCCAGCGCGTCACCCACCACAGCGCCAACCGCGATACCTTGAAGACGATCAATGATAGGGATCATTAGACTTTTCTCAATTTCAATTCTATATCAGTTCTGTATTCACAACGGTCATCAAGTTTCATCTGCGATTTTACGTTTTCACGGTTGGGAAAAGCTGGTATAGCAGAATCTAAACAAGAATACAATTATTTTGGTTATCAACCTTTTGGAGCAATGATTCGTCTCTATTAATAGAAGGATGCGGATAAATGTTTGAAGAGCAGCAACTAATTCGGGAAGCCATCAATGGGGATACCAGCGCATTTGATACCTTGATCTCGCCTTATCTTAGATTACTCAAGAGCTGGCTGGAATACGCGCTTGACAATGATGCGGAGGATTGCCTGCAGGAAGTCCTCATTGCCTCATGGTCGAAACTGCCCTCCCTGAAGGATCCAAATCGTTTCCGCAGCTGGCTGTTCCAAATGGCGCGGAATAAGAGCCTCGATTTTCTCCGAAGTAGGAAACGGGTAATCCAGAATGAAATACCTCTGGATCTAGTTGAAGGCTACGTTAGTCGACAACCGGAAGTTCCGACTATTCTTGCACTGTCATGGTGGACAGGCTCATTGACCGAGGCTGAACGCGAGACGGTGTGGTTGCGTTACCTGGATGAGTTGTCGATCGATGCGATTGCTTTACAACGGAATGTGACTACCGGTACGGTAAAACGAACGCTGTATAATGCGCGTTCCCGCATTCAAAAAAATTTACTTGAGTATAACGAAAGAGAGGAACTTATGTCAGGAAAGCGATCCATTCTACTGCCAAAAACTCGACCGTCCATTTCGATCAAACCCTCAAAGGGTGTTTCATTTGAAGTGAATCTGCGCGAGGAACCATGGTATTTTTCAGTATTGGCAACGGGTGAAAAAAACCAATGGGCAATTTACGACCCACCTGATTGGAACCGAACATATGTTTACAACATGCAAGTGATCGGAAGAGCTGTTGTCCACGGAGAAGAAGCGCTTGAGACCCAGGTCGATGAGTACGAAAAAGGGATTTGGAAATTGAACTGCGCTCGTCATTATACACAATTGGGTGACCAGTTTATCAAATTCCTTGCGGTCATCTCGTTCCAAAGTCGGATCCCGCACATCGACACTTTCCTAGATGAGCAATTCTACGAAAATTGGGGGCACAAAGTGCCACGAATTTGGAAGTTAGATGGAAGATTTCAAGTCGTCGATGAAAACCACCTCGTTACTAGTGATGCGGAAAAAGTAGCCGGTGTAGGATATTACGATGTGACTATTGGGAAAAGGAGCTTTCCCTGCTTGAGAGTATTGGACACGGAATGGACAACTGGTATCGAAGGCACCTTGATTGAGGCTTATATATCTGGTGAAGGCCGTACAGTATTATTGCGCCGTTACAATGGCGAGGGATGGAAGCCGACAACTAACTGGTTGAAGCAGGCGGAAAACAATCATCGACTCAGCCTTGATGGTGTGGAGTATGTTCATTGGTATGACTGTATCTCCGACTACACTTTAACCTAATTCGTTCTTGTAAAACGACAATAAATAAATTTACGAAATCAAGAAAAGGTAATCCGACGGTTTGCATCTATCGGTTTGCCTTTTTAAGTTATAAGAGTGATTACGACTAAGCGACAGGTTTTACTGCTTTGAGAACAGTCGATTAAAACAATTAACAAAAAACTAATATTATTGTGATATTCTTAAGATGAATGATAAAAACAATTAACACTAGGAGAGGTGAGTAATGGACAAAAAAGTATTCGAAGCAATGAACGAACAGATCAAACACGAGTTGTATTCCGCGTATTTCTACCTGTCAATGTCAGTCTGGGCTGAGACTGAAAACATGCCCGGCGCTGCCAGCTGGCTGCGTTACCAGGCCAAGGAAGAGCAGGAGCACGCGATGAAGTTCTATGATTACCTGCTTGACCGCGGCGAAAAAGTAAAACTGCTGGCGATCGAACAGCCGCCATTCGAATTTACGTCTCTGAAGGATGTTTTTACAAAAGTGTATGAGCACGAGCAGAAAGTAACCGCGCTGTTGAGCGCTATTTATGAGAAGGCGCTTGAGGCGAAAGATGTTCCCAGCCAGGCATTACTGCACTGGTACCTGGTGGAACAGGTGGAAGAGGAAAAGAACGCGTCGACAATCCTTGCGATGGTGGAAAAAGTTGCCGGAAGCGTGGGTGGTTTGTACCAACTCGATCACCAGCTTGGCAAACGCGGTGAAGATTAGCTTAAGTTAGAGGTAAAAAATTCGGACGGCTTGTTATCAGGCTGTCCGTTTTTTTATCTACTGATCAGCGAATCTGCGTTGCCGCCCTGGCGAGCGTTAACCACCAGGTCATCTTTTACCAGAGTACCCGTGTAGATCCTTTCGCCTGGCAGGGCTGTCCAACCACTCATAACGAAGGGAAGGGGCCCGCTGGTGCTGATCCATTCGCCCTTGTACTTGCGGGCAATGTGCATATGCGTGCCGGTGGAGGAACCACCTTCACAGGAGGGATGACCGATCGTATCGTTGACACTCAACCGGGTACCCAGCGCAACCCGGTCCTGCGTGGCGATGTGCATGAACAGGATCTCCCACCCGTTGGGCTGCCCGTTGGTGTCCACGAGGGTCAGCATCACCACACTGTTGTCAGACCGTGTGACCACGCCCGCAGCGGGAGCCCGGGCGTAAAGCGGCGAGACGATGCAACCGGCGTCCTTGATATTGGGGGCGAAGTCAAGTGCTCCGTGGGGAGTGCCTTCCACCCAGCTGTAATGCGGTCCCGCGGTAAACGCCCAGACTTCACCTTCAGCGAAGGGGAGTTCCAGCTGCGGTTGGATCACATGGTCGGTCAAAAGGGGTTCGATCTGCATAGCGCAAGGCATGAAGTCGCCGAACATTTGCAGGTAAAGCTGAATGAATCCTTCATCTCCTGCCAGGCGCTGCTCCCATTCTACTGAAGTGTATAGATTGGCAAACAGGTTCTGGATGCCGACTGATCCGGCATTGAGGTTAGGCGCAACCGGGATGGTCACCTCATCCTTGAAGGTCAGTTCAGCCAAACCACCATAGCGCCAGCCGTAGTAACCGGCATTGATCATGCGGGCGGCCAGCGAAAGTTCCTGGTAAAGTCCTTTGAAGAACTCATTATTGAGTTTCAAGGGATGGTAGATATCCGACGGTTCTGAGTTGCCATACACTATTCCAGCGCGGTATTCAATGATCGCCAGCAGCAGGCGCGGATTGATCGACTGGTTATCCGCCACGCGCTTCACCACATCCGCCCCGCTGATACGCTCGCCCGCCACCGATTGGCTGAAGCGGCTGAGATAACCACCCGCCTCCTGTACGAAAGCGCTGATATCGAAATCATCCGCGCAGGGTGAGTCGATCACCGCGCTGTCAGGCATGATCAGGTTGGTCAGAACCTTGTTGGCGGTGGTTTTGGGGATGATGAGATATTGACCCGGAGGAATGATGCCGCTCACCGGTATTTCAGCGGGCGAGGTAATCTGCAACGGAGAAACGCCAAAGTGAATTGCCACAATCGGCAGAGAATCTCCTGATTGAGCTGCGTAGACATGGTACAGTTCACCGTCAATTTCGGGAGCGACTATAGCCGGCGGGGTTGACTGTCCGGACACTTCAGGGGTTGAAGCGGAGGGTGTTCTGTGCCCTTCAAAGATGGCAGGATCGAGCGTCGGATAAGAGTGGGTGATAAAGGATAGATCCCGGATCGGAAAGTTACACGCGACCAGGATCACTACAAGCAGGACTAACAGAACGGGTATCTGCTGTCGTTTTTTCCCCGATTTGGCAGATCGTTTTTGTGTCATAATCTGCTGGGAATTATAGACGAAAGTAAGATTTCCAACACAGGAGATCCGGCGTATTTTGATTGGTATAATTTGACCAGATAAGATGATTGTTGAGAACCGAGGATAATTGATGAAATCAAAAGTTGCAGTAATACGAACAACCCCTGATACGGTGCTGGAGGATTATCAACGCCTGTTTGAGCTGGGCGGCGGTAAGACCGCGCTAGACCCAGGAGCGACCACCATTCTCAAGGACAATATCTCCTGGCATTACCCCATGCCAAGCGCGAACACCACGCCCTGGCAGCTCGAGGGGACGATCCTCGCGCTCAAAAAGAATGGATTTGAGGACATTTCCTGCGTACAAAATCAAACCGTGGTCACCAACGCGTTCAAAGGTGAAGATCTCAACGGTTATGTTCCCATCTTCAAGGCGTACGACATACCCGTGTTGTACAACTTCAAGCCGGAAGACATGACCTGGGTCGAGCACAAACCTAAAGCGAAGATGAATGCCCTCGATCACATTTATCCAGAAGGGATTTTCATTCCTGATTATTTCATGGGCAAGAATATCATCCATCTGCCCACGGTGAAATGCCATATCTATACCACCACTACGGGCGCGATCAAGAACGCTTTTGGCGGTCTGCTCACCAAGCACAGACATTACACACATTCCTATATTCACGAAACGATCATCGACCTGCTGGCCATCCAGAAGGAAATCCACAGCGGCTTGTTTGCCGTGATGGATGGCACGACCGCGGGCAACGGAACCGGACCGCGGGTGATGAAACCGGAAGTGAAGAACGTGATCCTGGCATCAGAAGACCAGGTGGCGATCGACGCGGTGGCGGCAAAATTAATGGGTTTTGATCCAATGAGCATCAAGTACATCAACCTTGGGCACAACCAGGGGTTGGGGGTGGGTGACCCGCGCGAGATCGAACTGGTGGGGGATGACGTTTCCAACGAGAACTGGCATTTCAAAGTAGGGCACAACCTGCACCAGTTCATGGGCTGGCTTACATGGTATGGCCCGACGAAATTCCTGCAAAAGCTGGTCACGCGCACCCCGCTGGTGGCGATCCCGATCGCTTTTTCCGAGGTGTATCATGACTACGTCCATTGGCCGTTAAAGGAAAAAAATATTTTTAAGGACTGGTGCGAGACGACTCCCTGGGGGCAGCTCTTCCTGCGCTATCAAATAGAAGGCAACATTGCCAAAGTCTGATCGCTGCTGAAGGATTGCAGCCAGTTATTCGGGTAGACCATTCTTCTAATCTAAAAGATGACCGGGGAGGTTCATGAACCTCACCCGGTTTTGATAGCAGATTCAACGGCCGATTACAGTGGAATAGAATTCGGCCACCTGCCTGCGGACAGCCGAGATTTCGGCACGGGAGCGGATGATCTCAAGATTGCGCGCGGCCGCACTGCGCCGCAGCCCCTCATCTTCTATTCCGCGCAGCACAGCGTTTGCCAGCGCGATCGGATCACTTGGGTCGACGAGCAAACCATTCTCTTCGTTCGTGATCCACTCACGAATGGATTCGATGTTTCCGCAAACCGGCAGGCAGCCGATGGCCATGGCTTCGAGCAGCGAGTTGGGGGTTCCGTCATGCACGCTGACCGAAACAGAAACCATCGAGCGGGCAAACTCACGCCACAATTCTTTCTGTGAAAGCATGGGGAGCAGGGTGACATTGTCGAAAATACCGAGCTTCTCGATCCAGTAAAGCGCTTCCGGTTGTCCGGCCATCCATGGGCAGATGAACTGTGTGTCGGTGTGATGACCAATGATAAGGGGAATGGACTTGAAGAAGGTGTCGTTACGAACAGAGCCTGATCGAAACCCGCGCGGGTTGACAACCTGCCAGGGAATGGCCAATCCGACCCCGCGGGTGGCTTCTTCGATCTCTGCCAGGTCAATGCCGCCGTTGCCAACGACTGATAGGGAAGGTTTGGCCGGGTTGAACGACCAGGAATTCGCCAGCCTGAGGTCGCGGCGGGTATCTGACATGAGCCCATTGGCGCGCAGGAGCGCGCGGCGGGTAGCCGCGCCCATTGCCTCGGAGGATTCCGCGTGGAAGGTGAGATCATTGCCCCAGGTGGAGACAATTACTGGAATGTCTTCAGGGGTGAGGCTGGCCAATATGCCCTCGAACGGGATGCGCAGTGCGTGCACCAGGTCAGGTTTAAGGCGGTTGACCAGTGCATGATATTCCTTTTCCTTGCGGGTGATCATCCAGGGTCCCATGCGGTGACGTAGATCAGCGGCCACGTTGCGAAAACGTGAGATCATGCGTGTGCGCCGGCTGGTTTTGCGGGCTGCACCGCCTGCCTGGCTGCCTCCCATGCCTGCAAAAGCCAGCGGCATTGTGATGATCTCTCTCACCCCTTCGATCGCGGAACATGGATAGGAAGTAACCAGGTTAATGTCAAATTCCAGGGGCTGCAGCATGCGGATCCAGCGCCTGGTGATGGGGCTGCGCCCGTCAGCGATCAGTAATAGCTTCATCTTCTCATCCCCTGATCACACTAGAGAACGGATTCCACTGCCCGGGCAAAGGTCTGTACCATGGCTTCGATGTTGACCTCTTCCGAGACGATGCGGTGAGACGCCAAACCTTTACGCCGCAAGGCTGGTATATCGGATAATGCCTGGCGGATGGTATTGGTAAGCGTGGGTTGGCTTTCGTCCTTTAGGATCCAGCCGTTTTCCGGGCGGACCAGTTCACCCTGGGTGCCATCAGCCCGGCCAACGATGACCGGCAGGTTGTGCGCCATCGCCTGTTGCACCGCCAGACCACCTGTGCCCGGAAGCACAAACAGGTCAGCAGCGGAAAAGTAGGGTTCCAATTCCGCACCATGCTTCGCACCAGCGAAGGTGGTGTGCGGGTAAACCTGCCAGGCGAGCATCTCCAGACGGGTACGATCCGGCCCATCACCAACAATGACCAGGCGTGGTTGATCTTCTGGGGGCAGGGCAGCCAGGGCGTGCAGCAGGGTATCGACCCGCTTGCGCGGTTGCAGGCGGCCTATGAAAAGGATCTGCGTTGCGCCTTGCTCAACAAGCGGAGGGCGGATAATGGCTGGAGTGGTCGGACGGGGTGTAACCGCGTTGGCGGCAACGAACACGCGGGAGGGATTCATGCCTGCCTTGATGTACTGTTCAGCACCGCTGGCGGAATAAGCAATGACCGCCTGCATGTGGCGGAGCAGGTTGCGGTGCAGCAAGGTGGAAAGTGCTCCTCCCCCGGGGATCCCCAGTCCCCAGCCGATCACCGGGCGGCCGCGCAGGCGCATCCAACGGGCTGCAGTTGGATTGGAAAGGTTGCGCGGATTGATCTCCATGATCAGCGCGCGAGGTTGCCAGCGCACCAACCAGGGCAACACGCCAAGCTGCCAGTAGGAATAGGCTTTTCCGGAAAAAAGGTGAAGGTTGTGCGCACGGGTGTAATTGGCGATGGTGAGCCGGCTGGCGGTCTCCACGGCTTCTTCAGGGCGCGGGCTGCCCGCGAAGACGCTCAACCCCTGCAGGCAGGTGGTGGCCAGGCGGTCAAAGAACTCCACGCGATATTCGGGGAGGATGCGCTGCTGCAGACCAACCCGGGCGTGGATCATGTTCATGCCACCACCACCTGAACCTGCGATCCGCCGGGCGTTTTGGTCACTTCAATGCGCGCAGGGAAGGCGTCTTTTAATTCCTCAAGATGGGTGATGACGAGGATCTTTTCAAACTCAGCACCGACCAGGTTAATGGCTTCCACCAGGCGCTGCCGACCGTCGGCATCCTGGCTGCCAAAGCCCTCATCGATCACAAGGGTTTGCAACCGGGCTCCGGCGCGATGTGCCAATACCCGGCTGAGCGCCAGGCGGATGGCAAAATTGACGCGGAAAGCCTCACCACCAGAGAACATTTCGTAGGGACGTTCACCGGAGGAGTCGCGGATGAGAATATCCAGGGTTTCGCGGCGGTCGTCGCGCTTCTTGTCCTTGAATTCCCGTTGTGTTTCGAACTTAACCGACATACCGCCCGCGCTTAATCTGTCGAGGATCTCGTTGGCGTGGCTCTCAATATCCGGCAGCGCCTGCTCGATCAGCAGTGCGGGGATGCCGTCCTTGCCAAAGGCACGCTCAAGCGTCTTGAGATCCGTGATCTTTTCGTTGAGGGATTCTTTCTCCTCCAGTTTGAGAATTTTATTCTCGCGCTGCTTTTCCAGGTTATCCACCTTACCGCGCGCGTACCCCAGTTCGGTGTTGACCCGGTTGACCTGCAGCTGCGCGTCATCGTACTCGGCTTTCAGCTGTACCAGGTCCGGCAGGCTGGCGGTCTCCGTTTGCAGTTTTTCTTCGGCCTGCAGCAGATCATTGCGCAGAACGGACAAGCGCTTCTCGTTCTTTTCCAGGGTTTTCTCAAGGCCGGCAATCTCCCGCTCCAACGGAAGGAGGGATGCCCTGGCTTGCTTCAATGACTGGAGTTTTTCCTGGCTGGCACGTCCTTCCATCTCAGCCTGGCGGGCGAGTTCGTGCGCGGCGGTGTCGTAACCCAGCTGCATCAGCTGCGAATCAACCGCAGCGAGTTCACGATGGGCTTCTTCGGCGTAAGTACCGGTAGCAAGCCTTTGTGTAAAATCCTGCAACCTCGGCTCGTCTATTTCATGCCAGTCAGTGATCTCCGTCCGGTACAGGCGCAGTTCCTCGCTCTTCGAATCGAAGAGGCGCTGGTTCAGTTTTAGTTCTGCCTCCACTCGCTGCAAGTTCTGCAGTTCCGTTTCGATCTGTAGCGCTCGCTGCGTGTGTTCATTGAACAATTTCTCGTTACCGCGATGCGCATCGCCCATCTCCTTACCCCGTTCGCGCAGGTCGTTAACCAGGCGCTGCAGTTCTTCCGCGCTGAGCGGTTTTTCACAGGTCGGACAGGTCGCACCGGTGATCTCTTCCAGGCTCGCAATTCGCTCGAGGATCTCGTTCATTTCCAACCTGAGCCGTTTGTTCTCAGCGCTCAGGCGGGCTTTCTCGCTCACCGCCTGTTCCTTTTCGGTTTCCAATTCAGAGCGGTGTGAAAGCTGTTCATTGGCTGCGAGGATGGATTTTTCATATTGTTCCACCTGCTGTTGCAGGGTGGGGAGGGTGGTTTCCATTTCCCGAATCTTTAGTTCTTTCTGGACAAGGGAATCCAGTTCCACCTGCAATCGCGTACGTTCACGCTCGATGATCAAGGCGGGCGCCTGGCGTTGCAATTCGTATTGGTGGAAGTTGGCGGCGATCTTTTCCCATTCCGCCAGGGACTGGCGGGCAGCTTCCCATTCTGCGAATTCACGGTTGATCGCTTCCTCGTTTTGCAGCTGCTGTCGGTAATTGTCGCGTTCCTGGCAGCGTTCCAGTAATTCCTCACGCGAGCGGTCCAGTTCGTCCTGCAGACGCTGCACCTCCGTACGTTGTTTTTCGAGTTGTTGATGATCATGGGCAATACGATCCGCGATCAGGCGCTGCTGGTCCAGGATGGCTTTACGGGCTTCCAGATACTTTTGCTTCTGGTCCACCTCTTTCAACAACTGGGAGAGTTTGCTTTTGCGCTCTTCTTCCTCCTGCAGATCGATTTCAATATCCTTGAGCTGGCTATCAATCAATGTATTTTCAATATCTAAATTCTTGCGGCGACGGGCAGCCTCTTCGCGATAACTTTCCCAGATATCAAGGCCAAGGATACCGGAAAGGATGCGTTTACGGTCACCGGGGCGTTGTTGTGCAAATTGATCAGCTCTGCCCTGCAGGAAGAATGAGGCGTTTATAAAAGTTTCATAATCCAGGTGGAGCGTACGACGGATCATGTCTTCGGTGCCGCGCATGCTTGGCTCGGTCAAGATGCGCCAACCGCCCTCAGGAACGAGTACTCGAAATTCAAGGATGGTGGACTTATCGCGCGTCTTACTGCGCTGTACCTGGTAATGCACGCCTTCATAAACAAAATCCAGTATCACTTCGGCAGTGTTGGCGCGCAGATTAATGAGGGCATCATCACGGCGGCGGGCTTCGCCAAACAAAGCCCATGTGATGGCTTCAAGCAGGGAGGATTTGCCTGCGCCGTTTGCGCCTGAAATGCAGGCTAGTGTAAACCCGGAGAGATCTATATCCACCCTGTCTTTGTAAGACAGGAAACCGCTGATCTGTAAGCGGTTGATGATCATTCCGTTTTCCCTTCTGATTCCCCGGATAAGGCGGAAGGTATACGGGATACCAGCACCTTGTCCACCCGGTGACCATCCATATCCAGTACTTCAAAATGCAGTTCCTCCCAGGTGAAGGATTGACCGGCGGTTGGAATGGAACCAATCTGGTTCATTACAAATCCACCTACAGTCTGAAAGCCAACCTTGCTTTCCTCCGGCAGGTAATCCAGATCGAACAATTCTTTGAACTCATCTATCGGCAACAGCCCATCCAGCAGGTAGGAGCCGTCCTCACGCAGGATGATCTCCGGCTCGGTCACTTCACCCAGGCTGGGCAGTTCGCCAATGATTGACTCGAGCACATCAAAAAGCGTGACGAAACCCAATACGCCGCCGTATTCGTCAATGACCAGGGCTTCGTGAACACCCTCCTCTTTTTCCATTTCAAGCACCCGCACGGCGGGTGTATTCTCAGGGATAAAGAGAGGTTTTTCCAGAATATCAACAATGTTGAACGGAGTCCGGGTCAATGCTTTTTCCAAAAGGGTTTTGGCTTTGAGGACACCCAGAATGTTATCCAGCGAACCACGCGAGACCGGGAAGCGTGAATACGGGCTTTCCAGTACACGTTGGATGATCTCCTCGATCCCGTCATCCGCGTCCAACCATGCGATCTCGGTTCGCGGGGTCATGATGGCGTTGATCGAACGTTCGTTCAGTCTGAACACCCCTTCCACCATGTCCTGTTCGGCTTCGCCAAACACACCTACTTCGGTGCCCTGGTCGATGAGCACCCTGATCTCTTCTTCTGTAATGGGGGGATCACCTGATGGTTTCATACCCAGGATGCGCACACCCAGATCTGTGGAGGCTGAGAGCAGGCTGGTCAACGGAGCGGTGATGCGGGAAACAAAGCGCATGATCCCTGCTACACTGGAAGCAATCTTTTCGGGGTTATTAAGGGCGATACGTTTGGGAATGAGTTCGCCGATGACCAGAGAAAAATAGGTGGTGAGAAGTACAACAATGATAAGGGCAAGCGTGGAAGCCACAGATGCGAGCCAGGGTACCTTACCAAGCACAACACCCAGGCGTTCAGCCAGGGTGGCGCCGCTAAAAGCACCGGTCAGCATGGCCACCAGCGTGATACCGATCTGAACGGAGGATAGGAATTTGCTGGTGGAGCCAGCCAGTACCAGCGCGTTGCGGGCACCGCTATCCCCTTCCTCAGCGCGCTGCTCCAAACGTACCTTGCGCGCGGATACAATAGCAATTTCAGACATGGAGAAAAATCCGTTGAATAGGATCAACACGAAGATGACTAAGATCTCGATCAGGGTGTTTGACATTAATCCCCTCCAGGGAGGTTAAGCGGGTTGTCTTTGCCAGAGACGCTTTGGATGATCGAACTGGCAAGGGAGTGCAGCGTGTCCGTCTGCACCGCTTTGGTATGAATCGAATTCCAATACATGGAGAGCAATTCGAGCGGTGAGAGGCTGGCAATGGATTGATCAGGCGGCAACCTCAGACGTGCTTCCTCCTGCGGACGACGGATAAGATGGAACTCGAGCGCGGAGGCGCATTTATCGCGTAGTATGGTCTCATCCAGGAACAAATCCAGCTCACGCGGGTATTCTATGGTCAATTTGATGATGGCATCGGGGATACGCTCTTCTGCGGGAAGGGCGGCCAGGATGCGCTCCATCATCCCTTCGCGCTGTTCCACCTTTATTGTGCGGTCGAAGAATGCCCGTCCATCGAGCCTGATGAAACGCCAGGAAGTGTGACCTTTCTCAACCTCAGCGATCACAAAACCCTTTTCATCTGCCGCCTCGCCAAAATCAACCCGTTCGATGGAGCCGGGGTAGATCACCGGCGGGTGTGCACCGGGGTTGAGGTCCTGGTGCTTGTGAATGTGTCCCAGGGCCACATAATCCAGTCGGGGATCCTTGACCAGGGAGCCGGGCAGTACCAGGTCTTTACCCAGCATGACAGTGCGCTCGTTGCCGTACAAAGCACCCTGCACTGACCCGTGCGCTGTAAAAACGGTAGGTAAGAGGGGATCCAATTCGTTCATCCTGGCTTCAAGGATGGTCGAGATGCGATTCTCCAGTTCCTCGTTGACAATGTTATTGTCGCCCGGAGAGAGCTGCATTGCTGCCATCAGTGTGGAACGGAACACCCAGGGTAAAACGAGCACCTGCAGCGGGAGATCCCACAGGTCGGCGGGTTTGAGCAGTTCGGGCTTATTCAAAACGCGCACCTTGGGCACCTGCAGGGTGTCGAACTCCTGCAGGGTATGGGCGCGCCCGCTGGCCGGGCTGATGTCGTGATTGCCGACCAGCAGCAGGACGGGGATGCCCGCCATGGGCAGGCGGATAATGCGTTTTCCCCATTCACGCTGGAAGGTCGGTGATGGTGTGCGGTCTTTATAGGCATCGCCGGCGAAGATGACCAGGTCCACTTTTTCACGGATGGCTGTGTCAACGATCGTATCGAGCGCTTTCAGAAAGTCGAGGACGCGTATGGGCAGCCCGGTTTCCGGGTCATGCTTGCCATACGTGGCAATATCAATATGCGCATCTGCGAAATGGAGGATCTTAACCATGGGTTATCCGATCAACATAAGTATAGCGGTTTTCAAGGCGTCTCGCCAATTTGCTGCAGCATGGAGACACTGGGACCGAATCCCGGGTGGTGTTTGAGGCTCTCCCGCAGGTCGGCTACGGCTTTTTCCTTATCTCCCAGCGCGTAATAAGCCATTGCGCGCCAGTAATAGCTTTCTTCCAGGATCGGCTCAGACATATTCTTGAGGGTCTGATCGGCGAGGATGATCACGTCATCATAACGTCCGGCATAATAATAAGCGTAATAAGGCCCGGTCTGGTACCACATCATACGGTAAGGACGGAAGTCTTCGGGAATTTCAGGGTAAAGACCGAAAGCTGTATCATAGGCTGAAGCTGCTGTGACAAAATCCCCCAGGTTGACCAGGCTGGTGCCGGCGTTGAACCAGGCGAAATAACGGTCCCGTACTTCGGAAAGCGAGGTAGCCTCATTGATAGCCCGATTGTAGGCAGTGTGGTTGGACATTTCGTCAGTGGTATTCACCCCGAGGGTGTTAAGCACATCATTTTCCTTGTCAGGGGGATAAACAACGATGTAGACGTAGTTGAAAGCGCGCCAGGCGTGCTCCAGTTCGCTGTAAGGTACCTCAAACCCCTTGAAATCGTTCCACCATTCCTCCGGGATCGCTTCACCGCCGCCGGGAGGGTGGCTGAGCAGGTAGGAATCCTGGGTATTGAAGCTCTGACGGGTGTCGTCATATCCGATCAGCAGCAGGTAATGCCCCATCCAGCCTTCCTTCCTCAGGTTGGCTGGTTCGAACCCGGTTTCCACCATTACGGGAAAACCCGCAGCAAGCAGCGCTTTGATCGTTTGCAGATCACCGCCATAGCGCCAGAGTGCGCGCTGGGCAGTGTAATAGTTGACATAGTTGACCATTTCGTAGGGCATTACATTCTTGTCGCGCGGATTGGGTTTGAGAACATCGGCCGCTTCGTTCTGGGTCAGCCCCCACTTGTAAAAGGACAGGTACATGGATATAGTGGCCGGACCGCAGTTGTTCCATAATTGCGGTTCGCTGATGACACCTGGCAGGTAAACCGAAGCAGGCAGCGGGGTTGGCGTGATGGTGGGGGCCGGGGTGGGCTCAGGTGTCGTTGAGGTCGGTGTGGCAGTACCGGATAGGGTGGGTTGCGGTGTGGGGGCGTAAGCGGTGAGTGTGGCAGCCACTGAAGTGGCAACGAAACCATCCTCTTCTTCAGCAGAGGGCACAAAGACCGCTTCGCTGGGGGGCTTGAGCCAGTATTTGACTGTGGTATAGGCTTCGCGCGAGTAATAGGTCACGCGCGACCACACGGGCGGTAACGCCAGCACAATGGCGGCAAGCACTACCAGTCCGGCGATGATCAGCCAGGTCTTCTTACGGTTGAGTTGCATGTTGGGATTATATCATTGCGAGATTACAGTTGATTTGCGGTGGCGGAGCAGGAAAGTAATAAGTGAAAGCCATTCACCAATCTTCGATCAGACTACATTTGTTTCTCCGCGATCTGCAGATGTAAGCGAGGCGCGGGCGATATCGCGCACACGGTCGACACCGCTGAAGAACTCGCGCATGATCACCAGCGAAAGATAACGGCCGACCGGTGTGGGGATGGCTGGATCCTGCCTGGTGAAAGCACCCAGCAGCTTGAAGAAAGCCATCTCAAGCCATAAACCGCGCTCCGCGGAGACACCAAATCGTTCTTTGAAACTCGTTCGGTCAAAACGCAGACCAAACATGTCCATCATCATGCGGTAGCGCATCTGCTGGCGTTTGCTGAAGGGCTGCGCACCGGTGACTGCCATCTGACCGGCAGCGACGCGCTGTCCATACTCATTCAGCGAGAAAGTGCTGGCGTAAAGCGTGTCATCCAGGTAGGAGAATGAGCCGGAACCCACCGCGACATATTCTTCATTGTCGACAATGTACTCATCGATCAGGCTTGTTCCACCCCGGGCAAATGTCCAGGCGGACAAAGGTATGAAATCTTTGGCCATGCCAGCGCTGATCATGGCGTAATAATCCGCTTCACGGGCAGGTTTCAGTACCCCAACGCTGTTTGCCAAGGATTGGCGCACGGATGGAGAGGTCATCAGGGGATAGAACGTGACCTGCTGAGCGCCGGATGCAATGGCGCTCTGTATGTCGTTGCGCAGGATTTCGGGTGTCTGGCTGGGGAAGTTGAAGATCATATCCACATTGAGCGACTTGAAAAACGGGGCGGCATAGCGGATGCTTTCCAGGATACCGGTACCGGAGCCGAATTTTTCATAGCGGTTCATTTGTTTGAGCAGACCATCATCAAAGCTTTGCACCCCGACAGAAAGCCGTTGCACACGGTCTTTCAACAGGGGGACGATCTCAGGATTGAGGTGGTTGGGGTTAGTTTCGCATGAAATCTCAAGGACACCGAACAGGTCGCGTGCCAGGTCTATGGTGGCGACCAGTTCCTCGGGCAGGATGGTCGGGGTGCCGCCGCCGATGTAAAGCGAGGAAAAGCGGTAACCCAATCCAGCCAATATGCGCATTTCTTCGCGCAGTGACGCAAAGTACGCGTGGGCTTTTCCGTGGTTGAGGACGAAGCGGTTAAAGGAGCAGTAAGGACACAGGCTTTCACAAAAGGGGACGTGCGCGTAGAGCGTGTATTGCCGCCCGGCTCTGGGCGGGGGTAAGGCCGCCAGGTTGGCGGGCTTAAGAGAGAGATATTCTTTTGTGGCTGCTTTCAGAAAAACCGTTAAGAGCCGTTCCGCTGCGCGGACGGGGAGGGAGGGAGTGAAAATATCCATTTTAGATCTCATATACCTGAATCGTTCATGATTGATTTGATGTTTTGAGTCATGTTCAAGTGAGCTCTACTCACCGAATTTGAATTCTATCACGCAATAGGACATGACAATCAATCTTAATACAATGCCGGTGCAGGCTTGACCCGTTATTGTACCCTCAGTATAATTAGTAAATAATACTAAAATAGTCCAAATTAGAATGGAGTGAGATGCTTAGAAGACTCTTTTCTGTGATCGTCGTACTGCTTGTGGGGGGGATGATCCTGGTATTGCTGCTCGATAATGAGAAAAACAACTCCCCTGATCTCATTCCGTCTGTTCCGCAGATGACGGTTGTACCAACTCCGACGAACATTCTCGCTGAAGAAAGTGAAACAATTCCCCCCGCACCAACGGCTGTGGAGGTGCAGCAGGAGCAACCGCTGCTCCCCCTACCCCCCGTGGATGAAGCAGCCAAGCGCTTGAGCGTGCCGGATGGGTTTGCCATCCGTATCTTTGCGGATGAACTCCGCGGTACGCCGCGCTTCATGACCGTCGGACCGGAGGGTGAGGTTTACGTTTCCCTGTACGCCAGCGGTGAGATCGCGCGGTTGCCAGACCGTGATGATGATGGGCTGGCGGACGGCGTTGAGATCATTGCCGGCGGCATGAACCGCCCGCACGGCATTGAATGGCATGAGAGCTGGCTCTACGTGGCTGAAGTCGGCCGGGTGAGCCGCCTGCGGGATAACGACGGTGACGGACTGATGGAAACCTGGGAGCAGGTGACGGACAATATTCCCGGCGCGGGCGGGCACACTTCGCGCACCCTTCATTTTGGTCCGGATGGATTGTTATACGTGAGCGCGGGTTCAAGTTGTAATGTCTGCGCTGAGGATGATCCCAGGCGCGCGGCGATCCTGCGCTTTAACCCGGACGGCAGCATCCCGGCTGATAATCCATTCGCGGCAGATCCCGATCCGCGCAAACAGGCGGTGTGGGCATGGGGGCTGCGCAACAGCGTGGATTTCCTGTGGACGCCTTCAGGAGCGTTGTGGGCGAACCACAACGGACGTGATAACCTGGTGGATGCACAGGGCACTTATGATTCCCTACCGCCGGAGGAGATCATCATCCCAGTGCGGGGCGGCATGTCACACGGCTGGCCTTACTGCTATACTGCGGTTTCAGGCGTCAACCAGCCGTTACAGCCAGAGATGCTGGATGAACAGAGCGGACTTGCACTGCCGGAGGGGTTTGATTGTTCCACTGATAATGTGGTTCCGGCACTGTTCACCGACCTAGCGCACAGCGCGCCACTGGGGATGGCTCTGGCGATCGAACGGCTGGCTTTCCCGGCGGAATACCACGAGAGCCTGTACGTGGCCTACCACGGATCCTGGAATACCAGCAATAGCGGCATCCGCGACTGCAAGGTGGAACGCATCCTTCTGGATGGCGAAATGCCCGTGGGCAGTGAGGTTTTTGTCACCGGTTGGCGCGCCGAGGGGCAGACCTGCGGCAGCGCGCAGACTTGGGGGCGTCCGGCGGATGCGATCGTGGGCGCTGACGGTGCCTTGTACATTTCAGATGATAAAGGTGGGCGGGTTTACCGCGTGGTGTACAGCGGGGACTGATCAGCCTAACGGTTGGCGATCGCGATACCACTCCAGCAGCCCTTCGGGCACCAGGCGCAGGGATCCGTTCGCGAAGGTGTCAATGCTGATCCATGAAGCCTCATACACTGCTCCATTGGCTTCAACAAGCGGGTAGACCTGATGCTTCGCATAGGTAGTATCGGAAAAGTGTGCAGGGTAAAGATACACGATCTCATGCCCCCGTTCCCCATCGCAGGTAAAGATGTTCTCCAGCACCATCGGCTCACTGGTGGTGACAACGCCGGTATTTAATTCTTCTTTTAATTCGCGGTGTAGCGCATGCAGCGTGGATTCGCCGAATTCCAAACTCCCTCCTACGGGGCGGTAGTAATCGTCACCTTTCACGCTGTCATGTATCCTGACTACGAAAAGGTAATCATCCTGCTGTATCCATGCGAGTACCTTGACCCTGATACAGTCCTGTTTTTTCATCACGGGTAAATTGTAATTGAAAACCTGGAATTTAATTATCGGGGAGGTTCATGAACCTCCCCGATAATTATCTATGTAGTCCCGAGGAGACCAAGCGGTCGCCTCTCCAGAACACTCAATGATTAACTTTGCTCGGTAAACTCGCCGTCCACCACGTCACCATCGGGTGAGGAAGGTTGCTGGTCGGGGGGGGGCTGTCCGGGGGCGTTTTGCGACTGGGCAACGGATTGCATGACCCGCGCGTACTCCTGCTGCAGGGATTCGGTGAGGTTCTTGATGCGCGGGATATCCTCGCCCGTCATCGCCTGGCGCAGCTCCTGCACTTTGGCTTCGATCCCGCTCTTGTCAGAAGATGAGATCTGTTCACCGGCTTCCTTGACCGCTTTCTCCACCTGGTAGGCGGCATTGTCGGCCAGGTTGCGCGCTTCAGCCAGTTCTTTCATCCGATCGTCCTCCGCTTTGTGCAGTTTGGCTTCCTCAACCATGCGTTCAATGTCAGACTTCTGCAGGTTGGTCGACGCGGTGATGGTTACTTTCTGCTCGCGGCTGGTGGCCTTGTCCTTCGCGGTCACGTTGAGGATGCCATTGGCATCGATGTCAAAGGTTACCTCAATCTGCGGGATACCGCGCGGCGCGGTGGGAATGCCCTCCAGGCGGAAGCGCCCAAGCGTCATGTTATCTGCAGCCATGGGGCGTTCACCCTGCAGCACGTGGATGTCCACGGCAGTCTGTCCATCGTCGGCGGTTGAGAAGATCTGTGATTTGCGGATGGGAATGGTGGTATTGCGCTCAATAACGGGGGTCATCACAGCACCCATCGTTTCGACGCCCAATGAGAGCGGGGTCACGTCTAGCAGGAGGATATCTTTCACCTCGCCACCCAGCACACCGCCCTGGATGGCAGCACCGATGGCGACCACTTCATCGGGATTGACACCCTTATTGGGCTCCTTGTTGATTAAGCCGCGCACCAGGTCAACCACCTGGGGCATGCGGGTGGAGCCGCCCACCAGTACCAGTTCATCAATATCCGAAGCCTTCAGCCCGGCATCTTTGAGGGCGCTCTCGAAAGGTTTTCGGCAGCGATCAAGCAGGTGTGCGGTCATTTGTTCAAATTTGGCACGGCTGATCTTGGTGACCAGGTGCTTGGGACCATTGGCGTCGGCTGTAATATAAGGAAGGTTGATCTCGGTTTCCATCACGGTCGAAAGTTCGATCTTGGCCTTCTCAGCCGCTTCACGCAGACGCTGGAGCGCCTGGCGATCTTTGCGCAGGTCAATCCCCTGGTCAACCTGGAACTGATCTGCTGCCCAGTTGACGATCACCTCGTCCCAATCGTCACCGCCAAGGTGCGTATCACCACTGGTGGATTTGACTTCAAAGACGCCTTCGCCAACCTCGAGCACGGATACGTCAAAGGTACCGCCGCCAAGGTCGAAGACTAGGATCTTTTCGTTTTTGCGTTTATCGAGCCCGTAGGCAAGTGCGGAAGCGGTGGGCTCATTGATGATGCGCATGACTTCCAGTCCAGCGATACTGCCGGCGTCTTTAGTGGCCTGGCGCTGGCTATCGTTGAAATACGCCGGCACGGTGATGACGGCCTGGGTTACTTTCTCACCCAGAAAAGCTTCAGCGTCAGCTTTTAGTTTGCCCAGGATCATCGCCGAGATCTCCTGTGGGGAGTAATCACGATCGGTCACCGGGATGCGCACACGTGCGTCCTTCATCGGACCGGCGACCACCTGGAAAGGTACCATTGTTCTTTCTGTTTCCACTTCGTCGTAGCGGCGTCCCATAAAGCGTTTGATCGAGAACACCGTGTTTTCAGGGTTGATCACCGCCTGCCGTTTGGCAGTTTGTCCCACCAGTCTTTCACTGTTCTTGTTGAAGGCAACCACGGACGGGCAAAGGCGCGACCCTTCAGCGGTGTTAATCACCACCGGATCACCGCCTTGCATCACCGCCACAACAGAGTTCGTGGTACCCAGGTCAATTCCAATTATCTTTCCCATAGCAATTCTCCTTCATCCTGTTAATTACTTTGTTACCCCTAAAGAATAACAAACGAGTGTTAATAAATTATCAACAAAGCATCAGATTCATATCTGACGGACGCGGGTGCGTGAACGGCATGCTATAATCCTGCTAGGACAGGTACATTATGAAAAAGCAAACCCTATTAACTCTAAATTTTCTGCTCATCCTGGCGTTTTTCCTATCCGGGTTCATCGCGCCGGCTCAGGCGCAGTCTGATGCACCCTCTGCGGTGGTGGTCACGCTGGAAGGACCGTTAACGCCTGTCTGGACGAGCCATTTGAACCGGGGCATTGACCAGGCGGTGAAGCAGAATGCTGACCTGTTGATCATTGAATTGAACACCCCCGGCGGCAGCGTGGACCTGATGAACAGCCTGGTGCAGCAGATCCTGGCCAGCCCCGTGCCGGTGGTGGTGTACGTTTCACCGCGCGGCGCGATGGCGGCCTCGGCCGGGACACTGCTCGTGCTTTCCGGGCAAGTAGGCGCCATGTCGCCTGAGTCATCGATCGGCGCAGCCAGCCCGGTGGGGATGCAGGGTGAAGATATTGAATCAACCATGGAGGAGAAGACCAAGGAGATCCTCAAAGCCAGCGCGCGTTCATTGGCAGAACGCCGCGGTACGGAGGCCGTATCCCTGGTGGAAGAGGCGATCGATTCAGCCAAGGCTGCCAGTGCTTCTGAAGCGCTGCAGGCGGGTCTGATCGACATCGTTGCCCTGAACATGGACGAGCTGCTTGACCAGCTGGACGGCCGGACAATACAGGTGAATGGTGTTGATACTGTCATCCGTTCACGGGGTGCCCGGCTGATCCCGGTGGAGCCAACGCTAATCGAAGAAGTACTGGCGATGTTGACCAACCCGAATATCGTCTTTATATTACTTTCCATCGGTGTGCAGGCGATCCTGATCGAGATCTCCAGCCCGGGCGGCTGGGTAGCCGGTACCATTGGGGTCATCCTGCTGGCGCTGGCGGTGTACGGCCTGGGCATCCTGCCTGTCAACTGGTTCGGGATCGTTTTCCTGCTCATTGCGTTCATCTTATTTATCCTGGATATAAAAGCGCCCACGCACGGTGCGCTTACCACGGCGGGTGTGGCTTCCTTTATTGCCGGAGCGCTGATCCTGTTCAATTCAGCCCGCGTGCCGGGTTTTCCTCGTGTTTCAGTAGGTCTCGTTATCGGGATGGGGATATTTATCGGGCTGACCTTCTTCGCCGTGGTGATGATCGGCATTCGCGCGCTTAAGAAACCGATCATCACCGGTCGTGAATCGCTGGCCGGCCGCGAGGGGTACGTGGTTGTCCGCTTGGATCCAAATGGGATCGTGCAGGTGGCTGGAGAACAATGGAGTGCATCGCTGGCAGCGGGTGAGAAGCCGCTTCGGCAGGGCGAAAAGGTCAGGGTTGAGCGGGTCGAAGGGGTGCGCCTGATCGTGCGCCGGCTCGAGGAGACCAACCTTTAGCGAAGGAATTTCCCGACCGCGGGCAGAAATATGGCCAAATTCATTGAAAAGATCCCTTTCTACCCGTACCTGATCGCGATCTACCCGGTTGTTTATCTGCTGGCTGAAAACATCCGCGAAATCGAGCCGGGTGCAGGCTTGCGCTCCGCTCTGATTTTCCTGGGCATCGCGATACTCGCGGTGATCTTTGGCCGGGTGTTGTCGCGCGACGCCCGCAAAGGCGCGATCGTCGCCGGGGTGATGCTGCTCGTTTTCTTCCTGATCTTTTTTGTTTTGTACGCCCCGCTGTACCGCGGATTACGGGAGGTGCAACTTTCCGGGCAAGCGTTGGGACGGCATCGTTACCTGGTTCCTCTGTCAGCCATCCTCGTCCTGGCATCCGCATTTGGTGCGTCCGCGCTGATGCGCCGGAGCAGTGCAAAGCAGCTGCGTACGGCCACTTTTGCACTCAATGCCATCAGCAGCGTGTTGATCCTGATCCCGTTGATCAGTATGCTGATCTACATGGGGAATAAACAATTCTCTGCCGGGATAAAAGCTGAGGAACTGCCGCCACTGGCTGAAATGGCTGACACTCCTGCATCCAACCCCGATATTTACCTGATCATCCTCGACATGCATGTGAGCGACACAGCGCTCAAAACGCTGACCGGTTACGAGGACCCCGCTTTCAGTAATTCACTGCGCGAAAAAGGTTTTTACATCGCGGAATGCAGCCGCAGCAATTACCCGGCCACGCAGTATTCGCTCACCTCTCAACTGAACATGGATTACATCCACAACCTGACGGATTCGACGGATGCCAAAGTGCTTTATCAACTCATGCAATCCAGCCGGGTGGAAAGAACCCTGAAATCCCTGGGCTATCGTACTTTTTCTTTCGAAACAGGGTATGAATTCACGGAGTTAAAGGAGGCTGAGGAATTCCTCAGCCCGCTTGCCGGCGCCACGGCATTACTGACCTATCCCGGGGTGACCCCCTTTGAGAGCCTGCTGCTGCAGGTTTCGGGGGGCAGCATTCTTTACGAGACCCGCGACCAACTTTCGCAGAAAATGCAATACATCATCGACGCAGCTTATGTTGAATACCGCGACCGCATTCTGTTTGACCTGGATACATTGCCCGAGATCGCTGCAGAAGCGGGTCCCAAGTTCGTGTTTGCCCACATCATGGCACCCCATTCGCCGTTCGTTTTTGACCGGGACGGGAATTTCGTCAAACGGCGCACGCCGTTCACATTAACCGCAGACCCTGAAGGGTATGATTTTTACGAGTTCAGCGATGCTTACTATGAAGAGCTGCTGTACCTGCACAAACGGGTGTTGGGGGTGGTGGATGAAATTCTCGCCAAAAGCCAGACCCCACCAGTGATCATCATCCAGGGAGATCATGGCATACCGCGCACTGCGCACCGCAACGCACATTATGAGATCTATAATGCCATCTACCTGGGTGGAAAACCCGGCGACACGCTGTACGGAACACTTTCACCCGTCAACAGCTTCAGAGTGATCTTCAATGATCTCTTTAAAACTGACTATCCATTACTGCCGGATGAGACGTATTACTTTGATGAAGAACAGGGTAAATACCTCCAGTTCTCCGGCGCTTTCACCTGTCCGTAACCATTAATCTTCGATCTGCACGAGCGCGTTTACCATGTTGCGGATCGTAAAGGCTGCTTCCACCAGCCGTTCCGCATCCACCACCCCGGGTACATCAGCCGCGGTGTGGGTGTATTTTTTGCACAGCTCCACAAAGTATTCGCTCGTTACAGCCATTGCCGGTACCCCGTTCATCACCGCGATCGATTGATCACTCTGATACCATTGTTCGCCTTCCATTACGCCAGGGTGCAGGGTCAACTCTTCAACAAACACGGCTAGGGTTTGTTCAAGTAAATTGTAGAAGGAAAACGCGGTCTTCCCCTTGATGTAGCCAAGCGCGTCCATGTTGATAAAGAGCTTGATGCTTCTCAGGTTTCCGTAGTTCTGTTCCAACCAGACCAGTTCGCCGTGCGCACCGTAATAGTCTTCTCCGTTCATCACAAGTAATTCAATGCCATAATCGCTGGCATGATCCTTCAGTAGATCAGCGAGGAGCAGCAGGGTGATCACGCCGGCAGCGTTATCCAACGCGCCGGGCGTACCCAGCTTGGTATCCACATGTGCGCAGATGACGATCTTTTCCGCTGCGGCCGGGTTCAGCCTGCCGACCACATTGACACCTGTAGACGGGATGCGTTCCGCCTGGCTGATGAGGTGAACGGTCTGATCTGCCAGTTGGGCGAGTTTTGCACCGACCCGGTCCGTGGTGTACACGGATGGGATATCAAAATTGCCGTCCTCGATGAGCGGAAAAGGATAGGCTGCGCCGGCCAGTTCAGGATTGCGGGAGGTTGCAGCGATGATCGCAGCGGGGGCTTTTTCTTCCAGAATGGCAACCAGTCTCTGGTGTGTTTCGGGGTTGTAGAACGGGTATTTCTTGGGCATCAGTTGTTCACGGGTGAGTTCATCCGTCAATAAAAGGATCTCGCCAGTGCAATCCAGGAATTGCAAGTCTTCAAGGTTGGCAGCGGTGCGCAGTGGTGCGCTCACCCGGCAACCGTTCGAGTAAGGACTGGAATGAACTGTGAAGGTTTTTGCCCCGGCGCGACAGGCTGCGCCGCGCGTGACCCAGTCCAGGCATTTGAAACCAGGGGTGGTTACATCCCAGCCAGTGGAACGGAGGACGCGCGCACAGAAGTCAGTGGCAGCCTGGTTACCGGCACTGCCTAGCTGGCGGGTAGGCAGGTCAACGCATAGAAATTGCAGGTAACGCGAGACTGCTTCGTTTAGTTCGGTGGATCGGCTCATGTCATTGATCCCATCTTCAATAATCTACCTAAAACGACCAGCAGTGCCAGCATGATCAGCCCACCTGCCACCATGAAAAGCGAGTAAGCCAGGGGGGATACCTTTTCCAGCAGCACGCCTGCCACCCAGGGCAGCGAAAGCCCGCCGATGCTGCCAAGAGCGGTGAGCAAGCCGACCGCCTTACCCTGGTGATGCGGAAACACGGCAACCATCACCCCCACCGAGGTGGGATATATCGTGCCGTAGGAGAGCCCCAGCAGGATGAAGGCGATGGTTGAAAGACTGACCACGCCCCTGCCAAGCACTAAAAAAGAGGCTCCGACCAGGCTGACCAGCACGGCAGCGATCAATAGACGAATGCGGGTGGTCCGACTGCCAAGTGCTGCCCCGCCCAACCGCCCGAGGGTGAGCGCCGCCCAGTACGCCGACGTGACCAGCGCACCGTTCTCTATTGCCAAACCGGTGGTGGATGCCATGTAACTGGAAGCCCAACTGCCCGACCCGTACTCCACACCCACGTAGACGAGAATCATGAAGCAAACAAGCCATAGAATGGGGGATAAATAGACGCTCTTCGCGTTGCTGATGGTCGCGTATTGCTCATCCGTTCCCGGTTTGTTCCCAGGCTTGGTTTCGCGCATGGTGAACACGACGACGCCGAGTGCGAGGAAGACAGCGGCGGCGAACCAGTGCACGATCAAGCCCGAACCGAGTGTGACCAAGGTCAGGCTCACCATCGCTGGTCCCACGATCGCGCCAAGACCAAAGAAAAAGTGCAGCAGGTTGAGCACGGAGGTGTTGTTTTTTGGATAGGCAGAGGAAACGATAAGATTTGCACCCAGGTCGAGCCCGCCCTGACCCATGCCGGTGAGGAAAACCAGGGTGAGCATCAGCGGTAGCGAGCGCGCGTTGATGAATGCGGGCAGGCACACACCCACCAGCACCAGCGAGGTCAGCAGCAGCGGTTTTTGACCGTAGCGGTCGGTGAGCGGGCCGGTAGCCAGTTGGGTGACGAGGGAACCCAGGAAGAGGAAGGTGATCACTGAGCCGACCGCGGCGATGGTTGAGCCGGTTTGCTCCGCCAGTTCGCCGAGGACTGGCCCAATGGCGGCATTGAACATGCCAAAGACAAGGAACATACTGCAGGCGAGGATGAGGATGTTGCGCGGTTTTGTGAGGAACACAGCAGGTCCTTTTGTACTCTAAAAAGTTTGGATGAAAAAGATGATCGATATGACCAGCCCGATGCTGACCACGATCCAGCGCAATACCGTTGGGTTTACCCGTCCAGCCAGTTTTCCCCCCGCCACGCCTCCCAGCAGCGCGCTGACGGCCATGACCGCCGCGATAGACCAATTGACCTGGCCTGAAAACAGGAACAGGGTGGCAGCTGCGGTATTGGTGGCAAAGGCGATAGCCTGTTTTAGAGCGTTGAGCCGGGTAAGGGAATCCTCAAAAAATAACGCAAGGAACGCAAGCACGATCACGCTCAAACCCGCCCCGAAGTACCCACCGTAGATGGCAGCAAGGGCGATTGCGGGAACTGCGATCAGGTAATTGGGCGTTCTGAGCCTGTTTTTATGGGAGGGTTGTTCTACCAGGCGTTTGCGCAGCGGCTCAGACAGCGCCAGCAGGAGGCTGGCGAACAGGATCAGGAAGGGCACGAGCTGTCTGAATACTTTCTCATCGCTCCGCAGCAACAACAGCCCGCCGATCAGACCCCCCAACGCGGCTGCCGGAAGGAGGAAGCGCATTCGCTTCCCCTGTCCTTTCAGGTCTTTGCGTTGCGCCCAGGTAGCACCAAAATACCCGGGGAACAGGGAGACTGTGCTGGTGATATTGGCGGTCACGGCAGGCAGACCCAGCGCAGTGAGTGTCGGGAATGTGATCAATGTACCGCCGCCTGCCAGCGCGTTAACCGCGCCGGCGGCAAAAGCGGCCAGCGCGGCGATGAGGAAATCAGGCAAAATCATAACGTATTCAATTGTAGTATATTTTTGATCTGTGCCTGCGCGGAACAGGTTATTTTGCGGATCGCAATCCCGTCAACTGGCATTGACCGAGGATGTGCCCACTTATTTGCGCGGTTACATCCTTGAGATTCACGCCCGGTTTGACATCCAGGGTGGTATCCAGCGCGTAGAGTGTGAAGACGTAGTGGTGCATGCCCGAGGGTGGGCAGGGACCGCCGTACCCGTTACCGCCGAAGCTGTTGCGACCGGCTATACCGGTCTCCGGTCCGTTCACTGCTTCCTCAAGAGAGGTGGCATCAGGCGGGATGTTGACCAGCAGCCAGTGCACCCAGTTACCGCCGTCCGGATCAAGCATGGTGAGCAGGAAGCTTGCCGTACCTTCCGGCGCGCCGGCCCAGTTGAGCGGTGGTGAATAATTCTCTCCGCTGCATTGTTTACCCATTGAATAGGTGTAGCGGTCTGCAATCCTGCCGTTATCGGAAAAAGCCGAACTTGAGAGTGTGAACATTTCTTCCTCCACTGTAATCGCCGGAAAAGTTGTTTCCACCGGCGGGGTCGACTGAATTGTTGCGCAGCCACTAATGAACAGCATGATCAGGATGAGAAAAAAGATCACCATACCCCAGGTGACTGCCTGTGCGAACGGATTTACGCGATCCTTGTTTCTCATGGTGAGACCCTTTGTGAAAATAACTATTGCTTAACGATCTGAACCAGGTAGCTCCAGTCTGCCAGGGTGGAATAATCTCGGGTGACACCTTGAGAATACAGGTCGATCTCTACTCCGTCCTGCTCGATCCTTATGATCTTTAGTCCGGTACCCTCAAGCAATAACGCCAGGTCAACGGGGCTGTAACAACGGATCGTTTGAGCCATGGTCTGTTCCGGATGATCGACCGGCTCCCATTCATCGATCCAACGTGAGTTGACCGGGTCATAAATGTGGCGATTGAACATCTCCACAGACCCGGGTACACCATCAAGAGGTGGCAGACGCACGGCATTTCCCGCGTCGGTGGATGCTTTGAAGGGGTTGAATACATCCATGATCAGGCAACCACTATGGTTCAACCACTCCTGTGCGATGCGTTTGAGCAAAACTCGCTGGTCAGTATCCGTGCCCATTCCGAACCCATCCCAATAGGTGATCAGGTCGTACTTTTCGGGCAGGCTTACCGTGTAGAAATCCGCTTCGATGATTCGCAATGAACTACTTCTTGCAAATTCCGACAGTTGTTGCGCGTGAACTGAGCGCGGCAAGCTGAAATCCACTGCGGTCACATGGTGACCAGCATCTGCCATGGCGGCAGCTGTGGCACCACCGCCGCTACCCAGGTCCAGCACAGTGAGGGGGTTGCGTCCGCACAGGTGGTTTACGATGCTGACCCGTGCTGCATGGGTATCGGGTTCCTGCGGGTCTGCCCTCCACCAGATGCCGGCATGATCATAAAAATCCCTGACCCGTTCGAGGGAATAATGACCAATATTGTAAAGTGACGACATTCGGGACCCCTTTTGTGCAGTATAAAATTATTGTACACATTTTCAAATGAAAAGCACCATGGAGTTCTCCATAGTGCTTTTTGACCTGTTAAACAGGGGTTCTAATTATTGAGATCTTTTTGAGTGTCGCTCATAATCTCGTCAATATGAGCCATCACATCCGGGGTCAACCTGTCATAGAAATCCAGGGCTTTCATGTTTTCCCGCACCTGTTCCACGCGGCTGGCACCGGTGATGGCACTGCTCACGTTGGGGTTCTTTACGCACCAGTTGATGGCCAAATGAGGCAGCGAAATGCCCAGTTCCTTGGCGAAGTTTCCCAACTCCTGCACTTTCTTAAGCGCAACCTGGTCAGTGAACTTTCCGCGCAGCCATTCATACCCTTTCAATGCGCCGCGGGAATCTGCCGGAATGCCATTCTGGTACTTGCCGGTCAACAGACCAGCCCCCAACGGGCTGAAGATGGTGGTGCCGTAGCCATAATCGGCAAAGAGGCGGG